>Ga0335079_10001674_pt1 | contig 25282 bp, 22 predicted proteins | sample Lox_Sample_33_FD_206719 | JGI IMG/M metagenome (GOLD analysis project Ga0335079, IMG submission 206719) | Soil microbial communities from Loxahatchee National Wildlife Refuge, Florida, United States - Lox_Sample_3.3 | ecosystem: Environmental > Terrestrial > Soil > Wetlands | place: USA...
ACCTACAATCTGAGATTCGAATTTCCCTCCCCCGGTGAATATAGCTTCCGCGCGGTGATTAACGGGAGGGACGAATCGTCCTGTCCGATCCGGGCCGTTCTTATTCCGGCCGAAAGTGTTTCCGAGCCGCCGCCTCAGAACTAGCCGACCCAACGACCGGGGCGGCGGGGGTCGCCGTTTAAGCCGGGTCTATAGGTGAAATAAATTAGTTGACTTGTCCGGTATCTTTCTGTTAGATTAACGCCAGCTTTGTTTCGGGAGTTTTGAAGGTCTGATGAACCGCAGAGTCTTTCACAAGGCCCTGCGGTTTTTTTATGTCGCTTTCATAGAATCTGAAGTAAGGCGAATATTATAAGAAGGGGGGGATTAACAAGATGGCAAAAGGAAAAGTAAAGTGGTTCAATGCCGGCAAAGGCTTTGGATTCATCGAGCAGGAATCGGGCGGAGATGTTTTCGTCCATTTCTCAGCGATCCAGGACGAAGGCTATAAGTCGCTTGACGAGGGCCAAGCCGTGGAATTTGAAGTGACCCAGGGACCGAAAGGCGCCCAGGCCACGAACGTCGTTAAGATTCAGTAAACCCGACGCATAAACGAAAAGGCCTCCCGATTTCGGTCGGGAGGCCTTTTTTGTTTTCTCCTTAAATGCCGGAGGCCGCGATCAAGTCAGCGGGAAGGCCGCCGGTCGTCCCCCTCAACGATGGTCGCCGTGGTCGTCCCCCTGCCCGTGGGCTTCCTTGAACATTTGAGGGATATAACCAGGAAGGTCGTTGTCGTCGAAGGCAAACACATAGAACTGGTTCGGGTTGGCGATCATCCCGCGCGTCGGATCGCCCGGGAGTTTGAGCGGATCGGCGATGACGGCGAGGAAGTCGTTGTCGTTGGCGACGTACAAGGTATGCTTGGTCACGCCGTTGACGACCACGTCCTGGCCGAAGGTCACGCCCTCCAGCTTGGACGGGATCAAATAGCTGTCGATGCCGGCGGCATCGAGCTTGGCCACCACGTCGAGGAACAGCGTCTTGCCGACGGCAAAGCTTGACAGGTCCCCGCTCAAGGCGGTCACGTCCTGGACGCCGTTGAGATCGATCAGGAACAACTCCTTGACCTTGGCCGCGGAGGCCGTATCGGTGAGCAGGGGCGTATCGGCCATGCCGTTGCCGTCCCGTTCGTCCACCAGGAACTGGTGATTGTTGACGGCCACGATGTCGCTTACGCCCGATCCGTCCGTGAGAAGATAGGCGTACTCGTGGACCGCGCCGCTCTTGATGTCGATGGCGACGATGCGCAGGCTCTTTTTCTTGTCCTGTTCCAGGTTGGCTTGCATGATCCCCACGAGCGTCTTGCCGTCCGGCGTGAGCGCCAAGCCCTCCATGCCCTTATTGGCGATCCGGCCGATGGTATTACCGGAAATCTCCGCGGCGCCCTGGGAGCTCAGATGGCTGACCGCCAGGTTGTCGGGAAGGGCGAAGGACCGCACGCGCTTTCCGGTCGAACGGTCGAATTGGTAGACATAGGGGCCGTATTCGTCGGAGATGAAGACGCTGTCGCCGTCCCGGGACACGCGGATGCTTTCAGGATCGAGTCGGGCATCGCTGGGATCGGTCGAAAGCTGTGTCGGATCGAAATTGTCCGAACGGCCGGTAAAATAAAACGTGTGGTTCACGGCGTTCAAGCCGGGCGCGCCGCTGCCCAGACCCAGGCCGGACCCGGTGCCGTAGACCAGCGGTTTCGGGCTCGACAACAGCGTGGTGTCGGTCAGCATGGGGGTCAGCGTGAAAGGCAGGTCCGACCCGGGGTCGCTTGGGGCCAGGCTGAAGTTGAAGGTTTGGAAACGGGCGATAAAGGACACGGTGTCGTCCACAAGGGAGTTGTAAGCATTGGCATTGGGCCCCCGGTCCGGGAGGGCGAGGAAGGTCGTCCCGCCGGCGTAGGCCAGGCCGGAACCGACCCCGCCGAGCCGGTTCCCTGGAACCCCGTTTTCCAGAGGAGCGGCCGTTTCCGTCGCGAAATCCTCGTAAGTGCCGCTCACCGACCCGATCGCGATGAGGTCGGTCGCATGGGCGGCGGGAGCGGACAGAAACGAAGCCATCAAAAGCGCCGTGATTTTCTTTTTGTTCATGAATGGGCCTCCTTGTCCATCGATGGATGAAGCGGGTCGCGCTTCCATTTGATTCGGCGTTACTATGCCAGATGAATGCGATGAAATGATCAAGACGGGGTTAAATGAATGTTAAATCTGGGGAGGAAACGGCGGCGGTCTTCTTATTTCACTTCTTCTCTTCCTTTCCGGTAAAGTATTCGGCGCGGCTGACGGCGACATCCGAGACGAACATCACGCCCGTGTAGCGGTCGAAAACCGGCTTCAGGCCGGCCAGGATCGGCTCGACCTTCTCCTTCGGCACGACCGTCATCAGCATCACCAGGCTGTCCATCTCGTTGAACATCGGGTGGGCGGTGTAAAAGCCGTGATGGCCTTTGCCCGAGATGTTGTGGATGATCGTGTAGCCGGTCGCCTTGATGGCATCCAAGAGATCGGTCGCGAATTTCACGTGCTCGCCCTGGAGGATGATCCGGATTTCCTTCATGGTATGTAGCGTGAGGCCGTCCATACGTCGCACTCCTTTCGATCAAGAGAGGTTGGTCTTCAGGGACGTCCCCCGCCGTTCGCGGGCCTCCATCCCTGCTTCGGAACATAGTCATAGAAGATTTTTCCTTCCGGGTCAAGCGCCGCGAGGCGGATCCATTCGTTGTCGTACAAATGCTGAAGGAAGCGGTGGCGTCCGACGACCCCGGCGATCCGGTCCCGGGGCGCCTCGATCAGGGTGAGCATGCGCAGCGGCTCGTGGAAGGGCCGCGGCCCGTTCATCACGGTCTGCCGGGCCAGCCCGGTGCGCAGATCGCTCTGGGGACCCGACATCACCCCGAAGCGGCCGACGACATTGTGATAAATTTTGCTTCCGCTGCCGTAGACCTCGGGATCCACCGTCGAAAAGTAATGCTCCATGTTGATCCATTGTCCGACGACCTGCGGGCCGGTCATCACGATCTCCAGCAGTCGGCCGGCCGGATCTTCCCGGTAATCGTAGGAATGGAGGAAGACCCGTCCCTCAAGATCGACCCCCCGGATCAGCTCGCGACGCCCGATGATGAAGGCCGCGTTGCCCGAGAGCCCCCATTCCGGCCGGACCTCGCTCCAGTCGCCGCTCCGCCGGCGGACCTCCCGCGCCGCCTTGGACGGCGGGAGGACGGATGCGATCTCCGGGAAGCGGCCGCACCGTTCCCGGCTGGTCCGGCGGCCGGCCTCTTCAAGGTCGCGGCTCAAACGGAGCAGGTCGTTGAGATGGGTGTGGGGAAGATCCTCGAGGTCAAAGATCCGGACGGCATCGGTCGTCGTGTCGTGCAGGCCCGCGATGAAATAGGTGTCCTGGGGAATCACGAGGCCGTTCCGCGCCAGCGCGTCGCGGACGACCGCTTTGTTGGCCATGGCCGCCAGGACCCGCGCGTTCGGCTTGCCCGCGTTGCCGCCGCAGGCGCCGCAGTCCAGCGCCGCCTCGTAGGGATTGTTGTCCGAGGTGCTTCCGTGGCCGCAGAAGAGGACGAGGCGGGCGAAGTTCCGGGTCAGTCCCATCATCCGGAGCGCGGTCTCGACCGTGAAGACCTGCTCGCCGGGCGTGAAGCCGATCCGCGTGATGCGCTCCATGCGGCCAAAGACGCCGCCCGGGTTGATCCGGTAGCGATCGCGCAAGGCCTGCACGAAGGCCGTTTCCTCCTCGGCGTTGAGCGATCCCTTCGGGGGATGCCGGCCGGAGACGGGTTCGCCGCCCGATTCATCCAGGGCCCGCTTCCGCAGAAACTCCAGCCGCTCGAGGGAGAGATTCAGATCGCGGTCGCCGAACCGCTCCTGCAGGGCCCGGCGGATGACGGCGCGCTGCTCGGCGGCCAGCATCTCCTCGACCTCCTCCCGCAACAGCTTGTCCACGGTCATGGCGGTGGCGACCGTCGGCACGAAGATGCGCCGGAGCGCATCGGTCCAGTTCCGGTACCAGGCGGTGAAGACCGTCTTGCCGACCAAGGGCAGACCGTAAAACCAGCCCAGCGACTCCACCGCGACATAGGGCGTCACGACATTTTCCTTCAGATCATGCAAAAGGGTATACCCGGCTTCCACGAGCCTCGCCCGGGCCCGGTGTCGGGCCAGGAACTCGCCCTGATAGGTCCGGGGAGTCTCGCGCACCGAGTTTTTGGCCTTCATGATCACGGGAAACTGATCCGTCTCGTGACGGCTGCCGTGGGCCCGATAGCGGATAAAAACGCTGAAGAAGCCGGCGAGGCCGAAGGTGTGATAATCCCCGACGGCCTCCAGGTGGCGCCGGAAGGATTCGGACCGAACGTCGAGGCAGAAGACCGCCTGGGACTGCGGGCGGACGGGCGGGTGGCCGCCTTCGGCCGCCGCATGCGGACCGGCCGCATTGGGCAGGAGCTTGTCGACGAGCCGTTCCCGATAGCCGGCCTCGAACGCCTTGAGCCAGACGGGGCCGTGGTCCGATTCCGGAAACGCATCGATCCAGTCGATCAAAACCTTCAAATCATCCGGCGCGGTTTCCATCAAGACGGCGGGATCGATCGCAAGCGCCTCGGCAAGCGCCTTCAGCCGCCACGCGGCCATCAGAGGGGCTCGCGTCGCCCCCTCACGCGGGCTTTGCGCGCCGGGATTCCCGCGTTTTTGCATCTCGGCCGCAATGGCGCCGATCGTCCCGTCGATCCCGAGCCCTTCCCGGCAGGCCTGCCGCACCAGCTCCCGCTCATACCAGACCCGCACCGCGAGGTACTGCACGAGATCGGCGGGATAGACCTGCTGCCACGCATAGTCGCTCTGGTCCGAACGCCATTTGATGAACCCGGCCCAGCCGGGCAGCGCGGCCAGATGGTGGGAGAGATAGTCGGGCCAGGCCGCCGACGGGATCCCGAGCGCGTCGAGAGATTCCAGCAGCGCGTCTTCCGGCGCGGCCGGGAGGCGGGCGAGTTTTCGCCGGCTGTCCGGGATCGCGCAGGGGGACCATTCCTGTTCGGCCAGATATTTCCAGGCGCCGTAGAATCCCTTCTCCCGGCCGGGCATCGGCCAGGCCGCATGGTCTTCGTCCAGAAAGGCCTCGCACCATTTGATCAATTCCCGGTTGACTTGATCGGTGATCTGCGTGCCGAGGGCGCGGTCGCACCAGTCCGCCAGCGTCGAACTCCGGCCGATGGACGCGTGGGCCTCGGGGCGCTCCCGAAGCTCCGGCGGCTTCAGCGCGGGCGCGAGATGACCGGCCAGCGCGGCGATACGTAACCGATCGGGGCTGCGGGCGGTCCAGGCGTCGAGCGCGGCTTCCTCCGAGGCGGGCGCGGGGGCCCGGAGGCCCCGCGTCAGATGGGCCCGGAGAACCTCGGCATGGCCGACCTCCCGCCCGCCCAGCGCCACCTTCTTGTCGCCCGCCAGCGGCTTGAGCGCGGCGTCGAGCTGCTGCGGAAGAATCCGGCCCGAGCGGAAATAGTCCCGGAAAAGTTCGTTGGAGAGATAGCCGTTTCCCCCCAGAAGCCGCCGGCCGCGCCGGACGGCCTCTTCGAAATGGAGGTCTTCCAGTCCATGCAGCGGATTGTGATGGACAAAGTTGCGCATGGGCCAGTACGGGGCGACGATCTCGCCGGCGATCAAGATCACCCCCCGGAGTCGCATCCGCTGGGTATCGTTGTACGCGGCCGTCTTCATGGGTTCCATGATTTAAACTCCAGGGCCGCATGATAGCCTTTCGTCAGCGCATCGGGGGCAAAGAATCCGCTCGGCGCGAGGCCCAGGCCGATCAGCGCCCCCAGCACGATCACGAAGAAGACGACTTCGCTTGCGCGCAGATCTTCATAAAAGATGTCCGGCCGATGGGGACCGAACAGGAGTCGTTGCATCATCCGGAACAGGTACCACGACGCCGCAAACCAGGCGAGCAGGACGACCGGCAGAGCCCCCGGCATTCCGATCGACGGAGCGACAGAGGGGGTGAGCAGCATCGCCATGAAACCGGAAAACAGGCCGAAGGGCGGCATACCCACGGCTCCCATCACGAGCAAGCCCAGCAGCGCGGCGAAGCGGGGCATCGGCCGGGCCAGCCCCCCGATCCCGCCGATCTCCTGATCACCGCCGAGATCGCCGTAGCGCGCCTCCAGGCGATGCAAGGCGTAGATGAGGCCGCCGGTGACGAGCGCCGCCGAGCCGGCGTAGACGGCCGCCGGGGGCGTCGCGCTTCCGGCGAAGGACAGATACCACCACAGCATTGAAAAGAGGGCGAGACCGGTATAGGCCGGCATGCGCTTCGGCTTGTCCTGCACCATGGCCTTGAACGATCCATAGAGGGCGCCGACCAGGGCCAGCCGGCCCATGCCTCCGAGGAGCTCCGGGGGCAGATCGGGAAGCAGGCCGACCAGCCCGTAGTACCCCGCAAGCGGCAGCAGGACGGCGAGGGGCACGGACCCGTATCCCGGCAGCCGGGTCAGCGCGGCGATATAGATCCCGTGCAGCGGAAAGAGGGGAAGCATGAGGGCCGTCGCAACAAACAGCGCGAGGGTCGCCGCGGGCAGATTCGCCGCACGGGCGGCCGCGGGCAGAACCAGGCCCGCCGCGATCAGAGCCAGAAGGGGCGCGAAGAGCCGGCTCCGATCCAGCCTGCGGGCCGCGCGGGCGAAGCCCCGGCCGAGCCGAAAAAAAAGGGCGTCCATGTAGAGGCGGTTCATGAAGAAGAGATAGAAGCGGACCTGCAGTCCGCCGACCCATTCCGGCATCCGGATCGATCGTCCATGGCTCTTCGCGTAGAGGAAGATCCAGCCCAGGATGACGAAGAGGGCCGTCGCCGCGACCAGTCCGTCGAACAGTCCCGCCGACAGGGAGGCGGCCCGGAAATACGCGGCCACCTCGCCCGGCGCCGGGTAAAGGAAATAGGTAAAGGCCTCCGCCGCGAGCAGATAGGTCGAGACGACCAGGAGCAGCGTCAGAAGCATGAGCGCCGCCACCTTTCGCGAGGCGACCGCCCGTAAACGATAGAGCGTCAGAATGGCCTGGGAAGAGGTGACCCAGCTGAAGAAGAGGAAGATCACGACCCCCTGCGAGTCCCGGAAGGTGATGTTGAGCACGCCGTGCGCGGCCAGCAGGATGATCAGCGGGAGGATGAGCGTCGTGGCGAAGCCGGTCAGCCAGGTCAGGAGCGCAAAGCCCGTCTCCCCCGCCGTTGCGTCGTCGGGATTCCTGGACGGCGGGAGCCTCGGGTCAAGCCGGGCCGCGTGGATCACATGGCCGCAGTTGAGGAAGATCGTGGCCTTGAACAGCCCGTGCGCGATCAGATGAAAGACCGCCAGCGCGAAGGCTCCCAGGCCGCACTCCATGATCATGTAGCCCATCTGACCGATGGTGGAATAGCCCAGTGTTTTTTTGATGTCGTTCTGGGCCAGCATCATCAAGGCCCCTAGAAGGGACGTGAGAAGACCGACGGCGAAAACCAGGTGCAGCGTGGGAGGGCTGAGGCCGTAGAGCGGGGCGAGACGGTTTAAGAGGAAGCCGCCGGCGTTGATGATCCCGGCGTGCAGGAGGGCATGGACCGGCGTCGGCGCGTAGAGGGAATCGGGCAGCCACATATGCAGGGGAAACTGGGCCGACTTGCTCATGGCCCCGATAAAAATCAGGAGCGTGACGACGGTGGCGGCGCCGACTTCGATCCCGCTGTCCGGCCCGAAGAGCGAAAACGTGACCGGATCCTCCGCGGCCCGGCGGAAGAGCGGGTCGAAATCCAGCGTGCCGTAGAGACCGTAGGCCAGGATGATTCCGGCCAGAAAGGCGACATCCCCCAGTCGAAGGATCGTAAAGGTCCGGAAGGCGCCCTTCACGGTGGGCGGATGCGCATAGTTATAGGCCAGCAGGCTGAGCAGCCAGCTTAGGAGCTGCCAGAAGAGAAAGAGCATCAAGAGATTGGCGCTGGAGACCATGCAGAGAAGCACAAAAACGGTGAGGGCCAGCAGCGTGTGGAACCGGGCTCGCCCGCGCTCGGACTGCATGTAGCGAACGGAATAAAGATAGATCAGGCTGCCGATTCCGGTGATCAGCGCCATCATCACCGCGGCCAGCCGGTCGATCGAGAGCTCGAAATCGACCAGGCTGCTCCAGGGCGACGGAAAGAGCGAAATGCGGATCGGGTCATGGCCCGGCGCCGCCACTTCGTGAAGGACCCAAACCGCAAGCCCGAATGCGGCGGCCTGGACCAGCCCCCCGATCCAATAGACCTTCCGGCCGATCCACGCTCCCGGCAGGGCGGTCAGAAGGGCCGCGGCCAGAGGCGCGAGCAGTATGAGCAAAGGATAATCGCGGAGCATCATCGCCAGGCGTCACCGTGTCAACATAAAAAAAGCCGACCCGTTGAATTCAGAGTCGGCTTACAGCCCGACCGATCCTACCGGGCAGGATCCCTCGGGCCATCTTCCATTTCTGCAATCGATCTTATTGAACACCCGGCGGTGCCGCGAGGTCAAGTATTATTATTGCGGTAACGCTCCTCCAGATTGTCGCTCAGCGTGAAAATGATGACCCGCTCCCCCGTTTTTGTGCTGATATCGGTGTGAAGGCTCTGCACCTTAAGCCCGGTAATTCCTTCGATCACTTCGCTCAGCAATCCCCGGGCCTGCTCCAAGAGATTGGAGCGTATTTCCTTGATCAGATCCGTCCCTTTCTGGTTCTTGGCCAGTTGTTGTTCGGCCGGCGTCAGCACCCCCTTCAGGCGCACCAGGACGATGTCGTCGATGATGCAGGTCTTGGTCTCCTTTGGGCCCCGACCCATGTAATCCTTTTCAAATTGAATCAGGGCGTTGCTGATTTCGGACTCAACCTGTCCCTTGGTTCGTTTCATCCACGCGCTCCGGTCCAAAGCGTATCCACGCTCGGTGTCGTCATTATAATGAAATCGATCCTGATGCGCAACCGCAACAAACCGAAACGAAAAACCCACTTTCGAGTAGGGCGATTCGGATTGACGGTCGTCAACGGCGTGATACACTTAAAGCAAGCCTTTCCGGAGCATCGATCCGATGAAGTTCGCTTTTGAAAAAAAAGACCTTTCCATCGTTTTTCTGGCGATCCTGGCCCTGTTCGTCTTTCTGAAGTTTTACAATGAAGCCTCTCCGACCGCTTCGATGAACTCCCACGTTTCAAGATACCATGCCATACGCGCGGCGCGGCAGTACCTTGAACAGCAGGGCTTCCATCTGGACGGCTACGTCGAAACCGTCCTGTTTTCCGAGGACAGCGACGCCGGACTCTATATCCAGAGAACGTTGGGAATGGACCGATTTAATCATCTTGTGCAAGGGCTTCCGCTCCGGTACTGGAAGGTCCGGTTCTTCAAGGAACTTCAGTATGAAGAGTTCAAGGTTTTTGTAAATCCGCAAGGCCGAATCATTGCGTTTAACCACTATATTTCCGAGGACGCGCAGGGCGCCCGGCTCAAACAAGACCGGGCTCTAAAGATCGCGGAAGCCTTTGTGCAAAAGCAGGAGGGCGTCGATTTTTCGAATTATGACCTGATCAACGCCTCGACCAAGGCCAGAGATAAACGGACCGATCATTTCTTTACCTGGAAGGCCTCCACCCCCTTTCTCGGAGACGCCAAATTGTTGATGACCATCGGCATTCACGGCGACGTGGTGGACGGCTATGAGCAGACCGTTGACGTTCCGGAAAAATTCACCGAGCTGTCCGACGGAGAAAGCGCGAAGGGAGAACTTCTCGCAAGGCTGAGCGGTCTGTTGACGGTATTCCTCTCCCTGGCGGCGCTGGTCATTTTTCTGACCCATCATAAATACAGGACCATCCCCTGGAAAGGCGCCTTGTTCCTGGCCCTGGCCATGGTGACAGCCAAGGTTCTTCAGGAGATCAACGCCGTTCCCAACATCCGGTCTTCTTATTCCACCGACTCCCCCCTGTACACGTTTTGGGGCGGATGGATTTTCGACACAATCGAATCGACCATTTGGTCGGGCGTCGTGACCTTTCTGTTCGCCGTCGCCGGATGGGCCGTCGGCCAGGAAGTCTTCAAGGTGAAGCGCGTGGATCAGGTCACCGGAAGGCGCGGCTGGCTTTCCCGGGACTTTACACGGGCCTTGTTCATGGGCTACCTGCTGGCGTCGATCAGCCTGGGTTACATGACGGTTTTCTATCTGGTCGGACAACGCTACTTCGGTGTCTGGTCGCCCGTTCCCAGCAGTTATTCCAATATGCTGGGCACCTGGCTTCCCTTTCTCGATCCCATCACCAACGCGTTTCGGTCGTCCGTCTCGGAGGAATTGATCTACCGGTTCTTCGCGATCGCCCTGATGATCAAATACCTTCGGTCGCGGGCCCTGGCCCTCTTCATCCCGGCCTTGATCTGGGCGTTCGCGCACTCGGATTACACCGTCCTGCCCTTTTATACCCGGGGGATCGAATTGACGGTGGACGGTCTCATCTCGGGCTATTTCTTCATTCGCTACGGTCTGATTACCGTCGTCGTGGCCCACTACGTGTTCGACGCCGTCATCATGGGAATGCCGCTGCTCCAATCGTCCAATTTGTATTTCTTCGGGTCCGGAATGGCCGGAGTGGGCGTGATGGCCGTCCCCATTATCTTGAGCCTGGCCGGATCGATCCGAAGAAGACCGTCTCACCCTGCGATCGGACATCAACATCGGTCGGAGGAGAGATCGTTAATCATCTCATCCACCCATATCCGAAAATAAATCCGCCGGGCGGGCTTCCACCCCTTCCCCGGCTTGCCCGACGCGGGGCGTCCGGCCCCCGACCCATGAATTGGGGGCTTGCCCTCGCACCGGATTCTGTGCAAAAATAGGAGCGCCACAAAGGATCATTACGGGATAAGATCATGAAACCGAAAACGATGTTCGAGAAAATCTGGGAGGCCCATGTCGTTCACGAGGAGGCGGGCCGGCCGACCCTGATCTATATCGACCGCCACCTGGTGCACGAGGTCACGTCCCCCCAGGCCTTCGAAGGTCTTCGCCTGGCCGGCCGGCCCGTCCGCCGGCCCGAACTGACCTTCGCCACCATGGACCACAACGTTCCGACCACCGATCGTTCGATTCCCGTGCAAGACGCGATCTCGGCCCAACAGATGGACACCCTCGTCCGGAACTGCAGGGAGTTCGGGGTCACGCTGTTCGACCTAGGCAGCCCCGACCAGGGGATCGTCCACGTCATCGGGCCGGAGCTGGGCCTGACCCTGCCCGGCCAGACGCTCGTCTGCGGCGACAGCCACACCTCGACTCACGGCGCCTTCGGGGCGCTGGCGTTCGGGATCGGCACCAGCGAAGTGGAGCACGTGCTGGCGACCCAGTGCCTGCTTCAGGACAAACCCCAAACCTTTAAGATCGAGGTGAACGGGTCCCGGCCGTACGGCGTGGAGGCGAAGGACATCATCCTTTCGATCATCGGCCGGATCGGGACCGACGGAGGCACGGGCCATGTGATCGAGTACGCCGGGGAGACGATCCGGCGGCTTTCGATGGAAGAGCGGATGACGATCTGCAATATGTCGATCGAAGGAGGCGCCCGCGCCGGGATGATCGCGCCCGACCGGAAGACGTTCGAATACCTCCGGGGCCGACGCTACGCCCCGGCCTCCGCCGGTGGCGGATTCGAGGCGGCCGTGAAACGATGGGAGCGGTTGCCGACCGACGCCGGCGCGCGGTTCGACCGCGTTCTGGAAGTCGACGCGGCCCATCTGACGCCGCAGGTCACCTGGGGCACCAATCCCGGTCAGGTCGTCTCGATCGACGCCCGCGTTCCGACCCCGTCCGAATTTTCGGATTCCAACGCGAGGAAATCGGCCGAGCGGGCGCTGGACTACATGGGGCTGAGGGCCGGAACGGCGATGACCGATATCCCGATCGACCGGGTCTTCATCGGCTCGTGCACCAATTCCCGAATCGAAGACCTCCGGCGCGTCGCCCGATTCGTGCAGGGCCGGAGGGTGGCGTCCGCCGTCTACGCGATGGTGGTGCCAGGCTCGCAGCAGGTGAAAAAACAGGCCGAGGAGGAAGGATTGGACCGGATCTTCAAGGAGGCCGGATTCGACTGGCGCGAGTCGGGCTGCTCGATGTGCCTGGGCATGAACCCCGATACCTTGAAACCCGGGGAGCGGTGCGTCTCGACGTCCAACCGCAACTTCGAGGGCCGCCAGGGCAAGGGCGGCCGCACGCACCTGGTCGGCCCGATCATGGCGGCCGCGGCGGCGGTCGAAGGGCGGCTGGTGGACGTGCGGCAGTATGATTTAAAAGACGAAAGGTAGGGGCGAATCTTGTATTCGCCCTAATCTAATCCGGGCGATCACGAGGATCGCCCCTACAACGCGTGTGAACCATGGAACCGTTTAAAAAACATGCCGGAATCGCGACGCTGCTCGACCTCCCCAATGTCGACACGGATCAAATTATTCCCAAACAGTTTTTAAAGCGGATCGAGCGGACCGGCTTCGGCCGCTTCCTTTTTTACGATTGGCGTTTCATGGAGGGGCAAGAGCCGAACCCGGACTTTGAGATGAACGCCGCCCGTTATCGTGGCGCGACGATTCTGGTCGCAAGGGCGAACTTCGGCTGCGGGTCGTCCCGGGAACACGCGCCCTGGGCCTTGCTGGATTACGGCTTCCGGTGCATCCTCGCGCCGTCCTTCGCGGACATTTTTTACAACAACTGCTTCAAAAACGGGATCCTGCCGGTCCGGCTGACGGAAGACCAGGTCGAAACGATTTTTCAACGCGTCCGCGGCACTCCCGGCTGTCAACTGACCGTGGACTTGGAGACGAAGAAGGTCGTGCTGGACAACCGCGTGGAGTTCGGTTTTCAGGTGGACGACTTTCGGCGGAACTGCCTGCTCAATGGGCTCGACGACATCGGCCTGACGCTCCGGTACGGAGACGAGATCCGGACCTATGAAACCCGCCACCCGGAAACGGCTCCACCCCCGGTCGGGTAAAAAAACCGTCGGAGGGCTTACCGATTCGAAACCGTCCGCCCACATCGATCGCCCTCATCGCCGCCGTTCTGTTGCCGGTCCTTTTGTCTTCCTGCATCATCGTCTACCGGGGCCTGCCGGCCCGGCCGATCGGGAAATCACCCCTGGTCAAATCCTACGATCTGCTCTCCTACCAGATCGCTCCGTTTCCGTTTCCGGACGAGGGAGGGGAGGCCGCCTTGTATTCGGTCTTCAACAATCAAACGCCGTTCGCAAATACGGCGGCCGTCTCGGCGATGCCCCTGAACGGGGTGTATTGCCGGGTGGATGTGATATGGAAACGACCGGCTTGGACGACCGAAGTCTTTCATTATCTCTCCCTGCTGACCCTGACGGCGCTGCCGTCCTGGAACGTCCGGGAGACCTACGTCGTTCGCTATCGGCTGTTTGTCGACGGCGACGAGCGGAAAACGTTCGAATATAAAATCATGCGGAAATCGGGACTCTGGCTGGGTCTGCTGCCGGTGAGCTGGATGAACTGGCTCACCTATTCCCAGGCCGACGTCTTCGAGTCCACGACGTTGCAGTTTTTTGAAGACGCCAAGCCGATCTTCTCGACGCTTGGACCCCGGGAATTGATCATCAACTGATCCGGACCCCCATGGAATTCGACACCCTCAATTTGTTCCTGAACGTCCTGTTCAGCGCGATCGGCCTCGGCTATTTTGTCTACGGAAAACGCCAACGGCAGGGTCCCGCGCTGCTCGCGGGCCTGCTTCTGATGATTTATCCTTACTTCGTTTCAAACACCCTCGGCATTGTGGGCGCGGGCCTGACGCTGATCGCCGCCCCGTTTCTGGCCAAACGCATGGGCTGGTAGAGGCGTGATCCAAGAGGAAATCCGCGATAAGTACGACCGGATCGCCCCCTGGTACGATTGGATGGAGGGGCTGCTGGAGGTTCTGGGAGTCGGAAGGCTCCGGCGGGGATTATTGGCGCGAGCCTCCGGAAAGGTTCTCGAAGTCGCGGCCGGAACGGGCAAGAATCTGCCCTACTACCCCAGTGGCTGCGCGATCACGGCGGTGGACATGAGTCCGGCCATGCTTAAGATCGCACGACGACGGGCGGGGCGGCTGGGATTGAACGTCGTGTTTCGGATCATGAACGCCGAACGGCTGGACTTTCCGGACCGGCATTTTGACACGGTCGCGTCCTCGCTTTCGACATGCACCTTTCCCGATCCGGTATCGGCGTTGCGGGAGATGGCCCGGGTCTGCCGGCCTGACGGCCGCATCCTGCTGCTGGAGCACGGCCGCAGCGACCGCGGCTGGCTCGGCCGCTGGCAGGACCGGCGCGCGCCGCGCCATGCCGAAATGCTGGGCTGTCGGTGGAACCGTGAACCGCTCGACCTCGTCCAACAGGCCGGGCTGCGCCTGATCGCCCATCGACGTCTCCTTTTCGGTGTCCTTCACGTGATCGAGGCGATGCCCGAAAAGTAGACGCGCGCACGGCCCTTCATTTTTTCCCTTGGCATCGTTTCGCGTTTAGGCTACTCTTACCCGCAGATTGAATCGGCGAAGGAGGATCGGATCCGCATGGAGATCGAATATCGGATGAAAGAGAGCGGCGCGGGGCGATGAAGGTTCGGGACTGCTTTGACGGTCGGAAGCCGGTCTTCTCCTTTGAGTTTTTTCTGCCGAAGACGCCGGAGGGGATGGTCCAATTTAAATCGACCGTCCGGGATCTGAAGCGGCTTTCGCCCTCCTTCGTCACCCTGACCTACGGCGCCGGCGGATCGGGCCGCGAGCGGACGATCGAGACGGCCGGGATGATCCAGAACGAGCTGGGACTCACGACCGTCGCCCACCTGACCTGCATCGCCCACACCCGGACCGAGATCGAGGCCGTCGTCGAGAAGATCCGGGCGTCCGGCATCGAGAATATCATGGCGCTCCGGGGCGATCCGCCGCGGGAGGGCCTTCTCCTTCCCGAAAACCGGCGGGATTACCGGCACGCGGTGGATCTCGTCCGTCACATCCGGAAGATGGACGGCTTTTGCATCGGCATCGCCGGCTATCCCGAAAAACATCCCGAGGCCCTCTCGATGGAGGACGACCTGAGGCATCTGAAGGAAAAAGCGGAGGCCGGAGCGGACTTCATCACGACCCAGTTGTTCTTCGACAACGCCGATTATTTCCGGTTTGTCGAAAAAGTACGGGCGCTGGGGATCAGGCAGCCGGTCCTGCCGGGCCTGATGCCGATCACGAATTACGGCCAGCTGCAAAAATTCGCGGCGATGTGCGGCGCGCGCATCCCGGCCGAGCTCGCCGGGGCGCTGGAGACCCGGCAGAGCGATCCGGAGCACGTGATCCGCTACGGAATCGACTGGACGCACCGCCAGGCCCGCGATCTGCTGGACCGGGGCGCGCCCGGCATACATTTTTATACGTTGAACAAATCCCGTTCGACCGAAATGATCCTGTCCCGGCTGCTTGAACGGTAAAGATTTTTTGCGGGGGCATCTTGCAAAACGGCTCTCCGGCTGGTAAAATTTAGTTCGAATAGGTCTTGTCTGGTTTTTAGGGGAGTCACTCCTCCCCGAGTCTCCCGGTCAGCGGGAGGCGGCTCACCGGCCCGGCAGCGGCGGCTTGATCGGTGGGACGGGCGGACCTGGGTCCGGCCCGGCGCGGTTGGGCGCCGATGGAAGGAGGTGGTCCAGTGGGCAGTTGTATTAACCCTACGGCGAGTGAGGTGGCAGCGTCCTAGCTCGACAGCCATTGAGGTGACGACTGGGATGTACTCCCCAGGGCCACCAGACCCGGAAGCGCGGACGTCGTAGCCGCTTTAGGATGAAGAATCCGCTTCCGGGTTTTCTTTTTCCCAGCATCCGTCGCGGATGTTTTAATTCATCCCGCTCTACCCGCATTGGTTTTGTACTCGATGACAAGGATGTCATTCACAAACAGAATCGTGTTGATAAAGGCAAGGTCGTTACACGCTCGGTTAAATGGCTTATCTCCCTGACCCTCTGGATACTTTTTGGACCGATATTTATCAGGAAGAATGAGAACTCCGAAATCCACGAGAGGCTTCCCATTCTTGCGTCGTTTGTGCCCGATAATAAATTTCACAATGTCGAGGAGAATGGTTGTTGTCTTTGTTTTCTCGACCTCAATCGCTATCCGAGTTTTTGAATTATAGAAATCAACCTTGTGTCGGCTTCCTGGTCTTATCTTGCTCTTAGTATTCTGAAACAAAGAAACGTTGCGTTCGTATCCAAGCCGACCGAGTTCATTCACCAGAGTATCGTCAAGCTTTGAGCTAGAGTCCAGTCGCCTGCAGGCTTGTTGGACCGCCCGGATAATTTTCTTCCTTTCCTTATCCGGAAATGTCTTCCGCTTTTTGAAGCCTAACTCGTTTAGCGTTATAAACTTCGTAGTGTAACGATTCCCTGATTCTTATATGGCCCTCGCGATTGTCTTGCGAGCCCCAACGAGGGCAGCATGACAATTTTGCTGTGACGAGCCAATCATTATCCAGTGGCCGTAAAGGTGTCAACGAAAAAAACACCAATAATATATCAAGACCCATCCTGCCCGCTTGGGTTAAGCTTCATTTTGAATCACTATATAATAGTCCCATGTCAGACAAGGACGCATCGCGGAAAAATTTAACAACTTCCCCGCCTCACCGGGACCCGGCGGGCATCTCTAATTTGACTCGACAGGTGCCGCCATGAGAGCGTATTATGATTTCTCGAAGATGAAGGGCGAAAAAAACCCCTACGCTTCCAGACTGAAACAACCCATTACGATTCGTCTGGATAAAGCGACGGTGTCCTACTTCAAGGCGCTGGCCAACGAGATCGGCATGCCCTACCAAAATCTTATCAACCTGTACTTGCGGGACTGTGCCTTGCGCCACAAGAAGCTTGCGCTCAAATGGGCATCATAAAGAAGAGTCGGACCAAACATTATCCTCATATCGGCCGCAAGGAGAAGGTTCCGGACGCGGCGTTCTGGGCCGAGTTATACCGTATCGGGGACACCGGCTGGGATCAGGGCGGGCCGTCGCCGGGGCTGTTGGATTTTTTGAAAGACGATTTAAGTGCGCAGCATGCTGCGCCCTTACGGACGGGTCGCGCATTGGTTCCGGGCTGCGGACACGGGCATGACGCCCGCGCGCTCGCGGCGGCCGGTTTTGATGTGACCGGTCTGGATGTGGTCGAGTTTGCCGTCCGGGAAGCCGCGCGGAGGGCCGGCGCGGAGGGATTAAAGAAGATCCGTTTTGTACAAGCCGATTTTCTGAATCCGCCCGCCCGTCTCCGCGGGCCCTACGATCTTATCTTTGAAAATACTTTTTTTTGCGCGATCGATCCGGACCACCGGGATCGCTACGTTGAATCGGCCGCGAGCCTCCTGAAGCCGGGCGGCTTTCTTCTCGGTGTCTTCTACACCATCCGGCCCGAGACCGGCCCGCCCTTCGGCGCGACGCGCGAAGAGCTGGTCGAACGTTTCGGCCGGCGCTTCACGCTGATCATGGACCGCGTCCCGCGATCCATCTCCCGTCGCGAGGGCAAAGAACTCCTGATGCTCTGGCGGCGAAAGAACTCATCCAAACGATTTTAATCCTGCTCCGTCGGCGGGTCCTGTCCTTCGGCAGCCCCATCCGTCCTCACTTCCTCCGCTCCAAAAGATTTACGGGGAATCCCACGAAAAAAACCCTTGGCCTTTCCGCTGCGGGCGGATGGGGCGCCCCGCCTGCGGCCACCCGCCGAGTGTCACTCTAAAAAGATCATTGTAGTAGTTTTAATTTTTGGACCGCCTCCGCCGTCCGTTGAACAACTTCAGCGCCTCGAACCAGAGAACGCCGCTTGCCCCGGCCGCCAGGCCGATCGCCGCGTCGACCGGATGCAACGGCGCGAAATGGAACAGGCCGCGCAGGAAGGGCATGTAGAACACGAGCCCTAGAAAGACCAGCGCGCCGCCGACCACCCACCAGAGCGCCGGGCTCGGCGCACGGAGCGTTTCCGGAATGGTGCGGGACCAGGAACGGTTGGTGAAGATCAGGCCGAGATTGGCGATGACCAGCGTGGTAAAGACCAAGGCGCGGGCGTCCGGCTCGCTTTGTCCGCGATTAAGGCTCGCGCCATAGACCGCCAGGGTGATCAACAGCACGATCACGCCCTGCAAAAGACTCAACCCCACAACCCGGCCGCCGAACAACGGCTCGGCCGGATCTCGGGGAGGACGGGTCATCAGATCGGCCTCTTCCGGCGTCGCCTCGAAGACGATTGAGCAGGCCGGGTCGATAATCAATTCCAGGAACATGATATGGACCGGAAAAAAAACGAGCGGCCAACCGGCCATCAGGGGAAGCAGCGACAGACCGGCGATCGGGACATGGATCGCCAGGATATAGGCCGTCGCCTTCCGTAGATTGTCGAAGATGCGGCGGCCGAGCTTGACCGCCTGGACGATCGACCCGAAGTCGTCGTCCAGAAGCACCAGCGCGGAGGCCTCGCGGGCCACGTCGGTGCCGCGGCCTCCCATGGCGATCCCGATATGCGCCGACTTCAGGGCCGGCGCGTCGTTCACCCCGTCGCCCGTCATCGCCACCACCTCGCCGTTCGCCTTGAAACCCTCGACCAGCCGCAACTTTTGCTCCGGCAGGATACGTGCAAAGACATTCACCGTCTTGATCCGCTCCCGAAGCTCGGGAGGGCCCATCCGTTCCAACTCATCCCCCGTGAGGATCCCGTCGATGCTTTCCAGTCCGATCTGTCGCGCGATCGCGCGGGCCGTGCCCGGATAATCCCCGGTGATCATGACGACCCGTATCCCGGCCGTGAGGCATTCCCGAAGCGCATCGGGAACGGACGGGCGGATCGGATCGGACAACCCGACCAATCCAAGAAAAGTATACTCAAAATCGTGCTGCTGCTTCGGCCAATCCGACCCTTCAAAGGAGGCTTTGGCCACGCCGAGCACCCGGAGACCGTCGTCCGCCATCGCGCCGACCCGCCGCGACAGTTCCTCCCTCCGGCCCGGATCAAAATGGCAAAGGTCGGCGATCGCCTCGGGCGACCCTTTGGCCGCGATGACGTATTCGTCGCGACCGGGCGCTTTCCAGACGTGCGACAGCGCCAGCAGTTCGGAGGTCAGGGAATATTCCCGGACCAAGGCCCAGTCCCGGTGAAGACGCCCGGTGCGGGCGAGGGACCGGTCGCCCAGCTCCCGCAACGCCTTCTCCATCGGATCGGAGGACTCGGGCTCGCTCGCGAGGAGGCTGAACTCCAGAACCTCGTGGAAGGTCTCGGGCAACAGTCCCTCCGGCTCCCCGACTTCGCCGGTCTCGCCTTTCGAGAAGATCCGACGGACCGCCATCCGGTTCTGGGTCAGCGTCCCGGTCTTGTCCACGCAAAGGACCGTCACCGCGCCCAGCGTCTCGACCGTCGAGACGCGTCGGGTGAGAACCCGGTGCCGGGAAATCCGCCAGGCCCCGATGGCCAGGAAAACGGCCAACACCACCGGAAACTCCTCCGGCAGCAGCGCCATCGCCAGCGTGATCCCGGCCAGCAATCCGTTCAGCCAGTTCCCCTTCGTGACCCCGTATAAAATAATGACGAATACGCAGAGGGAAAGGCCGATGAAGGCCAGGTTCCGAACCCACCGCGCGGTCTCTTTCTTTAGCGGGGTTTCCTCCGTTTCAACGTTCTCCAAGGCCTTGCCGATTTTTCCGATTTCGCTCCGCGCGCCGGTCGCGCGGACCCGCGCGACTCCCTGGCCCTGGACCAGCAGCGTGCCGGAGTACACGAACGGCAGGTCGTCTCCGCCGGGACGGGGCATCTCCATGACGCCGTCCCAGGCGGTCTTGCGGACCGGGACCGATTCGCCCGTCAGCAACGATTCGTCCGCCCGAAGGTCGTGGGCCGACAGAAGCACGGCGTCGGCCGGGACACGGTCCCCTTCGGACAGCACCAGCAGATCGCCGCGCACCACTTCCCGGCCGGCGATGCGCCGCCGCGAACCGTCCCGGACGACCAGCGCCCGGGGGCTCGACAGATCACGCAGCGCCTCCAGCGCCCGCTCCGTCTTGCGCTCCTGATAGAGGGTGATGCCGATGACGACCCCGACGAACGCGAGCAGCATCAGCGCCTCGCCGCGATCGCCCAGGAGCAGGTAGATCAAGCCGGCGGCCGCCAGCAGAATAAAAATCGGCTGCCGCACGATCTCGAACGCGATCACCGCAACGCCGCGACGCTTCGTCGAGGGAAGTTCGTTGTAGCCTTCCTCCCTCAAGCGGTCGGCGGCCTCCTTGTCGGAAAGCCCGCGAAGCGCTTTGATGTCAAGCGGATCCTCTTGAATGACGGTCACCTCCCGCCCGGTTCGTGCCTATAATACACGAACGGACTCTTGCACATCCATACTCGAACCGGGTATGCTGTAGATCCGATGGCCCGCGTTGCGGAGGACCCGATTTTGAACCCGTCTTCCTATCATGAAACCCTTCCCGGCAACGTCCAGGTTCTGCGCTGGCCCCATGCCCGGCCGCTCCCGGAAGAGGAAATCCGGCGCTTCTTCGACGCCCGGAATCGGCCGCACAGCCGGTGGTCCAACGGACCGGGCGATCGATACGAGGCGCATGTTCATCCCTATCGCAAGACCCTTTTCTGCGTGGAAGGAAGCATCGTCTTTTCGCTTCCGGATACCGGACGGGACGTGGAGCTTCATCCCGGCGACCGGCTGATCCTCCCGGCCGGCACGCGACACGCCGCGACCGTCGGCCCCCGGGGCGTTACCTGCATCGAGGCCGCGGAACATTAACACAAACCTATTATTCGAGATACAGCCGGCGTGTGGCCGAAGGCGGAGCGGCATGTCACAGTCGCCGGTTGGGACTAGGCCCTTCGGCTCCAACGGCTTTCGTTTGACCCGGCTAAGGCTCGGCCGCTCAATTTTCCGAAAGGGCTCTGCGGAAAATTGTCCCTGACGGGCCGCGCCCTTCGCCAAGCCGCGTGCCCAAACGCAAGCCGAGTCGCCTCTCGGGCCCAGCCCCAACCGGCCGGCGTGATAAGTCGAATGTCGTTTGTACTCGCATAACGAATACGGAGTCCCGCAGATGCGCGAGCGGCGATGGGAATCAAGAGCGGGTTTTCAGTTTAGCGACGTGACGGCGCTCGGCGGGCGACTGGCCCGTCTCGGGCTGAGGCCGGCGACGCCGGAAAAAGAGATCATCGTCTACGTCGAGGAATGGACGGTGCCGGCCCCCGGAGAAATCAACCGGCTTTCGGCCTGGTCGAAGGAGGACGTCACGCTGGTCCACGTCCGCGAGGGCTGGCGGGGGGATTTTTTCCTTCTGGCCGGCGGGTACCACACCCTCTTTCAACGCCACGCGGAATCGGGAACGTACTGCTCCGTCAGCCATCCCTGGCAAATGCAGGGGCGCTGGCTCGTCCATCACCCGCGCGGAATGTTCTGGGTCGGGTTCCGCGACCGGCATGCCTTCATCCGCGTGCGTCTTCATACCACGGAGGTGATCACGCCGGACGAGACGCGCGAGGACGACCGGCGCGACCTTTGGACGTCCGAGCGCCGACTCGCTTTTCAATCAGCCATCGCGCTCCTGGACCTGCCGATCGAAACCGACCTGAAAAACGGGAAGGTCCTCTTGCAGGCGACCGAGCCGACCGCGGCGCTGCTCTGTTCCTGGCCCGACGCGTTCGGACCCTGCCAATTCGAATACAACGGACCCGACACGTTCGAGTTTCTCGTGCCGGCCGGACGCCTGGCCGCCACCTGCGGCGGGGAAGCGGTCACGGTCCGCGCCTACCTGACGGGATTTTCCGAGCCGGCGCTCAAAGACTTTGAAACGACCGGGCCGGGGGCGCGATACGCGTACCGGTGTTCCGTCCACGCTCAACTGCAGGACCTGCCGGAACTCCTCTCGGTGATCCGGCCGGACGGACGGCTCTACACGACGCTCTGCGAGTTTCAGACCCGCGAGCTTTATCCATCCATGGAAAGCGCGTGGGTCATTATCGGCGCGGTGGGGACGGACGACGGCTATGCGATCGAGGCCCGGCTGAACCGCGCGCCGCTCCCGGAGAACGAAATGGACGGCTGGCTTGAAACGCTTTTGGGTTTTCCGATGACCTACGCCCCGCTTCCGCCTTTCGCGTGACGGGACCGATCCCGTTTAATCGGAGCCGAAATCGAACTCGGCCGGCGTAATGTTGTACCGCAGTTCCAGATCGTGCGTCTCGATCAAGGTGTTCGCGGCCTCCTGCCCCATCTCGGACTTCACCTGATCCAGAATCCGCTCGATCACCGAAACCGCGGCGGGACCGTAGGCTTTCGAGGCCGACTCGATCTGCGCCCCGGCTTCATCCAGCGTCATGCATCCGCTCCGCGTGATCGATCGTTGAGGTAAATATCAAAAAAGGCCTCGACGCTGTGCTGCAATTTGTCCCGGATCTCCCGCTTCGTCCCGCTGATGGTGTGAAGCGCCATCTCCCCCGTCGTGCCGTCCGGAAGCTTCACCGGGACATGCGGATGCCCCCCTTCCGGTCCGATCCCCCGGTCGATTCTCATCCCGTAGCAAAGCGTGTACTGGGGTGAGACCAGTTTCAGATGGGAATCCTGCTTGCTCTTGCGTTTTTTCTTCGGCATCTTAGGCCCGCCGGGTTCCTCCCTGTTTAAGGCGATGGGGAGGGGCGGTTTCTTCATTGTACTAAGAATGGACGGCGAGAACAAGCCGGGGGTGATTTGGATCTTGCGCCGCGATGGATCAACCCGGTATGCTTGAAGCCATGACACGGAGCCGAAAATGACCGATTCGATCTTGCGCCCGCTGGGCCGGACGGGGCTCTTCGCCTATCCGCTCGGCTTCGGATGCTATCGCATCGCCGAAGGCCAGCCCGTTCACGAGGCCGCGTTGCGGGCCTATCTGGACCGCGGCGGGAATTTGATCGACACGAGCGCCAATTACACCGACGGCCAGTCCGAACGGCTCGTCGGCCGCGTGATCAAGGATTACGCGCGGGATCGTCCGATCGTCGTGACGAAGGGCGGCTACATCCAAGGCGAAAACATGGCGCTGGCGAAGTCGCGTTCCTTCCCCGAAGTGGTGGCCTACGCCGACGGCCTCTGGCATTGCATCCATCCCGAATTTTTGGAGACCCAGATCCGTCTTTCATGCGAGCGGCTCCAGGTTGATACGATCGACGTCTACCTCCTGCACAATCCGGAATATTATTTGTCGCGGATCGCCCGCCACGGCACGATCACCCCGGCCGATCACGACGAGTTCTATCGCCGCATCCGGGAAGCATTCCGTTTTCTGGAAGAAAAAGTCCGTTCGGGAAAAATCCGCTGGTACGGGATCAGCTCGAACAACTACGGCCTGCCCCCGTCGGACCCGACGATGACCAGCGTCTCGCGCTGTCTTGCGGCCGCGCGGGAAATCGCCGGGGATCATCATTTCGGCATTGTCCAGCTTCCGATGAATCTCTTCGAGTCGGGCGGCGCGCTGGAGAAAAATAACGACGGTCAAAGCGTCCTGGAATTCTGTCGAGCCAACGGCATCGGGGTGCTCGTGAACCGCCCGCTCAACGCTTTCTCAAGAAGCCAGATGATCCGGCTGGCCGACTTTGCGCCGCCCGGCTCTTCGCCGGCGGGGCCGGAGCGGATCCCGACGATGCTGGAGCCGCTTCGCCGTCACGAGCGCAAATTCTCCGAACGGTTCACCGGCTCGAAAGATCCGGAAGTCGGAGCGGCCGAGATGCTCGAGGAGATCATCCCCAGGCTTAAGTCTCCGGCGCATCTGGAGCAGGCGGTCGGTCCTTACATCATCGAGCCGATCAAGAACTGGCTGGGGCCGGCCCAGCGGGAGTTCGGCTCCCGGCCGGACTGGAACGAATGGCAGAAGGAGTTCGTGGAGTTGGTCAACGGACTGTTCGAGGAGATCGGCCGGTATATCGCCTCGCAGCAGCAGGGAACGTCCGACGCCGTGCGGCGACGGCTGGTCGAGGCCGGCTATCCGAACGGCGCCTCCCCCGAAACGCTCAGCCGGATGGCCGTCCGGGTCCTGCTCTCGCTGCCCGGACTGTCCTGCGCCTTGGTCGGAATGCGCCGTCCCGAATACGTTCAGGACCTGATGGATGCGCCGTCCCGGCCTCCGGCGCCGGGCCGGGAAATTTTAGGCCGGTTTCAATCGTAGGGCGCGCCGACGCCCCGCGCGTCGCGCTTTATTTCACTTCGTTCAACACCCCATGAATATCCGAGGGCACCAGGACGATCTCGATCCGCCGGTTCTCGGCCCGGCCCTCGGGCGTGTCGTTGCCGGCGATCGGCCGGAACTCGCCGTATCCCGCGGCGACGAGCTTCGCGCCGTCCACCCCTCCTTCATCCTGCAGAAACCGGAGGACGTTCGTGGCCCGCTGCGTCGAGAGCTCCCAGTTCGTGGGGAATTTCTGTCGGAGCGACCCCCCGATCGGGACGTTGTCCGTGAACCCTTCGATCCGGATGTCCTTGTCCTTGACGTCCTTCAGGATGTTGCCGACCTTCTTCAGCACCTCCTGGCCCTGCGGCTTCACCTCGGCCCGGCCGGAATCGAACAGGATCTTTTCAACCAGGTTGACCGTCAGCTTGTCCCGCATCTGGGTCACCTTGATCTCGCCCTTCTCGATCTCGCCCTTGAGGTCCTTGACGAGGCTCTCGTAGGTGCCCTTCAGCTGCTGGATCTCGGCGTCTTTCTGCGCCGCGATCTCGGCCGACTGCTGCTGAAGCTGCGTCAGTTTTTCATTAAGGGACGCGATCTGCGTCTCGGCGTTCTGTTTCTCCTGACGGAGCGCCGCGAGATCCTTGTCCAGGCCGTCCTTCTGGGCCTGGAGCGCGGCGAGCTCCTGCCGCAGCGTTTCCTGCTCGGCCTTGGACGACGTCTCCAGGGCCCGATACTTCGACGATGAAACGCAGCCGGAAAGGAACAGGACGGCAACGATCCAAACGGTGATACAGCGCTTTGATCGATTCATGACGGCACCTCCTCGTGGGACGGATGAACGACAACGAACCGGCTTAAAATGTACACCATGGACGCCGGGATCGTCAAATCGGATTCACTCTTCCACGACAAGAATGAAGCCGCGGTTCACGTAGACGATCGAGTCGGGCCGGAACAGGGGGAAAAACCGGACGGGTTGATTGAAGTAATCCTTGACGCGCGAAGAATCTTCGGGAAGATTGACGAAGATGTCCGCCTGAATCTTC
>Ga0335079_10001675_pt1 | contig 25279 bp, 19 predicted proteins | sample Lox_Sample_33_FD_206719 | JGI IMG/M metagenome (GOLD analysis project Ga0335079, IMG submission 206719) | Soil microbial communities from Loxahatchee National Wildlife Refuge, Florida, United States - Lox_Sample_3.3 | ecosystem: Environmental > Terrestrial > Soil > Wetlands | place: USA...
TCGCCATGCGCGGGATGAAACATCCGCCCAGCTATCACATCGAGCGCCTGCGTGACGCTCCGGTCGGCTATTTTTACGACGTGGTCACCAACGGTTTCGGCGTCATGCCCGATTACGCGGAACAGATTCCGCCGCCCGACCGCTGGGCCATCGTTGCCTATATCCGCGCTCTGCAGCTCAGCCGCAACGCAAAGGTTTCCGAATTGCCGCCCGGCTTGAAGGCCAAACTGGAATCAGGGGGTTCTCCCAAATGACCGCGCAGGACTATCAGGCGCCGGCGAGCGTAGGCCGCCTGCAAACGCGCGCGCTCGTCGTGGGCGTCATCGGCCTCCTGATCTCTCTGGTCGGCTGGTTCACCGCGCCCGCAAAGTTTTATCAGTCCTACCTCATCGCATTCATGATGGTTCTCGGCCTTTCCCTCGGTTCGCTGGGACTAGTGATGCTCCAGCATCTCACCGGAGGCCACTGGGGAATCATCATTCGCCGCCCCTTGGAAGCCGCCTCGCGCGCGCTCTGGCTGGTACTGATCTTCTTCTTTCCCATCCTCCTCGGAATGAAATATCTCTATTTTTCCTGGCTCACCGCTCCGAAATCCGGCGAAGGCGCTCTCTCTCCCTTCGCGCAGCATTACATGACGACAGAGGGCCTCTTTGGCTTCTACGGGCGGGCAGTCATTTACTTCGTTGTCTGGTTCATCCTGATGTTGCTCTTCAACTCTTGGTCCCGCCGTCAGGATGCGGACGCGAATGACGAAACCGTCCGCCGCAAGATGAAGATGCTTGCCGGTCCCGGGATCATCCTGTACGTTTTTGGCATCACCTTCGCCGCCATAGACTGGGTCATGTCCCTCTCTCCTCACTGGGCCTCGACGATTTATGGATTTCTCTTTGTCGCGGGCCAGATCATTTCGTCCATGGCCTTGATGATTGCCATCATTGTGATGCTTTCCCGTAGCGAACCTTTCTCTCACATCATCCAGGCGCGGCATCTCCATGACCTCGGCAAACTTCTCTTTGCCTTTATCATGCTCTGGGCGTATTTTGATTTTTCGCAGTTGTTGATCATCTGGTCCGGCAATTTGCCCGAGGAAATCTCGTATTACCGCTCGCGTCTCTATGGAAGCTGGGGCGCGGTCGCCATCATCGTCCTGGTTTTCCACTTCTTTGTGCCGTTCTTCCTGCTGCTCTCGCGGGATATCAAGCGGAACCTGAAGTGGCTGCCCGCGGTTGCCTTGTGGATGCTCCTCATGCGTTGTGTGGATCTTTTCTGGATGATTCGCCCCGATTTTCCGAATACCACCGCCGTCCCTACGATTTGGGATTTTGCCGCCTTGTTGGCGCTGGGTGGCCTTTGGGTCTGGTTTTTTGCTCTCCAGTTGAAACAACGGCCGCTGCTTCCCCTGGGTGAGCCCAAGCTTGCGGAGGCTATCGCGCACGATGAGCACTGAGCACCACAATATTGGCGATTCGGCCGGCGAACTGCCCGTCCACAAGGACGTTGCCTTTGAGCCGCGCGATCTCCGCCCCAGGATTATCGTTTGGGCCTTGTTCTATTTGGCAGTCACCGTGGTCATCTCTCTGTTCATCAGCAAGTGGGTCTTTGACTACACGACAAAACTCGCCGAAACCGATCATCCCGCCCCGCCTCCGGTCTGGCAGAACCTTACGCCCCAGCAGCGTGCGGATTTGGCCATGCCTCCGGAGCCGCGTCTTCAGGGCCTGCCGGGCCATCCCACCGATTCGCAGGAAGATCTGCGCGAAAAAATTAAAGCCGATACCCAAGCGAATGAACGCCTCGGCTGGATTGACGAGAAAAACGGAATTGCTCAGATCCCCGTGGAAGACGCGATGAAACTCATTGAGCAAAAGGGCTTACCCGCTGTGCCTCCGGTACAAGCGGAGAAGAAGAAATAACCATGCCCATAAAAAAACCCAGTTTCGCGTTTCTCATTCTTGCTTTCGCGTTTTCTCTTACACCGTTACCCTCCCATGCTCAAGCTGCTCCAAACAACGTTGGCCAGGCCGCTTCGGGCTTGCCGCCGATTCTGAGGAACGTCGGCTTCCGTCCTCAGCTCAACGCACAGATGCCTCTTGAACTGGCTTTCCGCGATGAAACCGGCAAGGAAGTGCACCTCGGCGACTACTTCAATCACCAGAGACCTGTCGTGCTCGCTTTTGTCTATTACAGTTGCCCGATGCTGTGCATACAGTTGCAAGAGGGCCTCGTTGGCGCTCTTCACATGCTCAGTTTCAACCCCGGTCGCGATTATGACGTCGTGTTCCTCAGTTTCGACCCGCGCGACACTCCCGAGATCGCGGCGCAAAAAAAGCAGGCCGCCCTTAAGCAGTTTGGCCGCCCGGAAACCGCTTCCGGATGGCACTTTTTGACCGGCTCCAAAGACTCCATCATGGCCGCGACGCAGGCTGCGAATTTCACTTTCAACTATGATCCCAAGAGCAATCTTTTTGCGCATGCCAGCGGCATTATGCTGCTCTCTCCGAACGGACGCATCTCGCGCTATTTTTACGGCGTGGAATTTCCCAGCCGCGAGCTGCGCCTGGGCCTCGTCGATGCTTCCCAGGACCGCATCGGCTCTCCCATTGATCGCGTCCTCTGCTACTGTTTTCAGTACGACCCGACCACCGCGCGCTACAGCGCTTCCATCCTGCGCGTTATGCGGCTCGGCGGCGTCCTTACCGTACTCGGCTTGGTATTTGGGGTCTTGATTTTCCGCCGCCGCGATTCCGCGGCGAGTTCCAAGAATTCGCGCCGGCTCGATGACGGCCGGCAGGGAGCGCCATAGGCCGTGCAGTCAGAATTGCCGCTTTATCCGATACCAGCATCGAACTTCGCCACGAAGGTCGATTCCTTGATGCTTTTCATGATCGTGGTGTGCGCCTTCTTTGCCATCGGGATATGCATCGCGGTCATCTATTTGTTCTTCAAGTACCGCAGAAAGTCTCCTGATGAAGTGGGCGTTCCCATCCATGGCGACATGCGCCTGGAAATCACCTGGATCGTTCTCCCCTTCTTCTTGCTGATGGCCATGTTTGGTTGGGGCGCGGTCGTCTATGTGAATTACAGGAATCCCCCGAAGGATTCCTTGGACATCTATGTCATCGGAAAGCAGTGGATGTGGAAGCTCGAACAGCCGAATGGCCGCAGGGAAATTAACGAACTGCACGTTCCCGTCAATCGCGATATCCGCCTGATCCTCGCCAGTGAGGACGTTATCCACGATTTCTTTGTTCCGGCGTTCCGCGTGAAGATGGACGTTGTTCCGGGCCGCTATAACGTCTTGTGGTTCCGGCCCACAAGAGTCGGACGCTACCACTTCTTCTGCTCGCAGTATTGCGGAACGAATCACGCGCAGATGGGCGGCTGGGTCACCGTGATGGAGCCGGATCAGTATGCGGCCTGGCTCGCCGGCTCTTCGGGAACCGGCGATCCTACCGCGGGAGGCCAGAATCTTTTCAATCAGCTGGCCTGCAACACCTGCCATCTTGCCGACGGCACGGGCCGCGGTCCGTCCTATTACGGCCTCTATGGCTCCAAAGTGCGTTTGGCCGACGGCACGACCGTCGTCGCGGACGACGCCTACCTCCGTGAGTCCATTCTATTGCCGAACGCCAAAATCGTGGCCGGCTACGTTCCGGTCATGCCTAGCTTCCAGGGATTGGTCACCGAGGATCAAATCCTCGAACTCACGGCTTATATTAAGTCTTTGAAAGATCTGCCGCCGCCGAAGAAGAAAGCGGCGGGAGAATCGGCAACGGGGAATAAATAGCATGAGCGGGATAAGCGAACCAGAGGGCGGCTACAAACTGCCCCGTGAACATTACCTCAATGCCAGCTATGGCATCCGTTCGTGGCTCCTGACCACGGACCACAAGCGCATCGCGCTGTTGTATCTCGCCGTGGTCACTTTTTTCTTCTTCGTGGGCGGAATCTTCGCCACCATGATCCGCATTCATCTGCTCACTCCAGAAGGCGCTCTCGTCTCCCCGGAAACCTACAACAAACTCTTCACCATGCACGGGGTGGCGATGATCTTTTTCTTCCTCATCCCTTCCATCCCCGCGATCCTCGGCAATTTCCTTATTCCCATGATGATCGGAGCGAAGGACGTGGCCTTCCCCAAGCTCAATCTCATGAGCTGGTACATTTACGTTCTGGGCGGATGTTTTGTCCTCTACTCCTTCTCGACCGGCGGCCTCGATACTGGCTGGACGTTCTACACGCCCTTGAGCAGCATCTATTCCAATTCCGCGGTCACCCCGGCGGTGATCGGAATCTTTATCAATGGCTTCTCCTCCATTTTGACCGGTGTGAATTTTGTGGTGACGATCCACACCATGCGCGCTCCGGGGATGACCTGGTTCCGATTGCCGCTTTTCGTCTGGGCCCATTATGCCACCAGCATGATCTTTATTTTGGGTACTCCGGTCATCGCCATTACCCTCTTGCTCGTCGCCGTCGAGCGCTCCCTTCATCTTGGCTTCTTTAATCCGGCCATGGGCGGCGATCCGATCCTCTTCCAGCACTTGTTCTGGTTCTACTCCCATCCTGCCGTGTACATCATGATTCTTCCGGCCATGGGAGTGATCAGCGAGATCATTCCCACGTTCGCGCGCCGTCCCATCTTCGGGTATTCCTTCATCGCCGCTTCCAGCATTGGGATCGCCGTCATCGGCTTTTTCGTTTGGGCCCATCACATGTTCGTCACGGGCCAAGCCACCTATTCCGCCGTCGCGTTCTCCTTTTTGAGCTTCCTGGTAGCCATTCCTTCGGCTGTCAAGGTCTTCAATTGGACCGCCACGCTTTACAAAGGCTCAATCTCCTTTGACACGCCAATGCTCTACGCCCTCGGCTTCATCGGGCTCTTCACCATCGGCGGCCTTACCGGGTTGTTCCTTGCTTGCCTCGGCTTGGACATTCACATTCACGATACTTACTTTGTCGTCGCCCACTTCCACTACATCATGGTGGGTGGCGCCATCATGGGATATCTCGGAGGGCTGCACTTCTGGTGGCCCAAGATTACGGGGCGCCTCTATCCGGAGTTCCTCGCCCGCATTGCCGCGATTGTCCTCTTCCTCGGTTTCAACCTGACGTTCTTTCCGCAGTTCATTCTCGGCTATCTCGGCATGCCGCGCCGCTATCACAACTATCCGCCCGAATTTCAGGTGCTCAACGTGATGTCCACTGCCGGCGCTTCCATTCTCGCGATCGGCTATCTCTTGCCCATGATTTATTTCATCTGGTCTATGCGCTACGGCGCAATCGCCGGCCCCAATCCCTGGCCCGCTACCGGATTGGAATGGACCACGGATTCTCCGCCGCCTACGGAAAATTTCCACGAATCTCCGGTCGTGACCTGGGAGGCGTATGATTTCATCAATCGTCCGGATCTCGGCCTGGCGGGAAACAAGCCGCTCACGCCGGCGCACGCTCAGGGTGACGACTGAGGGATATCGTACCGGGGGTGATTGCCCTGTTCGAGGATGAAGGGCGACCCGCTACCCGGCGGTTCACGGACCGCCGCATTTGAAGCAGAAGAGGAGTCCCGAGTGCATCGCACGGGAGAATTGTTCGGGCAATATCAGACGCTGGAGCAGCAGAAAGACAGCGCCACCTTGGGCATGTGGATTTTCATTGCTACGGAAATCCTTTTCTTTGGCGGCCTCTTTCTCACCTACACCGTCAATCGCCGCTACTATTTCACCGCCTTCGGCGTCGGCGGGAACATGCTGGACTTGGCGCTTGGCACGGCGAACACCGCCGTTCTTATCGCCAGCAGTTTCACCATGGCCATGTCCGTCTGGTGCGCCCAGACCACCAGGAAAAAATTCCTCCCCCTCTTTCTGATTCTCACCATGGCTCTCGGTTGCGTCTTTCTGGGCATCAAGTACGTCGAATACAAGCAGAAGTTCGATCATCACTTGATCCCCGGCCATTCATTCGACATCACCTACGCCGTAAACCATCCTGCTCCCGGCACCAGCCCCAAGCAGCTTGCGTCGGAGCGCGAGGAAATTGAGAACGGCTTCGCCGCGGATCCCTATCTTAATGCCCATGCCCAGCTTTACTTCTCGCTCTACTTCGGTATGACTGGCTTGCACGCCCTGCACATGATTGTGGGCGTCGGACTGCTCCTTTGGCTCCTAAGGGAGTCTCTTAAAGGGCGTTTCACCGCTTCTTACAATACCCCGGTCGAAATCGTCGGGTTGTATTGGCATTTCGTCGATATTGTGTGGATCTATCTGTTTGCTCTGCTCTATCTGATTAACCGCCACCTGGGCTCATGAATTAAGGAGAGACGTTCGTGTCGGAACACGTTGTTTCGCCAAAAATTTACGTGGTCATCCTGCTGGCTTTGCTGCTCGGCACGTTTCTCACGGTCGCCGCTGCCCTCCAGGACTTTGGGCGATGGAACATCGTCATCGCCCTCGCCATCGCGACTGGCAAGGCCACTCTCGTCATACTCTACTTCATGCACGCTCGTTACATGCGGGGCCGCACCCAGCTCGTCATCATCGCAGCATTCTTCTGGCTGGCAATCATGCTCTCCCTCACTCTTACGGACTACACCACCCGCGCTCCTCAGCCTCGCGGGCCTAGTACTCAGCTCATCTCTCAAGCCCACTTCATTCCTAGCTGACTGCCAGCCGCAAACCGTGCTTCTTTCAGCTCGCAACACGATTCGCGGCGCACTTCCGCCGTGTTCGGGTACGTTCGGGGTGATTTTGGAGGGTTGGTGATGGTCCGGAAGGTTTTCCGGGTCACCGGCGGCAGAAGTGAGGGGAGAAGCGAACCGGCCCAGCCCTCAATCCCCTAAAGGGATCCTCGGCTCGCCTCCCCCACAGCATGGGGGTAATGCAAACGGCACACCAGAAATAAGTTCTTTGTAATCATTCGATTGCCATTCCTAAAGCACGTAAAAATGCTCTACCCACGCGAAAATTTACCCGCCACCCGGTCCTTACACTCTGTCCGCCGGTCATGTTTCTTGACCCCCCCAATCCCTGGCTGCTATTGTGAGAGATTATTCTGGCCTCAGTGTCTCTACTGAGCGCCAGGGCTCCTGTGGGGGGACTCCGGGGATTATGGGCCTGACCAAACTGATTGTCCGGGGCGCGCGCCAACATAACCTGAAGAACATCAGCCTCGAAATCCCCCGCAATACCCTCACGGTCATCACCGGCCTCTCCGGCTCCGGTAAGTCCTCCCTTGCATTCGACACCATCTATGCCGAGGGCCAGCGCCGCTATGTCGAATCTCTTTCCGCCTATGCGCGACAGTTTCTCGACCAGATGGAACGCCCCGATGTGGACGTCATCGAAGGGCTCTCCCCCTCCATCGCCATCGAGCAGAAAACCACCACGCGCTCCCCACGCTCCACGGTCGGCACCATCACGGAAATCTACGACTACCTCCGCGTCATCTACTCTTCCGTCGGCTCGCCCCATTGCCCCAATTGCGGCAAACTGATCGCGCGCCAGTCCAGCGAAGCCATCGTTCAATCCATACTATCCGGCGAGCTCTGCAAACCCGACGATCGCATCATGATCCTCGCCCCGATTGTCCGTGGCCGCAAAGGCGCCTATCGCAAGGAAATGGAAAAGCTTGCCCAGGATGGTTACGTTCGCGTGCGCATCAATGGCGAGCTTTTTCCCCTGGATGCTCCTCCCGCCCTCGACAAGCGCAAAAACCACACCATTGAAGTCGTCGTTGACCGTCTTCTCGTCAAGCAAACCATCGCCTCGCGCCTCGAACTGTCCATTGCCACGGCTCTCAAGCTGGCCGGCGGCCTAGTCGCGGTCGCCGTTGTCGGCGGCAAGGAGCATGTCTTCTCCGAACGGCTTGCCTGTCCCGACTGCGGCATAAGCGTTCCGCAGCTCGAACCTCGTTCTTTCAGCTTCAATTCGCCCTACGGAGCCTGCCCCGCCTGCCACGGTCTCGGCTCCAAGTATGACTTTGATCCTTCCAAGATCGTCACGGATTGGACGCGCCCACTCTTCGACGGCGGCCTCGGCCCCGGTTCCGGCTCGGCGATCCTCAAACGCACGCTCGAACTTGCGGCCTACGCTCACGGTTTCGATCTCAATCTGCCCTTTGAAAAATTCCCGGCCCGCGTGCAAAACCTTCTTCTCTACGGTTATCCGCCTCTTGGAGCTCCCGCTTCACGCAATGGCAATGTGGCGAAAGCTCAGGGCAAGCGCGAAAAGTCTTTTCGTTTTCCCGGCATCCTCACCTTCCTCGAACGCAATTTCACGGACTCCAGCTCCGATTCCTACCGCGAATGGATGACCCAGTACATGTCCGCCACAGTCTGCAGCGTCTGCCAGGGCAAGCGTCTCCGCCCTGAATCGCTTGCGGTCAAACTCGGTGGTTGGTCCATTGCGGATTTCACCGCGCTTTCCCTCGGAGCCGCGCGTCCCGCTGTGGACGAAATTCTCGCGCACCTGACGCCACGCCAAAAAGAAATCGCCGGCCGCCCTCTCGAAGAAGTCGCGGAGCGCCTCGAATTCCTTCTCGCCGTCGGCCTCGGCTATCTCAGCTTGGATCGTTCTGCGGCCACGCTCTCCGGCGGCGAGGCCCAGCGCATTCGCCTCGCCACGCAGATCGGCTCTCGTCTTCGCGGGGTTCTCTATGTACTCGACGAACCTTCCATTGGCCTCCATGCCCGCGACAACAGCCGCCTTCTGGGCTCCCTGGAAGAGCTGCGCAACCTCGGCAACACTGTCCTTGTTGTCGAGCACGATGAAGACACCATCCGCCGTGCCGATTTCGTTGTGGATCTGGGACCCGGCGCGGGAAATGCCGGCGGTTACCTTGTCGCGCAGGGCAAGCCCGAGCAAATCGCCGCCAGCGCGGACTCGCTCACCGGCCGCTATCTTTCCGGTTTGGCAAAAATCCCCGTTCCGGAATCGCGCCGCAGCCCTAATGGCAAATTCATCCAGATTCTGGGCGCCACCGCCAACAATCTGAAAAACGTGGATGTCTCCCTTCCCCTCGGACTTCTTACTGTCGTCACCGGAGTTTCCGGCTCCGGCAAGTCCACCCTCGTCAACGACATTCTCTATCGCGCTCTAGCCCAGAAGCTCTACCGCTCCATGGAGCCGCCCGGCGCCCACAAAATCGTTCTCGGCATCGAACACATTGATAAGGTCATCGAGATTGATCAGGCGCCCATCGGGCGCACGCCGCGTTCCAATCCCGCCACCTACACGGGCGTTTTCGGCCCCATCCGCGAACTCTTTGCCATGTTGCCGGAATCCCGCGAACGCGGCTATCGTCCCGGCCGCTTCAGCTTCAACGTCAAGGGCGGACGCTGCGAAGCCTGCCAGGGTGACGGCCTTCGCCGCATCGAAATGAACTTTCTTCCCGATGTTTACGTCACCTGCGAAGTCTGCCGCGGCCGCCGCTATAATTCTGAAACGCTGGCCGTGCGTTACAAGGGCCACTCCATATCGGACATTCTCAATCTGCCGTCTTCCGATGCGCTGCAGCTCCTCGAAAACATTCCACAAATCCAGCAGAAGCTGGCCACGCTTGTCGAAGTCGGTCTCGGCTACGTTCAGCTCGGCCAATCTGCCACCACGCTCTCCGGCGGCGAAGCCCAGCGCATCAAGCTTGCCCGCGAGCTTTCCCGCCGCCAGACCGGCCGCACGCTTTACATTCTCGATGAGCCCACCACCGGTTTACACTTCGATGATGTCCGCAAGCTCCTCGATGTTCTTCAGCGTCTTGTCTCGCTCGGCAACACCGTGCTCATCATCGAGCACAACCTCGACGTCGTGAAACAGGCCGACTGGATCATTGACCTCGGCCCCGAGGGCGGCGAAGGCGGGGGACGCGTCGTGGCTCAGGGCACTCCCGAACAGGTCGCCCGCGTGAAAAAATCCTACACCGGCCAGATTCTCTCGCGCGTCCTCGGCCTCAACGGCAACGGAAAGTCCAACGGGCACGGCAACAGTGATGGCAACAATTGACCCGCGCGGCTTGCGCCAGCTTCCGCATTCCGTTTAGAGTGTGAATTCCGCGATGAGCGTCTACCCCATCTCTCCATTGACCTTCGGCGACATCCGCACCTATCCGCTTTCCTCACGCAAAAGCAAGGTCTCCGTCACCGATTTCGCCAGGCCCGCCTCGCCAAACTCCTCCATCGTGAAAGTTCTCGATTCCCTTCCGGACATTCTCGCCGCGCAGGATCTTCGTGCGTTGCTGGCCGCGATTCATTCCGCAAAAAAGCGTGGCGGAGCCATTCTCTGGGGCATCGGCGGTCACGTCATTAAAACCGGCCTCGGTCCCATTCTTGCCGATCTCATGCGCCGTGGTTTTGTCACCGCGATTGCTATGAATGGCGCAGCGCTCATCCACGACTTTGAAATCGCTCTCGCCGGCAACACTTCGGAAGACGTCGCCGCCGGCCTCGGAGCTGGCGCATTCGGCATGGCTCGCGAGACCGGCGAATTTCTCAATCAAATTGCGGTGATGGCCTCGCGCACGCGCATCGGCTATGGCGAAGCGGCCGGCCAGTTCCTCGCGGCCCGTGATCTTAAAGCTGAATTTTCCTCCGCCAGCGTGCTCTTCAATGCCTACAAGCTCCAAATCCCCGTCACCATCCATCTCGCTATCGGCACCGACATTCCTCACATGCATCCCGCCGCCGACGGCGCCGCTCTTGGCTACGCCACGCACTACGACTTCCGGCTCTTCTGCTCTCTCGTGAAAGAAATGCACCCCGGCGGCGTATATCTCAATTGGGGTTCTGCCGTGCTCCTGCCGGAGGTTTTTCTGAAAGCCGTTTCCGTTGTCCGCAATCTCGGCGTTCCGCTACGCCCCATTACCACCGCCAACTTCGACTTTATCCAGCACTACCGTCCGTTGCAGAATGTGGTAAAGCGTCCGACAGCCTCCGAAAAGGGATTGAAGGGTCTCGATTCGCACGGTTACGCCATCACTGGTCACCATGAGCTGCTTCTTCCGTTGGTAGCCGCGGCTCTCGTGTCGGGCTGGCCCGCGGCTGCTGAGAAGCGCCAATCCTCGCGTCGAGGCCCGCGGCTAAGGAGAAAAAAATCCTGAACGACGACTACAATTCCTTTCCGCCACAGGATCCTCCTGCTTCCAATTCCTCACTTCCCGGCGATCCCCTTTCCCACGCCGCGGCGGACGCGTCTTCCAATGCGCCCCAGCCTCCCGATCCTTCCCTATCGCTGCCAGAGGATCTGCGCGTTCCCTGGTCCTGGGCCCATTTTGTGGTCTTTTTCATTTTTGGCGTGGTCAGTCTCATGGTGGTGCAGATTGCCTTTGCCATGATGCTCGCTCCGCACGCCCGTCTTTCTTCTCGTGAAGATATCCAGCACTACTTTCTCTCCAAGCCGCAATATGTCATCGGCACCATGCTGTTTTGGGATGCTCTGATTTTCCTTTTTCTGTACATCACCATCGCGGCCCTGCGCGAAGTTCCCTTCTGGCGATCTCTCGGCTGGAGAAGGCTTCTTTCCACCGATGCCGCTCCCGGAAATCCATTTCTCTATCTCCTCGCGGGTTGCGGCCTCTACGTCCTCGTGGCCTTGGCTACCTCGACCATGAAAACGCCGCCGAATGCCCCGATTGAAGATCTCTTTAAGTTCCGTGCTACCGCCTTCCTCTTCATGGCCATGGCCGTCTTCATCGCTCCCATCTTCGAGGAAACCGTTTTTCGCGGCTATCTCTATCCCTTGATCGCCAAATCGTTTGGCATCGTGCCCGGCATTGTCGTGACCGGCGTGCTTTTCGGTCTCATGCACGGTTATCAGCTCGGCTGGTCCTGGCGCCTGGTTAGCGTCCTCGTCGGCGTGGGAATCATCTTCACTTTCGCTCGGGCGCGCACCGGCACTGTGGTCGCCAGCTTTCTCATGCATCTTGGCTATAACGGCATGATCGCAGTCACCTCCATCATCGCGACCCACGGCTTTACCCGCATGCCTCCTCATCCCTGAGCTTCACAACCCATCCAATATGCGCTGTCATCGGGTATGATGGCTCCGCGGAGAAGTCTGCAGTTACCCGCATCGCTGTTGCGCGTCGCCGTCCTCGCCATGTCCAGCTTTTTCTCCAAGGAGCCCTCATGAGCCAGCCGAAAGTGGGTCCGGCCCGGTCGTTCTCGCCTTTCGCTCGATTGTTCCTTCTCATTCTCTTTGTTGGAACCTCTTCCTCGCATGCTCAAGTGATCACCAACGATCCGCCTTTCTACGGCCCTTTCAACGCCGTATTTCTTTCCGACGGAGATGGTTTGAAGAAAACAGTTGTCGAGCACGATTCCGTCTTGCGCGCGGACTCGCCTTGGACGCTCTCCTGCTGGATCAAAATCTCCGAAGCGATCAAGGGTCCAACTCTTATGGCGGGATTGGGCGATCCGGCCGACGAATATTCCCGTTATCTCGCTCTCGATGGCCAAAAACTTGTTCTCTGGATGGGCAAGGACAACCAACTTTCCGGTCCCGCTTCGCTCGCTCCCGGAAAGTGGCATTTCATCGCAGCCACGTTCGACGGCGCTGAATTTCAACTTTTCAGTGACGGCGTGCAAATCGCCAGCGGCAAACTTCTGCTGGGCAGTGTCAGCCCTGTGATTCATTTGGCCCCGCCGGAACCCCCTTGGCCCGAGGGCGAACATTTCGGCGGCCATATCGCTGGCTTCACGATTCTGCGCCGCGCCCTGAACGAGGAAGAAATAAGGAAGGACTTCCAGAATCCTCCCGATTACGCCACCATCGTTTTCGAGGAGGGCTCAAAATCATGGCCCGTGCAGACGCGCGGGCAGGCCGGCTACCGCGCTCCTCAAGATCCGTCCACCATGCCGGTCAGCAAAGCTCCGTATTCGGCTCCTGTCGTTCATCCGCTTCCCATCCTGAAAACGCCGCTGCAGGAAAATTCTGAAAATCAGTGGACCATTGCCGGAAACTGGACGCTTCGCCCCGCGCCGGAAGTGCACGCAGACGCCGCGAAGATTTCCGGGCGTGATTTCAGCACCAACGACTGGTGGCCTGCCACCGTGCCAGGCACCGTTCTTACGACCATGATTGATCGCGGTGTCTATCCAGATCCTTCTTATGGCCTCAACAACCTCGCGATTCCGGAAAGCCTGAACAAGCAGGACTATTGGTATCGCGACGAATTCACCGCGCCGCGCTCCCTTGCCGGGCGCCACCTCACGCTCACGTTTCAGGGCATCAACTACAAAGCCGCTGTCTGGTTGAACGGCGAATTCCTGGGAAAAATCACCGGCGCCTTCATTCGTGGCGTCTTCGATGTCACGAATATTCTTAAGCCCGGCCAAACAAATGTTCTCGCCGTCCGCGTTTCGCCGCCTCCGCATCCCGGCATTCCTCAGGAACAGTCCATCAAGGGCGGTCCCGGCGAAAACGGCGGAATCATGTGCCTTGACGGCCCAACGTTCGTGGCCACCGAAGGTTGGGACTGGATTCCCGCCGTGCGCGACCGCGATACCGGCATCTGGCAACCGGTCACGATCGAAGCCACACGATCCGTTTCCGTCGGCGATCCCCAAGTCGTCACGACTCTTCCTCTCCCGGACATCAACCGCGCCGATGTGAACATCACCGTGCCTTTGCAAAATGTCACGAATGAGGCTGTTCGAGGTGTCCTCAGCGCTTCATTCGAAGGAGTCAAAATTTCGAAGGAGGTCACGATCCCCCCCGGCGAGACCTTCGTAAAGCTCGCTCCTTCCGAATTCGCGCAGCTCACCGTCGAGCATCCGCGCCTCTGGTGGCCCAACGGCTATGGCGATCCCAATCTGTATCACCTGAAATTGACCTTCGAAGAAAGCGGCAAGGAATCCGATGAAAAGCGGCTCACTTTCGGCATTCGCGAAATCACCTACGAACTGAGCCTTCTGGATGACTCCGGCCATCTCCGCCGCGTTGAATATTCTCCGGCCACCGCGAGCACTCAGCATCAGTTGGTCGTGGATGTCACCCACGAAGGCATGCGCGAAATTCCTCCCGCGGATCCCTTTCCGGCAACTTTTCCCGCGGCTTGGCGCGAATGGTGGAAATCGTGGGTCGCCTCGCTTTATCCTGGAGCCGAGACCTCTCCTTCCATCCGCGTGCTCGACGACACCAAAGCCGCTCCCTATCTGGTCATCAAGGTGAACGGCGTGCGCATCGCCGCGCGCGGCGGTAACTGGGGGATGGACGACTTTCTCAAGCGCGTATCTCGCCAGCGCCTCGAGCCTTATTTCCGTCTTCATCGTGACGCGCATCTCAACATCATTCGCAACTGGGTCGGCCAGAGCACCGAAGAAGTTTTCTACGATCTCGCCGATGAGTACGGCCTTCTGGTCTGGAACGATTTCTGGGATTCCACGCAGAATTACAACGTCGAAGCCGAGGATCCCGCGCTCTTCCTCGCCAACGCACGCGACACCATCCTCCGCTTTCGCAATCATCCGTCCATCGTGATCTGGTGCGGCCGCAATGAAGGCGTTCCACAACCCATCATCAACGAGGGCCTCATCCATCTCATTAATTCGCTCGATGGCACGCGCTACTATTCCCCCAGCTCCAATCAGGTCAACCTGCAGAACAGCGGCCCGTACAAATTCATGGATCCAAAGCTCTATTACACGACTCTCAACCACGGCTTCTCCGTCGAAACCGGAACTCCTTCCTTCTCCACTCTCGAATCGTTCAGTGCTTCCATTCCCAAGGCGGATCAGTGGCCCGTCAGCGACGATTGGGCCTACCACGACTGGCACCAGAGCGGAAACGGCGATGTCGCGCCATTTATGAAAGCCATCGAAGATGAATTCGGCGCCGCCACCAGCCTCGCTGATTTCTCGCGCAAGGCCCAAATGCTCAATTACGTCGAGCACCGCGCGATCTTTGAAGGCATGAACGCGCATCTCTGGGCCCCCAATAGCGGCCGCATGCTTTGGATGACGCAGCCCGCCTGGCCCAGCAATAATTGGCAGATCTTCTCGCACGATTACGATACGCAGGCCTCTTACTACGGCGTGAAGAAAGCTTGCGAGCCGATTCACGTTCAATTGGATGTTTCGAACGGTGAAGTCGCGGTCATCAACACCACAGATTCTTCACTCTCTGGCCTCACCGTTACCGCCGACGTTTATTCCATCGGGAACAAGCTCTTGTTTCACCACGAGGAAAAGAAGGACGCATCCGCCGACGCCGAAACCAACGCCTTCAAGCTCGATCTCGCGCCCCATCTCACCGCGGGCATCGTCTTCGTCAAGCTCCAGCTTCACGACTCTTCTGGCAAGCTCCTTTCGGACAATTTCTATTGGCTCGGACAGGATGACGCTTCTTATCGCGAGCTGAATCATCTTCCGCAAATCGCTCTCGCCACATCCGCAACCACCCAAATGGACGGCACGATGTTTCACCTGCATGTGCAATTGCACAACGCTGCGGCTGCCGCCGCTCTTGAAGCCAAGCTCACGCTTCTCAACGCTTCCGACGGCTCGCGCATTCTGCCCGTCTACTACAGCGACAACTACGTTTCGCTTCTTCCCGGCGAATCACGTACCATCGAAATCGAATATTCCGCCAGCGCCGCTCGCGGCGCGCCGCAACTTGCTCTTCGCGGCTGGAATATCTCGCCACAAACTATCCAGATCCGCGCGAACTGATGAGTCCTCTACTCCGGCAGCGCGCCGTCCTCGTTTCTCACTCCTCTGAGCGGCTATCTCCGCTACAATGGGATTTTGCGGAGACGACATTGGAATGAACGTAGCGCAGCCCATCGCATGGACCGATCGCGGCGTGGTCATGCTCGACCAGCGCCGTCTGCCCAGCGAGGAAATCTCCCACACCTATACCGACTATCGCGAAGTCGCTCATGCCATTCGCGAAATGGTCATTCGCGGAGCCCCTGCCATCGGCGTCGCCGCCGCGATGGGCGTCGCTCTCGGCGTCCAGAAATCTTCTGCAAAATCTCTCGCTGAATTGCGCGCCGAATTTCCAGTCATCGTGGAAACGCTCGCCCAAACTCGCCCGACTGCCGTGGATCTTTTCTGGGCGCTCGAGCGCATGAAGCGCCGTTTCTCTGAAACCGCGGCCACAACGTCCGACCTTTCGAAAATCAAGCAGGCCATGATCGAAGAAGCGAAATCAGTTCATCAGGAAAAACGGGCGATTGATGCAGCCATCGGCCGCTTCGGCGCGGAATTCATGCCGCGCGAAGGACAGGTGATGACGCAATGCAATGCCGGGGCCCTGGCCACCGCAGGCATCGGCACAGCCCTCGGCGTCTTTCAGGTTGCTTTCGAGCAAGGCAAGGAACTGCACGTGCTCGTGCCCGAGACGCGTCCTTATCTGCAGGGGGCACGGCTCACCGCGTGGGAGTTGCACCGCAGCGGCATCCCGCTCACGCTCATCACGGATAACATGGTCGGCCATTTCCTCAAGACCGGCAAAGTCCGCGCCGTGGTCACGGGCGCCGACCGAGTCGCCGCCAACGGCGACGCCGCCAACAAGATCGGCACCTATCAGATCGCGGTCCTCGCCAAGGAGAACAACGTTCCTTTCTATATCGCCGCTCCTATTTCGACATTCGATCTTTCGATTCCGGATGGCGAGCACATCCCGATTGAAGAGCGTTCTTCCGCCGAGGTTACTGAGATTCGCGGCGTGCGCATCGCGCCCGACGTGCACGCCGCGCATCCTGCGTTTGATGTCACCCCACACCGCTACATCGCAGCCATCTTCACCGAACGCGGTGTGGCCCGCGCTCCTTACGTGGAATCTCTGCGCTCCCTCGCAAATGGAGTGCAGCACCGCGCCGTTTCGTGACGTCAGTCTCGCTCGACGTGATTGTCAGAGAACAGCTACATTGAGTTCCAGGCGAGGCTTTCGACATCGAGCGGGCCATTTTTCTCCTGGAACGATACAACTTGAGGTTGCCGATGAAAATCTTTCTGATGGTGTGTTGCGCCGCGGGAATTGTGATTCCGTACTGGTTCGCGCTTCCCTTCTTTCTGATTCACGGACCGAATTTCAGCCTGTTTTTCGAGGAGATCTTCGCCACGCGCATTTCCAGTTTTTTCGCGGCGGATCTCATCGTTTCGTCGGTGATTTTTCTGGTTTGGTCGCGGCGCGAAGCTGCGGAACGAAAGATTTCCGGGTGGTGGCTCGTTCTACTTGCCAATTTGGTTGTGGGGTTATCGCTCGCGCTTCCCCTGTATCTGCTCAAACGCCTCAACCAGCGTCCGGCATAGCCTTCCCGGGCAAAAGTCACTCACCTAACAAAGATTCTCTTTCTGAACTCGACTTCAGCGCCGCTGTGTGAAAGCTGAGGTGGATTTGTAACGACCAGGCCGCCCTCCCGGTGCCGTGGCGACAGAAAGAGTGCGCAAATTGCTGATTCCACGGGAGTTGCAGGGGACCCGTCCGGCCAAACAGTGCGTAACTGATAGAAGACAAATCGGTTAGATAGCCTTACGTCACTCCTGACAGATAGAACCAAGCCAAGGGGAGCGGAAGGCATCGAAGAAAATCGAAGCGCGGCACGGTGTCGAGCGGAAAAGGACAAGGGAGGGGGAAAAGTTTCAGTCTGGGGCAACAGCACGGAGAACTGCTTTTTTCTCCGCCGCGTCAATTACAAACGCACTTCATCAGGATCACCCCAGATCGTCAAGAGAACGAGGGATTTGCGAAAGGAAGCGGATTGTTCGTAGCGAGGGGCTTCGACGGGATCGAGGGGTGGCAAAATTTGACCAGGTCCGAAAGTACGCGGATTGGGTGCGCTGAATATCATTGGAATCATGGAGCGGACGACGAACCGGCGGGATGAGCTCAACGAGGATGGCGAATTCGATCTGCGAGGGATCTCGCGCGATCCCGGGCAATATCCACAACTTTCTCATCGCCACCAATCTGATCGAGAAGAATAAGCAGCCTCTGGGGTTCGGGCAGGAGGCCGCGTGTGAAATCGGATTCTACCTGAAGCAAGGCATCATTGACGCCAAGACGGTCGTAACGTATGCTCCTGGCGAGAAGATCCACGAGCTCCTGCTGGCGGGCCAACCCTTCGAAAATTTGCAAGAGTTCCGCTGCCGTGGAATTCAAGGTGTAATTAAATTTAGTTTCAAAGACCTGGCCGCCCTGTTCCCAGCGAAACGTTTTTTCGCCGAGGTAGGCAATCTTGCGGTGAACGTCCAGATTGAGCCCCTGAAAGTCGTTCAATTTATCCGCGAGGGAAAACATTCTAGCGCGGAGGGCGGCGCCGACTTCGAATGGCGTGGACCCGGGATCCTCGTCGAGCTGGCGGATTTCGTAGGTGGCAGCGTCGGAGTCGCTGCGCACGGTGATTTCCACGAACTCGGGGGTACTGCCTTTGAAGATGCGTTGGAAGGTGAGTTTTGCCGTGCCTGAGACAGAAGAGGCCGCGACCGCAGAACTTCCCGAAAGGAAAATGGCAAGCATCACCCCAAGGGCTGCGCGGCGGGTCATCATCGAGGTGCCGTGATGCGGGAAATTTGGGCCTGCGCTGCGCCCGGCACGTTCCTGAGAACACTCCGGGATTTTCGCGCCGCGCTGCCGGGGCGGGGAATTCCAAATCGCCTGCAGGATTCCTCTCTTTGGACATGGCAAAGAGCAACGGCAAGAGCATCGGCGGCATCGGCAGGATCCGGAGTTTCCTGCATGGAGAGAATCGCGCGGACCATCAACTGCATCTGGCGCTTATCGGCATTGCCGAACCCCGCGACGGATGACTTGATTTCGCGCGGGGCGTAGCTGTGAACTTCGAGGCCGTGCTGCGCAGCGGCCAACAAAACCACGCCGCGGACTTCGGCAAGCCGCAATGCGGTCTTTATGTTGAGCGCGGTGAAAATGGATTCGACGGCGAGGACATCCGGTTCGAATTCAGCGATAAGCGCGCAAATTTTTTCGTGGACGGCGCGAAGAGCGACTCCGGCAGAGCCATTCCTGATTTTATCCGCCACGGAGAGAGCGCCATAATGCAGCATGCGGGAACGCCGGCCGTCGCTTTCGATGATTCCGTAGCCGGTAGGACCCGCTGCGGCGGGATCCACCCCCAGGACGCGCAGAAGCGCATCGGTTCGAAGCGTTCCTTTCATCGCCAACAGTCTACGGACATGGAGCACTACCCGCCAGTATTTTTCTCGGTGGAATTACGGGACGAGCAGGGCAATTCCAAGATTCCCGCGCGGCGCGGGAAAATGTTCAGCCGGTTCAGTCGGCGCCGACCGCTTCCCGAATTTCGGATTCATCAATATCGAAGTTCGCGTAAACGTGCTGCACGTCGTCGTGCTCTTCCAGCGCCTCCACAAGGCGGAGCATCTGCTGGGCCTGCTGGCCGGTGAGTTTGATGTAGTTCTGAGGCACCATACCGACCTCGGCGCTGGCGGGAGTGATGCCCGCTTTTGCCAACGACTCTTTCACGGCTTCGAGAGCTTCCGGGGGCGTGACGATGTACCAGTTGGAGCCATCGTCCTTGAGATCTTCCGCGCCGGCTTCCAGAACGAGGTCCAGCAACTTGTCCTCGGTGGCAGCTTCCTTTGGAATGTTGATTTCACCTTTGCGGTGAAACATCCAGCCGACGGCGCCCGCTTCTGCGAGGTTGCCGCCGTTCTTGCTCATGACGTGGCGCATTTCGCCGACCACGCGATTGCGGTTGGTGGTTACGGCCTGAATCAGCATGCCAACGCCGCCGGGGCCATAGCCTTCGAAGGTGACTTCCTCGAACTGTTCGCCTTCAAGCTGGCCGGTGCCGCGCTGGATGGCGCGCTCGATGTTATCGTTCGGCATGTTTTCGTTCTTCGCAGCGAGGACTGCGGTGCGCAATCGCGGATTGGTGTTGGGATCTCCGCCGCCGATGCGGGAAGCGATGGTGATTTCGCGGATCAGACGGGTGAAGACGCGGCCGCGCTTGGCGTCGGTGGCAGCCTTCTTGTGTTTAATGGTGGCCCATTTTGAATGCCCGGACATGACACATCCTCTATTTCATGTGCGGCCGAAAGCGGCCGACATTTGGAAATTTTGGCCGCGCGCCCTCTTGCGGCACACCCGTTTGGGTGTTTAATCCTGCGGAGACCTACGGGAAGCCGTAAACCCTGGCGGACCTTAGGAAGTTTAGCACAGGCGATACGGGCGCGAAACCGGGTATACTTCGCGTGGGGCATGTCCCTGCGGCGGAAAGAGTTAGAGGTCACCACGAGCGCGATGAGGTGGGCAGGGGAGTGGCATGGCTGAGCGCTTGCGCATCCTGGTGGTTGCTTCCCATCCGATCCAGTACGGGGCCCCGTTTTTCCGGACATTCTCCAAACATCCCGGCGTGGATCTGACAGTGGCGTACTGCAGTTTGCGCGGTGCGGAGCCTGGCTACGACAGCGAATTCAACGCGGAAGTTTCCTGGGACGTGCCGCTGCTGGACGGCTACCGATGGGTGCAAGTGCCGAATCATCCGCTCACGCGCAACGAAGAAGCGTTTTTCGGATTATGCAATCCGGGACTGTGGAAGTTGGTGAGGAGCGGCGGTTTTGACGCGGTGATTTCCTATATGGGTTACCGCAGAAGTTCGTTCTGGTTTGCGCTGCTGGGAGCAAAAACCCGGGGGATCCCGATTCTGTTCGGGACGGATGCATGCTCGATTGTTCCGCGCGAACCGAAGATCTGGAAGCGCAGAATAAAACTGGCGATGAAGCGTTTTGTCTGGCGATTCATCTTTGGCCTAGCGGATCAAATTATTACCGCATCGAATGCGGGGTCGCGGATGATGGAGTCGCTTGGATTTCCGAGCGACCGGATTTCCATGACGCTGGACACCGTGGATAACGAATGGTGGCGCGCACATGCCGCCAGGGCGAATCGCGAGGAGATGCGGCGGGCATGGGGAGTGGCACCAGATGGGCCGGTCATTCTCTACTGCGCGAAGCTGCAGGCGTGGAAAAGGCCGGGCGATTTGCTGGAGGCTTTTCAGAGGGCCAAATTGGAAAAGGCGTTGCTCGTATTTGCGGGTGACGGCCCGCTGAGGGAGGAACTCGAAGAGCGGGCGAAGGCTTTGCAAATCAGCGAGGGTGTGCGATTTCTGGGTTTTGTAAATCAGAGCCAGCTTCCGGGAATTTACTCCGCGGCGGACCTGATGGTTCTTCCTTCGGAATACGAGCCGTTCGGCCTGGTGGTGAATGAAGCGATGCTGTGCGGATGCCCGGTGCTGGCAAGCGACCATGTAGGAGCGGTCGGGGAGCTCATTGAGCCGGGCAAAACGGGCTTTGTCTATTCCTGCGGCGACGTGGAGGGATTGTCGCACGCGCTGCACGAAATTCTGGCGGACCGCGAGGCTCTACAACAGGTTGCGCGTCAGGCGCGGGAACGCATGAAGACGTGGTCGTACCGCGAGGTTGCGGAAGCCCTGCTGGATGCCCTGAACCGCGCCCTTGTTCGAAGCGGGCAAAAGCAGACGCAGATCGAGGGATCCGCTCAGGCAGACGCAGAAGGGAAAATTCCGGGCTGAGGCAGGCGCGCATGGCCTCCTTGAAGGTTGAGAATGTTCGCGGAGCGGGAAAGTGAGAGAGTGGGAGAGAAACTGCGGACCGGGTATGCTTTTCTGCGGCAGGGAATGAAGCTTTTCGGAAAAAAGCCAGATTGAAACTGCTTCTTTATTCACACTTTTTTGCGCCGAGCGTCGGCGGCGTCGAGAGCAGTTTTCTGTCTCTCGCGAGCGGACTTTCGCAGATGCGCAATTCGGGTGGCGGGCCGGAGTTCCAGGTTACGGTGGCGACGCAGACAGCCGCCGGGCAACTGGACGATACAACGCTGGCGTTTCGCGTGGTGCGGTGTCCTGATTCTGCCGAATTGCGGAGGCTGATCCGGGAAGCCGACGTGATTCATATTGCGGGGCCCGCGCTGGCGCCGATGTTTTGGTCCTGGTGGGCGGGAAAACCCTTTGTGATTGAGCACCACGGATACCAGGCGATTTGCCCGAACGGGCTTCTTTTGATCCAGCCGGAACTCCAGGTGTGTCCCGGCCATTTTCAGGCGAGGCGGTATGGGAAGTGTCTTCGCTGCAACGCGAAGGGCCGGTGGAACGGCGCGAGCTTTCTTGCGTTGCTGCGCACGTTTCCGAGGCGATGGCTCAGCCGGAGGGCCACGGCAAACGTGGCGATTTCTGCCCACGTAATGCGGCGGCACGGATTCCCACGCAGCTCCACTTGTTATTATGGAATCGAGGATCCCTTGAACGGCGCGGCTGCGGAAGCGCTCTTCACAATCACGGGAGAAGTTCCCTGTTTCGCGTACGTTGGAAGGCTGGTTCCGGAAAAGGGTCCTCAGATTTTGCCCCCGGTGGCTCGGCGGCTTCGAGACGAAGGATTCCGATTTCATCTCCGGTATGTAGGTGACGGGCCAGAGAGGAATAGATTGGAGACCGCGGTCCGCGCACAGGACCTGGCGGATATTGTGGAGTTTACGGGGTTTTTGCGCGGAGCTGCACTGGCGAAATGCCTGAATTCGGTCCACGTGGTCGTGATGCCCTCGATATGTGAGGAAACAGCCGGGCTCGCACCGATCGAACAGATGATGATGGGCCGGCTGGTGATCGTCTCAAATATAGGCGGCTTGGGCGAAGTCGTGGGGGATGCGGGATTGAAGTTCGAGCCGGGAAGCGCAGAAGGATTGGCGGATTGCATGCGTCAAGTGCTTCGAAAACCCGGCATCGTGGGAGAAATTGGGGGGCGGGCACGTGCCAGAGCGCTCCGCCTTTTCCAGCGCCAGCGGATGCTGGAGGAACATGCTCAACTGTATGAAGAGGCTTTACGTTCGGGCCAATCTAGAGTGGGCCGCTAGAAGGGTCTCTTATTTGGAATTCAATTTGTCGCATATGCTTGGTTTGACGCACATTCAGCGTTGCTAAGGCTCTTGGCTGGCGTATCATGGGACTCCGCTCGGGCGGGCGGAGACAATTCTCCCCCGACGCCTTGGCCAAAGTTGCCACTAGAACACAAGATTGAAGTCATTCAAGCAGTGAACAAGAACGATCACATGTTTTTGCAATCTGGAATCGCCGTCGTCCCGAGGGAGCGGCCTCGGTGAGGATCCCGACTCCCACAGTTTCCGCACAATTCCGGCGCGGGCCTATATTCCTCCTGGTATTTCTTGCTTTTTCCGCGTTTATCGCCTACCAAGCCGCGCAGTTGATTATCACCGACCGGGTGATGTACCTGGCGCTCGGGGGAATCTCGTTTATCGTAGTTGCAGGTGTTGTCGTCATTTTGAACGATTGGAAGAGAGGGGCATATATCTTTGTGGGCTGGTTGCTGTTCGAGGATTTGGTCCGGAAGTATCTGGGCAACAACATGGCCATTTACTTTGCCAAAGATTTCCTGGTCATCATCGTTTATCTCTCTTTTTTCATCGCCTGGAGGGCCAAGAAAGTCCAGACGTTCAGGCCGCCATTCTTGATGGCATTCCTGATCTTCTTTTGGCTGGGGCTGGCGCAGGTGTTCAATCCCGCCTCGACCAGCTTTTTCTACGGAATCCTCGGGATGAAGCTCTATTTCCTTTACGTGCCGCTGATGCTGGTGGGCTATTCCCTGATCAATTCGGAAACCGATTTGCGCCGCTTTTTTTTCTTTAATTCCATCCTGATCATGGTGATTGCGGGCCTGGGAATCGCCCAATCCATCGTGGGCCCATCGTTTCTGAATCCCGCACACCTCCAAGAAGATATTCGTGAACTTAGCACGATCTACCGGATCGCACCAATCAGCGGAGAGCTGGCCTATCGGCCCAATTCCGTGTTCGTGAGTAACGGACGTTTTCAAGATTTCATGATTGTTTCCTGGCTGATTTCCCTTGGCTTTGGGGGCTATTTGATCTTGCGCAGCCGGCGAGGACGGCTGCTTGCTTTTGGAGCAATCGCCGTAGTGGCAGGCGCTTCTTTCATGTCCGCGTCGCGCGGAGTGTTCATGTGGAACATGGGAAGCGGACTGGTGGTTGCGGCTGCCTTCCTCTGGGGTGCGCCCTGGCGGCAGAGGGAAGCGATGCGGGCGCTTCGCGCGATTCAGCGCTCCCTCTTGGTTGTAGGGCTGGCTCTGATCGCGCTAGTAGCCGTGTTTCCCCAGCAATTTGGGGCGCGCGTGGCGGTCTATTCGGAGACATTGTTGCCTTCGAGTTCCGCGAGCGAGCTTAAGTATCGGGCTGAGACCTATCCTATGAGGAATTTTTTGCTGGCCTTCGAATTTCCCCGGTGGCCCTATGGGTATGGAATTGGAACCGCATCGCTGGGTGCGCAATACGTTACTCGCATCATGCGAGTCGCCCCGATGAACCTCGGCGTCGAAAATGGATATGGCCAATTGGTTGTGGAACTGGGGATCGGGGGCCTGATTCTCTGGATCGTGATGGGAACGGCCATTTGCATGTCCGCATGGAAGATCGTGAAGGAGCTGAAGGGGTCGCCCTGGCTACCCATCGGATTTGTAATCTTCTGGTATGTTTTTCTGCTCCTGTTTCCGATGGGATACACGAGTCTGGTAGCTTACCAGGATTTTGTGATGAATGCCTATTTCTGGCTGCTGCTCGGTATCTTATTTCGACTGCCGAGCATCGCACTCTCTTCCCAATTTGCAGCTGGCGCTGTCACTCCCAAGTCTCGCCGGCGCGGGATGTTCTGAGTTGCGCTTGGCGGTTGCCACTCCGTTTGTGGACCGGCGGCATGGGACGGAACGCGCCGTGGCGGAGCTAATCGAGCGCCTCGCGGAAAAATACGGCTGCGAAATCGAGCTTTATGCACAGCGCGTGGATGATCTCGCTCTTTCCGGGAAGGATACGAGCTCGATTCAGCGTGACAGCGGCATTCACTGGCGCAGAGTGCTGTCTCTGCCGGGTCCGCATCTTTTGCGGTTCGCGTTCTGGTACTTCATCAACTATTGGCGGCGGCTATGGGACAGGCATGCGCGCGGAGTGCGGTTTGATTTTGTATTTTCACCGGGAATCAACTGTCCGGATGCAAAGGTGATTCTCGTTCATGCAGTATTCCACCGGGTGGAGGAACTGGAGCGAAATTCCAAACCAAGCGGATTGCGAGGGCTGCACCGGAGGCTGTACTACGGATTGCTTTGTTTTCTGGAGCGGCGGCTCTATACGAGCAAGAAAGTCACCCTGGCGGCCGTGTCGCGGCATACGGCGGCGCAACTCGCGCAGTATTTCGGGCGAAACGACGTCACCGTGATTCCCAACGGCGTTGATACGCAGCAGTTTCGGCCCGGGGCGCGGCTGGCACAGCGCGA
>Ga0335079_10001677_pt1 | contig 25264 bp, 23 predicted proteins | sample Lox_Sample_33_FD_206719 | JGI IMG/M metagenome (GOLD analysis project Ga0335079, IMG submission 206719) | Soil microbial communities from Loxahatchee National Wildlife Refuge, Florida, United States - Lox_Sample_3.3 | ecosystem: Environmental > Terrestrial > Soil > Wetlands | place: USA...
CCTCGCTGGCGAACGACTGCGGCGCCTGCGTCACCAGCATGGCCACCACGTGCGCAATGTCATCAGGCTGAATCATCCTGGCCGCGTTCTTTCCTACGTGAGGACTCAACTCCGTGTTGGTCGAGCCCGGGCAAACCACAGCCACGCGAATGTTATGCGCGCGCAGCTCTTCGGCCACGGAATAGCTCAACCCGTTCAGGCCCCACTTCGAAGCCGCATACGCCGCGCCATTCGGCAGCGCGTTCTTTCCCGCCAGCGACGAAATATTCACGATGTGGCCGCTCTTGGCGCGAATCATGAGCGGAGCAAAAGCACGAATGCAGTAGTAAACGCCGCGCAGATTCGTGTTCAGAATGTCATCCCAGTTGCCCGGCTCGAGCTGATGCAAGGGCCCGCCAAAGCCGCCGATGCCCGCATTGTTCACCAGGATATCCAGCCGGCCGAAGCTGCGCTCCACCTTTGCGGCCACAGCCTCGACGGCGGCAAGCTGGGTAACATCGCACTCCACCGCCTCGGCCTTGCCTCCGGCGTTGGCGATGGCTGCGGCGGTCGCCTCAAGCGGGGCTCGGCTGCGCCCGCAGATCACAACGGTCGCTCCAAGACCGGCCAGTTTGCGGGCGATGGCCGCGCCGATGCCGCGTCCGCCGCCGGTTACTACCGCCACTTGTCCTGCCAGGTCTGAGTTGTCTGACTGGGTCATAGAGAAAGGCCCTCCGCAAGTCGCAGCCCGGGGCGTGCGCGAAACCATCCGCCAGAGGCCTGTTTTGCATCTTAACAAGCAAGGAACCGCCGTGGGCAATGCGAACTTGCCTTCGGCGGAGCACATACTTATAATCCCGCTCACCGGAAATACCGTCTTTGGCTGCCTTGAGGTTACGAGGGGGCGCTGGGTTTTCCGGACCCGTCGCATGGGAGAATCCCATGCTCTGAGTTCCAAGACATTGTCAGCTGAACGGGTCTTGGGCGTTGCCCGGGTTCGTAGCAGGTGTCGCAGATTCCCAAAGTCTCAAGGAGCCATTCGAATGAAGACTAGCTTATTGGCGATTGTGCTGGCGCTGGCCCTGTCCGCGCCCACTCCGAAGGCGGTGGCGCAGGCGGCGGCGCCCGCCGGGGGCTCACAATCGCAAGCGCCGGTGATCAAAGATCCCGCCGAATACAACGCCTACATGGGCGCCATCCAGCAGCAGGATAACGCCGCCAAGATCAGCGGCCTGGAAGCCTTCCTGGTGCAATATCCCAACAGCGTGGTCAAGACTGACGCCCTCGAAGCCCTGATGGGCGCCTACCAGGCGACCGGCAACACCGCCAAAGTAATTGATACCGCCAACCGCCTGCTTACCGTCTCGCCCGACAACGTGCGTGCTCTGGTGGTGCTCGCCTATAGCGAGCGCGCCGCCCAGCAGTGGGCGCAGGCCGAGCAGCATGCGGTGCACGCCCTGCAGGCGCTGCCCAAGATGGCGCGGCCGGAAGGCGCCTCAGACGCGGATTTTGAAAAGCAGAAGACCCAGGTGGGCGCTTTGCTGAACAGCGTCGCCGGCTTTTCTGCCTTGCAGTTGAAGAATTACGATGACGCCCAGAAATATCTGCGGGCCGCGGTGCAGAGCGATCCCAACAATCTGCAGGATGTGTATCCGCTGGCCCTGGCGTACCTGACCGCGCCCCAGCCCGATTACGTGAACGGAATTTTTTTCATCGCGCGCGCGGCCGATCTCGCCACCGGCGCCGGCCAGACCCAGATCACCGCTTACGGCAAGAGCGTCTATGACAAGTATCACGGCGCCGATGATGGCTGGGCCGATGTGCTGAACACCGCCAAGACCGCCAGCGAGCCGCCCCCGGGCTTCACCGTCGCCAAGTATGTTCCTCCCACTCCGGCGCAGCAGGCGGCGGAAATCGTGAAGAGCAAGGCCCCCAAGGAGATGAGCTTCGCCGAGTGGGAGCTGGTTCTCTCCGCGGGAGCGCCGGCCGATGCGGATACGGTATGGAACGCCATTAAGGGCGTGCCCCTGCAGATGGAAGGGCAGGTGGTGACTGCTTCGCCTACCGAGCTCTCCATTGCCGGCAGCGAGGACGACATCGAGAAGAACGTCGCTGATATTACCCTGAAAATGACCGGCCCCATTCCTGCCAAGCTGATGCCCAAAGAAGGCGGAACCCTCGACTTTGAAGGCACGCCGGTTTCTTACACTCCCAGCCCTTTTATGATGGTCATGGAAAAAGGCGCTCTGCTGGAAAAGGCGGCGCCCAAGAAGCCGGTGGTCCACCACAAGCCCGCGCCCAGGAAATAGCTGAGCGCAATCGAAAAGAAAGGCAGCCAGTTTGCTGGCTGCCTTTTTATTGCTGCGCAACCCAATTCTCTGCCAGAGCCGGAAACCTCAGCGAGCCGCTTTCTTCTCGTAAGCGGCGGGACGGGCGCTGCGCGGCGGGCGCTTCACCCCATCGCGCAGCTGGCGCACATCAATCTTTAATTCGGTAATGGTCCGGCTCAGCGTGTTGCGGTGCATACCCAGCTCGCGCGCGGCGCGGCACTGGTTGCCTTTGTTCTCCTGCAAGACCGTCAGGATGAAGCGCTTTTTGAACTCACGCACGGCCTCGGAGTACAGAATGTTGCTCTTGTACATCTGCATGACCAGTGCTTCCAGCTGATCTTTCACGGTCTCTCTCTTTCTCCAGAGATTCTGTTCGCTCTTCGTGGGGCGCAGTCACTTCACTTCGGAGCCGCGGCCGCCGGGCCGGCGCCGCCATTCTCCGGACTGTGCTGTGCTCCCCGCAGCAGATCCAGTCCCTGATAGAAACGTGCTCGAAGCCCTGCCGGTGCCAGCCAGATGGCGGCCCGCCCTACTACCAGGAAATAGGGCGCCATCTCCGACTCCGCCAGCCAGCGCGAGCCCGGGGTAAACGCCGCCATGCTTACCAGCACGATGGCCACCACCAGGCAGCCGCGCAGCAACCCCAGAGCGCCGCCCAAAATGCGGTCAAAGAAACTGAGCCCGGCCTCCTTGGCCACCCAGCGGGCGATCCGGCCGGCGATGCCCGCCAGGAACATGACCCCGATAAAAATCAGCAGAAATCCGGCTATCTCGCCCAGCCAGGGCGACTTCAGGTAGGGCGCAAAGCGGTCGGCCAGCCGCCAGTACTGCCACGCGGCCAGAAGGTAGCCGAAAATCAGGCCGCCGATTCCAAACGCCTCCTGAAAGAAGCCCGCACTCGCTGCCTGTAATACAGAAACCAGCAGAACGAAAACAATGACCCAGTCGGCCGCGTTCATGGAAGGCTCCCAGGAACGCTTCTTCTCTTGCTAAGTATCCAGCTCCTACACATCCAGTTCCCGGCCAGTGAGCCGGCGGTAGGCCTCAAGATACTTTTCGCTGGTTTTGCGCGCCACCTCTGGGGGAAGGGAAGGAGCCGGCGGCCGCTTGTTCCAGTGAATTTCCTCGAGGTAATCCCGGACATATTGCTTGTCATACGACTCTTGCGCCCGGCCCGGCTGATATTTGTCGGCCGGCCAGAAGCGGGAGGAATCTGGGGTCAGCACCTCGTCGGCCAGAGTAATGCCGGCGGCCGTGCGCCCGAACTCGAATTTCGTGTCGGCTATAATGATGCCCTTTTGCCGCGCATATTCGGCCGCCTTGCCATAAATGGCAAGGCTCAGATCGCGTAGCTGCCCCGCCAGTTCGCTGCCGATCAGCTTGGCCGTCTGCTCGAACGAAATATTTTCATCGTGGCCGCTGGTGGCTTTAGTGGCCGGGGTGAATATCGGCTCCGGCAGCTGGTCGGATTCCTTTAATCCTTTGGGCAGCTGAATGCCGCATACCGTTCCTCCCGCCTGATACTCCTTCCAGGCTGAGCCGGAGATGTAGCCGCGCACCACGCACTCCACGGGAAACATTTCCGCCCGCGTTACCAGCATGGAGCGGCCGCGCAGCTGCTCCTGATATTTGTGAACTTCCGCGGGATAGCGTTTCACATCCGCCGTCACCAGGTGGTTGGCCACCACGCCGCGCAGAAAATCGAACCAGAAAAGAGAAATCTGCGTCAGCACCCGCCCCTTGTGGGGAATGCCGGTAGCCAGCACGTAATCGAAAGCGGAAATGCGGTCGGTCGCTACAAACAGAAGGTGGTCGCTGCCCAGGCGGTAAACGTCCCGCACCTTGCCGCTGGCGTGAAGTTCTAGCTCGGGAAAGTCAGTTCGCAATAAGACGGAGTCGAGAAGCTCTGTGGTCATGATTCAATTCTACAGGCGGCGTATTTTCCGCCCCTGCGAAAATTTTGTCAACGATGGAAATCACGCGCCGCAAAATTACCGCTTTCGCCTCGCTGCAAAAAGGTTGACAACGTTCTACCCGAAGTGGAGCGGCCATTCTACAGGGCTTTCTGTAGATGCCGGCTTGTGGAAAAGAAGTGACCAATCTGGAAAACTGCGGCCCTGGCATAAAAAACCGAGAGTAAGAAAAATTTCAGAGAACGGGCGGCCGGCGGCCTGCTCCGTGAAGCACGCGCAGAATCTTGACCCAGTCTCGCCGCCGGCAAGCGCCAGCCCTCAGGCCGCCCCGAAGCGCACCGATACCAGCTTGGAAACGCCCGGCTCCTGCATGGTCACGCCGTAAAGCACGGGCGCGATGCTCATCGTTCGTTTGCTGTGAGTGATGAGTACGAACTGGGTCTGCACGCTCATGTCTTTCACCAGCTCGGTGAAGCGTCCGATGTTGGCCTCATCCAGCGGAGCATCCACTTCGTCGAGAATACAGAAGGGGCTGGGCTGGTATTGGAAGATGGCCACCAGCAGGGCCAGCGCGGTCATCGCCTTCTCTCCGCCGGAGAGCAGCAGAACGTTCTGCAGCTTCTTGCCCGGCGGCGAAACCACCAGATCAATGCCGCTGTCGGCGCTGTTTTCCTCGTCGGTCAGGCGCATGAATGCGCTCCCCCCGGCGAACAGCTTGCGGAACGTGGCCTGGAAGTTCTCGTTGATGCGGGCGAACGCCTCTTCGAACTTCTGCCGCGAGAACACCTCAATCTCGCGGATGGTGGCCTGCGTGTTCTCGATGGACTCCAGCAGATCTTTTCTCTGCGTTTCCAGAAAGCTGTGGCGCTCGGCAGTTTCTTTGTACTCTTCGAGCGCCATCATGTTGACCGGACCCATGGCCTCCAGCCGGGTGCGCATATCGTGATAGACACGCTCCTCGCCCGCCAGTTGCTCGCCCCTGACCGTCTCAATCGTAGGATCCGCCAGCAGTTCTTCGCGCGGCAGGTTCAGTTCGTTGAGGCAGGTTTCCGCCATGTACTGGGCGTCGGATTGCAGCTTGGCCGCAGCCGCGGAGAGCTCGCCGCGGCGGTCGCGCGCCTGCTCCAGCAATTGCCGAGCCGCGCGCAGCGCCTCTTCGATTTCCAGGATGCGTCCCCGCACCTGCTCTGACTCGAACTGCAGCAGGCCGTCGCGGGCCTCGCCGGCATTGCGCTCCGCCTCCAGTTCCACCAGCTGCCCCGCGATCACCTGGTTCTGGCTCTCCCGCTCCAGAATTTCCGTAAACGCGGTCTCGATCTGCGTGCGCAGCGATTCCACCCGGCCGCCCATCTCGATCGCCAGCGATTCAATTCGCTCCAGCACCGCGGCCGCCGACCGGCGGCGTTCTTCGAGCGTGGCTGCGCGCGCCAGATCGAGCGAAGTGTTCTGCGCCGCCAGGTCTCGGCGCTCGCGCAAGCCGGCAAGTTGTTGCCGCGCCTGAGTGGCCAGCTGCTCGAACTCTGCCTGCCGCTGCTCCAGAATGGAGGCCTCCGCCTGCCGCTCGCCAATCACCGCCTCCTGCTGCGCGCGCTCGCGCCCCAGCCGCGCAAGCTCCACCCGGCAGCTATTCACGCGCTCGCTCACCCGCGACATTTCCGCCTCCAGTTGCTGCAGCAGATGGCCGGAGGTCATGGCCTGCTTTTCCGCCTCGCGCTTTTCGTTTTCCAGCCGGTCGAGCAGAGAAGTCAGGTCCTTGATGTCGCGGGCCAGGGTCAGCACCTGGGTCTCTTCATCGCGCAATGCCGCTTCCAGTTCCGCCAGCGCGCGCAGCACCTCGCGCAGGTCGCGCTTCATCGAAAGCGGCCCTTCCGCCCGCTGCTTCCCTCCGGTGACGGTCACATTGTGGAAGCATTCGCCCGACTGCGAAAGAAAGAAGGCCTCGGGATTTTCCAGCGCCAGGTCGCGCGCGAAGCCAGGATCGGGAACAATGTAGCCGTCGCGCAGCTTGGGCAGAATCACTTCCAGAGACCGGCCAAATCCGTTGAGCACGCGAATGGCGCTCTTGAGCGGAATAATGGAGCGGTCGGGCGGCGCCGGCCGCTCATTGCCATCTACCAGGAAAGAAAACTTGGCCTGGGAATCTTCGGGATGCACCAGGAAGGTTGCCCGCCCATCCACATCCGAGCGCAGCACTCGCAGGCCTTCATCGGCCGCGTCCCAGGATTTCACAACTACGTAGTTCAATTCGTCGCGCAGAAAATCTTCCACCACTCCCTCGAAGCGCGGGTCCACTTCCAGAAAATCGGCCAGCACGCCGGCCGGGGCCTTGCCGCCCTGCATCGCGCCTGATTGAAACAGCCGGCGCACCGATTCGGTGGAGTAGCCATGTTCCGCGATCACCGCTTCGAGCGAGCCTTTCTTGCCCAGAGCGGCGGCGTACTCGGCGCGCAGGCTATCCAGATGTTTCTTGGCTGAGGTTTCTTCGCGCCGCTTGGCCTCAAGCTGCAAGCGAGTGTGCGCGAGTTCTTCACTCAACCCGGCCACCCGCTGCGAGACGGTTTCAAACTCCAGCGTGAGCTGCCCGCGCTGCCCGCCGAAAGAGTGAATCTGCGAATCGCCGCTGGCGGCCTCGGCCTGCAGGCGCTGCATCTCGCGGTCGAGCGCGGCCATGCGCTCGGCGGCCTGGGTCAGCTGATTGCGCAACTCGGCGCCGGCCGCCGCAGTCTCCATGAGTGAAGCGCGCAGCTCTTCCTGCTGCCGCTCCATGCCCGCCAGCGCCTCATTGGCGGCCCGCGCTTCCTGCTGCGAGCGGTCCAGGTCTTGCTGCGCCGCCAGCACCTGCGCCTCGGCGGAATTCAGCACCTCGCGGTTCGAGTCCCGCTCAGCTTCTATCGTGCTCAGCCGCTGCCGCGCCTGGCCCAGTTCCGCCTGCGACGAAAGCGCGCGCCCCACCAGCTCTGAGCAGCGCTCTTCGTTGTGCCGCCGCTGCGCGTGGCCGCGGTCGCTTTCCAGGCGAATCTGGCTCAGCCGCTCCTGGTTTTCGCGCAGCTCGGCCTCAATGGCGTAGCCCCGCTGCGTGCGCTCGGCCTGCTCGCCTTCCAGTTCGTGCACACACTCGCCCTGCCGCCGCATTTCCTCTGAAACGGCGCTGATCTGCGCCTCCACCCCCGCGCTCTCCTGCTCCAGCTGGGCGAACTTGCTGGCCAGCACCAGCCGCAGCTTCCCCCGCATCTCTTCCCGCAGCCGGGCGTAGCGCTCGGCCTTGTTGGCCTGGCGCTTGAGTGAATTCATCTGCCGCGTTACTTCCTCGAAAATATCGTTCACTCGGGCGAGATTTTGTTTCGCGTCTTCCAGGCGGGCTTCCGCCAGCCGCTTTTTGGTTTTGAATTTGGTAATGCCGGCGGCTTCTTCCAGGATCGCCCGCCGGTCGGTGGGCCGGCTGCTCAGAATCTGCCCGATGCGCCCCTGCTCGATCAGCGCGTAGCTCTCCGGCCCCAGGCCGGTGCCCATAAAAAGTTCCTGAATATCGCGCAGCCGGCACAGCCTTCCGTTCAGCAGGTATTCGCTTTCCCCGGAACGGAACAGGCGGCGGGTGACTACAATTTCTCCCGCGCCGAATGGCTGGTTGAACTTGCGCCGGCGAATTTTCAGCACCACATGCGGATGGGAAAAAACCGCGGCCTCGCCCTCGGCGCCAACCCGCAGGGCCCGCGAGTCCGGCGGCAGCGCAAACATAGGTTCGTCGTTGCGATCCACGGCGTGCGGCGAGGCCCCATCACCTTCCGCAGCTTCCACTTCTTCCATCCGGCCCGGTTGCGTCTCTTCGGTGATGCGCTCTACCTCGTCGGCCGCGCGCGCCCGAATTTCGGCTTCGTCCCAATCGTCTTCCGGCAGCCCCTCCTGAATCTCAACCTCGGTGGGATCGCCCGCATCCGCACCGCTATAAATCTCAGGGTCAATCAGCGTGAGTGAGACTTCCGCCATGCCGGTGGGCTTGCGCGCGCCGGTGCCGGCGAAGATGACGTCCTCCATGCGCGAGCCGCGCAGAGTCTTGGCCGATTGCTCGCCCAGAACCCAGGAGATGGCATCGGCAATATTGGACTTGCCGCAGCCGTTCGGCCCGATGATGGCCGCGATTCCCTCACCGTGAAATTTCAGTTCGGTGCGGTCGCAGAAGGACTTGAAGCCCAGAATCTGAAGCCGTTTTAGTTTGAGCAACTGCTACTCCTTTGCTGCCTTACCGGGCACAAATTCTAACGCTCTGTTAACCAACCGGATTCCCCCGGCCTTGAACTGGCAGACCGGCGCGTGGCCTGCCGCAGGGGCAAGCACAAAACAGAGCTACTGTAGCGGCGAAATCGCGCCGGGGTCAAGCATGAAAACACTATATCTGGTATGGCCTTAAGCGCAACCACGTCATTTTGCACAGGCAATGCAGCCTTCGCTTGTAGATGGGTGGGGGTTTGAAGAAGGAAGGGAGAATCGCGGGAGCGCTTTCACTCTAGTCTTGTTGGACAGAGGAAGCAACCGCTTTGTAAGGTAGGCAGGAGCGTTTCCCGATGACTGTGGCTCTCGACTCCGCAGCCGTGCAGCCCGCCTCAGCGACCCAATTCCCGCCGTCGCTTCAGGTGCGCCTGCGCAAGCGCTTCCAGGCGGATTCGAATTTCGAGCTGGACGTAGAGTTCAGCGTACCCTCGGGAATCACGATCCTGTTCGGCGCCTCAGGGGCGGGGAAGACGACTTTGCTCAACTGCCTTGCCGGGCTGGCTGAGCCGGAGTCTGGCGAAATCGTGAGCGGCCAGCGCACGTTCTTTGGCGCGGGCTTGAACCTCGTCAGCCGGCATCGCCGGGTCGGCTATGTTTTCCAGGACTTAGCCCTTTTTCCTCATCTGACAGTTGAGAAGAACGTCGAGTATGGCCTGGCCAAGCTGCCCGCCGCCGAGCGGCGGCGGCGCAGCCGGGGAGTGCTGGAGTCCTTTCGCATTGCCCACCTTGCCTCGCGCAAGCCGGCGGAAGTCTCGGGCGGCGAGCGGCAGCGGGTGGCGCTGGCCCGCGCCCTGGTGACCGATCCCTGCCTGCTTCTGCTCGATGAGCCCATGGCCGCACTCGATGCCGCCACCAAATCCAAGATTATGGATGACCTGCGCGGCTGGAACCAGGCGCACCGCATTCCGATTCTGTATGTCACCCACGGCCGGGAAGAAGTTTTCGCCCTGGGTGAGCGCGTGCTGGTGCTGGAGCGCGGACGCATCATCGCCCAGGGCACGCCGCATGACGTCATGAGCGCACCGCGGCAGGAGACGGTCGCGCAGCTCGCCGGCTTCGAAAATATTCTCGACGCCACGGTGATCGCGGCGCACGAAGATCGCGGTACCATGACCTGCCGCCTTGCCGGCGGCGAAGTCGAGTTGGAGACGCCCCTGGTGCGGGCAGAGGTGGGTTCGCGCCTGCGCGTGGGCGTTCGCGCCGGCGATATTCTGCTGGCCACGGCGAGGCCCGAGGGGCTGAGCGCCCGCAACGTACTTCTCGGGCGCATGATTTCGCTGGAGCTGCGCGATGTCATCGTGGTGGCGCGGGTGAATTGCGGCGTGGAGATGGAAGTCCACCTCACCCTGGCGGCGCGCGACGCCCTGCATCTTCAACCGGGGCGCGAAGTGTGGCTGGTAGTGAAAACGCACTCCTGCCATTTGCTGGCGGGATAAGTTCATTCCATGGCAACCATTGATCATCTCGGCATTGCGGTGAAGTCGCTGGCGGCGGCCAAGGGTCTCTACGAAAAACTGGGCCTGACGATTTCGCCCGAAGAGATCGTCGAGAGCGAACAGGTGCGCGTGGTGATGGTGCCGGTGGGCGAAAGCCGCATCGAGCTGATGGAGGCTACGTCCGAGAGTTCAGTGATTACGAAGTTTCTCGCCAAGCGCGGCGAAGGGCTGCACCACGTCTGCCTGCGGGTGCCGGACCTCAGCGCGGCGGTGGAGAAGTTGAAGCGCGACGGCGTGCGCCTGGTTTCGGAGCAAATCAAGACGGGCGCGGGCGGGCATCGCTATGTGTTCGTGCACCCTTCGAGTACGAATGGGGTTCTTCTCGAGCTGGTGGAAGGGCACTAGGTTTTCCCCTCGTGTGGGGGCAGCGCCCTCGGCTGTCCGCCCGGACCACAGCCCGGCGGTTTGCCCTTGCCGCCACCGGGCACTCAAAATTCCCGAATTGGGAAATCGAAGCGGATGGCTCTGCGACCCTCGCACAGCGAATATGCCGACTTGGCTGTCCTCCGCCACCACCCGGTCCCTGAAACGCGAAATTAGACCCTGTGCGAAAGTCGCACATGGGTTTAATTTTGCTCCGGCGGCACATGAGCTACCACAGGGTCTTACCCGGTCCGGGCCCCCGGAGCCGCACGAGAATGTCCGCTCCCCTGAAAGCGCCACGTAACGTATTGTTAAACCACGCTTTAGCGCCTCGGCCATGGGCCTGGAGCTCCGGCGGCGTTTTTCTTCGGCCTCCTACCCGCTGCCAAAGTATCCTGCTAGGTTCGAGTTCGGGCAATTTCTGAGAACCATGTTTCTTCTGGCCATTGACACCTCGGGCAAGCAGGGCAGCATCGCGCTGGCTGACTGCCGCTCAGACAGCGCCTGCACGGTCTTGGAGGTCATGCCGCTCGAAGGCGGAACTTTCTCCGCTCAACTGGTGCCGCAGATTGCCTCGCTGCTGGCCAGGCACCGGCTTACGAAGCAGGATGTCGGCGGCTTTGCCGCAGTCTCCGGGCCGGGCTCCTTCACCGGGCTGCGCGTCGGCCTGGCGGCGGTGAAAGCACTGGCCGAAGTTCTCGGCAAGCCCATTGCAACGGTTTCTTCTCTTGCGGCCGTGGGCGCGGTCGCGCAGTCGCCGGGCAGACTGATGGCCGCCCTTGATGCCGGGCGCGGCGAGGTCTTTGCCGCGCATGCGGAGATGGGAGATGAGCCGAACGAGCAGGTTCTTTCCCGCGAGGAATTCCTGCGTGCGGCGGCCGGCTTTATCGTGGCGACCCCTGACCAGAGCGTGGCTGATCTCGCCCGCGGCGGAGGTTTGCCGGTCGAGGAAGTCTTACGGCCGCGCAGCGACGTGGTCGCGCGCCTGGGCTGGAAGAAGATTCTGGCAGGGAATACGGTTTCGCCCGAGCAACTGGAAGCAAACTACGTGCGCCGCCCCGACGCCGAAATTTTCTCCAAGCCGGCATGAGGAAGCTGTATTTTAAGAAGGTCCCCCGGAGGCCAACCGGATTTGACGCGCGCTCACAAGATCGGAATGGTTGTCATTACGCTGCCCGGGATTGCCGTAGCGGCGCTCAGCCTGCTAGCGGAGAGATGGCATCCGCAGACCACGCAGCTCTCCGCCTGGCAGCGGGTGGCGCCGCTGCTGGCCGCCTGGGCCATCGGGCTGCTTCTGGTTGGCGGCAGCTTCCTTCTGGTCCGCTGGATTGCGGCGCGCGGCCAAGCGCCGGGCCCGCCCGGCGAGAGCGCAGGCCAATCGCCGCAGCCGGATGCGAATGCGCCCTCGTGAAGATTCGCTCCGCCGTTCCCGCTGACATTCATTCCATGATGGCGCTGCAAAAGCACGCCGCCACGGCCGCGCACTGGCCTGTCGAGCAGTATGAAAGCCTGTTTGCCGCTTCCGGCGTTCGCCGCCTTGCCTTGGTGATTGAGGAAGACGGAGTGCTGCAAGGCTTTCTGATGGCGCGCAGCAGCGGCAGCGAGTGGGAGATCGAAAACATCGCCGTGACCGGCCCGGCGCGGCGGCGCGGGCTGGGGACGAGGCTTTTGGGCGAGTTCCTGGATTTGGCCCGCCGCGAGGGGGCACAATCGGTCTTTCTGGAGGTGCGGGAATCGAACCGGGCGGCTCGGGCCCTGTATGAAAAATGGGCCTTTGTGGAAAGCGGGCACCGTAAGGGTTATTACCGCGATCCACAGGAAGACGCCGTGACCTACCAGCTTCTATTCGGCTGATTCTGCACCACTTAGTGTGCAATGGCCGCGCTGACCGAAGGCTATGCCTTAATTCGAATCTGGGATTGATGCGGGCTTGCGGGTGTGGTAGTTTAAACTCGAAAATTGAACAGGAGGTGGGTTGGATGCTCTCTCCAAGAGACCAACTCCTGGCCAGCCACGACGAGTTCCGCAAGCTGGTCTCGGAGCATACCCAGTACGATCAACGCCTCGGATTACTCACTCGGAAGCGCTACCTCACAGAAGATGAAAAGTTAGAAGAAGTCAGGCTCAAGAAGCTGAAGCTGCGCCTGAAGGACCAGATGGAGTCCATCGCGCGGAGTTTCCAGCAGCACGTGCACTCGAATCAGGTCGCCTGATCCCACCAGTGGCGCCGCAGACCTGCGGTCCAGGTTGGCGGCATTGGGTGTGCCAATCCTTCAGAAGCACACAACTCCTTTTTCATCAGTCTGTAATATGAAAGCGGGCCGCTCTCTGGCGCCTGCTCTATAATTCCGCTATCTCCCAATGGTGCGTGACGGCTACTATTACGGGCTGTCTTTTGCGGCTGCGGCCGGGCTGGTCGGCTGGCTCACGGGTAACTGGTGGTGGGCGGCGCCGGGGCTGGCGCTGGCGGCTTTTTTCCTCTGGTTCTTTCGCGATCCGGAGCGCGCCATACCAGAGGCGGCCGGAGCTGTGGTCTCGCCTGCGGATGGCAAAGTCACCGCCATCGAGCCTGCGCTTGGCCCCGGCCGCATACGTATCAGCATTTTCCTCAGCGTGTTTGATGTGCACGTGAATCGTTCGCCCGTCGCCGGCGTGGTGCGCGAGATCAGATACCAGAAGGGTCAGTTCCTGAATGCGATGAATGCGGCCTCGGCGGAACTGAATGAGCAGAACCTGGTGACCGTGGAAGGCGAAGGGCAGACGGTCGTCTTCAAGCAGATTGCGGGTTTGCTGGCGCGGCGCATCGTGTTCACGAAGAAAGTGGGCGAGGCGGTGGGGCGGGGCGAGCGCGTAGGGCTGATCAAGTTTGGTTCGCGCGTGGATGTGCTGCTCGATTCCTCGGCGCGATTGGCCATCAAGGTTGGCGACCGGGTCAAAGGAGGAGCCAGCGTGCTTGCTTTCGTTGAGCCCGAGGCGGCGGCGCTGCCGGCCTCTGCAGGGCAAGCCGCGCGAGGAGCGATCTGATGGAACAGATGGATCCCGAAGTTCCGATCGTGCCGAAAGCGGGGCGGGAACGCCGGCGGCGGCTGAGCAAGGGCATGTACATTCTGCCTTCGCTGTTTACCACCGCCAATATCGCCGCGGGCTTTTACGCCATTCTTCAGGTCACGCACGGAACTCCGGAGCTTGGCTGGCACTTCGATAATGCCGCCAAGGCGATTGGCTTTGCGGTTCTTTTTGATGGGCTGGATGGGCGCATCGCGCGCATGACGGGCGCGACCAGCGATTTCGGCCGGGAACTGGATTCGCTGGCGGATGTCATCACCTTCGGCGTGGCCCCGGCGCTGCTCGCCTGGACCTGGGGTTTTCGCTATATGATGACGGTGTTCTCGCGGGAAATGACGGGGCGGCTGGAATCGTTCGGCGCCATTGCCTGTTTTCTTTTCCTGCTGGCGGGGGCGAGCCGGCTGGCGCGGTTCAACATCACCACGAACCCGCAGCCCTCGAATCCCGGCCGGCCGGGAAAGAAATATTTTGTGGGCATGCCGATTCCGGCGGGGGCGGGAGTGGTGGCCGCGGTGGTGCACTTTTCCGCCGGCGACCCCATCCAATCCTGGTGGACAGCGGTGAGTTGGCTGCTGATGGTGGTCGCGGTAGGCTATCTCATGGTGAGCACCTGGCGTTTTTACAGCTTCAAGGATATTGATCTGCGGGTGCGCCAACCCTTCCGCCTGATCGTTCTCTTCGGCCTGCTGTTCGCGGCGGTCTGGTATTTTTCGCGGCCGGTGCTTTTTGTCATTGCGCTTACCTATATGGTCTCGGGGGTGTTCTGGCGGCTGCAATGGATCTTCCGCCGCAAGGGAGGCCCCCCGCCGCCCGCGTATAAGGAGGCATCTCAGACCTCATGAGCTCGCACGCCAAATCCTCTGCGCTGGCGCACGGCGACGTGGCGCGCGCGGCCGCTTCCTACCGCGTGGCCATTGTTGGGGCGGCGACCCTCAAGGGCAAGGAAGTGGCCGAGGTGCTGAACGACCGCAACTTTCCCTCTGCCGACGTGAAGCTGCTGGATGACGATGAATCCATCGGCCAGCTCGAAGCCGTGCGCGAGGAAGTTACTTTCATTCAGAGCGTGCGCGCGGAGCAGTTCGAGCATGTGGATTTTACTTTCTTCGCCTCCGACCAGGACTGCACCCGGCAAGTGTGGAAGAGCGTACAGAAAGCCGGCAGCGCGATCGTGGACCTTTCCTTCGCCCTGGAAGACGAGCCGGGGGCCAGGGTGCGCTCGCCCTGGATTGAGCGCCAGCTGGGCCGCCAACTGGCGCCTGAGCTGCAGCCCGGGCCGGCGGTGGTGGCGCATCCCGCGGCCGTGGTGCTGGGGTTGCTTTTGTTGCGCGCGCAGAAGGCCGGGGAAGTGAAGCGGGTGGTGGCGACCGTCTTCGAGCCTGCCTCCGAGCATGGGCAGAAAGGCATGGACGAACTGCACGAACAGACCGTCAATCTGCTCTCTTTCCAGCAGTTGCCGAAGAACGTCTTCGATACCCAAGTGGCGTTCAATTTAGTGGCCCGTTACGGCGGACACGCGCAGCCGCCGCTGGCCGCGGTGGAGCGAAGAATTCTGGACCACTACCGCCGCATTGCCGGGGAGAGCGCGCCGGTGCCCGCCTTGCTGGTGGTGCAGGCGCCGATCTTCCATGGCCATGCTTTCGCCGTGCACGTTGAGTTTTCCGGCCCCGCCGACACCGCGGCCACCGCGCGCGCTCTGGCCGGAGAGCACGTAAATCTGATGCACGTGGCGGAAGATTCGCCGAGCAACGTGAATGCGGCGGGGCAGGGAGACATTCTGCTTTCGCTGGCGCCGGATGCGACCCAGCCCAACGGCCTGTGGCTGTGGGCAGCGGGGGACAATTTGCGCATTGCCGCTTCCACCGCGGTCGAGTGCGCGGAGACGATGGCGGCTTCCCGGCCGCGCGGGATCATTCAATGAGATGGGCGGGGGCGGGCGCGCTCGCGGTTTGCCTGCTGGCCGCGGGCTGCGGTTATCACACCGCGGCGCACAACGTGACGCTGCCGCAGAATGTGAAGACCCTGGCCGTGCCCGTCTTCGTCAATGACACCGAGACTTACAAGGCGGAGCAGGTGCTGACCGCGGCGGTGATCCGCGAACTGGTAACCCGCACCCATTATCATGTTTTGCGCCAGGCCAGCCCGGAGGCGGACGCGACCCTGCGCGGGACCGTGCTTTCCACCTACTTCGCGCCGCTTACCTACGACTCGCAAACCGGGCGCGTGGCCAGCGTGCTGATTACGGTGAATCTGAAAGTTTCTCTCACCGACCGGCAGGGCAAAGTGCTGTACCAGAACCCGGAATATCTTTTTCGCGAGCAGTACCAGGTTTCGCGCGAGCTGAACAGCTTTTTTGAAGAGGACTCCCCGGCGCTGGAACGGCTCTCCAACGATTTTGCCCGGACGCTGGTCTCGAACCTGCTGGAGGGCTTCTGATGCGCGCCTTCGCCCAGGCCGACCGCTTCGTTTCTGATGTGCAGGCGCACAAGCTGCGGCCGGCGTATGTGTTCGTGGGCGACGAGGTGTTCTTCCGGCGGCGCTGCCGGGAGGCGATTCTGGAGCACCTGGTGCCGCCCGAGCTGCGCGACTTCAGCCTGTTCGAATTCGACCTGGCCGAGACCGGGCTGGCGGAAGTGCTCGACCGCGCCCGCACGCCCTCGCTGATGGCGCCGTTCCAGGTATTTTTTGTGCGCGGCGTGAAAAATCTTTTCGGGCGCGGCTCCAATGAGGAAAAGCTGGCGGCAATCGAGGAATATTGCAAAGATCCGAACCCGGACGCGGTGCTGATTTTTGTCGCCGACCACATCAGCATACCCGCCGACGCGCGGCGCATGGAGCTGACTGACAAAGAGCGCTACGAACGCATCCGCGAAACGCTGGGCGAGTTTTGCGCCATTGTGGAGCTGGCCCGGGTGGAGGAGGGCGAGGCGGCGCGCTGGATCAGCGATTTCTGCGCCCTGCGCCAGGTGAAGATTGAACCCGACGCCGCCCGCGAGCTGGTGGACGCGCTGGGCGGCGACATGATGATGATTTCGAACGAGCTCGACAAACTTCTGCTCTACGTGGGCGAGAAAAAGCAGGTCACGCTGGGCGACGTCGAGACCATGGTGCTGGCGGCCAAGCAGCGCTCGCTTTATGAACTCACCGATGCGATTTCTTCGCGAGACCGCGTAAGGGCGCTGGAAGTGCTGGACGCGATTCTTTCCGCCGGCGAAGGCGAGGAAGCTGCCATTGGACATCTCTACATGCTGGCCAAGACTTTCCGCCAGATGCTGGTGATTCTGGAGCGCAACGTGCGCGACCAGCGCATGTTGTGGGCGGCCTTGTGGCAGGGCTTTCGCGTGCCCCCGTTTGCCGCCGATGACATTATTCGCCAGGCGCGGCGCTACAAGTCGAAGCGCGAGCTGACGCGCGCCATCCGGCTGGTCGCCAAAACCGATCTCGCCCTGCGTTCCAATCCACCCAGCAAACGGCTGATGCTGGAAAAGCTGGTGCTCGATCTGACCGCCGAACCCAAGCCCGAAACCGGCTGGATGCAGGAAGAGCTGCCGGTTTAAGTCAACAGGATTCATGACTTCCTATCGGATATTCCGAGAGCTGCTGCAGATTCCCTGGATCATTTTTGCGCTGTATTGGCTGGTCAGCGCTTTCAAAACTCGCCGCACCCGGAAATCAGAATCGTTGCTCTCACGCTACGGGGTGATGCTGATCGTGGCCTGCGGCTTCGTGTTTCTTTTCGATAGCGATAGCGGGGCCGGCTGGCTGAGGCTGCGCTTTGCTTCGCATGATCTGGCAGTTGAAATTGCGGGCGTGGCGCTCACCTGGCTGGGCATTGGTCTCACTCTTTGGGCGCGCTTTCATCTGGGCGAGAACTGGAGCGCGAAGGTTACCATCAAAGAGGGTCACGAGCTGATTCGCAGCGGGCCTTACGCGCATTTACGCCATCCCATCTATTCGGGATTGCTGCTGGCGGTGGCCGGCTCCGCGCTGGAGATCGGGGAAGTTCGCTGCCTTATCGGCATGGCCATTATTGCCGTGGGATTCTCCATCAAGGCGCGGAAGGAAGAATCCATGCTGCGGGAACAGTTCGGTTCTGCTTTTGATGAGCATCGCAAGCACACCGGTTTCCTGCTGCCCCGCTTTCGCTAGCCCGGTCAATAAGATCTGAAGCGCAAAAGTGTTCGCCGGGTGTCTGCCCCCCAGCGGAAGGCGAGCACCCGGCGCTTATACCTCCCATAAATTTAATTTTTCAGAACATTTTCTAATCCCGCTCAAAAAAATTATGTATTGGACTGCGATACAGGCGCGCGGTTACCTTCCCACAATCGTTGACGAACGCGTGACTGCTTCGCGCTCGACTCTCGAGGAGAAAAGTGAGCATCCGAACTATGAAGCCTGCTTATCGCACAGCTGCCTTCCTGATAGTTCTTAGCTTGGCTGTCTTCCAACCGTGCCGCAGCGCGGCCCAGGACGCGGCGGCGCCCAGCAATGCCGACCTGGCGCAACGCATCAGCGATCTGGAAAAGCAGTTGATGGACCTGAAGGCGCAACTGGCGGAGCAGAAGAGCGCCGCGGCGCCGGCGCCCGCACCGGCCGCGAGCGCGGCCGTGGCCACGACTGAGACCAAGCCTGCAGCGCCCAGCCTGGCGAGCCTGCTCGGGCCGACGACGCTGAGCGGTTTCGTGGACGTGTATTACGACTACAACTCCAACCAGCCGGCCGGCCGCACCACGCAATACCGCAACTTCGATATCAACTCCAGTCAATTTGCTCTGAACATGTTGGAGCTTGTGGCCGATAAGCCGGTGGACACGACCAACCGCGCCGGTTATCACATCGCGCTCGGTTTCGGGCAGGCAATGAACGCGGTCAACAGCGCCTCGCCTACCGAACTTGGCTTCGATCAGTATCTGAAAGAAGGCTATTTGGAATACATGGCGCCGGTGGGCAAGGGCCTGCAGATCAACGTGGGAAAATTCGTGACCCCGGCGGGCGCGGAAGTGATCGAGAGCAAAGATAACTGGAACTACACGCGCGGCATTCTATTTGCCTGGGCCATTCCGTATTTTCACTTCGGGCTGAACGCGAAATATGCCTTCAACAGTAAGTTCTCGCTCACCGGTTACCTGGTGAACGGCTGGAACAACAGCGTTGACAACAACAGCGGCAAAACCACCGGCTTCAGCGCGGCTTATACACCCAACAGCAAGTTCAGCCTGGTGGAAAATTACCTGGTGGGTCCCGAGCAGGCCAATGATAATTCGGACTTCCGCCACCTGACCGATACCGTGGTCACCTACTCGCCCAATGCGAAGCTCTCATTCATTGCGAACTACGACTACGGGCACGACCGGGCTCTGGTGCAGGTTTCTCCGCATCTTTCCACCCCGGGATGGTGGAGCGGCATCGCGGGTTACATCAAGTACGCACCGAACGCCACGTGGACGGTGGCGACCCGCGGCGAATACTTCAAAGATCATGACGGGTTTTCGACCGGTACGCCGCAGGACCTGAGCGAGTTCACCTTCACCTTGCAGCGCATGCTGGCCAGCAAAATTATCAGCCGGCTGGAGTTCCGGCGTGACATGTCGAACCAGGATACCTTCCCCTACCGGGACGGCTTGTTCAAAGACGCGCAGAACACGGTCACGATCGGTTTGATTTATGCCTTCAGCAGTGCGGACGCGAAGTAGTCTCGCGCCGGCAAGAGTTCTGTATTCGACCAGTGCAGGGGGTGGCTTCCGGGACGAGGCTGCCAATCACGCGGGTCCGGGCCTGGGCTGTTCTCACGCCAACCCCACGCAGATTGCTCAGGCCTCGCCCGCGCCAGGATTCGTGATCGCCGTTTGCTCAGGCGCAATTTGAGGTCCGCCTTCTTTCGAAGTCCGCATCTTCCTTCCTCTTGGCCGGCTTCCTCCTTGCCGGGAACCTGCGCCGCTAACCTGCGCCGTTAACCCAGCCGCTGCGGTGCCCAGACCAGATTGATAGAATCAAAGTTCGGGAAGTTTTCGGGGGTGCCGGAAAGGTGCTCTCGTCTTGGCCGGCAGGGATGCGGCCCAGCGCCCCAGCCAGCCAGACGAGGTGAATGCGATTGCTGACAAGACGCAGGTTCCTCAAGACAAGCGCCGCGGTGGCGGGCGCGGGCACCCTCGCCCTGGCCTCGGATGGGCTTTACGAGGCCAATCATCCCCGTGTAGTAACCATGGATATGCCATTGCCGCGCCTGCCGCAGGCGTGGGACGGCCTGCGGGTGGTGCAACTCAGCGATTTTCACTACGACCCGACATTCTCTGTGGTTCCCATCCGCAAAGCGGCGGAAGTGGTGAATGGTTTGCGGCCTGACCTGATCCTGCTGACCGGGGACTTCATCACGGTTCCGCTGCCGGACGTTTCCAGCCGCTCGCGCGCCAGCCGGGCCGCCGCCGGCGCCGGGCCGTGCGCAGAAATCCTGGCCCCGTTGCGCGCGCCTTACGGCGTCTGGGCCGGCATGGGCAACCACGATGCTTTTTCCGATGAAGCTCTGGTGATTGAGACGCTGCAGCACTACGGAATCAAGACGCTGCGCAACGCCTGCACAGCTCTTGAGCGCGGGAATTCGCGGCTGTGGCTGGCGGGGATAGATGACCTGCTCGAAGGCGAGCCGGATATAGACAAGACTCTGGCCGGCATTCCTCCGAGTGAGCCGGTGATTCTGATGGCCCACGAGCCCGACTTTGCCATTCAGCTGGCGGGCAGCTATGCGGTGGATTTTCAGCTTTCCGGGCACTCGCACGGCGGCCAGGTGCGGCTGCCTTTTGTGGGAGCCGTGGTGTTGCCTTCGATGGCGCGAAGATATCCCATGGGGTTCTACGATCTGGGCGCGCTGAAGCTTTATACCAATGTGGGGATCGGCACGGTGCGCCTGGCGGTGCGGCTGAATTGTCCGCCGGAGATCACCGTCTTTACCCTGCGCAGCGGAAAGAAGATGGCCTAGGCTAGCGGCTGGCGCGGGTTGGCTCGGGAAGCGGCAGCGGCGCCGCTTTCGGGCTGCGCTTGAAATGCTCGGCCGCGCGCTTCTGCGCGTCCACCAGCTGCTCGGTGGTCAGCCCTTCCGCCAGCTTTCTCTTGGCGGCAACGATCTCATCCTTCATTTCAAGGCTGGCCCGCTCGGAAACCAGAAACCACATGTAAGCGGCGACTGCATCCTGGGCTACTCCCTTGCCCTGCCAATAGCGCTGCGCCAGTGCCAACTGCGCGGCGGGCAGCCCCTGGGCCGCGGCTTTCTGGCAGGCCTCGAAGGTCTCGCCCTGGTAGTTGCCATTGCCGTTGGCGGCATTGCGCAGTCCGGCGGCGGGAGTCATGCCCGCCACCGGCTGGCTCAAAGTCAGAAACAGCAGCTCCAGGCGGTTGGAAACGCCCAGCTTGTCGAAAACGCGGAACAAATAATTTTTGATGGTGTGTTGACTCAATCCCAGCCGCTCGGCGATCTCGCGGTTGGTAAGGCCCTCGGCCAGGCAGCGCACCACGTCCATTTCGCGCTTGGAGAGCAGACTCAGACCATTGGCGCCGACGGCGCGCACGGTGGGAGAGGACGCCAGCGCCTCCACGGCGAAGCTGAACTGTTCACTGTTGGCCCAGATCTGGCCTTCATGCACCCGGCGGACGCACTTGCACAGCGTCTCCAGGGATTCCTGGCGGCTGAACACGCCCCGGGCGCCGGCGCGAAAGGCCTCGACCACGACTTCGCGTTTGGAGGAATCGAGCAGAATGATGGCGCGGAACTGAGGACGGGTGGCGCGGAGTTCGCGCAACATTTCCAGACCACGCAGCGGTTCTTCATCCAGATTGGAGCTGATGACCGCGACATGGACATCCGCCGCCGCGGCCGCGGCCAGCAGATCGCGCGAGTGAGAAACCGCGCCTACGACTTCGAGGGTTGAGTCGCGGCGCAGGGCATCCGCCAGCAGCTGGCTGTGGATGTGGGTGTCGTCGGCGACCAAAACCCGTATGGCTTGCTCCCCGGAACTGCGCTCTAGGGGCATGACTCCTCCAGGCACTCGGCCTTCTCTTATTCAGTAACCGTCCAAGGCGCCGGATTTGCAGGCAGCCACATGCGGCTTGCGCCGAGAACTGGGGCCTGCGCTGACAAATCCGCCCTACGGCAGGGGAGGAACACACATTTCTCTAAGGGGAGGTTGCAACGTGTTGTCAGGGAACTGACCTTCTTCACCAGCAACGCCGCAAATTGTAGCGGAAGTGGGGCAAAAAAACAATCCAGTTGAAGACCTTTGCATACCGAGATGAGGAAGTTTGCACAGCGTATCAGAATGATACACGCAAGGTTCGCGGGGCCGGGCAAATGGCAGCTTGCCTGTTAGTTTTGCCGTGACCGTCGCGAGAACGGTATAAGTCTGGAAATCAATTACTTACATTTGAAAGCTCAGATCTTTAGCGAACTCTAATCCGTGTCCTTTGGAGGGCACGGTTCGAGCCTGGGTCTGGGTCCATATGGCACCATCGTGTAAGGTACTTTAGTTGGTCGCAACAGATATACTCTTCTCCCATAGGAATGAGATTACATTCTCCCAGAGCAAGTACCTCTTGCAGGCGGTTGCATGTCACCGTATGCTGCAAACGTCATTACGGGCGCCTTGCAAGTTTTCCCCTCCCCTTGCCCGGAATAACGCAAATCCATTCATGCATATCTATTTGGCCCACTCAGCGGATGGGACTCAGAGGGCGAAGCTATGAGCGCTAGCCAGCACGCGTGGGAGAGTGCAGTGATGCCGGCCGAACATTTTGGTGAACGCTGGTACGCCGTTCACACCCGGGCCCGCCACGAGAAGATGGTGGCCGAGCGTCTGGTGGAGCAAGGATTGACCAGCTTCCTGCCGCTGGTGAAAGAAACCCATCGCTGGAGCGACCGCAAGAAGATCGTGGAGCTGCCGCTGTTCAGTTGTTACGTATTTGCGCGCATGCTGCCGGGCAACACGCAACGGGTACAGGTTTGCCGCACCGATGGCGTCCTGCAGGTGGTGGGCATGGGCGGCGAGGGCATTCCGATTCCCGATGAGCAGATTCAGGCCATTCGCGCTTTGCTGGCGGAGCAGTTGTCGTTCTCGGCCCATCCCTTTCTGAAGATCGGCCAGCGGGTGCGCATCCGCGACGGCGCGCTCGATGGCGTGGAAGGCATTTTGCTCTCCCGCAATGGCGACCGCACCCTGGTGGTTTCCGTGGATGCGATTCAGCGCTCGCTGGCGGTGCGCATTGAAGGTTACCGCGTGGAAGCGGTATAGCGGGAAGTTCGAGACCAGTTTCCCTCCCAATTTGTTTGTCCCTTTTGTTTCCCTTGAAGGACCTCTTAAAACGCGTGACCGTAAGTTCGGCCGAGCCGGCGCACATGCTGGTGGTCAGCCGCGACCCCTCCGGGCTGAGTTCGCTGTGGGCGATCGGCGAGAGGAACGCCTGGGAGGTGGAATCGACTGCCAGCGGCCTGGAGGCCCTGGAGCGGGTGCAGTCGGATGCGCCCCCGGCCCTGGTGCTGCTCGACCTGGCGCGCGAGGATGCCGACGGCTTCTACACCCTGCGCTGGCTGCGCCGGGTGCGTCCCGATCTGCCCATCGTAGTGCTTTCTCATACCGACAACGCGCAGCACCGGCTGGAAGCGACCCGGCTGGGGGCGCAGGATTATCTGGTGCAGCCTTTCGAGGCGCAGCAGCTGGAAGCGGCCATCCGGCGCCATCTGGCTCTGCTGCCCGGCCAGTTCGGGGAGGAAGGCGAAGACGAACAGCTGGGGCAGTTGCATGAAGACCTGTTCTTTGTGGCCGCCAGCCCCATCATGCGCAAGCTGCGGGCGCAGGTGGAGCTGCTGGCGCAGGTGGATGTTCCGGTGCTGATCGTAGGCGAGAGCGGCAGCGGCAAAGAAGCCACGGCGCGGCTGATTCATCGCTTGTCGGTGCGCTCCGGCTTCCGCTTCCGCACCGTGAATTGCGCCGCCCTGCCCGGCGACATGCTGGAGCGCGAGCTGTTCGGTTACGAGCCCGGGGCGTTTCCCGGGGCGCTCGGGCGCAAGACGGGAAAATTCGAACTTTCGGAGAAGGGCACGATCCTGCTCGACGAGATCGTGCAGACCCCGCTCAGCCTGCAGGCGCGGCTGCTCGAAATTCTGCAGGAGCGGCGCTTTGCCCGCCTGGGCAGCGAGGCGCCGATCAGCGTGGATGTGCGCATCATCGCCGCCAGCAACGGCAATATCGAGCAGGCCCTGGCCGAACGCCGCCTGCGCGAAGACCTCTACTACCGGCTGAGCGCCTTTACCGTGCATGTGCCGCCGCTGCGCCAGCGCCAGGATGAAATTCCGCTGCTGCTCGGCCGCTTCATGAACCAGCTGGCCAAGCACTATGGGCTTACGCCGCGGGCGTTTTCTTCTGCCATGCTCGATGCCTGCCGGGAATACGCCTGGCCGGGAAATCTGCGCCAACTGGAAAACTTCGTGAAGCGCTATCTGGTGACGGGCGACGAAAATCTGGCGCTCAGCGAGCTGGGGCGGGAATTTGATGCCGAGGCGGAAACGGGCGCGGTTATTCCGGAAAATGGCGAGTCCAGCCTCTCCGGTCTGCGCTCCCTGGTGCAGACGGTCAAAGGCGAAACCGAGCGTAACGCCATCGCGGTGGCGCTCGAGCAGACGGGATGGAACCGCAAGGCGGCGGCGCGGCTGTTGAAGGTCAGCTATCGCACCTTGCTTTACAAGATTCAGCAGTACCACATGAGTCCTCCTCCGGACTATCTTTCTTCACCCTTCGCCGGACCTGGGGTCAAAGGCAACAACCATGGCGAGTAATCAACAGGCCAGTAAGAAACCGGCCGGCGAAAACCAAGTTGGGGAGCGAGACATGAAGATGGCAGGCAACCGTCTCTGGCGCCAGGCCGCGGTGGCGGCCCTGGCGGGCGCGCTGCTCAGCGGCGCCCTGTGGGCGCAGGCGGGCGAGAGCGACAAGCGGGAGGGCAGCACGCCCACGGCGGCCCCGAACCCGGAGAGCAAGCCGCACGACAGCGAATATCTGATCGGCCCCGAAGACGTGCTTTCCATCAATGTATGGAAGGAGCCGGAAATCTCGCGCACCATTCCGGTGCGCCTGGATGGCAGAATCTCGCTGCCCCTGGCGGGCGAGGTGCAGGCCGCGGGGCGCACGCCCGACCAGCTGGAGCAGGAGATCACCACCAAGCTGAAGAATTACATTTCCGATCCGGAAGTTTCGGTGATGGTGCAGCAGATTCGCAGCAAGCGCTTCAACGTGCTCGGCCAGGTGGTGCGGCCGGGATCGTATCTGCTGACCAACTCGACCACCGTGCTCGACGCCATCGCCATGGCCGGCGGCTTCCGCGACTTCGCCAAACAGAAGTCCATTTATGTGCTGCGCCGCAACCCGGACGGGACCGAAGGCCGCTTCCCCTTCAACTACAAAGACGTAGTCAAGGGCAAGAATACGGAGGAGAACATCCGGCTGCAGCCCAAAGATACGGTGGTGGTGCCGTGAATATTTTTGCTGGCAAGAAAACCCGGATAAGCTGGCTGCTGGCCCTGCTGCTCCTGTGCCTGCCGGCGGCGAGCTATGCGCAGCAGGAAAACCCGCCCGGCCAGACCCAGCCCAGCCCGACCCAGCCCGAGACCCCATCCCAGCCGGAAGACCAGACGCAGACCCCGGCCGGGGAAGCCGACCAGCCCAGCCAGGAGCCGGGCGAGGGCGGGACCGAATCGGTGAACAACGGCATTCAACCCTCTACTCCTCCCGGGGAAGTTCCCAACTCGGAAGAGAACGTGGTTCCCGTGCCTCTGCCGCTGAATCTCGATGCCAGCTCGCTGCGCTTTTCGAGCGAG
>Ga0335079_10001678_pt1 | contig 25260 bp, 22 predicted proteins | sample Lox_Sample_33_FD_206719 | JGI IMG/M metagenome (GOLD analysis project Ga0335079, IMG submission 206719) | Soil microbial communities from Loxahatchee National Wildlife Refuge, Florida, United States - Lox_Sample_3.3 | ecosystem: Environmental > Terrestrial > Soil > Wetlands | place: USA...
CGTCACGCCGCTGCCGCCCAGCGCGACCGCGGATCTGACGACCGCGGACAGGATTGCCTTCGGCGCCGACCGCAGCTTCCTCTTGCGCGATTTCCTGGCACGCGACGGCACGGTGGCGCTGCACTCCGGCGATGCGATGGCGGTGCTGCGCCGCGGCGAGCGCGCAACGCAGTTGGGTCCGCTGATTGCTCCCGCAACAGCGTCCGCGAGCCGGCTGCTCGCCGGCGCCCTTGCGCTCGCGCGCGGGCCGGTCTTTCTCGATCTGCTCGAGGGCTCGAAGGGTTTGGCGCCGCTGCTCGAAGCCCGCGGCTTTCGCATCCAGCGGCCGTTCCATCGCATGGCGCTGGGCCGCGACACGCTGCCGGGCGATCCGGCGCAGCTGGTCTGCGCCGCCGGTCCGGAATTCGGCTGAAAGGGGAATCCAATGCCGCTGCCCGCCGCCATTGCCGAGATCCTGCGCACCGGCGCCGTGATCCCGGCGCATCCGCTGGCGCTCGACGCCAAGCGCCGTCTCGATGTTCGCCGGCAGCGTGCGCTCTCCCGCTACTACCTCGATGCCGGCGCCGGCGGCCTTGCCGTCGGCGTCCACACTACGCAATTCGCGATCCGCGAGGCCGGGCTGCTCGAGCCGGTGCTGCGCAGCGCCGCCGAAACGGCAACAAGCTGGGTGGGGCGGCCGGTGGCGCTGATCGCCGGGATTTGCGGCCCGACCGAAGCGGCGCTCGCCGAAGCGCGGCTGGCGGCACGCCTTGGCTATCACGCCGGCCTGTTGAGCCTCGCCGCAATGAAAGGCGCCGATACCGCGGGGCTCATCGAGCATTGCGCGGCGATCGCGGCGGAGATCCCACTAGTCGGTTTCTACCTGCAGCCGGCGGTCGGCGGACTGCCGCTCGGCGTCGATTTCTGGACGCGCTTTGCCGCGCTCGACAATGTCGTCGCCATCAAGGTGGCGCCGTTCAACCGCTACCGCACCCTCGACGTCCTGCGCGGCGTGGTCGAAGCCGGCGCCGAGGAGCGGGTGGCGCTCTATACCGGCAATGACGACCACATCCTGCTCGATCTCGTTACGCCCCTTACCGTCATGCGCGCCGGCAAGCCGGTGACCCTCCGTTTCCGCGGCGGGCTCCTCGGCCACTGGTCCGTCTGGGTCAAGAGCGCCGTGGCGCTGCTCGAACGCTGCCACGAAGCGGCGCGCGCCGGCGCGATCGTCGCCGATCTCCTGGCGCTCGACAGCCGCATCACCGATTGCAACAGCGCCTTCTTCGATGTCGCCCATGATTTCCGCGGCTGTATCGCCGGCTGCCACGAGGTGCTGCGCCGCCAGGGGCTGCTCGAGGGCATCTGGTGTCTCGATCCCGCCGAGGGGCTCAGCCCGGGCCAGGCGGCGGAGATCGACCGCGTCTGCCGCCAGCACGGCGATCTCGCCGATGACGCTTTCGTTGCCGCCAATCTTGCGCGCTGGCTCGGGTGACGCGATGGCGGAGCCGCTCATCCAACTGCGCAACGTGCGCAAGCTCTACCGCTCTGGGGCGCAGGAGTTCCTGGCTGTTTCGGATGTCACGCTCGATGTCGGCGCGGGCGACATGGTGTCGCTGGTCGGCCCTTCCGGTTGCGGCAAGACCACCGTACTGAAGATCCTCGCGGATTTGCACAAGCCCGATGACGGCACGGTGCGCATCGGCGGTTCGGCGACCCGTTTCGACCCGGGCCGCGATGTCGGCATGGTGTTCCAGCAGGCGCTGCTGCTGAAATGGCGCACCGTGATCGAGAACGTCATGCTTCCCGCGGAGATCCTGAAGCTCCCCGCGGCCGAGGCGCAGGCGCGCGCACGCGCGCTCCTGGCCATGGTGGGACTCGAAGGCTTCGAGGATAAATATCCGCATCAGCTCTCGGGCGGGATGCAGCAGCGCGCCGCCATCGCCCGCGCACTCGTCCATGATCCGAAGCTCCTCCTCATGGACGAGCCCTTCGGCGCGCTTGATGCCCTGACCCGCGAGCGCATGAACCTCGAGATGCTGCGCATCTGGGAACGGAGCGGCAAGACCGTGGTCTTCGTCACGCATTCGATCCAGGAGGCCGTGTTCCTCGGCTCGCATTGCGCCGTGCTGACGGCGGGACCGGCGCGGATGGCCGCCTATTTCCCGATCGATCTGCCCTACCCCCGCACGCTCGAGATCAAGACCAGCGAGGCCTTCGGCCAGATCGCGCGGCGGGTCTATCACCTGCTCGGCATGGGATAGCCGGATCGCATTGCCCCTCAAGCCGCAACGACCGCGGTGACTCCAAACTTTCCCGGGTCAACCTCTGAACCTCGGGTAGCCCCCGGCTCCGCGAATTTGCAGATTAGGGGAAATCTAAATTCACTGTAATATTCACGTAAGTTTGGTGTAAGGTTGGGGTAAGCGTTCGTGGGACGAAGCCGATCTTTGACGCACCCGAGGTGAGCGGATTCCCATGCCTGTGATCACAGTAGAGCGCGTGACCATGGCCGAGGCGGAAGAGCTGATCGCAGGCCTCTGGCTGAAGCTCGAAGAATACCAGCTAGGCTTTCCTCGGTTGCAGGTCTTCCGGGCCGACGAAACGATAGACCTTAGTCTCGAGTTCGGCACGGTCGGCGACGAGAATCTGGCAACGCCTGGCGTACTCCGCCTTTCGGGAGTTCTTTCGCCTATGGCCGCTTGGCGAACGCCGGTTGGCGGCGGCGGCGCGGTCTGGAGCGCACGTAGCGGTAGCGCGGGCCTCGACGCAATCGCCCGATGGCTCGGTGTCGGCTTGTCTCGAGCAGCGGCAGAAGTGCGAGGCTGACCGCCCGAATCTTGCCCCACGCATCGCCGCCTGGGGCTGACCCAAGCGCGGCTCGTGCGCGCTCCCGCGGTTGGCTGCGACCAGCGTCAAGCGGGGCCGGCCCGCAATCGAAACATCGGTCCCCGCAGTCTGGAGGTCGTCCGGTGTGGGAAGAGTTGACCTGGCAGGCGATCTTGCTGGGCGCTGTGTTCGCGGCCGATATCGTCGTGCTCATCGCTCTCGTCCGCGACGACCTCAACGACCAGCGAGCCGCCCGCAACACCAGGCGGGTCAGGCTCGCCCATCCGTTCCCTGTGATGACGCGCGCTCATCCCGACCCGGTGCCGCCATCATCGGCGTTTGCAGATGCAATACCGGCGGAAAGGAGATACCAAATGAGAGCAAGAGCGCACCGAGCCGGCACCTGTTGCGCCGTAGTGCTCGTCATTGCGATCGCCGCGGGCTCCGTTGCGATCGCCGTTGCCACGTGGCACACGATCGTCCCGCAGCATCTGGGATCGGAGATGGCACTCGCGCTGCGCGCCGGTGACAATCCTTGGAAAAAGGCGTGGCCAGCCGGCGGCGAAGACCGGCTCTCGGAATATTCAGCGAACCACGCTGTCGACATCGCGCACCTTCCTGCGGTCCCCTCACCCGAGGTCAAAGGCAAGTCGTTCGCTATCCTGGCAGAGGTGATCATTCCGCCAGAGGGCGGAGAGGGAATGATTGTCACCCAAGGCGGTCTTTCCGGCGGTTGGGCGTTCTATGTCAGAAACAGCAAGCCGGTGTTCCACTACAATCTAGATGGAATGGAACAGTACACCGTCGCCGCCGACCGGCCGCTCGCACCGGGCCGGCGCACTCTCGTCGTCACGGTCTACAACGAAGCGCAGGGCGCTGGCGAGGGCGGCGTCGCCACAATATCGGCGAACGGTGAACCGATAGCGCGCGGCAGACTCGAGAAGACGCGAACGTCCCCCTTTGCGTTCGATGAGGGGCTCGACATCGGTGAGGATAGAGGCACCCGGGTCGATCTAGCTTATGAGTTGCCTTTCAAATTCAATGGCGAGCTGATCAACATCGTCCTCAGCTTCGGTCGGCCTGCGAGCGGCAGCACTTCACCGCCCGCCGTTTTGTACGACTAGGTCCTCGTGCTCAGAGCGTGAACGGCAACATCATCTTTGTGCGTTGCCTATAAGCGGAATATTGGGCGGGAAATTGCTCGAGCATGAGCTTCTCTTAGGCGCGCGCGCTGTAGACCGTCATTCCTCCGTAAAGGCTCTCTCGCGGCGAAGCTAAGAGAAAATCGGTGTCTTCTCGCCACCCGACGTCCACGCCCCGCATTTCAATCGCGCAACCTACCTTCCGGCTCACCGGCGAATTTAAAGAGACATTGTTTGATCCGCTCTCCTTCCGCCCTTGATATAAGCTAGTCCGGGTTGGGTTGTTTGCGCGAAGCGCGCGAGGCATCTGTTGAGCATCTTGGCAAGGCGGTCGTTGGGGCGACCCTTCGGGTGGCTCTGGGCGTCGTATGCGGTCAGCACCTTCGGCTCGTGGGTTGCCTTCGACGCGTTCCCGCTGATCGCGATCCTCGTGCTGCACGCCGGCCCGACCAAGGTATCGCTGCTGGCCGCTTCGGGGCTGGCGGCAGGGGCCGTGCTGGCCGTACCGCTCGGCCCATGGGTGGAATTCCGCCGCAAGCGGCCGGTGATGATCGCCATGGACCTCGGTCGATTCGCGGCGGTGATGAGCGTCCCGGCCGCGTTTGCACTCGGCTGGCTCGGTTTCACTCAGCTCGTCATCGTCTCGGTGATCGTCGCCGCCGCCAACATCGCTTTCAAGTCGGCCAGCGGCGCATGCCTCAAGGCGCTGGTACCGTCGGACGATCTGCTCGTCGCGAACGCGCGCTTCGAGGCCACGACCTGGACCGCCATTGCGCTCGGACCGCCGCTGGGCGGGGCCGCGATCGGGTTGTTCGGTCCGGTGACGACAGTGGTCGCCGATGCGATCAGCTACCTGCTCTCGGCGGTTGGGATCGGCGCGATCGGCGGGAACGAGTCGCGGCCCGTTCGAAGCCATGCGGCGCGGTTCCGCGCGGGCGACCTCTTCGAAGGGTGGCGCTATATCCTGACCCACCCGGCGCTGCGTCCGCTGTTCTTCAATACGATCCTGGTCAACGGCTTGATCATGGCGACCGCGCCGCTGCTCGCCGTCCTTATGCTGGGTCGCCTCGGCTTCGTGCCGTGGCAATACGGCCTCGCCTTCGGCGCACCCTGCGTCGGCGGCCTCATCGGCTCGCGACTGGCCCGCCCGCTCGTCGCGCGCTTCGGTCAGCACAAGATCATGCGCACTGCCGGCGCGCTGCGCGCGTGCTGGTCGCTCGGATTGGCCTTCATTGGCCCAGGTCGTGCCGGACTCTTGCTGGTCGTCACCGTCCAGTTCGGCTTGGTCACCTGCGTCGGCTTGTTCAATCCGGTGCTTGCCGCCTACCGGCTCGACCAAATCGAAACCGACCGAGTCGCCCGCACGCTGTCCGCATGGTCGGTCACCAGCAACGCCACCGTCGCAGCCTTCACCGCCCTGTGGGGTCTGCTGGCCAGCATGACCAGCCCCCGCGCCGCGATCGCGATCGCCGGCGCGCTCATGCTGACGACGATGTTCCTCCTCCCGCGCTCCGACCGCGCGCCGCGGCACAAGCGAGAGCTCGCTCAGACTGAGGCGTGACGTACTTCAGGGTCGCCCCTCGCTCATCGGAGCCGCGTCACGGGGTCGCGGTTCCTTTCACAGCGACGTAACACTGTCGCCTTATAGTCCGTCCGTTATGTTGATTTGTTATGGCGATGGCCTGGGGATGCACGGACTTTGTGAAATCCTTGGGACAATGGCGCAGGAGTTCGAGCGGCGCATGCTCCTCGGACGGTGGGGCGACGGCGGCGCTTCGAGCTACCTGATAACGACGGAAGACGCTCCCGTCGTTCATAGCCCGGATTTCGAGCCCATCATCCTGGCGCTTCCCGACGGCGCGATGGTTCCGATGCAGGAGCCGGCGCCGGCACCCTGGCTGCAGGATCAGGCACAGGGCTGACGCAGCACCTCGATTTGCACGACCTGCGTTGAGCCAGATCAAGGCTGCGTCCCTGTGGCGGCGGCTAACATCGCCACCGTCTCACGGATAGGCTCCGTGACGATTTCGTGACGGGTCAGGGCGAGGCGAAGCGATGACGGCAAAGACAGAGATCGTCGATTTTCTCGGCGAGCGCGCCTTGGTGCTGCCGGCGCTGCTTTCGGCCGCTCTGGCTGCCAATGAGCGCGCCAAATACATCCTGACTTTGCTGCAAATGGCGGCGAGCCAGGCCGAGAACCCGGAGGCTTCCCCGCCCTCGCTGCGGCGCGAACGCGAAGCCTGCGGCATCGTCGACGCCGCTTTCGACCGCTCGGTGGCGCAAGCCGAGCACGACGGCACCGGCACCTATCATATTCCGGGCGCACGGCGCCTCATCGCGCTGCTGGACGACGCCTTGCGCGCGATGATTGCGCCGCTCGGCGTGGCAGGGAAAAACGAGCCGGAGGCGGCGGCGCTCGCAGCACGCTGCGCCGAGCGACTCGAGAGGCTGATCCAGGCGCGACCGCCGATCAGCGAAGACATGATGAGCGGCGAGACGATCGCGGCGCTGACCTCGGCGCGGCCGAAAAGCGGCGACGGTTTTCATCTCCTGGTCATGGAGCTGCACAAGGAGATCAATCGGCTGCAAGCGGCCATCGCCACCAGCGAGGTCGCCGGCGCCAAGGCGTATGGGCTGATCGACGGCGATCGTGTGGCGCTCGCCGCGTTCATGGCCGGCCTGCGCCGCACGGCACCGCTCAAATTCGACCATCCCGGCCTCGACACCATCGCAGCGCGCGAAAACGGCGCATTGCTGATCCAGAATGACCTCGGCACCACCGAGGCCCATGTTCTCGTCATCAAGGTGACCGGCCTCAGCGTTACCGTCACCTATACGGATGTTCATCTGCCACGCATTCGCTTCTTCCAGTCGCTGTGCGCGGAAACCGGCATCACCTGGGAGGACATTCGCTCGCGCCAGGTCTCGAAGATGGGCGACGCCGACCTGTTCTATCTCGCTTTCGGCGAATGGACGGCGCCGAACGCCGACGCCCTCAACGGCTTCCTCGAGACGCTGGGATCGCGCATCGTCTTCCTCATCGACTGGAACAAGGCGCGCAAGCGGCTCGGGCTGATGGTGCCGAACGAGACGGCGATCGCCATCCTCAAATGGGCCGCCGACCGGAACTTCGGCCATCGCGGTTTTCTCCAGCTCGGCGGCGAGCGCCTGATCTACGACGCGCTGGAGCAGGCGGTGAAGACGCCGCTGCGCTACGGCGAGCCGTTGCACGACATGATCGGCACGGATGTGGCGCAGGAATATCTCTGCTTCGTTCTCCAGACCACCGCCGGCGGGTTGCTGCAAGGCCGGTCGGAAACGCTTATCCGCGACCGCATCCGCGCTGAGCTGTTCACGCATTTCCGCTCGGCCGAGCAGCGCTTCCTCGCCGAGTGCTCGCGTCACGCCGACATCATCTCGCAGCTCGCCGGCGGGCTGCGCGCCGGCCTCCGCGCCGACGTGACGACGCGCGGCGAAGTTCTGGCGCAGCATGCCGCCCGCGCCAAGCAGTGGGAGAGCCACGCCGACGAGGTGGTGAAGGAATTGCGATCGACCGTCCGCCGCATCGCGGGAACGGAGATCTTCTGCCGGATCGTCGAGACCGCCGACGACGCCGCCGACCATCTCGAGGATGCAGCCTTTCTGGCGAAGCTGCTCGCCGAATGCGCGCCGCCGGCGGAGCTGCCCGAGCCCTTGCTGATCCTTGCCGATCTGCTCGCGGACGGCGCGCAAGCCTTCCGGCGGACGATCGAAACCGCGCAATACGTGCGCCAGGGCGGTGAGCGCGACGCGGTCCAGCGCTTTCTCGAAACCGCCGACCGCCTGGTCACGGTCGAGCATCAGACTGACGAAAGACAGCGTGCCGTCATGACGGCGCTGATGAAAGGGACACCGGATTGCCGGCCGCTCTTTCTCATGAACTCGATCGCCCACCATCTCGAAGCGGCGGCGGATGCCTTGCTGCGCGCCAGCCTCAAGCTCCGCGATCACCTGCTGGCCGAGGTGACCTTTGCGTGAGGTGGCGCGTTTTGCCGGCGCCCTCAGCCCGCCAATCTGAAGTAGAGCAGCGGCAGCTTTTCCGGCAGCCGCTCCACGGCATCGATCTGCACGACATTGCCCCGGCCGAAGATGCGCGCGAGGTAGCCATCCCCGGCAGCGTCGAGTCCGACGCAGAAGACGTCGATCCCTTGCTGGCGCAGCGACAGCACGGCCCGTCGGGCATCCTCGACCAGATAGCGACGGTCGGCGACGTCGATATCGGAAGGCTCGCCGTCGCTGATGAAGAGAAGAAGCTTGCGATAGGATCGGCGATGGGCCAACTCTCGTCCAGCATGGCGGAGCGCCGCCCCCATTCGCGTCGAGAAGCGGCCGGCGAGACCAGCAAGGCGACGTTTGACTGTCGCATTCCACTCTTCGTCGAAATCCTTGAGGCGGTAGTAGTGAACGTTTTCGCGGGTCTCCGAGCAGAACGCATGAAGGGCGAAGGGATCGCCCAGGCCATCCATCGCGTGTCCCAGCAAGGTTGCTGCATCGCGTTCGAGCTCGAGCACGGATTTGCCGGCCGCGCCGATGACATCGTTGGTCGAGTGCGACGCATCGATCAGGACCAGCACCGACAGGTCGCGAAATCGGCGCTCGAGCCGGGCGTAGACCTTGGCGCTGGGAGCCAGTCCGGCGCGTCTGTCGATGGCCGCGGCGATGGCTGCCTCAAGATCCAGCCGATCGCCTTCGCTCTGGCGTCTGACGCGTAAGGGACGGCTCACTTTCGCGGCGCGGATCAGCGCCTCGATGCGCCAGACGAGTTCGGGATAGCGCTCCAGAACGACCTCGATCGTTTCCCCCTGCCCTTGCGCCGGCGCGTATTCGACCAGCGTCGTCCACTCGCCGCGCTCGCGGCCGATGAGAAAATCCCACTCAGGATAGCGCGCGACGGGGATGCCGATCTCGCGCCCGGCTGGCACCAAGGTTGCGCGGTTCGCCGTTTCGTCGCCACTCGCGCGGCCTCCGCCGAGGGAGTCCTGCTGCCGGCCTTCGAGACGCACGGATTCCTGGAGCGCCTCGACGTCGGCGGGAGCGGTTGACGTCGGCAGGTCCCACAAGCCTTGATGGTCGTCGCGGTAGAGCGGTTCGACGACATAGGTCCTGGCGTTGAACTGCACGCGCATCTGGCCGAGATCATTGCCGAGCAGACCGCCGATGGTTCGGCTCAGCCCAGGCTCCTGCCAGGCGGACGGATCGGCGAAAAACATCTCGCGTCCTTTACCGACCCAGCCATGGGGATCGGCATAACCGGGGTCGATGAGCGCGCGCGCCAATCGCGCCATGAGCGCTGGCGCCGTCACCGCGTCTGATGCGTCAGCGACATGAAAGGGCAGCCACAAGCGCCTGAGGCCGGGATATTGCGCGATGGCAAGCTGCTCGACGCGTGCATCCTCGATCAGCGAAACCAGAGCGACCTGTACCGGCTTCAGTCCGCCGAGCGGAAATCGCGCCGGCGTGAACTGGAGATGCGCGAGGACATGCGCCAGCGCGGCGCGGAACAACTCCCTGCCGCTCCGACCGGCCCAGCCGCGGAACGCCCTCGGCACGCGAATGATGCCACCCTCGAAACTGGTGCGTCGCGCCGCTTCGACCCCGCCGCCCGGCAAGACGCGAAGCGGCGGCGTCCGGCGCCAGAGCGCCGTGACATAGGCTTTGAGCTCGCGTTCGACATCGGCGAATTCGACGCCCGCGGTGCCCTGCTCCAAGGCTTGCAGCGCCAGCGGATCGACCAGCGCGAAGTGAGGAAGCCGGCGCTCCGGCTTGTTCCCCGCGGCGCGGGAAGGGCCCTGCGCCATGGCGCGTCAGACGAGAGCTGCGATCGCGGCCGTCAACGCTCGGCGGATATCCTCGTCATCGGTGATGGGGACGACGAGGGCCACCTGGCAGGCGGCTTCGATCGCGATGCCGCGAGCAACAAGCCGGCCGGCCTGGATCAGCATGCGCGTCGAAGTGCCCTCGTTGAGGCCATGGCCTCGCAAATTGCGCGAGCGCTGCCCGATGGCGACGAGGAGATCCGCGGCGGCGCGATCGATGCCTGCCTCATGCGCGACGATCTCGGCTTCGATCGCCGCGTCGGGATAGCCGAAATCGATCGCGCCGAAACGCTGCTTGGTCGATTCCTTGAGGTCCTTGAGCACGCTCTGATAGCCGGGGTTGTAGGAAATGACGAGCGCAAAATCCGGATGCGCCCGCACGAGTTCGCCCCGCTTCTCGAGCGGCAGGACGCGGCGGTCGTCGGTGAGGGGGTGGATGACGACCGTCGTGTCCTGACGTGCTTCGACGATTTCATCGAGGTAGCAGATCGCGCCGTGGCGCACGGCCAGCGTGAGCGGCCCGTCATGCCAGACCGTGCCCTCGGCATCGAGAAGGAAACGCCCCACCAGATCCGATGCCGTCATGTCTTCGTGGCACGCCACGGTGATCAGCGGCTTGCACAGCCGCCACGCCATGTGTTCGACGAAACGGGTCTTGCCGCAGCCGGTCGGGCCTTTGAGCATCAGCGGCATGCGTTCGGCATAGGCCGCCTCGAACAACCTAACCTCGTCGCCGATGGTGCGGTAGTACGGCTCGTCGCGCAGCCGGTATTCGTCGATATCCATTCCTCACCCTTCCTCTCCCGCCGACGCGGAAGAGGGGCAAACCCCGCTCAGCGATGGCTCGCCGTTTTCTGGTTCGGAATGCCTTCGATCGGACACTCCTCGGTGCCCACCGTCTGGCGCGTGATCGCCTCGACCATGGTCCGCGTCCCCTCGGGATCGGTGATCCATTTCTTGTAGAAATCATAGGGACAGATGGCTTCGCCGCGCACATCCTCGCGCGAATTGATCTTGCCGGTGTAGCCGCGATGCACGAGCTTGAAGAGATGGTTCTGTGACTGCAGATTGCGTCGGGCATCGCGGATCAGCGATTTCGAGAGCTGGGCGTATTGGATGCCCATATCCTCTTCGCCGCACTCGCCGAGCGTCCTGCCGTCGAAGCCGATGATCGCGGAATGGCCGAAATACGAATAGACGCCGTCGAAGCCCGACGCATTCGCGACTGCGACATAGACATTGTTGGCCCAAGCCATCGCTTTCGCCATCAGGACCTGTTGATCCTTCGCGGGATACATGTAGCCCTGACAGCGCACGATGAGCTCCGCGCCCTTCATGGCGCAATCGCGCCAGATCTCCGGGTAGTTGCCGTCGTCGCAGATGATCAGGCTGACCTTGAGCCCCTTGGGGCCGTCGGAGACATAGGTGCAGTTGCCGGGATACCAGCCTTCGATCGGGACCCACGGCATGATCTTGCGATATTTCTGCACGGTCTCGCCGCGGTCGTTCATCAGGATGAGCGTGTTGTAGGGCGCTTTCCTCGGATGGTCCTCATGTCGTTCGCCGGTCAGGGAGAACACGCCCCAGACCTTCGCCTTGCGGCAGGCCTCGGCGAAGATCTGCGTCTCTTCGCCGGGCACGCTCGCGGCCGTGTCGTACATCTCCTTCGGGTCGTACATGATGCCGTGCGTGCTGTATTCCGGGAACACCACGAGGTCCATGCCGGGCAGCCCGATCTTCATCCCGACGAGCATTTCGGCGATGTTGCGCGCATTGGCCAGCACCTCCGCCTTGGTGTGCAGCCGCGGCATCTTGTAGTTGACGACGGCAACGCCGATCGTGTCGTTGCTGCTGCTGATGTCACCATGAAGCATGTCGATCTCCTTTCGCTCGATCGCCGCCAGCCGCGCCGGCGAGGCGCAGGCGGCGGCACGGCAGCGCGCCGCGATGGCGCGCTCGCCCGGCCTGTCGAAGACGCAAAAAAACCCGCTCCAACCACTGTCGTGGCCGTGAGCGGGGGCAGCTTTGCCCGTGATGTGATTGCGGCACCGTTGCCGCGCGGGTCCAAGCCTTGGACCTCGCTCAGACGCTATCCGAGAACGTCATGGGAGTCAACGATAGCGGCCGCGACCGCGCTGATCGAGATGCGGCGATTCATCGCCTGGCGCCGCATGAAGTGATAAGCCTCCTCCTCGTCGAGCTTGCGCGTCTCCATGAGAATGGTCTTCGCCCGCTCGACGCTGCGGAAAGCGCGCAGCGTCTCGTCGAGCTTGTCGATTCTGGTGCGCAGCCGGCGCTCGTAAAGGAACTGTGCGCGGGCGAGAGCGAGGCTGGTGATCACAGTGCCCGGCGTGAACGGCCGATGCAGAACGGCGTGCGGCGCGCAATTGCGCAGCAGCTTCAGATCGGGCGCTTGTATCGCCGGCGTCACGGCAACGAGCGCCGCCAGCGGCTCGCCCGGAACCCAGGGAAGGCATTGCGACAATTCCGGAACGAGCTCGCAGAAGATGACATCGGCATCTTCGGGCAGGCGCGTAGGCAGCGGCCACAGGCGGCGGACGCGGCTGCGCGTGCGCAGCAGTTCCCGTGCGAGAGCCTCGCCTTCGTCGTCGCGCCGCACCGCGACGACGATCTCGAGCGACGAGATTTCGCCTCCCTCGCCTGCGGTTTCCGGCGACGAACGGGGATCCACCATCATCGCCTCCAGGCAACAGCCGCCGAGCCATGGGTCCGCTTCGGTGCCAAAGCACCGGAGGCAACCTTCGAGGCTCGGCCGCCGCCGCTCACCGCGCCGTCGCCGAAAGGCTGGCGCGGCCGCGGCCGACGAGATAGGGATCGGCCCAGACCGGCATGGCGGATTGGCGGACGATCTCGAATTGGCCGGCACGATTGGCACGACCGATCCGCGACCAGAGGCTCGTATGGCTCGTCGCAGCGCTCACTGAAACCCGCCCCTGCGGGGCCTCGAAATCGGTGTCGAGCACAGCCGGCTTGATGATGTCGGTCGCCATCGAATTGGTTCCGGCCAACGCGTTGGCGAAGAGATGCACCTGGAAATAGGCCGCCTCGGCGCACATGTTGGTCGGCTCGTCGTCGCCGTAGCGCTTCTTGTAGCGGCCGACGAAACCGGCATTGCGCTCATTGGCGATCGACTGGAAATAGGGCGCGGCGGTGATCTGCCCTTCGGCCACCTCGCTGCCCATGGCGCGCACTTCCGACTCGGTGGTGGTGAGACTGGCGATCGGCGTCACGCGGGGATCGAAGCCGGCCTCGAGATAACTCTGATAGAGGTAGACGGTGGAATAACCGACGACCGTCGAGAAGATCACGTCGGCGCCCGCATTCCTGATTTGGCGCATGACTGGACCGAAATCCGTGCGCTTGGCGCGCAGATCGAGATAGGTCTCGCCCACCACCTCGCCGCCGCGGCTGCGCAGGAGGTCGCGCATCACCCGGTTCGATTCACGCGGATAGACATAGTCCGACCCGACGAAATAGAAGCGCGACCCATAGGTCTCGGTGAGATAATCGCACAGGGCGACGCTGTTCTGGTTGGGCGCGGCACCGGTGTAGATGACGTTGGGCGAGAATTCGAAGCCCTCGTAGAGCGTCGGATACCAGAGCAGCCCGTTGAGCCGCTCCACCACCGGCAGCACCGCCTTGCGGCTGCTCGACGTGTAGCAGCCGAAGATGGTCGTCACCCCATCTTCGACCATCAGCCGCTTGGCACAGAGCGCGAAGGCGCGCGTCTCCGAACCGGGATCATAGATCACCGGCGCGAGCTCGCGGCCATTCACGCCGCCGCCCAGATTGATCTCCTCGATCGCCAGCAGGGTCGCGCGCAGCTGCGTCTCTTCGATCACGGCCATGACGCCGGATTGGGAGAAGAGCACGCCTACCCGCCAGGGCTCTGAGCCTGCTTCCCGGCGCCACGTCATCGCCTCCTCCATCCATGGGGTTCGGCGTCGCGGTCGCTGCTCTGGCATCGCGCCAAGGATTGCACTATTTGATGGTTCTTCCATCAGACCAGTCAACCGCTTTTACGGCGCGCTGGTAAGCCCGTCCGCGACTTGAACCCAAACGCTGCATGAAGCATGCCAGCGGCGACGCCGTGCTGGAAGGCGTTTTCCGGGGTGGCTGCGGGCGGGCGGGGTCGAAGCATCAGAGGCGCTGCCTAGCGATTGCTCAGACTGCCAGATGGCGTTGCACGACCTCGGCGGTGAGCTCACCGATGTCGCCGCCGGCGACAATTCGACCCGTGTCGAGGATGGCGAATTTCTGCGTGATGTCGCGGACGAAATCGAGATTCTGCTCGACCAGCAGCACGGCGCAGCCGCGCTCGCCGGGGATGCGCTTGATGATGGTGTCGATCTCTTCCACGACCGACGGCTGCAGCCCTTCGGTCGGCTCGTCCATGAGCAGCAGCTTCGGCTCCTGTACCAGAGCGCGCGCGATAGCGAGCTGCTGTTGCTGGCCGCCGGACAGCACGCCGCCCTTGAGCTTCATGAGCGGCGCGAGCGCGGGGAAATAGTCGAAGACGAAATCCGGTATCTTTCGCGATTTCACGCCCTTTCCCAGCAGCGCGACCTGGATGTTCTCGGCCGCGGTGATGTCGGCGATGATATCGCGGCCCTGCGGCACGTAGCTGATGCCAATACGCGCCCGCTTGTGCGGCTTGATACGGGTGATATCGACGCCGTCAAGGGTAATCGTGCCCTTCTTCGGCGGATTGACGCCGGTGATGCTGCGCAGCAGCGTCGTCTTGCCGGCGCCGTTGCGGCCGAGGACGGCGTAGAGCTCGCCATCGGCGAGCTCCAGCGACACGCCGTGGAGGATGTGGCTGGTGCCGTAGAAAGTCTCTATGGCCGCCACCTGCAAGGTCATTGGAACTTGCCCTTTCCGAGATAGACCTGACGGACAAGCTCGTTGCTCATGACCTCGGCGAGCGGGCCTTCGGCCAGGCGCTGGCCTTGATGCAACACCGTCACGCGCTTGCCGATCTGGCGGACGATGTGCATGTCGTGCTCGACGAGGAGCACGGTGTGCGACTTCGCGATCTCGTGGATCAGCTCGGCGGTGCGATGCTTGTCGCTCTCGGTCATGCCGGTGGTCGGCTCGTCGAGCAGCAGCAGCTTCGGATCGGAGGCGATGAGCATGCCAAGCTCGAGCCATTGGCGCTCGCCATGGGACAGCGTGTCGGCAGGGTCGTTGGCTTTGTCCGCCAGCCCGACGAATTCGAGAATATCCCAGATGCGGTCGCGTTCCGCCGCGCGCAATACCTGAAACAGCGTCGCAAACACCCGGCGCCGGCCGCGCAGCGAGACCATCACATTGTCGAAGACCGACAAGGTCTCATACATGTTCGGCACCTGGAACTTGCGGCTGATCCCGGTTTGAAAGATGGCGTCGGGCGCCCAGCCCGTGATGTCCTGGCCGGCGAAGCGGATGGTGCCGGAAAAGGGCTTGAACTGGCCGGTGATCATGGCGATCAGCGTCGTCTTGCCGGCGCCATTGGGTCCGAGCAGCACCCGCAGCTCCTGCTCCTCGACGCTGAGGTCGAGACCATTGAGGATGGTGAAGCCCGACACTTTGGTGGTGAGGCCGGTCACCTCGAGCAGGGTCGTCACTCAGCGCACCTCCTCGCCCGAGCGCGGCGCGCCTTCCGTGCGCCAATCCATCTGCAGATCATGCGCGGCGCGGTCGGCATCGGCGAGAATCTGACGATAGCTGCCGCGTCGCCGTCGCTGTACCCATTCCATGGCAGTGCCGACGATGCCGTCGCGCATCACCAGCACGACCAGGATGAACAGCGCGCCGACAATGATCTGCCACCAATCCGCCAAGCGGTCGCTCAAGAAGGCCTCGGCGCCTTTGACAAGGAAAGCGCCAATCACCGGGCCGATCAGCGTGCCGCGGCCGCCCACCGCGGTCCAGATGACACCTTCGATCGAAAAGATCGGCCCGACGTTGAGGAACGATATGATGCCGACCCATGCGGCGTACATGCCCCCAGCGGCCGCCGCCATGAAAGCCGATACGCAGAACACGAAGATGCGGTAGTTGGCCACGTTGTAACCCATGAATTCGGCGCGAAGATCGTTGTCCCGGATCGACTTGAGCACGGTGCCGACACGCGAATGAGTAAGGACGCGGGCGACGATGACGAAGAAGACGGTCACAGCGAGAATGAACCAGAGGAAGGACGGCCCGACATAGTTCGAATAGTCGGTGATGCCGTTGAAGCCGCCGGTGTAGGCCTGATATTCGATAATGAAATTTTGCAGGATCAGTGATTCCGCCAGCGTGATCACCGCGCAATAGACCCCGTAGATATGACGTTTGAATGTAATGGCGCCGAACAACAACGCGAACAGCGTCGGCACGACCAGAGCAGCCGCAATGGCAACCGGCGTGCTGTAGAGCGGCGTCATGAAGCCCGGCACTTGGGTGAGGCTATTCCACTCCATGAAATCCGGGATCTTGTTGCCAAAGCGTGTCGGATGCGTGAGCGCGTAGTTCAGCTTCAGCGACAAAGCGACCATGTAGGCGCCGAGGCCAAAATAGACCGCCTGCCCCAGACTCAGAATGCCGGTGAAGCCCCAGATCAGATCGATGCTGAGGGCGAAGATCGCGTAACAGAGGAATTTGCCGACCAGTGTCAGCACATAAATGTTCGTGCTGTAGTACGGATAGGCGCCGATCGATGCGACCAGCGCGGCGCCGCCGATCACGGCCCAGAAGGGGAAGAGCGGTGCGCGACGGATGCTCCGTCGACGTTTTCCTGCGGGTTTCCCGGCCTTATCTCGTACCATGTCGATCCTTCTCGACGACGCGTTCCGTCAGCTAGCGGCGCTCGTAGTAGCCAAAGATGCCTCTCGGCACGATGCGGATGATGATGACGATGAACAGGAACACCAGGAGCTGCCCGATGACGTTGTTGAAAATGAATGACAGCACCGTCTCGGCTTCGCCGATGACCGCGCCGCCCGCCAGCACACCCCACAAATTGCCGACGCCGCCGAGCACGAGGACCATGAAGGAGTCGACCGCGTAGGGAAATCCCATCGTCGTCGAGACGGATTTGATCGGCGCCAGCACTGCGCCGGCCACACCGGCGAGTCCTGAACCGAAGACGAAGATCATCATGTCCACGCGCGCCGTATCGATGCCGAGGCATCCGGAAATCGCGCGATTGCGGCGCACGGCTCGGACCTTGAGCCCGAAATCGGTTTTGAAGATGACGAAGAAGACCAAGCCCAGCATGAGCACCGCGACGATGATGAGGAACAGTCGGTAATACGGAAATGGCAAGCGTCCGATCAGGTGAAATCCGCCATTCAGAATCTTCGGCGCGCCGGCGTAATAGAGCTCGGGCCCGAAGATCAACTTCATCACCGTTTGCAGGATGATGCCGACGCCCCAGGTCGCCAACAAGGTTTCCAACGGCCGGTCGTAAATCCATTGGACGATGCCGCGCTCGATCACCAACCCCAAGAGCCCGACCACGACAAAGGCGACCGGCATGGCGAGGAAGGTATTGCCGCCGAGCTTGCCGACCACCGCCGCGGTATAGGCGCCGACCATGATGAATTCGCCGTGCGCCATGTTGATGACGCCCGCCACGCCGAACACGATCGCGAGCCCAATTGCGGCAATGACCAGAATCGCCACGACGCTGAATCCGCTCAGGAACTGCGTCATGATCGACTGAAGCATCATGGTGGGTTTCTCCTGGTAATCAGCGCGGCTCACCGAGAGAACCGTCCGCTCGGGCGCGGGCGGCGGCGACCGTCGCCGCCGCCCGGATCACCCGCAGGCTACATGTTGATCGTGCCCGACCGGTTCTTCTGCTCGCTCCAGGGCTGCTTCAGCCGCTCCAGCACGCGCTTGTCGGTGAAGTCGCACTGTTTGTCGGGATAAAGGTACCTGGCCCACGGCTCCGGCCGGATCCAGTCCTTCGACGTGTAGACGATGTCGAACTGGCCCTGCTCGTTGGCCTGGCCGATGCGGGACCATAGCCAAGTATGGTGATTCTTTTCATCGATCTTGATCTTGCCTTCCGGCGCCTGGAATTCCTGTCCCGGAAGTCCGTTGAAGATGAGGGCATCGGCTTCGGTCGACTTCACCTTCTCGATCGCGTGGGCGAGCAGATAAGTCTGCAAATAGGCGCATTCCATGACCGCATTGGTCACCGCGTCCTTGCCGTATTTCGCCTTGTAGCGTTGGACGAAGGAGTCGTTCTCCGGTGTTTTGATGCTTTGGAAATAGTCGAACGAGGTATAGTGACCTAGCGCGTTCTCCGGTCCCATCGCGGCGATCTCCTGCTCGGTGGTGATCGGGGTGCAGATAGGAATGTCCTTGGCGGTGATGCCGAATTCCTTGTACTGCTTGTAGAAGGCCACCACCTGATCGCCGACGAGATCGGAGAACACGACGTCGCAGCCGCTCGCCGAGATCTTGTTGATGTTGGTCGAGAACTCAGTCGACCCGAGCGGCGAATATTCCTCGGCGACCACGGTGCCACCGAATTTCTTCAGCAGCGCCTTGACCTCGCGATTCGTTTCCTTCGGATAGATGTAGTTCGCGCCGATGAGATAGAATTTCTTGCGCCCCAGCGTGTTCATGATCCAAGGCACGAACTCGTCGAGCTGCTGGTTCGGCACCGCGCCGGTATAGAAGCAGTTCTTGCTGCACTCCTCGCCTTCATAAAGCGTGGGATAAAGCAGCACGCCGTTATACTGCTCGAAGATCGGCAGCACCGATTGACGGCTCGCCGAGGTATAGCAGCCCAGCACGGCCACGACCTTGTCCTCGAGCAGCAGCTTCTTTGCCTTCTCCGCGAAGACCTGCACCATGGATTGCGGATCCTCGACGACCGGCTCGAGCTTCTTGCCGAGCACACCGCCCTTGGCGTTGATCTCGTCGATCGCCAGTAGCTCGGCATTGTGCAGCGATGTTTCGATGATGGCGATGGTGCCGCTCAGCGAATGCAAAATGCCGACCTTGATGGTATCGCTCTCTTCCGCTTTGGCGATGTTGCGCAGGAAATGGTACGGCGCGACGCCGCTCGCGAGAATGCCGGCAAGTCCTGCAGCGGAACCTTTCAGGAGTTTGCGTCGAGTGGTTCTCATGGATCTCCCTCCGTGTGCGAAGCCGAAAAACGCAAACGCCCCACGTCTTCTCCCGCAGGAGACGACGTGGGGCGTTTGTGCCCGTATTTCAGCGGCGCCGCTGCCGCCAAGACCACGAACGGAGATCTACGCCTTGAGCCCTAATCCCGGTGCCGCGCGACCCTCGTTCCTGGATACCAAGCCTGTGCGAGGTCCCGCAGAAAGTGCAACAGCTTAAGCGCTACTTCTGCGTTGCTCGCGGAAAGTATGTTGATACTACCTAGAAGCGCCTGTCAACACAATGAAAGCAAAGGGCTGCCCGTCGCCCGCTTTTTACCTCTGGCGGCTGGAGCGGAGGGCTCGCTCTACCGCCGCCAGCGCTCGAGCCGCGACAGCAGCCGGCCGAAAGCGAGGTCGAGGACGATCGCGAGCAGCGCCACGGGGATGGCACCCTGAAGGATATAGGCGGGGTTGGCGCCGTTGAGGCCGATGATGATCGGCAGGCCCAAGGTGCGGGCGCCGACGGTCGAGGCGATGGCCGCGGTGCCGACATTGATGATCACCGAGGTGCGGATGCCTGCGATGATGACCGGCGCCGCGAGCGGCAGCTCCACCTTCCGCAGGATCGCGCCCTCGCCCATGCCCATGCCGCGCGCCGCCTCCACCGCCGCCGACGGCACGCTGCCGAGACCCGCAATCGTGTTGTCGAGGATCGGCAGCAGCCCGTAGAGCAGCAACGCAAAGAACGCAGGCTGGAAGCCGAAGCCGATGGCCGGGACTGCCACCGCCAGCACCGCCACCGGCGGAAACGCCTGTCCGACGGTAACGATGCTCGCGACGAGGCCGCGGAACTCGGCGCCCTCTGCCCGCGTCACGAAGATGCCGGCGCCGGCGCCGAGCAGAACCGCTGCGGCGCTCGACGCGGCGACCACCAAAACATGACCCGCCAGCAGATCGGCGAAGCTGTCGAGCTCGAAGAGCGGCCGCGGCAGCGTCGGAAAGAGGGCGGCAAAGAGCGGCCGGCTCATCGGCAGCAGCAACACCAGCGCGACGAGCCCCACGCTGGTCCACAGCAGCGGATCCTTCCAGCGCCGGTTCATCGTCGTAGCAGATCCCCAAGGTGAAGAGTGCCCGCCGGCGCCCCGTCGGCGCCGGCGACCGGCAGCCGGTCGCGCCCCTCCGCCACCATGCGCGAGAGCGCCTGGCGCAGGCTCGCCGTCGCCGCGATCGGCTCGCCCGGCGCCGCCTCGCCCGGACGCATCCGGCTCGCCACCAGAGCGATGCCGAGCAGCTTGATGCCGAGATCGTCGCGGCCGACGAGATTGCGCACGAAATCGGTCTTTGGCGCGGTCAACAGCTCGATCGGCGTTCCCAGCTGGACCAGCCGGCTGCGATCCATCACCGCGATGCGCGATGCGAGGCGCAGCGCCTCGTCCATGTCGTGGGTGACGAAGACGATCGTCTTGCGGCTTGCCCGCTGGATCTCTGCGATCTCGGCTTGCAGCGCCTGGCGGGTGATGGGATCGAGCGCGCCGAACGGCTCGTCCATCAGCAGAATGTCCTGATCGGCCGCAAGGGCGCGGGCGATGCCGACGCGCTGCTGCTGGCCGATCGACAGCTGATGTGGATATTTGTCGAGAAACTCGCCCGGCGGGAGCTTCAACTGCTCGAGCAGCGCCGCCGCCCGATCGCGCGCCTGCGAAGCGGCCCACCCCAGCAACTCCGGCACCGTGCCGATGTTGCGCGCCACGGTCCAATGCGGAAAGAGGCCGATCGACTGGATGACATAGCCCATACGCCGGCGCAGCGCGGCGGGCGCCATCGCGCGAACGTCTTGGCCGTCGACGCGGATGGTGCCTTCGGAATGGGCGATGAGCTGGTTGATCATCTTCAGCATCGTCGACTTGCCGGCGCCGGAGCCGCCCATCACGGCACAGAACTCGCCCGCGCCGATGGTGAGCGAGACATCCGCGACGGCGCAGGCCGCGCCGTAGCGCTTGGTCACATGCTCGAGCTCGATCATCGCGGCAGCCTGCCGGCATAGGCGATGCCGAGCTCGAACAGCAAGTCTGCGGCGAGGGCGAGCAAAACGATCGGCACCACGCCAAGCAGCACCAGATCGAGCGCATCGGCGAACAGCCCCTGGAACATGATGGCGCCCAATCCGCCGGCGCCGATCAGCGCCGCCACCGCGGCAAGGCCGATCGCCTGCAGCGTGGCGATGCGCAGGCCCGAGAGGATCACCGGCAGCGCCAGCGGCAGCTCGACGCGCCACAGCAGCTGGCCCGGCGTCATGCCGAGCCCGCGCCCGGCCTCGAGCGCCGCCGGCGACACTCCGGCGAGCCCTTCGGCGGTATCCCGCACCACCGGCAGCAGCGTATAGAGGAAGAGCGCGATCACCGCCGGCAACAATCCGACGCCGCCGATGCCCCACGCGGCGAGCGCGGGAAAGAGCCGCGCCAGCGTCGATAGCGGCGCCAGCAACAAGCCGAAGAGCGCGATCGACGGAATCGTCTGGACGATGTTGAGCAGCGGGAAAAGCCAGCCGGCGAGCCCGCGGCGCCGCTGCGCCCAGATGCCGAGCGGCAGGCCCACCAGCACCGTCGGCAGCAACGCCAGAGCGACCATGAGAACATGACGCGCCAGCGCGGCGCCAAAGGCGCTGCGACGCGCGGTGTATTCGCGCAGGATGGCAAGCGCGTCGAGCGCGCCCGACAGCAACAACAGCGCGAGCGCGCCGCAGATCGCCGCGCCCAGCAGCGCGGTCGCCCAGACCGGCAAGGCGAGCCGGCGCATTGCGTCGCTCAGCGCCAGCGAAGCGACAAAGAGCAGCAACCAGAAGCCGCCGCCCAGCGAGATGCTCGCGATCGGCGGCGCAGAAGCCGCCAGCAGCGCTGCCTCGCTCCCGGCGAGCCGGACGAGGAGCAGCAGAAAGCCGGCGGCCGCCAGCGCCATGGCGGCGTGGGTCGCGCGACGCTGCGGCAAGAACGGCCCGGCGGCGAGCAGAGCCGCCGGAATCAGCAGGGCCTCGCCGCCTTGCCGAAGCGCCGCAGCGAGCCCGATCGGCACGCCGGAGACCAGCCGATTGGGCGCGAGCGTCAGAAAGCCAAGGCTGGGCACGGCGGCGAGCCCGGCCAGCAGAAGCACGAGCAGCACGCGGTTCCGCACCATCGCTGCGCTCACTGCGGCATGCCGTGCGATGCGAGATAGTCCTTCGCCACCGCGCGCGCCGTCTCGCCGTCGACGGTGATCCGCGCGTTGAGCTGCCGCAGGCGCTCCACGTCGAGCGAACGGAACACCGGGGCGAGGCTGGCGGCGATGGCGGGATAGCGCTCGAGGACCGCTTCGCGCACCACCGGCGCCGGGGCGTAGACGACCTGCGCCCGTTCGGGATCCCCGAGCGCCAGCAGATCCAGCACCGCCAGCGCGCCATCCGTGCCATAGGCCATGGCCGCATTGACGCCGGAAATTCCCTCCGCCGCCGCTCGCATCGTGACCGCCGTTTCGCCGCCGGCGAGGACCAGCAGAGCCGACGGCGGAAGCCTGAAATCATAGGTCTTCTCGAAGGCGGGAAGCGCTGCCGGGCTTTCGACGAACTCGGCCGAGGCGGCGAGCTTCACCGCGCCGCCGCGCCGTACCCAGGCAGCGAAATCGACCATCGTCGCCAGCCGGCGGCGGCTCGCCAACGCGTTCGGGACGGCAATGACCCAGCTATTGTCAGCGGGCGCCGGCGCGAGCCAAACGAGCCCGTACCGTGCCCGATCGAGCGTCTTGACCCGCTCATATCCGGCTTCGGCCTGTCGCCAGACCGGATCCTGCTCGCTGCGATAGAACAGCGCGCCGTTGCCCGTGTATTCGGGATAGATGTCGATCTCGCCGGAAATGATGGCGCTGCGCAGGATATTGGTGGGTCCGAGCTGCAGCCGGTCGACCGTCCTGATGCCTTTCGCCTCGAGCATCAGCAGAATCATCGCGCCGAGCAGCGCGCTCTCGGCATCGAGCTTGGAGGCGACGCGTACCGGTGTTTCGGCGCGCGCAGCCGAGCAGGAAAGCGCCGGAGCGATGACGCAGGCGAGAAGCCGAGAGAGGATCGCTCTCCGGCTCAGGCGCAGGTGTCGCAGGCCCATGATATTTCCCAGACGGGGTCCTAAGGCGCTCCGGTGCCGCGGGGAACCCAGGCGCGCGCCGTCAGATGGGCCGGCATCTCGGTGATGCCATAGCCGGCCGCTTCAGGAATGCGCAGCAGCTTGCCGGCGGGGCCTTCGACCAGCTCGGGACAAACCGTGACGATGGTATCGGCGCGCGCCGCGGCGAGCGCCTCATCCGTCGCCTTGCTGCGCCCCAGCTTGGCAAGGTTCATGCGCGTGGCAAAAACCAGGGTCACGCGCCGCGCTTCGGAATCGGCAATTGCCCGGTGCGGCGCAATCCACACCGTCTCGACCGCTTCCCGCCCGTCATGCGCCGCCACCTGATCGACCGGCGCCGGCGCCAGGAAAAAATGCGTGTCGAACCGCTTGGGCGGTCCTACCGGTGTGATCCAATGGGCGAACGGCACGAGCAGATCGGTGGCCAGCTCGATCTCGCCCAGGCGCAGGAAATCGGCGAATTCCGCCGCGCGGCCGAGGCGTTCCTCGAGCTCGGTCTCCAGCGTATCGACCTCAAGCGCCGATAGCAGCCGATCTTGCCCGGCGGGCCGCGCCAGCAACAGATGCGCTTCCTCGAAGGTCTCGCGCACGGCCGCGACGTGGAACGCGGTCGCGCCGCCGGGCGTCTCACGGCACCTTGCCAACACCGCGTCGTCAGCGTCGGCTGGATCGACCCGGCCGCCGGGAAACACCAGCGCGCCCGAAGCGAAATCGACGGCGACGTTTCGCGTCACCATCAACACCTCGAGCCCTTCGTTGCCATCGCGCAGCAGCAACACGGTCGCTGCCGGCCGGGGCTCGATCCGCGCCGCGTCTGTCGTCATGCCACGCCTCCTGACCAGCGACCATAGTCCGAAGGCGCCGGTGTTTCCAGCCTAGGACAGGTTTCCAGCCGCTAACCCCCGCCGACATAGGAGACGCGCCATATCATGCCATTGGCATCCTCGCTGACCAGCAGTGAGCCATCGGGCGCGACGGCAACGCCCACCGGCCGGCCCCAGACATTGCCGTCGGCGGTGACGAACCCGGTCAGAAAATCCTCGTATGCCCCGGTCGGCGTGCCGTTGCGCAGGGTGACGCGCACCACCTTGTAGCCGGTGCGCCGCGCCCGATTCCACGAGCCGTGCAGGGCGACGAAGACATCGTTGCGATAGGCCACCGGGAATTGGCTGCCGGTATAGAAGGCGAGCTGGAGCGGCGCGGAGTGCGGCTGGATCAACACGTCGGGCAGAACGACTTGCCCGGCGAGCTCCGGATGCTCGCCCGGGTGACGCGGGTCCAGGTGATCGCCGATATAGTACCAGGGCCAGCCATAGAAGCCGCCGTCGCGCAGTTCCGTCACATAATCGGGCGGCAGATTGTCGCCCAAGCCGTCGCGCTCGTTGACCGCGGTCCAGAGAGCGCCCGTGACCGGATGGATCGCGAGCCCGACAGGGTTGCGGGTGCCGCTGGCAAAGATGCGCCGGCCTTGGCCATCGGGATCGAATTCGAGGATGTCGGCGCGGAGCGTTTCCTCCGTCTCGCCGCCTTCCGCATCATTGGAGGCGGAGCCGACCGAGACGAACATCTTCCGCCCGTCGCGTGAGAAAGCGACGTCGCGCGTCTGATGCTCGCCGCCGTCAGGAAGGCGCGCCACGGTCTCGGCCCTGCCCTCGGGTTTGCTGTCGCCGCTCCGATAGGCAAAGCGGAGCACGGCGCCGACCGTGCCGACATAGAGAAACCGCGGCGCGCCCCCGGCCGGATAGAAAGCAAGGCCGAAAGGCTCGTCGAGCCCGCTCGCATAAGTGTTGACGCTTGCCGGCTTTCCCCTGCCGTTGTCATGCAGGATGACGATCCTGCCCTCGCTCGTCTGCGCCAAAAAGATGTCGCCATTGGGCGCAGTGCGAAGGAGCCGCGCTCCCTCGAGGCCGCTGGCAAAGACCTCGACCGCGAAGCCGTGCGGCACCTTTGGCAAGGCTCCGGCCGGGCGCGGCACAAGCTCGGGGCTGTTGGCGGCGCTTCGCGTCGCATAGGGCGGCGGCAGATCGTCTGGAGTGATGTGGTGCACCGCGCCAGGCGCGTCTTTCGTCCAGTCGCCGAAAGCCGCGCCGCTCGCGGCGGGCGTAGCAGCATCGAGCCGCACGGCAAACGCTGCCATCACCGCCATGGCGGCGAGCAGCAAGCCCGATCGCGCGCGCGCCTCGCGAGGCCAAAAATTAAGCAA
>Ga0335079_10001680_pt1 | contig 25246 bp, 11 predicted proteins | sample Lox_Sample_33_FD_206719 | JGI IMG/M metagenome (GOLD analysis project Ga0335079, IMG submission 206719) | Soil microbial communities from Loxahatchee National Wildlife Refuge, Florida, United States - Lox_Sample_3.3 | ecosystem: Environmental > Terrestrial > Soil > Wetlands | place: USA...
ATCTCGTTCCCTCCCTCGCTGCTCCAGTTGCACCATCCAGCCGCTCAGTTCATCCCGCAGGTAGAGCACTCCCTGCGGGTTCTCCTTCAGAATCACATGCACCTTCTCGATGGTGGCCTCATTGACCTTCCACAGCTCCGGCCACGAAGGCGGATGGAAAAGTGGAAAACCCAAAAACAGGGTTTCCCACTTTCCCACCGCCTCGGTTTGTCCCTCTCAAGAACAAAAAAACAACCGCGGGCGGGCTCCGCCCTCGCCCGCGGCGGCACTACCGCGCCGCTTCAGTGGTCCCCTTTTCCTCCGCCCTAGTGGTCCCCAGTCATTCCGCCCTTGACACTTGTTCAGTTCGGGTGCGTAGCGCTGCACCCAGCGCCAAATGGTGGTGTGGTCAGCAGGCAAACCCCGTTCGATGAGCAACTCCTTGACGTCCCGATACGAAAGCGAGAACCGCAGATACCAACGGACCGCGCAAACAATGATCTCGGGTTCGAAGTGCCGCCATTTGAACAGGGCTGGCCGCGGTTTGGTCATCGGTTAGCAGCCTATCAGACTCGCGCGCCCCGTTCTTGCAACACATCCGCCAAGAGCGACTGGCAAGCGTATCTGAGCCGGACCATCCGGACCTGGAAGCCTCTCCCCGACATGGCTTCGCTTGACCGCGATTACGCGCGGTATGCCGCTTTAATGGGACTTGGTATCCTGCGTGCCCGACAAGATGGAATCCACTACGGAGCCTGGCACCAACAGATCCGGAGAAATCTTCGTGTATTCCTCCACAGCAATGGTCAAACGCTTCAACTGCAGAGCGTTTCCTCCGAAGTAGGCAGCCTCGATCGAGTCCTCCCCCAAAGTGGCAGCCAGCCGTGCTGCTTGTTCCGTTTGGAGAGGGTAGGCTTTCGAAGGCGATCCGAAATCCTCCCGGTGTGCCTGCATGACTCTGGAGGCGAAGAATTCGGCGAAGCCCTCTAACAAAGTACTTGTGATCAGCGCGCCCCCATACTCATACTTATCTCCCCAGGAGAGAGCCATCACTTGGAAAGCATCCGACACATAGTAATGACAAGCTTCGTGGACCAACGTCGCAACATTGTATACGCCGCCAGAGGTCTGAATTCTGATCTTTCGTTTGGATCTGGGGCCGCTGATATCCGTGGCCCCCTGAAGGTATCCGGTGACGAGGTCGCGAACGGTGATTCTTTGGATGCCATTCTCATCGATCGTGGGCACGGAATGATATTCGAAGTAGCCATCCTTGATGCCACGGCTAATGACCCGGTCAATGGCTGCATTGCTGTATCCATGGATCGGGCGCGGTTTCATGATTTCGCCTTCATAGACGTTTAGAATCTGCCAAGGGATGGATCCCGGGTCGAGGTTCCCATACTCGGCAAAGATGTTCCTCAAGGAATCGGCAAGATTGCGATTCGAAAGTTGGGCAGCGAACTGAGGTTCTTCGAGAAAGTTCACATTGCGGGAGGTCAGGCCGGGTCCGCTCAGATGGTAGAGCTTGCGAACAGCGTCGTCGACCTGTTGGCGAATGGTGTCATCGCTGGCCGCGGCGTAATTTATCTCGCTTTCCGGCGCATCCTGCACGGGACCTGGTTGCCTGAAAATGGCGGCCGGGGAACGCGATTGTCGTTGCAGGACATGAGCGAGTTCATGTGCCAGGAGGGAGCGGCCGGAAGCAGTGGCGGGCGAGTACTGGCCGGATGCGAAAACTATGTCGGCGCCGGTCGTGTAGGCGTGGGCCCGGATGGAGCGCGCAGATTCAGCAGCGTCGGCGCCAGTGTGAATGCGGACGCCGCTCAAGTCGCGGCCGAAGCGAGGCTCGAAGAAGGCGCGAGTGGCGGAGTCGAGCGGATGGCCGGAAGACTGGAGGGCTTCGCCGACAACGGGCGGGACGGAAGCTCTTTCCAAGCCCGGTAATTCAGATCCGGCAGGCTTGATCCGCAGGCTCTCCCGGGCTTGTGCAGCGTCTGATTCCGGCGGGCGCGTCACCTGTTCCGCGATGCGCTCGGCTTCCTGCTCTTCGAAAGAGTCGACTCGGCTGACGGCGAGCTTGGCCTGCACCACGCCGGCCTTCAGAAGTTCCTGCAGAGCCTGATTGCCCGTCTGTTGCTGCAGGTGCAGCAAAGGGTGGGACGAAACCCCGGCCGAATCTGTCGCAGTCCTGCGCGAGGGCGGCGCGCCCTGCCGCATCCGTCTTTCCATTGAATATTCCATTGGCGCCTGGCAACTCTGCGTTCAATGATAGCGAGTCTGTAGATCCGCGGCGAGCCCCGGAGGCCCGAGTAAACGCAGCATGCCAGATTGGACTCCCATCGCCATCAGGGACACTCAAACGGCAGACCGGTGGGTTTTCGCCAAGGCGCCATGCGCGGCCGCCCCGGCGCCGAGAGTACATCGAACAGGTCCAGCGGCGCGACCTGTCGGGGCGCAGCCAAGGCTTCGAGCGCGGGAACCAGGCGGTCGCGTACGCATTCGGCTGCGTCATTCCGATCCGCGATTCGCAGAAGGTGAACGCCAAGCGCCAACTGTTCCGCAACCTCCAGAGGCGGGCTGGTTGCGGCGGCACGCAGCGCGGGTTCAAACAGCGACGGCGCCCCACAGCCCGCCAGAATGCGTAGAAGCGCCAACTTTACATAGCCATCCTGTTCGTTCATGAGATCGTGGACAAGCGGCTGTGCCGCCTCTGGCAGGTCCGTCCACCACGCCATTCCCTGAAGGCGTATTACACGATCCCGAGGGGAACTCGCGTCTGCAATTAGCTGCGCGGCTTTGGTCTCGTCCGTGCGCACAAGACGTGCGAGCACGGCCATCGCGCCCTCGTGAACATGTCCCGGCCGGTCCGGCCGCTCGAAGGTCTCGAGCAGATCGATTGCGTGTTCGAGATTCTCACGCGCCTCGATGCGGAGCGCTCCGTCACAGTACTCGTTCATGTAGCTCCAATTCCAGTAAGGCTCGCGCGCGATGGCGGCCCAGCGTTGCTCGGCTTGGGCGATAGGCGCCCTTTGGTCCCGCCCAGCGATGACCAGCTCGCAGATCGTGCGCATCAGATGGCGCTGATCCGAGCCCAGCAGCGCCAGCAGCCGATCCGGCCGCGTAGTGCGCGTCAACATGGAGCCGAGGAACCACGGCGTCGTGAACCGATGCGCAAGCTCGACGAGAGCGTCCGCCATCTGATCGCCGGCGAGCATGCAAGCGGAGAACAGGAGCTTTTCACCGGGCGGGGTGGGGACATGTTCCAGCAGAAAGGCTTCCGCCGCGGCGTGATCCGCGGCGCCGAGCAAGGCGGCCAGACGTGCTTCGAGACTTCCCTTGGGGCTGGCGAGGCGCGGGATGGTGCCGCCCGCTGAACCGACCAGCCAGGCGGCGAGTTCTACCCAGGTATCTTCCAGGGACGCGCCGCCGGCATGGGCGTCCAGAAGACGGGCGGCGGCAGCGATGGATCGACGGTTCGGCGAGTTCATTGTTTTGGCGCGCCTGGCAATTGAGTGAGCTCTTCGTTGCTGATGGATCCCAATCCCTCGCGCCACATGATGTACACCGGATCAGGGCCCAGTTCCGCGACGGCATCGGGGTTTACCGCGATCACCCGCTGGTAATAGGCCGGACCGCCGAAGCACCACTTACTAGAGCAGCCAAAGTGGCTTCCGGGCAGTATGGAGACGATCGGGTGGCGGCCAGGTTCAACGCTGCGCAATGGATAACGATCGATCCATCCCGAGACGTAGATGCGATACGACGGGGTCAGCACGGCAAACTGGCGGTCTGCGATGGCGCGTCCCATCGTGTTCCAGATATCCAGGGCCTTACCGTTGAAATAGTCGCTCGTGGAGGGCTCCGGTTCGCCCGGCCGCATCACCCTGACCGGCGCCAGCTCACGGCGTACCCGGCCAAGCTGGCGCTCCGTGGTCGAGATGTCACCTCCGACGGAGGATAAGGGGCTGGCAGACAGCGCTTCGAATTCCTCCGCGGTTGGCGGCTGGACCGTTTGATCGGGGGCCGAGCCGGCGGGGGGGTGAGCCACGTCTATCTGCGTAGCCAGGAGTGCATCCTCTTCCATGCCGCGTTCCTCAAGTATGGTATCGAGTTCGTGCGGGAACACCAGACCACGCGTCTGGCGCCGCGCGAAGATCGCATCATTGACGCCGTCGATTTCGGCGCGCGCAATCTGCCGGAACGATTCTCCGGGCGGTGGACTTTCCGTGCTCAGGGAGAACTCGGCCTGGCGGGCGGCGCTTTGCAGGGTCAGCTCGGACAAGCGCAGGTTATTGAACATGTCCGGATGCTTTCGGAATGCGGCCACGGCGGCCGTAGCAAGCTTACGGAGGTCGCTCCAGTTGGAGGGGAGGGCGAGCTCGGGATGCGCGGCGGCGGCGGCTTCCACCTGAGAGTCATACGTTTGCCGGATGGCACGCAGCCGCAAGAGCGCCGATTGAAGATCCATTCCGGGCTGGTACAGGTTGCTATCGACGGTCCTCCCGCCGGCTTGCACCAGTTGGGCCTGGAGAGTGGCGATCTCGGTCTCGCGCGCGGTCAGCAATTCCATGTAAATGGGATAGCCCGTTCCGCCCGGAGAAATTATGGCGGCAGGACGCAAAACCTGCCTGCCGGTACGGCGCGTGGGTGAGTCGATGCGGTAACGCGCGTTGTCCATCATCATCTGCAGTTCTTCCATTGACGCGAAGACTTTATGGTAGTCGACCCCACCCGAAATCTCCTGCTTTACCTCGGCGATCTTGCTGTCGATACGCGACCATTGTTCCATGCCGCGGATAGTGGATTCGTTGGCGTTGTCGAGGTCCAGCAGCGGATCGATAGCGCGCCAGGACCTGTCCAGCGCGGCCCGGTCGATATCGTTCCGGTCTGCCATGGCCAAACCGCGCAAGCGCGTAAACTCGGCCGCCTCCTGGTCCAACATTTGCAAGCCCACCCACGAGTATCGCGCCCGCTCGTAACCCTCGCGGAACAGGTTGGTCAGCTCGCTCTCTTTGCTGCGCAGCGCCCTTTCGGCGTCATACCCTGCGAACACCGCGAGAGCGCGAACCTCCGCCGGGTCGTCCAGACCGAGGCCGCGAATGTCGGCGTCGCTGCGCGTGGCCAGTTGCGCCGCGCCGATCAGAACCCGGTACTCATGCAAGGTCGCGTCGATTTTCTGTTGGACATGAGTGACTTCTCCGGGAGGGAAGGACGTCCAGCGCTGAACTGCCTCATCGAGGCCCAGCAAGCTAAGGATCTTTTCGCCCGCCATAGTAATTGCCAAGCCCAAACCCATCACCGCAAGTTTTCCCAAAGGATGCGGGATCTTCGCGCCCCACGCCATCACCGCCGTCCCGGCATACATGCATAGCAAATCGACGCTGCTGTGGATCGCGGTCCCCACAATCGCGGCCTGGCGCTGTTCGGGGGTGTCGTAATCGGCGAATGCTGCCGCGCCGATTTCCAACACGGCCATCACCGCGAACTCCCACAGGGCCACCTTCGCTCCCGTGCCGGCCGCGGCTTCACGGAAAGTGGTGCGAGCCATTCGCACGCCGATGTTCATGCCATACGCGGCGTGGGCGACGCGCAAGGTTGCCTCCGGGATCGTGAGCTTTTCACGAGCGGCGGCGTCGACGATAGAGCCCATCTCCGAGACGCTATGGATCACCATTAACGCGCCCATCACCCGGCCAGCCTCATGGAACCCTCGCCCCACCAACTCGCTTTGGCGCAGCCGGATATATTCCGTGCGGGTCTCACGCCCCTCGACGTCGCGGCCGATTTCCACTTCTTTGACGGTTCCGGCCTCGAGCCGCTCGACAACACTGGTGATGCGGGCGAGTTCGGCTTCCACAGCCGTCCGGGCCGGACCGGTTTCCGGGAGGGCGCGGCGGAGCGCATCGCGCAGTGCAATCGCGCGGCCCAGGACCTCCAGCCGCTGCGCCGGCTGCACCATTCCGCCTTCTACACGACCTGCAATTTCCGACAACTCGCGGTATTCGCGCGCCAGAGTCTCGCGTTGCTCCCCCGCGGGTACTGCCTCCAGGACGTCGGTCGGCACGTTGGCGAATTCGAGCTCGATGGCGACCGAGCGGCCGCTCGCAATGGCGCGGCGCAGGCGCTCGCGCACCGGCTGCTTAAGCGCCTGCTCGGCCGGGCCCTCAGCGGCCAAATCGGCCAGGACCTGGTCGGAGTTGCGGCCGGGCGCAGTCTTTCCGGTCCGGTATGCCTGTCTCTCCCGGACGCGCACGGGTCTTTCGCCGCCCGGAGCTTCCGGCCCGCGCTGGTCGAGAAGATCCGCAGCCGCCTGGCCGCGCAGTTCACCAAGCAGCCCCTCGAGGCGCCGGATATCAGCGTCCAGCCGTGCCTGAATCTCGGCCTCGGTGCCTTCCATTTCGAGGGCCGCCGGGCCGAATCTCTCACCAGCAGTCCGCCGGGCCTCACGGAGTATGTCGAGGCGCTGATACACCTCGACCACCCGTGGGTCACCCCGATTCACCGTAACGCCTGATCCATGGATGGTCACGCCGCCGCTGCTGTCCACCACGGCGCCGCCTCCGCCTTCGCCTGCAAATACCACCCGCACGCCTTGACGATTGAAGTACCTGAGCAGTGCGCCCTCAGGGCCGGCGCTCGTAATCGGACCATCAAAGGCAAAGCCTTCGCGGCTCTGTATCAGGATCGTGAGCTCGCCGTTCTGCACGAGGGCCGACTCGATCAGCAGATTGAGTCCCTCAACATCGGCTACGCTACGGCCGGCGGCTTGGCTGAAATGGTGGCCGGCGCCGATAATGGTTCGCACGTTGTGCAGAGCCGCGCGGAAGGCTTCCGCGCCCATCTCGTGTTGCAGTTCGAGAATGTTCTCGCCGCGGAAGTCGCCCAAAAAGAGCGTCCGGTTGGACGAGCTTTCGTTGCCGTAAATGTAGAGCAGGCTCGCCACGTCGCCTTTTTCCGAAGCTGGCTTGGGGCCGCCCGCAGCCTCCCTGCCTTTGGCCGCTGCGTACTCTCGATGCGCGCCACTGAGCGCGATGATATCGACATCCACGGAACCCGAACGGATGGTGGTTCGGGTCACGGGGCCGGCGGCCATCCCGATGCGGGGCCCCGTCCAGCTCGGCCCATAACCCAAGTCCAGTAGCGGCTGGTGACTTGTCGTCCAAAGAGCATTGGCAATCTCAGGCCAAGACTCCGAGAGCACCAGGTTCTCGGGGGCGACGTTGTGGGCTTCAATCAATTCCAGGAGGTACCTGACGTGATCCTGGTGCGGATGAGTGATCAGAACGGACTCAACCGCGACGCCTCCCAAGCGGGCCGAAGCGTCGGTGAATCGATTGAGGGTGATCGCCTTGGGTCCACCGGCATCGAACATGAGAGCGAGGCCCTGACTGGTTTTTACGATGACGTGAGATTCTTTCCCGATCGCGGGCAGCAACATCCAGGGCGTGACGGGCTTCGGGGCCGACGGCGCCATGCCGACAGGCCCGGACGGAAGCAGATCGGGAACCGCAGTGGGGGCGGGGACCGTTTCGGTTTTCGGCAGCGGCTCGCCAACCGGCTCCATGACGAGTCCCCGGGAAGGGAACATCGCGAGTTGGCCGCCGCCGTAGATGAAGACGTACCGATCGTCGGCCGGCTTCCATTGCGTGCTGCTGACGTCGGGGATTTCACCCGGTTGTGGTTCGGGCGATGATGGAGTCAGGGCGCCGCCCGCCTTCAGGACGCCGTCCTCTTCCTCCGCTACTGCCAGGGCGGGAGGCGGCTCGCGCATCGCGGCGGCCAGAGCCTGCTGAAAGTGCGCTTCCCAGATTTGGTCGCGGATACCCTGGTTTGCAGCGATCGGCTGCGTGCTTTCCCACTCCGCGCGCTCCGCCAGGAGCCGATTGCGCACGGACTCCTCATACCAGCTTCGGTATCTTTGCTGCGCGGCGAGAATGCTGGAGACGGTTCCGTCGTCATAGAGGGCCCGAGTCGCGCGAATGGCGCGGATGCCAATCTTCTCCGCAATGTAAGGGATCGCCGGCCCATCGGGAGCGCCGGGCGCCAGCACGGCTTCGTCGACCGCGTGATCTCCTGTTCGGGTACTGATCTGCCGGGCAAGCTCGGCGCCTATGAGCTGTTTATCTTGCGGGTCGCTGACCTGGAGGCCGGCGTCGATCACGACCGTGCCGGAGCTGGTTTCCACGTAAACTACGGCGCCCGCTCCCACTGTGTCGGCGTTCGGTTCCTGGGTAAAAGCGATTTCGCCGTCAATGTGGGTGATGGTGACAAGCCCGCTGGGAGCCAGGGCCTGTTCGCCGGCGGCAACCGTCCGCGAGACCGGTTCATCGGTGCACTCGGTAGGCGTGAGCCGGTCCATCGGTATGGCATAGGCCGTCAGCCGGCTGGCCGAAAGCACGGGCCGCATGAGGTCGACCACCCGGCCGCGGAAGACATCAGGACCTTCTACGGATAACGGGGGCGCGATCCGTAGGTGCACCGGCATGTCCGCGGGAATCGGGGCGCCGGAGATCGACGGATCCACTTCGAACGTGGCCAGGGATGGGGGCGGCAGCTCGCACACGCCGTCTCGCTGGATTTTGGCGCCGGGTGACTCGTGGATCGTGCTGCTAGCGGAGCCATTGACGATAGCTTGCGAGATGCGCGTGGCCTCCCGCTCGGACCGGTCACTCGGGTGGCTGACACGCGAACGGGTGCCGTTCGTTTCGGGCAAGGCCCCTAAGTCTTGCTGCACCACGTGCGTCAGCTCATGCGCGAGGAGAGCACGGCCGGAAGACGTCTCCGGCGAATATTGGCCGGAAGCGAAGACGATGTCGGAGCCGGCGGTGTAGGCGTGAGCGTTGAGCGAGCGGGCCGATGAGGCAGCGTCGGCGCCGGTGTGGATGTGGACATCGCTAAAGTCATGGCCGAAACGCGGCTCGAAGAAACCGCGGGTGGCGGCATCCAGCGGCCGGCCCTGCGAGCCGAGCACGTCTCGCACGATTTGCGGCACCTGCGCCGGCGCATCGGATACGTCGGCGTGGCGCTGGATGGTCCCCTCCGCTTGCCGTTGGCACTCTTCGCACATCTCATCGTCCCCGGCGCAGGAACAGTGCGATGCGGGGAGACCGGCGTGGGCGCGCATGATGGTGTGCGCCATCTGATCCGCTTCGCGTTCGTCCGGATCGTCGGGAGGACTGACGGCCAGCTTGGCGCGGATCACTCCGCTGGCCAGCAATTCCTGCACCGCCTGGTTCCCAGCCTGTTGTTGCAATTGAAGAACGGGATGAAGAGGCTCGCTCTCGACAGAACCGCGTCCGTGCACGGGCGGAGCCGTATGAGTCTGCTGCTGCTTTCCCGCGTCAATCTGATTCTGCATGGCGGACAATCCCGCGGCGGCCGGCTCGGCTCAGGCCGGCCGATTGACGAGCTCAAAGTACTCGCGAAATTCCGTTCGTGACAAAATGCGCCCCAGCTTCAGCAACTCACGCGCCGCCGCCTGGACATAGTGCTCCATACGCAGTTCGCCATCGGCTTCGGCCGCCAGAAAGGCCGCGGTCACCGAGACATTGCGAATATTCCCGCCCGACAGTTCGAATTGTCTCGCCAGAAACCCGAAGTGAACATCGCCTGCCAGCGGCGCGTCGGCGGGCACCAGCGCGCGCCAGATGCGTTCCCGCATACCGGCGTCCGGAAAGGGGAAATCGATGATGTGGTGGATGCGGCGCGTAAGCGCCTCGTCCAGATTCTTCCGGAAGTTCGTCGCCAGAATCACGATGCCTTCATACTCCTCCATTTTCTGCAGAAGATAGGCGGTTTCGATATTGGCGTAACGATCGTGCGCGTCCTTCACTTCGGAGCGCTTCCCAAACAGGGCATCCGCCTCGTCAAAGAACAGGATGGCGTTCGAAGACTGCGCTTCGTGAAAAATCTGGCTGAGTTGCTTTTCGGTCTCGCCGATGTATTTGCTCACGACGGCGGAGAGATCGATCTTGTACAGGTCCAGCGCGAGATCGCGGGCGATGATTCCCGCGGCCATGGTCTTGCCGGTGCCGCTCGCACCGCAAAATAGAGCGTTGATTCCTTTTCCGCGCGTCAGCCGGGTTCCGTAGCCCCATTGCTCATACACTACGTGCCGGTATTTCTCCGCCGCGCAGACCTCCCGCAAGTGCTGAATGGACCGCGCCGGGAGGACCAGATCGGCCCAGGTGTCGACGCACTTCACCCGTTGTGCCCAACGCCCAAGACCACGGTTCGACTGCCGCTTTGCCGCCGCGACCAGATCACTCAGTGAGAGGCGGCCGCCGCCGCCGGCGTCCTGCAGACTCGCGCGATTGGAAGCTTCGCGGCAGACACTGCGAATTTGGCCGCCGGTAAACTGGAACTTGTTTGCCAGCAGCGCGCAGTCCATATCCGGGCCCGGTCTGCACCCTTCTGCCGCGAGCGCCTCCTTCCATAAAACCGATCGTTCCGCGAAGTCCGGAGCCGGAATGTCGAAGCTCACATAAGCGCATTTCAGCGTCCTGTCTGCCGGATGAAACGGAGTCGCGGCGCCCACAAAAATCACAAGATTGGATGGATCCAGCGCGCTTACCAACGCGGATTTCTTCGCCGCACCGGAAGAGTCGTCACCGCAAAGCATGTCGGCATTCGCCAGGAATAGATTCGCTCCCTGGAGCACCGCTTCGCGACAAAGCAGAGGGAGCACACTCGCCGGTGAGAGATCCGCGGGAAGGCGGTCCATGCGCGCCACCAGCAGCGGCCGGTTCTCGCGGCCGGAAATGGCTTGCGCGATCGATTGTTTACCGCATCCGGCAGGTCCGGAAAGTAGCATGACCCCGCCCCGATCCGAAAAGTTACGTCCGGCACGCTCCAGCTCCGCTGACAGAGCGGATGGCAGACGCAGAGTTGCGAAGGTGTGCGACGACTCGCAGAGCGCGGTAAAAGGACGCAGCCGGACGTCTATTTCCTGTTGTCCGAGGACGAAATCGACGATCCTGCCGTCCGCGCGAAGCGCACGCGAGAGCCATCCGCAGTCGCGATGTTGCGGATCCTCGCTCAAGCGAATCAACGGAATCGAAAACAGCGGCCCTGAGGAGGAAAGCGAGCTTCGGCATTTCACCGCCTCCTCCGGCGTTTCGCACAGCAGTTTCAGGATGAGATCGGGCGTCGGATATTTGCGCGTCACGTCATTCTGCACGTACGCGTATAGCGTTTCGAAGCGCGTGTCGATTTCCGGCGCCGCGCAGACCACCAGGGCGAAGTAGTTGAACCGGGACAGTGAAAATCGCGCTTCAAGCTGTTGGAGGGGCAGCGTAGCGCCGCTCTTTAACGATGCGTCCGTGCGCGCCGCGATTTCCATCGCAAGCGCATCGCACCGGGCGCTTAGTTCCCGCAACGGTGATTGTCCCTCTCCCCGGCCCGCGTCTTCGGCTCCCTTGCGTCCGCTCAGCAGCAGAGCGTCCACTTCTTCGTCGGAAATATATAAGCCGCGAAACTGATCCTCCCGAAGAAGGTGAGCGGCGCGCAGGCGGAGCACCTGTCGCTGCAGCAGTAACCTCAGGCGCTCCAGTTCCGCAAATACGTGGTCCGCGGCGGAGCGGAACGGCTCATGCGCGATGCCCTGCATCGGCGGCCTTTGCGCTACTCCTGAGGATGAAGCCACACTTCCCTTCCTTTGAGCCAGGACGGCTGGAACTTCTGCTGCTGCAGGCCGGCTATGCGAAGGATGACGGCCAAGGGGCTGGCCGGTATACGAACCTCCAGCGCTTCGTCCCGGCAGAGAATGGCGCCTGACCCGGCGAGAAAATTCTGGTAGAGATATTCGGGGCTGCTGAGATCGAAACCCGGCAATCGGCGCGAAAAGTCCCGCAGTACCGCCCTTGCGACAAGCGAAAACGCATCGTCCAGTTTCTCGTCCAAATCAGGCACGACAGATCGCAACGAGAAATAGGAGAGCTCTTGCTCCGTAGCAGCTAGCAGGGTTTCAAGGCGTGCTGTGGATAAGCCACATTGGTCTGCCAGTCGCGCCAGTTGAGCGGGTGCGTCTGCCTGCAAGACGACAAGCTCTTCGGCAGCGTCACGAAAGGCCGACAAGTCGAAACGCGAAGCCAGAGAACCGCTCAGCAGGAGTATCTTGGGATGCACCGCCAACGCCTGCGATACCCGTGCCAGACGTTCACGGACAAAAGACGCATGGTCGTTCAGTCCGTCGGGCAGCCCAATAATGTCGAGCCATTCGTTACTGACAAGGTCCCGGCAGACAAACACTTCGCGGTCGCCGGGCGTCAGCAAGTCAGCCGACAGACATCTGTCCCCAATACGCTCGCTTTCCCGCAAAATCTGCCGGTGAAACTCGCCCGCTGCATCGATGTTGACTTGAGCCATTTCGGTGAGGGTGAGCGACGAAAAGAAATCCGGGCCGGCGAATCCGGTAAACAGGTAGACCGCGGTATCGCGGGCTACATCCGCAGCCCGTGCGCTTCCGAGGCATTTCACGGCAATCAAATGGCGCAACATGGCAGAGAGAACCGATGGACTCTTACTCGGCTCCGCGGCGAATTCCGCAAGTTGATCGCAACGCAACTTCAAGAACGAAGCGCCAAGGAGAAAAATGCCCGCGAATGGAGAGAGGAAATGTTCGCCCCTCGGAACAGTAGCCATGCTGACAACCCGGGCGGGAAGATTGTCGTTCAATAGTACGGCCGCCGCCTCGCGGCCCCAATCCACGTGTCCGTGCATCCGGCCGGCAAAGAATCGAAGCGCATCGGCGCAGTCCGGCGAACCAGACCGGATCGCAAGCTCAATGGCAGCGTCGACCTCACTGGCCGCGGCTTTCTGAATCATCGATTCCAGTACGAGAGGCGAGCGAATCAACGACAGCACTCGCCGAAGTTCCAGCAAGCCGATGATCGCGCCTCGCAGTTGTTCGTTTGCCGCCGCGCCGGGTTCTCGCAATACCGCGCGCCCATACAAGCGAAGCGCGTCACAGGAATAGCCCTCATCCGATGAGCTCTGGAACAATGGCTCCAGGGCGCAGCACTCCAGCAGAATCGCGACTAAGTGGTCCAAGCCGCTCGCCGCTGACTCCATCGAAGCCGATTCCAGGCACGAATCGAAAATCAGGGCCGCGTCTCTCTCCGTCAAAACCCCTAGCACCGCGTCGAGATTCTTCTGCGAGGTGAACTGAACTATCATCTCAGCAGCAAAACCGGACTCGTGCAGAAAAACGGTCCGTATCGCCTGGCTCGGCGGAAAGATTCGCAATTCTTCGAATTCCTCGTAGTACCACTTGCCCCAGGCACGATTCGCCGCCAGGTCCAGAACAAACCGGGCTATGAAATCCGCGTAACTGTCGAAGCGCAGAACCGCATCGTTTTCCTCGCCCTGCCGCATCACTCCGGCGAGGGAGGCGGCGAATTGGCGGCTCCAGGCGTCCGCGACATCGGTTGCTTGCACGCGTCCGTAATCCAGCGACATATTCAAATCCAGCCGCCGTATGCGCCACACCGAGGCATCGTCGCGCAGAACCACCGGCGCCAGGTGCAGGCCACACCTGTCGACCAGCGGCCCTCTCACTGCTTCGTCGAGATACCGGCGCAGGTCGTTCTCAGCGGTGCAGTTCGAAGGCACGCTGTAGGTGGAAATCCAGCGGCCCACGGTCAGCCGGGCGCCCCCTGGAACGAGCGGACTCACATGCCCGCCGCCGCGAGTTGCTCGGCTTGCTCCGCTGCCGCGTTTGGCGCCGTCAACTCTTCCAAAACCTGGATGGCGCCGGCAATGCGCAGCATCGTTTCGCGCAGTTGCTGGCGGTGTTGTTCCAGACGCGCCATTTCCACTTCGCCTTTCTGCAGTTCTTTCTTCAGTTGTTGAAGCCTTTCTCGCATACCTGCCTCCGAAGATCGTGGTGGTGAACTACTGATGCGAAACCAGAATCGGGATGATTCCCTTCCCCTTTTTCAGCGGTCCCAAGGCCTTCCCGATAATCGCGCCGGCGGGCGCCGGCCTTTCCTTGGACACTTTCTGCACGTGGCCCGGCGTCGAACTGGTCGTTAGTAAGTCTCCGGCCGAAATAGCGCCGTTCGTAGCGTCCGCTTTGCAATGCGCGTAGGCGCCCAACGTAACCATGTACCCGACCAAAGACGTGTCCACCTTGCCGCCATCGAGATCACGCAGCGCACTGGGACTCGCGACCGGTTCATCGACAATTCCACAAACGCGCGTGTCTTCGGCTTTGTTCGCGATTTCGACGGCCAGAATCGGGATGCGATTGTCGAGACCGTAGAAGTGGTCGACAGAGCCGTCGTGCACGATCACCACATCACCGCGCTCCAACTTGCGGCTTTTGCCATTGATGAAGCGGTCGACAACGTACCCGCCTTTTCCACCGCCTGCGCCGATCGTTCCTCCGACCCACATACTCCAGTTAGCCGGCGTGGTGATCAAGCCTTGTTGCGTCGCCGTGTCGTAGCTCAGGCCGATGGCATTGTTGCCAATGATGTTGCCGCCGGACACCGTCTGTTCCATCGTGCCGCACCCCATAATCCAGTGAAAATTATCCGGACTCGTTCCGAGCAGATACGTGCGATTGCCGTTTATGGTAAGCGAGCCTGGTTGCGGCACCGCCTGCTGATTTACAGTGCCGGCCCCGATGGTCACGGCGCCTCCGTTGTTGATGCTAACCCGGCGCTGGAAATCGGTATAAAAGTCCAATCCGTATTGGTTGGCGCCGCCGATGGCGCGGCAGGATGCAATGCCTTCACCACTGCTGAGGCCGAACGTGAGACCGGGCGCAATTACGTTTCCCGGGTTCAGGTTTCCCTGGTCAACGTTCGCGCCGGCGTTGACGCTGAGCATTTGCTGTGGTGCCGTAGTGCCGATCCCCACTCTGCCGGCTCCGGTGATGAACATCAACGTGGTCAAAGGAGTTCCGGATGGCGGAGTATTCATAAAGGCAAATCCGCCGGTACCGAGTCCCTGGTTGTTGATGAAGTCGGTTTCACCCGTGCCGCTGGTGAGCGCATTCCATCCTAGATACGCCCCCTGCGCGGTAACAGCAGGACTGGTTGTCCCAGCGACGTGGAGCAATCCGCCACCCACATCCAGGCTGGCTGCCGGAGCTCCCGTTCCAATTCCAACGTTACCTCCCTCCTGGAGAAACAGACGGAAGTTTCCGTTCACCTTGGACTCGCAGAAGTTCAGCCCGCGTTTGAGCCCCACGCCCTGCGGGCTTTGGTTCAAGTGCCAGTTGGTTTTTCCACTGGTGTCTTCGAAACTCAGCAACTCTTCCCACGCGCCATTGGCGCGAACCGCCAGAGGATTCCGCGGAGTGGTGGTGCCGATGCCGACATTTTGTAAGCTCGGTGGCGTCGGTGTCGTAGTTGGCGGAACCGTGGACTGCACGAAGATGCGGCCGTCGACGGCCTTTCCCTGGGTAGTGATTTCACGGACGTTGAGGCTGGAGCCATCGACCCCCTCGTTGATGAACCAGGTCTCGGAGGTTGAGGGATTCCGCAGTTGAACGAGGTCGCCGGCCGCGTTCGCAATGACCGTGAGAGGACTGAGCGCCTTTGGATCATTGGCTCCTGGAGGGCCGCCAATCAATGCGTTCTGCTGGCCGTTGAAAAGCAGGTCCACGGTCAACGAGCCCTCTATGGTCACGGCCACCCCATTACTGCCTGCGGGAAGCGGTGACACCGTGAAGCGATCCTTGATCGTCAGCGAACCACCCGGAACATAAATGGCCGCGGAGACGCTTCCGGCGTATTCGCGCCCTGTGACCGTGGAGAGATTCGGTGCCTGCACTAGCACTTGATTGTTCGAATCCCAGAACACCTGGCCGATTTGCACATACCAGAAGTCCGTCGAATCGTCGGTAGAAAACTCCTGATACGGAACGGAATCGTCGTACGGCAGAACGATGACTCCCGGCTGCGGCGCCACGAAAGTGGATGTCGGCGGCACTGGAGCTGGCATCGAAGTCCCGTCTACCACGATCAGATCATCAGTCGGCGGAGCGCCGCTCTGCGTGACGCTCAGTGCAAACGTCTCCTGAATGCGGCCAAACGAATTAGCGGTGTTGGCAGCGGTGCAACTGTCCGACGGCGGATTGAGCATCACCTGCGCATAGGAGATCCATACGCTCATGACAGTGTATTGCGCGGCCGGATTGTTGTACGCCGCGAACAGGTCGGTGGTCAGCTGCGTCTTGTTGAGGACAACGACTTCACGGCCGAATCCGTCAATGGCCATGCCGGGCTGGACATATACATTGACCTCCGGCAGGTTCGATCCCGGCGCGTTCACTCCGGTAGGAACAAATGCGATGTCCAAACCGCTGACGATTCCCCAAGTGTGTTGCCCCACGTTGTGCCGGCGGCGCATGTCGCGCTGGTAATCCTGCTCGGCTTCAAAATCCGTGGCGCCGAGATATTCGCCTTCGTAATAATTCAACCGTTCAATATCGGTTGTATATGGCATGACTGCTCACCTCGCACATCCGCGAACAACTAGGTTGATTTCTTCGATTTCGGCGATGAAGGCGGCGCCGCCCCTGTATTTTGCGCCGGGCTCGATAGCTGATCGACTCTGGCCTGCAGGGCCGCGACCTGATTCTGCAGCGCCGTGGTTGGGTCGGTCACCTCAATGCCGACCAGCAGTCCGCCTTTTGTATAAGCCGTCAGGGCCTGCCCGGTGGATACCGCCGCCGGGGCGAATGCCGAAGCCGCGGCAATCGCGGTGGCATCCCAGGAGAGATCGTCGGACACATCCTTGCTGAAGACGGTAAATCCCTGCTTGGCGAGCGAGCCGACGGCGTCCTGGCTGCTCTGACCGATAAACGGGCGCAAATCCACCGCACGCGTCTGAGGCGAAATCACATTTATCGCAGCCGCGCCGAGTTTCTGCGCCAGGAGCGTGCTGAACATTCGATTGAAGACGGCCGGGTTGCCGATACCGTCGGTGGTGACGTTCGTGCGATCGTACGCAAGTGCGGCGGGAAACAGCGACGATGTCTTTTGATCGGCGCCGGTGCAGCACAGCCTCTCGATCGCGGTGTCCAGCAGCTGCTTGAGGTTGCTGAACAGCGAACCGAACCAGTAATTCAATGCCGTGAACCCGATGAGCTGCTGGCGGCCCTCGAACGGGCAAATGTTGGTGATGACGCCGTTCTCTACCGTCAAACAAGCCAGAATGAGCCGGTCGTCGCAAGGGTCGGGTGGGCAACTTGGGATCAGTGCCGTGCAAAGGCAATCGCGCTTGGCGAGGGCCAGGGTGGCAAGAATCTGGGCCACGGCATTGTTGTATGCGTCGGGCGTGGTGTTTGATCCAGGCGTGGGGATGGGAATCTGCGCCAGCGTGTCGAGAAGAGTGCAGTGTGTCAGGAATTGATTCTGCGCAAAGTAGGCATTCACGATCGACAGATAGCTGCATGCGGCCTGGTAGTCCGAATTCAGGTTGGAGTTCGCCGCGAACGTAGCCGGCGCCATTGCGATCAGTTGGTCCAATCCCTGACTGCAGGCTTGATATTGATAGGCTGCCGTGCCCGGAGCGGGCGGATTCGCCTTTCCCCGAACGGTGGGAGCGGGCGCGGGACAAATTCCGAATTTAAAGGTTTCGAGAATTCGTGTCGGCTCGCAGGCGCCGGTCGGAATTGTGCTGCTGCTTTGCGTTTGGGTGCCCGAGCAGCCGTTCGAGGAAGTCGCGCCGCCATTCGACGAACCTTGCATCGCGCCGCCGCACCCGCATCCCCCCTTGCTGCCGCCGCCACAGCCGCAACCGCCCGACCTGGATGGAGTCTGGACGAGCGGCGTGACCATGCGCGACTGCTGTTCCTGATACTCGATGGTTATGCACCACTGCTGCGGCGTGTTCTGACACTCGGCAGGAGGGTTGTAGCGCACGGGAGAGCAGTTGGCAGTCTGCGTGGACGAAGTGCAGCAAGCTTGAATAGCTTTCAGCACATTGAAATTCTGGTCGCCGCAGACGATAATATCGTTCCCGCATGGATCAATGGCGTAGCCGCTCTTTACCGTGACCCAGCCGTCGCATTCACTGCACACTACCTGGAGTCCGCACACCACGCCCCAGCCCACCAGGTATCGGTTATGCAGCCGGCTCTTGGCCAGCCAATAGGACTGCTCGTTGTTGAGGTCCGCTTCCGAAAGGAGCTGGCCGGAGAAAAATCGCGTGCGCTCAAGGCAGGTGAGTCCGGTGCAGGCCGGGCAGCAGCAGGTGGTGGCCGCCGCCCGCGGCGCGACAGCCTGCCCCGGGGCGTTCAGCGAAGCGGCCGCCGCCGTGGCGGTTCTGCCCGCAACATAAATTCGTCGGCTCGTCGATGTACTTGTCGCCATTCCCATTCTCCTCAAACCCGTTTTTGTTCGCCGGCCCGATTACAGCCACATGCCGCTGCTCGCGCCGCACCGCCGGCCGGTCGGGGCCCTGCCATCATTGCGAAATCTGCAACCAGCTCTCGAACGTTCCACCCTCCAGGCACAAGCCGCTTCCCGGAGGGCGCTGGCCGGTGTCGAACTGCGCCCGTACAAATTCCGCGCTGATGGCTCGCGGAGGATTTCCCGTGTCCAGCAGGAAATCACCGCGCAGCCGCGCCCAAATATCCAGCCCTCGTTCCTTGGCATTTCGGATCGTCTCCTGGTAAACGGGCTTGCTCGTGTCAAAAAGAAACGCCAGAGCTTGGGTGGTCGCCGGGGACCCGGAAATGAACGTCGCGGCGGTAACCAGGTGCGCGGCGTTCGTCGTGGCCGTCACCGGCAGTACGAACCCCACCATGGCGCACGGATTTTGGAACCCCGCGATGGTGTCCTGAATGAACAGCGGATCGAGGAGAATCTGGAAAATGTGCGCGGCGTCGAACGTATTCGGCATCTGCACCTCTCCGTTGAACGCGATCACAAACGCGGGTCCCGGAAATGCCACAGCCGTACCTTGCACCTCGGACTCAAGCACGCCGCCGGCATTGGCGACCGTAAGTTGCGCGCCCGTGCAGTTGACCACCTTAAAAACTCCGTTGTTCCCCGCATTCGTGAATCCGAAGATCTCCACCGGGGCGCCCGGCGGTATCACCGGTGAGAACGTGCCCCCGTACACGGTGTTTCCCGCCGATGCGTTCTGCGCCGATACCACCCCATAGTTTTCCGACATGCTCATCAAATGGGCAAACGGTACGTTGCTCCCATGCACCCAGCTCAGACCAGTGATCTGGACCAGTTCTGTTTCCAAACCTGGACCCGCGGGTCCTGCCGGACCGGTTGCGCCCATCGGCCCTTGAGGGCCCGCTTGCCCCGTGGGCCCGGCCGCGCCGGCTGGTCCCGCGGGACCGGGAGGACCTTGCGGCCCCGGCGTGCCGCTCCCGCCGCCTTGGTCCAACAAACACCGCACCACCTCGGTAAGCATTTGGGTGCTGACGAGCAGATGGCGGTCGGTTAAATTGTCTATTTCGGAATCGATCACCGGCTGTCCGAACGAGTAGCCGTTGATGGTGGCCAGCACGATGCAATTTCCGTCGCTGCAATCGGGACAGCCTTCGATCGACCGTTTGAAGAGGTCCCCGCAATTTGTTGCCGTCACGCGAATCACGGCCACGCCACCGTTGTCCACGTTGGCGGTGCCGGTGAACGGAACATAAATCTGCGTGCCATCCACGGAGATGGACTCACTCACTGGAGCAATTCCCATCGGCAGCGCGCTGCCGAGGATCGTGCCCTGCTGGGTTTCGAAAGCGTGCTCGTCCACCGCTTGCACATAGCCGTTGTGCGTCGCAGCGTCCTGTTCCAGTACATAGGCCCAGTGCCCCGCGGGGGACATTAGGACTTCCATAGGCGGATACGCAAAACCAGTGACGCTTTGCGGCAGAATGGCGGCAGAGCCCGGACCGGGGGACGGAATACTGATGAAGTAAAGCGCAGGTATTGCGGACGCGGTGTCAAGCGCGGCAATTTTGTCGCCGGCCGTGGTTTCTGAGATGGCCAGTGACGACGGCGCCGTCGGCAGGGCGCTGAGCGTTCCCCCAATCGCCAGCGTGGAAAGCGTGATCCAAGTGATCTGGGTGTTGCCGGAGCTGGCGACATACGCGTATTGCCCTCCAGGGCTGATCGCCAGGGCAACCGGGTTCGCAACCGCCACCGCTGTTACCGCCGGCGGCGGCGCTGCCACGTTCATTCCGCTAACCACGTACACGCTGGCGTTGGTGACCGCCATCAGCCGTCCATCCGGCGAGGGAATCACTCCCAACTGCGAAATGGTCTCGCCCGCCGCGCCCACCCCGATGCCGGCGCCCACGGCGGCGAGACCCGTCGTGCTGAACACGATGATCTGTGGAGCTGCTCCTCCGGCCGGCTGCGCCGCCACATACACAAAATCGCCCGCCGGAGACACCGCCACATCGATTCCGGCGCTGTTCGCAACGGTCGCGGATGCCAGAACGTTCTCGTCGTTGGCATCCAATTGGTAGAGCGTCGCGGTATTCGTGCCGCCGCTCGTCGCCGACGTCAGGATGTAGAGCCGTCCCGTGGCATCGTTTCCCGCCACGCGCACGGCATTTGCGAAGTGCAGGGTGTTATGCCAATCCAGCACCTCGTGGCCGGCATCTCTGTTGGTTGGTTTCGGGTTGATCAGAATGTCGAAACAATAGCTCTCCAGAATGCGATTGGGCTGGCAGGAAGTGCCGTCGCAACTGCATTCGTCAAAAAGCACCGGCACTTCTTCCGTGCCGCATTCCCGGTAGGAAATGCAAATCTGAACGTTGTACTTGACGGAAGGATCCGGCTGCAGGCTCGGTCCATACTGGGCTTGCCAGTTTGCGAGGAACTGCGACTTGAAATCGAAATACTCCTCGCGCGTCACCAGAATTTCGCGCCCGCAGCAATCCACCGCGGAGCCCGGATTGACCAGCACGTATTGGCCTTGACAGCCCGGATTCGGATGCTGTTCCACCTTCAAGCCGCAGACCGTCCCCCAGCCGTGGAGGCGTTGATCGTGCCGGCGCAGCTTGCCCATGCTGTAGCGCTGCTCGTCGGTGAAGTCGCGTTCGACGAGAAGCTTGCCGGTGAAATAATTGTTGCGCGCGAGTTGCGGAATATCGCATTCAACGCAGACGGTTTTTGTTCCGTTCGCTCCATGCCGGCAATTGCAATCGCTCATAGCGCAGCCTCGCTTTCTCAGTTGAGGACGGTATTGCCGCCGATTCGGCAAGCGCGGTCCATCCGGGAAGAAGGCCGCTTCGCCGCTTCGCCTGGTTGTCCCAATACCGTGTCATAACCCAGAGTCCCTTGCCCCTCGATAGTTCCCACCGGAATCTTCGCCAGAACCGTGTCCACCCCGATGAATGACTGAATCCCGATGCGGAATCGCGGCTCATCCCAGCGCAGTTCCGCCTGGGTATGCGCCGGTTTGGCCATGTCGATGATTTTCTGAATGGCCAGTTGATCGCTTTGGGTCGCGCCCGGCCAGCGGGGAAGAATCACCACGAACTTGTATGCATAGGCCCCGAACAGATCGAGCGACGGATCGCCGTAATCCACCAGTTCGAGCGAGCCGATGTTGGAATTCACCCCCACTTGCAGGCGGTCGACCACGTCCTTCCCAAAGACTGTGGATTTGTCGCCCAGCCGGGCGTTGCCCACAATCAGCCAGCGGCGCAGACGGAAGAGTTCCAGGATGCGCGGTTTATAGCCGGTATACAGTTCCAACTGCAGCTTGAGCCCTTCGGGAGTGCCGCGCAGCGCGAACAGACGATGCGCCTGGCGAACCAATTCTCTTCGCTTGTGCACCGGCCAGTTGCTTTCGAGACTAAGCCCCAGCCATCCGGCGAGCCAGGCTAGAAAGTCCGTGCCGCCGGCGTTCGGCGGATTCGCCGGTGTAGCCATGGGATCGAAAAAACGTGCGACGTCCCTGATTTTGTTCGACGTCCGCGTGCGCATGGTGTCGAAAATCGAGAGGAACCGCGCCAGAAAGTCCGCGCTGACCGGATCTTCGCGATAGACGGCCGGCAAATACTGCAACGAAGACGCACGCGGATAGTAGACCTTCATTTTGTCAAGGACGGGCGTGGCGGAACCGTTTCCGGCCAGCATCAACCGCAGCCACAGGTAACGCCCCAGCGGGCTCTGCGTCAGGCAATCCCATTGGCGCGCCGTGGTGTCCGTATCGATTTGACCGGTCGCCCAGCGGCTTTCCGGAAGGCTGAAGACTTCGTCGAATGTCTTCTGTGAATCCGCGGTGAACGTGTCGATGCGCACGGACGTCCCTGCCGGCACGCATCCGCCGAGCACGACGCGGTGCCACTGGCAGCGGTATATTCGGCTATCGAGGGCGCAGGAATAGTAGTAGCCCGAAGTCGGGAACGCCGCTTGTGGGGCGAGTTGACAGACGCGCTGCCCGCCATCGGCAAATACGGCCTGGCCCGATCGGCCGAAAATCAAGGAAGCCGCGAAAATGTCCGTGGAACTCGAACACCTGCCCGGACACCAGCCGCCATCGCCGTCCGGTTGATAGAAATACATCTTGCGCGCCACGCAATCGCTCAGGCAAAGCTGGCCGTTGATGTCCACGGCCACCGCGACCGGACAGAATTGTCCCGGCAGACCGGATGGCTGGCTGACCGTCGTCTCGAACGAGCCGTCCGCAGCCAGCACCACTACGTAGTTCACATTCTGCTGCAGGACGTAAATCCGGCCCGCGGTGTCGAGCGTGATTCTTGTGGGCTTCACCAACGGCGGATTGGCGGGGCCGGCTCCGTTATAGGCATTCACCCAGCATCCGCGCGGATCAAACAAGTGAATCAGCCCGTTTTCATAGTCGGATACGTAAGTCCAGCCGCGGCTCGAAACCGCCACGTCCCACGGCTGCCAGGTTCCTTGCGGGTAGATCGATACCCCCGAACAGCCGCTGCCCGTGGATGCGAACCTCACCGTGGGAGAAACCGGCTGCACCACGTAGTTACTCCCCATGCGCTGCACCTGGAAAGGCCCCCAGATCCCGCGCAAGGCAAGCCCTTCGACGGAAAATATCTGCACACGGCAGTTGCCCGTGTCCGCAACATATATATTGTTGCGGCAGGACACCGCCAACCCATTCGGCATCCACAATTGCCGCGGCTCGCTTCCGGCCCCGCCGATGCAGGAAAGAGTGACAAACTGCTGGCGGCACGGATCGAATCGCTTGAGCAGGCAGGCCTGCCCGTCGAGGATGTACACCCGCTCCGCGGCGTCCACCGCCACTCCGATCGCCATCTGGAATCCGCCAAAACTGCCCGAGGAATCAACCAGCGGACGGACCGCGCCCGGCAATGGTTGTAGCGACAGAGTATTCCCGGCGTTCGTCAGCGCGGTGCCTTCGAACGACGCCGCTCGCCATCCGGCAAGGCCATTCAGCAGATAGTGTGGACTCAGGTCACTCATGAGAATCTTTACGACGAAGTGGCATAAGACACGTTCACAACGTGTCCGTTGGGATCGCTGTAGAGCAGTTCTCCCTGATTAATGGGCACATCACGGCAAAATGTCTGTAGCTGGTCATCCAGGTAGATCAGTAGTTGGTTGTCCTGAACGCGCTGCACTCCCGGCGTCTGGATGATGACGCGGTATACGTCCGAATAGTAAATCTCGCCCCCAAATGGCCAACCCGTACCGGCAACGCCAGGCTGGGCGTTACCGCCTTGCAGCGGGCTGAAAAACAACACCAGATTCACCTGAAGGGCGTTCTGCACGATGGCCAGGTCGGAGCCCGGCGCAACCAGAATTTGTACCTGCACTCTTATTTTCCGGTACACCGGCCCGACCACATATACTTCCGACGTCAGTAGCCGGTGCGCATCCAGATAGGCGCACACGGCCTGCAAGGTGGTTTGATTCGGCGTGGGACTCGGCGCGGGAGAATTCGGTACCACGATCACCGTCACCACGCCGGGAATCTGCCCGTTTGGAAAATTCGGATGATAGAGCGCGATGGCATTCGCGCGAGCCACATTCGCTCCGGGCGCCTGCATCGCCAGCGATTCGAAATCGTCGGGCGTCACGGCGCGGTTCTTGCTTTGCAGTGCGAGCGCCGCTCGGAGCTTCGCCGCCGCGACGGTTTCTTCGTCCGTACCGCCCGTCGCCGGATCATTGTTGGTGACCGAATTGATCGACTGTACGAACGTCTGCAATTGCGTGATGGTCCCCACCCCTACATTTCCCTGGCTGCCGCCGCCGGCACGGTACGATTGCGCCACCACATTGGCCGAAGAATTCGACTGGTTCGCCACTGGAATGCGTCCTTGCTCGCCGTCACCGAAAGTGACTACGCCCGTATTTAAGTCCAGTACGTACACACGATCATTGGATTTGGACGAAAAGAAGTCGTCCACCTGCTGCCAGACCATGAAGCCTTGTCCCTCGTCAATAGCCAGATTCACGCTCGTCACCGTGACTTGCGTTCCATCCGGGTTGGAAACCTGTACGGGTGTACCCAGCACCATAATCGGCGTGTTCGTCACCGTGAAGCTCTGGTTCGGCTCTCCATTGCTTCCACCGAGAATTTCGTTGGTGAAGGTGATTGCTTGGGTTGCACTGATGGTGTTGGTGCGAATGGCTGCGATTTGTGGCGGCGTCTCGTACGACTGCGCAACCAGGCGCGCGCGAATCCAGTACAACGGAGTCGGGATACTGCCCACATTCGGGACCGCCTGGAACGCCGCGCCGGGGCCAAAAAACAGAACGTGGCCGTTCTGCGAGAACGCTCGCGTTCCGTCGCTCTCGAGCTGAATCCCCACCCACTGCGACCCCGTGTAGTACTCCCATGCAATGTTCGCCGGCGGCGGCAGAGTCCCGCCGCATTTCATAATGGGCTGCGAGAGCGAATCCTGATACAGCGTCACCCCTAGATTGATTTCACCGGTGGGGAAAGCCACCGGCGTCTGGAATCCCAGCAGTAGCGCGTTGCCGGTCTGTGGGTTCTGGCCAAAGGGATAAAACCACTGGCCGGGATTGGCTTTCTGGTTACTAAGTACAGTGTAACTGCTTCCGTTGAACGACTGCACCGCGGAGAGCCTGGCGCCGATGGCGGTCAATGCCTGGTCGACTTCGAAAATAATCGGCGTGCTTGAACTTCCGGCGACCGCCACCTGCGTCCCCTGCGGAATGATGACACTGGGAATGTCGTTGTGAGCCACGGAAAACGTAAGTTCCGCTTTGGCGGGCTGCGCCGCCTGCAGTTCGATACCAATCAACTTCAAAAACTTGATGTAATTCAGGTCCGGAACCTGATTCAGACGGTAAGTCAGGATTTCCGT
>Ga0335079_10001681_pt1 | contig 25236 bp, 20 predicted proteins | sample Lox_Sample_33_FD_206719 | JGI IMG/M metagenome (GOLD analysis project Ga0335079, IMG submission 206719) | Soil microbial communities from Loxahatchee National Wildlife Refuge, Florida, United States - Lox_Sample_3.3 | ecosystem: Environmental > Terrestrial > Soil > Wetlands | place: USA...
CGGTGAGCGTTGCGGCCGCGATACTGGTGCTGTTCGCATTCGGCGGCGCGCCGTTCCTCGCGCTGATGGGCATCAGTCTCGAGGCTTTCCGCATCTTCGGCGGCCTGCTGCTGTTTCTGCTCGCGCTCGAAATGGTGTTTGCGCGCGAATCCGGTACGCGCACCTCGAGCAGCGAGGCGGCCGAGAGCCGCCGGCGCGCGGATATCTCCGTCTTTCCCCTGGCCTTTCCGTTCATCGCCGGTCCCGGGGCGCTCGCCACCATCCTGCTGTGGTTCGGGCCGCTGCAGCTGCCCGCACAGACCGCTCTGTTCGGCGCCTACCTGATCGCCGTCATGCTGGTGCTCGTCATCGCGCTGGTGCTGATGCTGCTCGCCGATCCACTGATGCGTGTCATCGGCGTAACCGGCGCCAACGTCGCCAGCCGTCTGCTTGGGGTGATACTCGGTGCGCTCGCGGTGCAGTTCGTGCTCGACGGACTGCGCCAGGCGTTCGGCCTCAGCTGAGCGCACGCCGAAAACACAGGTCCCACACCGTATGTCCGAGCCGCTCGCCACGGCGCTCGAAGCGCGTGGGTGCGCGCTCGAGCGGGCGATCGCTGAAGGCGCGATCGGCAGCGAGGTTCTCGAGTCCGCGAACCGCCGACAACACCTCGAGCATCTGCAGCGCGTAGGGTTGCCAGTCGGTCGCAAGCCGCAGCACTCCGCCCCGGCTGAGGCGGCTCGCAAGAACCTCCGCGAACGGTTCCTGTATGAGGCGGCGCTTATGGTGGCGCTTCTTCGGCCAGGGATCGGGGAACAGGATCAGGATCTCCGCGAGCGACCCGGGAGCGATCTGCTGTTCGAGCACTTCCACGGCGTCATGGCAGATGACGCGCACGTTGCCGAGCGCGCGCGCCTCGAGACCGAGCAGCAGCCGCCCGACCCCCGGGCGGTGCACCTCGATGCCGAGAAAGTCCCGTTCCGGGTGGGCTGCCGCGAGTGCCAGCAGATTCTCCCCGTTACCGAAGCCGATCTCGAGCGTGCAGGGTGCGGTGCGGCTGAAGAGCGTACGCGGCTCGAGTGGCCGCGCGGCGAAATCGACGCCGTACTTCGGCCACAGTGCAGCGAGGGCGCGCTGCTGCGCCGCCGTGATGCGCCCGGCGCGGGTTACGAAAGACCGGATCGAGCGGGGATGTTCGCCGGCGGCGGTCACCGCCGGGATCTTACAGCGGTCGCGGTGCAGCGGCGGCGGTCAGCGGCCGGTGCGGGCACTCAGCGGCAGCACCATTTGCGCGAGCAGGCCGGGATGATTGTCGAGCAGTTGCAGCACCCCGCCGTGGAGCTTGGCGACCGCCTCCACGATCGACAGCCCGAGCCCCACCCCCGGGCTGCCGCGGCTTGCGTCGCCACGGAAGAAGCGCTCGGCGGCCCGCGGCTTGTCGACATCCGCGATGCCCGGCCCGTCGTCGGCGACCGCGATCTCGACCGCACCGTCGGCGCGCCGGCCGACGCGCACGCTGATCGCCCCGGGCGCGGAGACGCTCTTCAGTGAGTTGTCGATCAGGTTGCTGACCGCCTGCGCGAGCAACACCGGGTCACCGGCGACCGCGGCCTCGCCGTCGGCCTGGAAGGAGAACACCACGCCCTTCTGCTCCGCCGCCGGCTCGTAGAACTCGACCACCTCGGCCGCGACCGCGGCGGCGTCCACCCGCACGAAACCCGAGCGGCGCGCACCCGAGTCGATCTCCGCGAGGCGCAACAGCGCGTTGAAGATACGCATCACGCGGTCGACGTCGCTGACCGCAGCGTCAATCTCGGCGAAGGTCTCCGCCGGCGGCGGACGCGTGAGCACGAGCTCCTCGAGACGCGAGCGCAACTCGGCTAGCGGGGTGCGCAGATCGTGGGCGATGGAGTTGGAGACGTTGCTGATGCCGTGGATCAGAAACTCGATGTGATCGAGCATGCCGTTGAGCGTGCGCGACAGGGTGTCGAACTCGTCGCCGGACCTGGCCGCCGGCAGGCGCTGGCGCAGGTCGCCCTGCATGATGGCCGAGACCGTCTGGCGGATTCGCTCCACGCGCGCCAGCAGCCGCCGCCGCAGCAGAATCGCGCCGGCAGCGCCGGCGACCGACAGCAGCGTCACCGCGGCGAGCAGTCCCCAGGTGAAGCGTCGCTCGAGCGGCAGGAACAGCGACAAGGACCGTCCGACCAGCAGGTGATAGCCGCCCGCAAGCGTGGTTTGCACCAGCAGCGTGTGGGTCGGCTGCCCGGCGAGATCCGCCATCACCGCATGACCGCCGGGCGTTTCGGGGATGCCCTGCGGCCAGGCGGCGAGATTGCCGGCGAGGCGGCGGTAATTGGCGTCGGTGAGCAGCAAGGTGCGCTCGCCGGCGATCTGCATGCCGACGCGCGCGTTGATGTGCGCAGTCAGCCCGGCGACTCCTTCGTGCGCAAACACGTCGGTAAGGCGTTGCGCGTCGTTGCGCAGGATCTCCTCGCGCCCGGCGAATATGGTCACATTCCACGCGTACCACAGCGGCACGGCGAACGCGACCAGTGCCGCGAGCCCGAGCAGCACGTAGCCGAGCGCCCAGCTGACCGCCGAGGAGCGGATGAACCTATTCATGGTCGCACATCATATAGCCCGCATTGCGCACGGTCCTGAGCAGCGCCGGCTCTGAATCGAGCTCGATCTTCTGCCGCAGCTTGCTGATGTGCACGTCGACCACGTTGGTCTGCGGATCGAAGTTGTAGTCCCAGACCGCCTCGAGCAGCATGGTGCGCGTCACCACCTGGTTGGCATGGCGCATCAGGTACTCGAGCAGCTTGAACTCGCGCGGCTGCAGGGCGAGCGCGCGGCTGCCGCGCGTCACGCGGCGCGACAGCAGGTCCATGCGCAGGTCCGCAACCTGCAGGGTGCGCTCGGCGCCGCGATCGACGCTGCGGCGGGCGAGCGCGTCGAGGCGCGCGAGCAGCTCACCGAAGGCGAACGGCTTGGTGAGGTAGTCGTCGCCGCCGCCGCGCAGGCCGCGGATACGTTCGTCGACGTCGTTGAGAGCGGAGAGGATCAGGATCGGAGTGCGGTTGCCGGCCTTGCGCAGCGCCTCGATGATGGCGAGGCCGTCGATGTCGCCGGGCAGCATGCGGTCCATGACGATCACGTCATGGGGCTCACTCGCCGCGAGAAACAAGCCGTCGCGGCCGTTGCCGGCATGCTCGACCGTGTGTCCCGCCTCGCGCAGGCCACGCGTGACGAAGCGCGCGACGCGCTCGTTGTCCTCGACCACCAGGATCTTCATGGCGCCGCCTGCAGCGGATGCTCGGGGGCGCCGGGCACTGCGGCGCGCGCCTGGTCGGGGTGCTTGCGCGCCCAGCGCACCACCAGCTGGTCGAGGTACAGGTAGATCACGGGGGTGGTGAACAGCGTCAACATCTGACTGAGGATCAGTCCGCCGACCATTGTATAGCCGAGCGGCTGGCGCAGCTCCGAACCCGTGCCGCGGCCGAGCATGAGCGGCAGCGCGCCGAGCAGCGCCGCCATGGTGGTCATCATGATCGGGCGAAAGCGCAGCAGGCAGGCCTGGCGGATCGCGGCCTGCGGCTCGAGGTGCTGCTCGCGCTCCGCCTGGATGGCGAAATCCACCATCATGATGCCGTTCTTCTTCACGATGCCGATGAGCAGGATGATGCCGATGAGGCCGACCACCGACAGGTCGAAATGAAACAGCATCAGCATCAGCAGTGCGCCCACGCCTGCCGACGGCAGTGTCGAGAGGATGGTGAGCGGGTGGATGTAACTCTCATACAGCACCCCGAGGATGATGTACACGGCGAGCAGAGCCGCGAGGATCAGGAATGGTGCGGTCTTGAGTGAGGCCTGGAACGCCTGCGCCGTGCCCTGGAACGTGCCGAGGATCGCATCCGGCATGTGAATCGAGGCGGCGGTCCTCTGGATCGCCTGCACCGCATCGCCGAGTGCCACGCCGGGAGCGAGGTTGAAGGACAGCGTCACCGACGGAAACTGGCCCTGGTGGTTCACCGAGAGGTAGCTGGTGTGATTGGTGTCCCAGTGCGCGAAGGTCGACAGCGGCACCATCTGGTTGGTGAGCGGCGACTTGATGTAGATCTTCTGCAGCGAAGCGGGATCTGCCTGCAGCGCCGGCGTTACTTCGAGCACCACGTGGTAGCTGTTGAGCTGCGTGAAGTACTGTGTCACCTCGCGCTGGCCGAAGGCGTCGTAGAGCGTGTTGTCAATGAGCGCCGGCTGGATGCCAAAGCGTGCCGCCTGGTCACGGTCGATGACCAGGGCGAGCTTGGTGCTGCTGTTCTGCTGATCCGAGGCGACGTCGCGCAGCTGCGGCAGCTGCTTCATCCGCCCGAGCAGTCGCGGCGCCCAGACGTTGAGCTCATCGAGGTTGGCATCCTGCAGCGTGTACTGGTACTGGGTGCGTGCCAGGCGGCCGCCGACATTCAAATCCTGCGCCGCCTGGAGGAACACGGTGCCGCCGGCGACCTGGTTGATCCTGGGCCGCAGGCGGTTGATGACCTGGTCGGCGCTGACTGCGCGCTCGTCGCGCGGCTTGAGTCCGATGATGACGAAGCCGTTATTGAGGGGACGGCCGCCGCCGACGAAGGCCGCCCAGCTGGCCACCGCCGGGTCCCTGGAGATGACGTCGAGGAGGCGGCGCTGCAACCGCATCATCTCGTCGAAGGACACATCCTGGGGCGCATCGGTGATGCCGGCGATGATGCCGGTGTCCTGCTGCGGGAAGAAACCCTTGGGCTCGACCACGTACAGGAGCACTGCGACAGCCACCGTGATGAGGAAGGTGATGAGCGTGGCGCGCTGGTGGCGCAGCACGAAATCGAGGCCGCGCCGGTAGTGCTCGATCAGCCACTCGAAGCCGCGCTCGAGCCTCATGTACAGCCAGCCGTGCTTGACCTGGCGTTCATCGCGCAGGAACAGCGAGCACATCATCGGCGAGAGCGTCAGCGACACCAGCGCCGAGACCGCGATGGTCACCGTGACCGTGACCGCGAACTCGCGGAACAGTCGCCCGACGATACCGCTCATGAACAGCAGCGGGATGAACACTGCCACCAGCGAGATGCTGATGGACAGAATGGTGAAGCCGATCTCGCCCGCGCCCTTGATGGCGGCCTCGAAGGGCGGCAGTCCCTCCTCGATGTGTCGGTAGATGTTCTCCAGCATCACGATCGAATCGTCGACCACGAAGCCGACCGCGATGGTGAGCGCCATGAGCGAGAGGTTGTCGAGGCTGTACTTGAGCACGTACATCGCCCCCGCGGTGCCGAGCAGCGACAGGGGTACGGTCACGCCGGGGATGGCGGTGGCCCAGAAGTTACGCAGGAAGGCGAAGATCACCGCCACCACCAGCGCAACGGCGAGCAGCAGTGAGAACTCCACGTCCTTCACCGAGGCCTGGATGGTGACGGTGCGGTCGATGACCTGGTCGACTTTGAGCGATGGCGGTACGGAGGTCATCACGTGCGGCAGTGCGCGCTTGACGTTGCGCACCGCATCGATGACGTTGGTGCCGGCTTGCTTGTAGAACAGCAGCAGGATGCCGATCTTGCCGTTCTGGAAGCCGCGCACCTGATTGTTCTCGGGACCGTCCACCGCCACGCCGACATCGCGGATGCGGATCGGGGCACCGTTGCGGTAGGCGATGATGACGTCGTTCCACGGCGCCGCCTTCAGCAGCTGGTCGTTGTCGTAGATGGTGAAGTTCCGGTCGCGGCCGGTGATCGCGCCCTGCGGCGAGTCGACGGTCGCCGTGGTGATGAGGTTGGCGACATCTTCCAGCTGCAGCCCGACCGCGGCGAGCTTCAGCGGATCGATCTGCACGCGCACCGCGGGCTTCTGCTGCCCGCCGACCGTCACCTGGGCGATGCCCGGCAGCTGCGAGAGTTGCTGCGCGATCACGGTCTCGGCGTAGTCATCGACGGTCGTGACCGGCAGCACCTCCGAGTGCACCGCCAGGATCAGGATCGGCGAGTCGGCCGGATTAACCTTGCGGATCGTCGGCGGGGTCGGCAGGTTCTTCGGCAGCTGCCCGCCGGCGGCATCGATCGCCGACTGCACGTCCTGCGCGGCGGCATCGATGTTGCGGTCGAGATTGAACTGCAGCGTGATCTGCGAGGTACCGAGCACACTGGTCGAGGTCATCTGCGAGACGCCGGAGATCTGCGCGAACTGCGTCTCGAGCGGCTGCGCCACGGAGGAGGCCATGATCTCCGGACTCGCCCCGGGTAGCTGCGCGCTCACCAGGATGGTCGGAAAGTCGATCTGCGGCAGCGGCGCCACCGGCAGCAACGGGAAGGCCGCGACACCGACGAGGAACAGCGCCGCCATCAGCAGCGTGGTGGCGACCGGGCGCTCGATGAAGGGCCGGGAGATGCTCACGGCGCCGGTCCCGCGGTGCTGGCCACCGTACTCCTCGCCGGCCGCGGCGTGTTGGCACGGATGCGGCTGCCCGGCTGCAGCCGGTACTGATTGCTCGCCACCACCTGCTCACCGGCGGCGAGGCCCTGCTCGACGACCACCACATCCCCGGTCTGCTCGCCAATCTTCAGGTCCGCCACCCTGATCGTGGAGTCGGGCTGCGCCACGTAGGTGAACACGCCGTCCGGGCCGCGCTCGAGCGCGCTCGCCGGAATGGTGAGCACGGCGCGCCGCAGCTGCGTCTGCACGCGCATGTCGATGAACTCGCCCGGCCACAGCCGCCGCTGCCTGTTGGGCATGGTCGCCTTGACGCGCAGCGTCCCGGTCGTCTGATCGATCTCGTTGTCGATGAGAGCCACGGTACCGGTATCGAGCACCGTCTGATCGGCGCGCGACAGTGCCGTGGCGGTCACCGGCCCGCGGGCGAGCGCTGCCGAGAGCTGCGCGAACTCCTCCTCCGGCAGGCTGAAGATCACCGATATGGGCTCGAGCTGCGTTACCACCACTATGCCGGTGGTATCGGTGGCATGGACATTGTTTCCCGGGTCTACCTGGCGGATGCCGGTGCGGCCGTCGATCGGCGAGCGGATGGTGGTGTAGTCGAGCTGGGTGCGGGCGTTGGCGATCGCGGCCTCGTCACCCTTCACCTGAGCGATCAGCTGCGCCACCAGTGCGCGCTGCGTATCGACCGTCTGCTTGCTGGCGAGGTCCTCGGGCGCGAGCTCCGTGTAGCGCTCGAGATCACGCTGCGCGTTGGCGAGCTGCGCGCGGTCCTTGTCACGGGTGGCAATCGCCACGCCGAGTGCCGCCTGATAGGGCCGCGGGTCGATCTGCACCAGCAGGTCGCCCTTCCTGACGTCCTCGCCCTCCTTGAACGCCACTTTCTCGATCTGGCCGTCGACACGCGCCGTGATAGTGACCGTATAGAAGGCCTGCACCGTGCCCAGCCCCTGCAGATACACCGGTACGTCGGCGCGCTGCACGGTGGCGAGGTCGACCGCGATGGCCGGCGGCGGCCTGGGGGGATCGGCGGCCTTGCCGCCGAGCCACCACCACGCGCCAAGCAGCACCAGGCCAGCGAGTACGCCGGCGCCGATCAGGCGCGGCCGCCCGTGTGGGATGCGCAGCCTCACAGCGGCTCGTCCGCGAGCTGCCAGCCGCCGCCCAGCGCCTGGTACAGCGAGACCAGAGCCTGCAGGTGCGCGTATTTCGCTTGCACCAGGGCATCGCGGGCGCTGAAGAGCGCGGTCTCGGTACTGAGAAGCGTCAGTACATTGATGGTGCCGGCGCGCATCTGCCGCTGCGCGAACTCGTAGGCGCGCTGTGCGGTGAGGGCCGCCTGCTGTTGCCGCTCCACCAGGTCGGTGGTCTGCTGCAGGGCGATGAGCGAGTCCTCGACGTTCGCAAGCGCGGAGATGATCGCCTTGTGATAGTCGGCGAGCAGCTCCTCGTAGCGGCCCAGCGTCAAGCGGTACTGGCCGAGGAGTGCGCCACCCTGGAAGATCGGCTGCGTCAGCCCTGCACCGATCGACCACACGCGATTGGCCGGCGTCAGGAGCCCGGCGAGCGCCGCGCTCTCGTAGCCGCCGCTCGCGGTGAGCGAGATGCTGGGGAAGAACGCGGCTCGCGCTGCGGCGATGTTGGCATTGGCGGCGATCAGCTGCGCCTCGGCGGAGGCGACATCCGGGCGGCGCATGAGAAGCTCGGAAGGCAATCCCGGGCGCACCGGCGGTTGGCCGAGCTCATCGAGGCTGCCGCGCGTCACATTCACCGCTTCCGGGATGCTGCCAACGAGAATCGCGAGCGCATCGAGACTCTGGCGCAGCTGCTGCCGCAGCGGCGGAATGGTGGCGTTCACCGTGGCGACCACGGTCTCCTGCTGCGCAACGTCGAGCGCGGTGGCGATGCCGGCGTGCTCCTCGAGCCTGAGGCCGTGGAGGATCCTGGTGGCGTTGTCGAGGTTGGCCGCCGCGATGGCGAGCCGGTCGCGCAGCTCGAGCGCCTGGAAATAGGTAGCGGCGACCCCGGCCAGCACCCCGAGCTCCACCGTCGTGCGATCGTAGCGGCTGGCCCTGGCGCTCGCGGTGGCCGAGCTCAGCGCCGCCCGGTTCTTGCCCCAGAAGTCGAGCTCGTAGCTCGCTGAGAGCAGCGGGTTGAAATCGTTGCCGGTCGCGAAGCGCTGCACCGGAGAGTTGCCGATGGAGACCACCGGTGCGCGGGCGCGCGTCGCCGTCGCCTCGAGCGCGAGCGCGGGCAGGAGCGGCGCGCCGGCGATCCGCCGCTGCGCATCCGCCTGCTGGACGCGCGCGATTGCGGCGCGCAGGTCGTCGTTGGCGTGCTCGGCCCGGGAGATGAAGTCATCGAGCTGCGCGGACTGAAAACCGTGCCACCACCCGCTCGTGGGCCATTGCGGCGCGTTCGCATCGCTCGGGGTAACCCAGGAGATCGGGGGCGGGATATCCGGGTGACGGTAGCGCGGCCCGAGGTTGCAGCCCGCGAGCACGCCGACTACCGTCGACACCAGAGCCAACACCGAGGCGCGCCGCGCGCGCGCAGCCGCGCGGCGAGGCTGCCCGCGCAGCAACTCCGCGACACGCCGTCCCTCGTGCATCGCGCCCAAGGTAGATGAGTGCGGCCTTCCCCACGGTGGGCGAATGATTAAACTCTGTTAACATTCGCGCTGCTCATGTTCCCGCCCGACGCGGTCTGCGCAGCAATTGCGCTGTTCATCGTGGCAATGGTGTGGCTGCGGACCCGCATGCAATACGTGCCGGCGCCACACGGGCGGTTGCGGCTCACGGCCGGCGGTGCGCTCTACTTCGCGGCGCTCGCCCTGCTGTTGGTGTCAGGTTGGTTCGCCGCGCCACGCCTCGCCCGCCGCCTCTCCCCGCCTGCGCCGGTGGCTCCCGCGCTGGCGCGCACGGCGTGGTTCCTGCTGGTGTATTACCTCTTCATCCCGGTCCACCGTGCCCTGAGAGCGCGTGGCGCGGCGGTCTTCCGCGGCACGGTCGATCCGCAGGTCCCGCCGCCGCGGTAGCGCCCGTCTCTCGAACGGGAGATGGCACAGTCCGCCGCCGCACGCAAAGAATCCGTCCACGACTGTCGATTCGACCGGAGGCACGTCATGGCCATCACACTTACCGTCAACGGCGAGACACGCACGCTCGACATCGACGCGCAGATGCCGCTGCTCTGGGCCATTCGCGACCATCTGCAGCTCACCGGTACCAAATTTGGCTGCGGCATGGCGCTGTGCGGCGCCTGCACGGTGCACATCGACGGTCAGGCGACGCGCTCGTGCATCACCCCGGTGGCGGCAGTGCAGGGGCGGCAGGTGACCACCATCGAAGGCCTGGCGACGGCTGCCGGGCAGGCGGTGCAGGACGCGTGGATCAGCCTCAACGTACCGCAATGCGGCTATTGCCAGAGCGGGCAGGTCATGTCGGCCGCCGCGCTGCTCGCGAGCAACCCCAAGCCGAGCGATGCGGATATCGACTCGGCGATGGCGGGTAACATCTGTCGCTGCGCCACGTACGTGCGTATCCGCAGCGCCATCCACCAGGCGGGCGCGACCCTCAGCGCTGCAGCTCACGGCTGACGCCGAGGAGCAGCACATCATGTACTTCCGCCACCTGCGAGAAGGCGCCGCGCCGGGTACTGCCGCGGGCTCTTCGGAAGTGACGCGCCGCGAGTTCCTGAAACTGACGACCCTCGCCGGCAGCGGGCTCACGCTCGGACTGGTGCTGCCGGGTTGCGGCCCGAAATCCGCTTCCACCGCGGCTCAAGCGACGGGCCCTCTCGTCATGCCTTTCGTGCGCATCGCGCCCGACAACACGGTTACGGTGATCTGCAAGCACCTCGAAGCCGGCCAAGGGGTGTGGACGGGGCTGCCGGCGATCGTGGCCGAGGAGCTCGATGCCTCCTGGGAGCAGATGCGCGTCGAGAACGCGCCCGCCCAGGTGCCGCTCTACGGCAATCTCGCCTTCGGCGGCAAGCTTCAGGCCACGGGCGGCTCGACGGCGACCGCCAACTCCTGGCAGCAGCTGCGCCAGGCGGGCGCGACGGCACGCGCCATGCTGGTGGCGGCGGCGGCGAAGCAATGGAACGTAGCGGCGGCTGAGATCACGGTGAGCGAGGGCGTAGTGGCGCACGCCGGCAGCGGTCGCACGAGGACCTTCGGTGAGCTCGCCGGCAGCGCCGGGCGCGAGAGCGTCCCCACCAAGGTCGCCCTCAAGGACCCCGCCACCTTCAGGATCGTCGGCAACGAGAAGCTGCCGCGGCTCGACGGTCGCGCCAAGTCCACCGGCAAACAGCAATTCGCCATCGACGTCATGCTGCCGGGCATGATGACCGCGGTGGTGATGCGGCCACCGCGCTTTGGCGGGAAGGTGAGCTCTTTCGATGCCACCAAAGCCAGGGCCGTGCCCGGTGTCGTGGACGTGGTGCAGATTCCGCGCGGCGTCGCGGTGGTCGGCCGCGACATGTGGTCGGCGAAGCAGGGTCGCGAGGCGCTCAGCGTGAGCTGGGATGAAACGGATGCCGAGAAGCGCGGCACCAGCGAGCTGCTGAAGGAATATCACGCCATGGCGCTCGGCAAGGATGCGGTGAGTGTCATCACCCGCGGCGCGACGCAAGCCGCGCTCGATCATGCCGCGCATCGCGTCGAAGGCGAGTTCGAGTTTCCCTACCTCGCGCACGCCTCGATGGAGCCGCTCACCGCGGTGTGCCGCCTCGGCGCCGACAAGTGCGAGATCTGGGCGGGATGTCAGTTCCAGACCATCGACCAGGGCAATGCCGCCGCGGCGGTGGGGCTCAGGCCCGAGCAGGTGTTCATCAACACGCTGGCCGCCGGCGGCACCTTCGGGCGTCGCGCGAATCCGGAGTCTGACTACATCGCCGAGGTCGCCTCCATCGCCAAGGCGACCGCGGGTAAGTACCCCGTGCGGCTCATCTGGACACGCGAGGACGACATTACCGGCGGGCGCTATCGGCCGCTCAACTACCACCGCATCAGCGCCGCCATCGGCGAGGACGGCAAAGTCGCCTACCGCCAGCGGGTCGTGGGCCAATCGATCATCGGTGATACGCCGTTTGCCGCCATGATGAAGAACGGCGTCGACCCGACGGCCGTCGGCGGCAGTGCCCCCGAGCAATACGACCTCGATCATGCCGACGTCAGCTGGTCACGGGCCAGGGCCGGCGTGCCGGTGCTCTGGTGGCGGTCCGTCGAGAACACCCACATGGCCTTCTCCAAGGAAGTCGTGATCGATGAGCTGGCGCAGGTGGCCGGCAGGGACCCGGTGGAATTCCGTCTGAGCCTTCTCGGCCGGCATCCGCGTACCGCCGGCGTGCTCAAGCTGCTCGCCGAGAAGGCCGGGTGGGACAAGCCCTTCGCGCAGAAGAACGGTCGGGGGCGCGGGGTGGCCGTGCACGAGTCCTTTGGCTCGGTCGTGGCGCAGGTGGCTGAAGTCAGCGTGAGCGGCGACAAGATCCGCGTCGACCGGGTAGTCTGTGCCGTCGACTGCGGCATCGCCGTCACACCCGATGTGGTCAAGGCGCAGATGCAGAGCGGCATCGGCTACGGCCTGTCCGCAGCGCTATACGGCCGTATCACGCTGACCGACGGACGCGTCGATCAGACCAACTTCCATCAGTACCAGGTTCTGCGCATCAACGACATGCCGGCGGTCGTCGAGGTGTATATCGTGCCCTCGACCAGTCCCCCCTCGGGCGTAGGGGAGCCCGGCACACCGCCGATCGCACCGGCAGTGGCCAACGCGGTGCGGGCCGCGACCGGCATCCGCCTGCGGTCGCTGCCGTTCGATCTTGCGGCCGCGCGGCGCGCCGCCGTCTGAACGTCCCGCGGCGCGTCCCTTACACGGCGGCGAAGCTGCGGGCTTCGGCGCTCCAGGCCGGAGCGCTGGCGAGCGCCTGCGGCACCTCGTCCGGGGTCGCCACCACCTGCCACATCAGCAGGTGTCGCGGATCCATGAAGCGCTCCTCGACGGCGCGCGAGAACACCTCGAGGAGAGGCGTGAAGAAGCCGCGGGTATTCACCAGCAGGATCGGATTGAGGTAGAGGCCGAGGCGCTTGAGCGTAATGGCCTCGAGCAGCTCCTCGAGCGTGCCGGAGCCGCCCGGCAGCGCAATCGCCGCCTGACTCATGGCGAGCATCGTGTGCTTGCGCGTGCGCAGGTCCTCGACCAGCTGCAGATCGCTCAGCCCCTTGTGACCCCACTCGAGTTCCGCCATGAATCGCGGCAGGATGCCGATCACCCGTCCGCCCTTGCCGAGGGCGCCGTCGGCGAGCGCGCCCATAGAACCGACCGCGCCGCCACCATAGACGATCGCGACGCCCTCCCGTGCCAGCACTTCCCCGAGACGGTGCGCGGCGCTGCGGTAGTCGGGGTGGGCCAGGCGGCTCGAGGCGCAGTAAACACACACCGATCGGTCGATCGGCTGCTCGCTTGCCGGGGAACTCATGGTCCGTCCGCGAACGCCACGGTGCCTTTCTGCCAAACGTCACGCGCCGGCGTCACGTCGTACGCCGACGTTCCCGCTCGCGATGTAGCAGCCCGACTCCGGGACGCTTCCGCTCGCGTGATTCTGTCGTTAGCATTTTGTAACGGCACTGAACGGAGCGTCCAGTCGGCTGCGGTTTGACGGGAGGACCGGACGATCGTGCGGGTTGCGCTGATGGGGCATCGGATCACACGCGCAGGGGCTTGCGCGCGCGCGAAGTTCGCCGGCGCGGTCGCGGCCGCCACGGTAATCGGCGCGGTCCTGGCCGCCGCAGGCGCCGCTGCAGCCACCGAGTCCGCACCTGCAGAGCAAGGCCTGTGGCGGTGGCTGGACCCGGCAAACGCGCCGTTCATTCCCATCCCGGAGATCGACACCGATCCACAGAGCGGGCTGACGCTGGGACTGCTCGCCGTGATGCTGCGCACCAACGAGCGTGACGAGATCACGCGTATCATCGCTCCCGACATCATCAACAGTCAGTACTTCGGCTGGGGCGCCCGCATGCGCGTCTTTGGCTACCCTTCCGAGGACACGCAGTGGTCGGTCGTCGGCGGTGGCAAGGAACGCGTCGAGCGCGAATTCGATGCCGTCTACCTGGACGGACAAACCCGCACTGAGGCCTTCTCCTGGTCGGTGGAGACCATCTACGACCGCAGCGGCACGCCGCGCTTCTTCGGCATCGGTAACCAGTCCGCATACGCCAATCAGACGAACTACGTCGACAACCAGGGCTCGGTGGCGATGTCGGTGGGTCGCAATTTCACTCCGGCGCTGCAGCTTTCCTATATCGCACGGCTGCGCGACGTGGACGTCCTCCCGGGTGTGTTGAGCGGGGTACCCTCGATCGAGACGGTCTTTCCCGGGCTGCCGGGCATCGGCAACGAGCACGAGCTGCAGAACACCCTCGAGCTGAGCCGCGACACCCGCGACTCCGCGCTCATTCCGCAGACCGGCGGGCGCTACGTCGTGTATGGCGGTCTCGTCAGCCAGGCGCTGGCGAGCTCGGTCTCTTACAGCTACTTCGGTGCCGAGGCGCGCCAGTACCTGCGTCTCGGCAGCGACGTGACGTTCGCCTGTCATCTTGCGGCTCGCTACATGCCCTCGGCGGCGGAAGCCCCTTTCTGGGCGCTGTCGAGCCTCGGCGGCGACCGCAGCGTGACCAACGAGCGCGAGCCGTTGCGCTCGGAGGGCGCGGACCGCTACATGGACCGCAACCTGTTCGCGGCCGGCGCGGAGCTGCGAACGCGGCTCACGGGCTTCGAGGCCTTCGGCACCCACGTGAATCTCGAGCTGGCGCCGTTTCTCGATGCGGGCAAGGTGTTCGCCGACATGGGCTCGAGTCCGCTCACGCATTTGCATACCGCACCCGGGTTCGGCGTGCGCGGCGTCGCCAGTCCCTTCGTCGTCGGTTATGTCGACGTCGGCTTCGGCCACGGGCAGCCTGTCGTCTTCAGCGGTATCAACTATCCGTTCTGACGCCTGGTGGTAATGTTCGCGCTGCGGAACGCGGCGTACGCCACGGGTGACCATGACTGACAGCAACGACGGGGAATGCAGCCGGCGCGAATTCGTGTGCGGCTCGGTAGCGGCCGCGGCGCTCGCCGCACTGCCGGCGGCGGCGCTCGCCGCAGCGCAGGACCAGCAGGCCGACAAGGCGGCGGTGCTCGCGCAGATTCCGAAGATGCACGCACAGAACATTCGCCGCCTGCAGGAGTGGATCGCGCTTCCTTCGATCGCCGCGGAGAACCGTAACTACCCGCAGGGCCCCGAGCACATGGCGCAGCTCGCCCGCGGGGCCGGCTTCACCGGGGTGAAGCTGGTGCCGACGGCCGGCAAGCCCGGCGTCTTCGGCACAATCGACGCCGGCGCCCGCAGCACGATCGGAATCTACTTCATGTACGACGTGAAGCAGTTCGTGCCGGAGGAATGGAGCTCGCCGCCGCTCGCGGGCCGGCTGGTGCAGAAGGAGGGGCTCGGCACCGTGTGCATGGGGCGCGGCGCGGTCAACCAGAAGGGGCCGGAGAACTCGTTCCTCAGTGCGCTGATGGCTTTCCAGGCGGCCGGCAGAAAGCTTCCGGTGAACCTGGTGTTGGTGTGCGAGGGCGAAGAGGAGATCGGCTCGCCGCATTTCGCCGCGGTCGTCAATAGTTCCGAGGTGCTCACCGCGCTGAAGAGGTGCATCGGCGTGTTCATGCCCGAGGCCGGCCAGGACCGCGACGGTGGCCTGCAGGTGTCGCTCGGCGCCAAGGGCGTGGTGGAGCTCGAGCTGGTCTCGAGCGGGGAGCGCTGGGGACGAGGCCCGAGCCACGACATCCACTCGAGTCTCGAGGCAGCCGTCGACTCACCATCCTGGCACCTGGTGCAGGCGCTCCACACGCTGGTGGAGAAGGACGGGCACACGCCGGCCGTCGAAGGCTTCTTCGAGAAGGCGAAACCCCTCAACGCAGCGCAGATGAAGATGATCGAGGAGTATGCGGCGAAGACTTCCGAGGCGACCATGAAGAAGACGCTTGGCGTCGAGCGCTGGGTGCACGATGCCGGCTGGCTGCAGTCGCGCATGCTGCTCGAATCACAGCCGACGATAAACATCGAAGGACTGGTCGGCGGCTACACCGGACCGGGGGGCAAGACGGTACTGCCGCACCGGGCGGTCGCCAAGATCGACATGCGGCTGGTTCCGGACATGACCGCCGCGGACACGCTCGCGAAGCTCAAGACGCATCTGGTCAAGCACGGCTTTGCCGACCTCGAAGTCAACATGAGCGGCGGGTACGATCCGACGCAGACCGACGTGCAAAGTCGTCTGATTCAGACACAGCTCGGCACCTACCGGCAGCTCGGCGCCGATCCGCAGTTGTGGCCGCGCTCGGCAGGCTCGTGGCCCGGCTACGCGTTCACCGGGCCGCCACTCAGCCTGCCGGCCGGGCACTTCGGCATGGGGCACGGCACCGGCGCGCACGCGCCCGATGAGTACTACCTGATCGAGTCGACCAATCCCAAAGTGCAGGGGCTCGATGGCGCGGTGGCATCGTTCGTCGAGTATCTCTACGCGCTCGCCTGATCGAGGCTCTCGCGACGCGGTGAGGTTGCGAAGCGCGCCGCGGCGCTCCTAAGATGAGGAGCGGCGCGCGGGTGTAGTTCAATGGCAGAACTGCAGCTTCCCAAGCTGCTAACGTGGGTTCGATTCCCATCACCCGCTCCGTCCAACCCGCTGCGGCCCCCGGCCGCTGTTCAGCTCGGTAACAACCTCTTCGGGGTGAACCCCCCCGGTCTGCTACACGTGCACGCTCAATGGCTACGACGCCAGCACGTACGATCTCCCGGGTGCCTTCTGGTACTTCCGGGGTACCTATAAGTTCTGAGCTGCCGAGGGCTACGGCGGTCGCAAGACCGCCGTGGCCCGCCGTGGCCCGCCGCGTTTGCCGTATTTGCCGCAGCCCTCGGCCGCGCTGGGTCAGATGCCCGCGCCCGCGCACCAGTTCACATTTCCGCCGGCCGCAAGGCCTGTGATTATTTGGTGACACCTCGCCGGGACGCCCGCAGTTAAGCTTTCGCGTATGCACCAGATCGGTGTGGTCGGCCTTTCCTATCGCCACGCGGCCGTGGGTGAGGTGGCGCGCTTTGCCCTTCCACGGGGGGAGGTCCCGGCCAGGTTGCCGGCGCTGCGCGCGAGCCTCAAGGCCGCTGAAGTTCTCTACGTCGGCACCTGCAACCGCGTCGAGGTGGTGTACTCGACCGATGACGGCGCGCCGGCGGGCGATGCACGCCAGGTGGTTTTTCGGATCCTCACCGGGCGCGAGGCCGAAGCGGGCGAAGCGGCGCGCGTCCTGCGCGCATGGACCGGAGAGGCGGCGGTGGAGCACCTGTTCCTGGTCGCCTGCGGGCTCGACTCGGCGCAAACCGGCGAGCTGGAGATTGCCGCGCAGCTGCGTCTCGCGTGGGAAGACTCACGCGCGGCCGACAGCTGCGGACCGGTGCTCGATCGCCTGGTGGGCGAGGCGCTCAAGATGGCTCGCGACGTGCGGCGGCTGTCCGCCGGCTTGCGCGCCCCGTCGCTCGCTGACCTGGCGGCGGACCAGGTGCTGCAATACCTCGGCGGCCGGGGCGGCCGCGTGGCGCTCGTCGGAGTGTCCGCCATGACGCGCCGCTGCGCCGCGATTCTGCACGAAGCCGGGGTGGCACTCCTCATCGTGAACCGCACGCTGGCGTCGGCCGAGGAGCTCGCCGCAACCGTCTCAGCTGAGGCGGTGCCGCTCGAGGGCTTCCGCGCGCAGCCGCCTGCGCTCGAGGCGCTGGTGTTGGCCGCTGGCGGTGGTGAGGCCGTGCTCGATGGCGAGTGTCTCGGCAGGCTCAAGTCATCGGTGACACGCTCGCCGCTGCTCGTCGACCTCGGCGTGCCGCCGAACGTCGAGCCGGCGGCAGCCGCCCGCGCCGGACTTGCGCGTACCGGCATGGACCAACTCATCGAGGCAGCGCAGGGCCGGCGGCTCGTGCAGCTGATGCGGCTCGCGCCGGTGCGCGCGGCGATCGATGAGCGCCTCGCACGGCTGCGCACCGAGCTCGCGTTGCGCGCCATCGGACCACGGCTGGCGCAGCTGCGTGCCGCCTTCGAGCAGATCGCAGCCGAAGAGGTCGAGCGGGCGCTCAAGGGCGAGCTGCGCACGCTCGATGCCCGCGAGCGCGGCCAGCTCGAGCGGCTCGCCGGCACCGTGGCGCACCGGCTCGCCCATTTGCCGCTCGCGGGACTGCGGGCCGCCGCCGCGCATGCCGGCAGCGATGCGGTCGAAGCGTTCTTCGACGGCGCGCGCGCGAGGCGCGAGACTACGGCACCACGGTCGCGCCGTTCCCCCCGCGCCACCGGGACGGAGAAGACATGACGAAGCTGCCCACAGAGCGGGCGCAGGAGGCGCCGCACCCGCACTCGGCGGAGCTCTACGCCCGTGCCTGCCGCGTGATCCCGGGAGGCGTCAGCTCGCCGGTGCGCGCTTTCCGCGCCGTCGGTGGGACACCCCTCTTCATCGCGCGCGGCGCGGGCGCCAAGGTGTTTGACGCCGACGGTCGCGATTACCTCGATTTCGTCGGTTCCTGGGGCCCGCTGATCCTCGGTCACGCGCACCCGGCGGTGATCGCCGCGGTGAGCGCGGCACTCTCGCGCGGCAGCACCTTCGGCGCGCCGTGCGCGGCGGAAGTCGAGCTCGCCGAGCGGATCGTGTCCGCCTACCCGGTGGCCGAGCAGATACGCTTCGTATCCTCCGGAACCGAAGCGGTCATGAGTGCCATCCGCGTGGCACGGGCGTTCACCGGCCGCGAGCTGATCGCCAAGTTCGCCGGCTGCTATCACGGTCACGCCGACCATCTGCTGGTGGCGGCGGGGTCTGGGCTCGCAACCTTCGGGAAGCCGTCGTCGGCGGGCGTCCCGGAGGCGTTCACGGCGTGCACGCGCGTGCTGCCGCTCGACCACGAGGCAGCGCTCGCGGAGCTCTTCGCCCGCGAGGGCGGCCGCATCGCCGCCGTCATCATCGAGCCGGTGCCCGCCAACCACGGGCTGCTCCCGCAGCGACGCGAATTTCTCGAGGCCCTGCGCCGCGTGACCAGCACGCACGGTGCGCTTCTCATCTTCGACGAGGTGATCTCCGGCTTCCGTGTGGCGCGCGGCGGCGCCGCCGAGCTTCTCGGCATCAGCCCGGACCTCGTGACCTTCGGCAAGGTGATCGGCGGCGGTATGCCGGTGGGTGCCTTTGGCGGTGCGCGGCGTATCATGGCGCGCCTTGCACCCGACGGTGATACGTATCAGGCGGGCACGCTATCGGGAAATCCGGTGGCGATGACGGCAGGGCTCGCGACGCTCGAAGTGCTCGAGCGCGAATCCGCCTGGACGCGGCTCGAAGCGCGCGGCGCCGAGCTCGAGCAGCTTCTCAAGCCGGTGCTGGCGCGGTCGCGCATGCCGATGCAGCTGGTGCGCGTCGGGTCGCTCTTCTGGCTGTCGTTTCACGCAGGCGGCGCGCCGCGCACCGCCGCAGCGCTCGGCAGCGCCGAGAGTGCCCGCTTCGCGGCATTCTTTCATGCCATGCTAGCGCGCGGCGTGTACCTGCCACCTTCGCCCTACGAGGCCTGCTTCCTCTCGCTCGCTCACGAGCAGGCGGATCTTGAGCGCTTCGCGCAGGCGCTGCGGGCGGCACTGGCGGCCAGCGAATGAAGGCAACGCGCGTCTTTCAGCTGACCGCGCTCGCGCTGGTGCTGGTCTCGGCCGTGCAGGTCGGCTGGTGGCTCCTCGACCAGCACGCTTACACGGTGGAGAAGGTGCAGGCCGCCCGCGCCACCTATGCCGAGCAGGCGGCGGCGGCGCAGGCGCTGCTCGATGCGGGGGTGAGCGGCGCGCGTGTCGAGCAGCTGCTGCCCTCGATCGTCGTCAGCGACGGTCGTGCGCTGCTCGCGCCGCAGCTGGCGCAGGCGCTCACCAGCGAGGAGCGTCGCCGCTACAACCAGTACGCCTGGGAGGGCTCGTTCTTCCTGCTGGCGCTCGCGGCTTGCATCGCGGTGATCGCGCGGGCGCTGCGCGCGGAGGCGCGGGTCCACGAGGAGCAGGAGAGCTTCCTCGCGCTCGTCTCGCATCAGTTCAAGACGCCGCTCGCGAGCCTGCAGCTTTCGCTCGAGACGCTGGCGCTGCGCGCGCCGCCGCCGGATGCGGCGCGCCGTCTCATCGAGCGGATGCTCGCGGACGTTGCGCGCATGGAGCAGATGGTGACGCAGATCCTCGAGAGCGCGCGGCTCGAGCGCGGTCGCATCGAGCTGAAAGCCGAGCCGCTACAGCTCGCCGGCGCCACCGCGCGCGTCATCGTGCAGCTCGAGGAGCGCGCGCGGGTCGAGCACGTGGCGATGGCGAGCACCATCGCTCCGGACCTCTTCGTCGTGAGCGATCCGCTGGCGCTTGACGTCGTGGTGCGCAACGTCCTCGAGAATGCGCTCGCCGCCGTGCACGGCGGGGGCAGCATCGCGCTCAGCGCGCGGGCGGCGAACGGCGCCGTGCAGCTCGAGGTGCGCGACAGCGGCGTGGGCTTCGGGCCCGCAGATGGCGCGCGCTTGTTCGAGAAGTTCACACGATTGCCGGGTGGTGCCAGCCGCTACGGCACCGGTCTCGGTCTTTTCATTGTGCGGCGGCTCATGGAGCTGTCCCAGGGTAGCGTGAGTGCCCGCAGTGACGGGCCGGGGCGGGGCGCGACGGTAACCCTCGCCTGGCCGGCCGCCGCAGCGCCGACCGCGGTGGCTTCGGCGGCGCAGACGCCGCCCGCGCAGCGCAGCGCCCCGCTCGAGGAGCCGCGCTCGTGAGTACCGCGAGCGCCGCGACGCACGTGCTGGTCGTCGAGGACGATCCGCACCTTGCGGCCGGTGTCGTGGAGAACCTGCGCGCGGAAGGGTACGAGGTGACGAGTGCGGGCACGGGCGAGCAGGCGCTCGAGTGGCTCGCGGCGCACGGCTGTGCGCTCATCGTGCTCGACGTGATGCTGCCCGGAGTGGACGGTTTCGGCGTGTGCCGCTCGCTGCGCGAGCGTGGCGACAGCACTCCGGTGCTGTTTCTCACCGCGCGCGGCGATCCGGCCGACCGAGTGCGCGGACTCGAAGCCGGGGGGGACGACTACCTCGCAAAGCCCTTTCACCTGCAGGAGTTCCTGCTGCGCGTGCGTGCGATCGTGCGTCGCTGGGAGTGGTACCGCAGCGCCTCCGCCACCGCGGCCACCGCGCTGCTGCGCTTCGGCGGCAACGAGGTCGACTTTCGGGCCTTTCGCGGTCGCGCCTGGAACGGCGAGGCGCAGGAGCTCACCGAGAAGGAGGCCATGATTCTCAAGGTGCTGGCCGAGCACGGCGGCGAGATCGTCTCGCGCGAGGACCTCCTCGAGCGCGTGTGGGGCTACGACGTATTTCCCTCGACGCGCACGGTGGACAACTTCATCCTGCGCCTGCGAAAGCGCTTCGAGAAGGATCCCGCCAACCCACGCCACTTCCTGACCGTCTGGGGCGTCGGCTACCGCTTCCTCAAGGATGGTGAGCCGTGAGCGCGGCCCCCGCGCTGCGCATCGGCACGCGCGCCTCGGCGCTCGCCCTGTGGCAGGCGCGGCACGTCGCCGCGCGAGTGTGCGAGCAGCAGGGGGCACCGGAGGTGCAGTTCGTCCACCTCACGACCACGGGCGATGCGCAAAGCGAAGTGCCGCTGTGGCAGGTCGGCGGACGCGCCTTCTTCACGCGCGAGATCGACCGGGCGCTGCTTCGGGGTACGGTGGACGTCGCCGTGCACAGTCTCAAGGACCTCTCGACGCAGCTCGAGCCCGGCCTCGTCCTGGCTGCGACCCTGGCACGGGCGGATGCGCGTGACGCTCTCGTAAGTGCGGGTGGCGCGCCGCTCGCGGCGCTGCCGCACGGCGCGCGCATCGGCACCAGCAGCCTGCGCCGCCGCGCCTTTCTCGCGCGGGCGCGGCCCGACGCGGCGCTGCTCGAGCTGCGCGGCAACGTGCCGACCCGTCTCGAGCGGCTGCGGCGCGGTGACTACGACGCCATCGTTGTCGCCGCCGCGGGGCTTGCACGGCTCGGCCTCGACTCACAGGTCAGCGAATACCTCGATGCGGAGCGCTTCCCGCCGGCGGTGTCGCAGGGCGTGATCGGCGTCTGCGCGCGGGCCGATGATGCCGCGACCTTGCGCTGGCTGAGCGCCCTCGATGACCCCGAGGCCCGCCTGGCGACGAGCGCCGAGCGTACGTTGCTCAGGCACCTCGAGGGCGGATGCCAGGTGCCGCTCGGGGCGCTGGCGACGGTGCGCGATGGCACGCTGACGCTCATGGCATGCGTGTGCGCACAGGACGGCACGCAGCACCTCGCGGCACGCGGCGCGGCGCCGGCGCTGCCGCACGAAGCCGTCGCGCTCGGTCAGCGCATCGCGAGGGATCTGCTCGGGCGTGGCGCGGGCGAGCTCATCGTCTCGCAGCGCGAGGCGCACGAGGTGGAGGAGCCATGAGCACGGCGGCCAGGATGCGCCCGGTGGTCGTGACACGCGCCGAAGGGAGCGAGGGCCCCTTGAGCCGCGAGCTGCGCGGCATGGGACTCGAAGTACTGTCCTGGCCGGCCATGAGTATCGCCGCCGCCGATCACACCGCTCTCAGCGCGGCACTCGCTGCCGTGCAGGACTTTCGCTGGATCGTCTTCGCCAGCCGCCATGCGGTTGCCGCCGTGCTCGAGCGGCTGCCGGCGGCGCCCCCTGGGGTGCGCATCGCGGCGGTCGGCAGGGCCACTGCACTCACGCTGCGCCAGCGCGGCTGGCCGGTGGACCTCCTGCCGGAGGAGGCCAGCGCTGCGGCACTCGTGGCAGCCTTCGCCGCCGAGTGGACGGCGGCCGACGCCGGGACGCGCATCCTTTTTCCCGCAAGCTCGCGGGCACTCCCCACGATCGCCGCCGGCCTGTCGCAGCTCGGCGCCCGGGTCACACAGGTGGAGGCCTACCGCACCGAGACGGGACGCCTCGATCTCGCCGAGTGTCGCGCCTGGATCGCGCGCGGCACCATCGGTGCGGTGACATTTGCGAGCCCCTCCGCGGTGACCGAGCTCGCACAGGCGCTCGGGGAGGAGGATTTCGAGCGGCTGCTGACCGACGCCGCGGCGGTCGCGATCGGACGCACTACCGCGCGCGAGCTCAGCACGCGCGGCCACGCGGCAGTGGTCGCCGAGTCCGCGACACTGCACGGGCTTGCACTGACTACCCTTCGCCTCATGCAAACGAGAGCTTGAATCTATGGGGTACCCGAGAGAAAGACCGCGACGCACGCGCCAGTCCGACGCCTGGCGGCGCCTGGTGCGCGAGACACGCCTCAGTGTCGAATCGCTGATCTATCCACTCTTCGTGGTGCCGGGACACGCGGTACGTCACCCGGTCGAGAGCATGCCCGGCATCTGCCAGCTCTCGGTGGACGAGGCGGTGAAGGAGGCAAAGGCAGCCCACGCCGCGGGTGTGCCGGCGGTACTGCTGTTTGCGGCTCCGGCGAGCAAGGACGCGCTCGCGAGCGATGCGCTCGACCCGCGGGGGCTCGCGTCGACGGCGATCGCCGCGATCAAAGAGGTTTGCCCGCAGCTGCTCGTCTGGGCCGACGTGTGCCTGTGCGGCGCCACCGATCACGGCCACTGCGGCCACGTGTCGGACACCGGCGTCATCGACAACGACTCCTCCATCCGCACGCTCGCGCAGATAGCGCTCAACTACGCCCGCGCCGGAGCGGATGCGGTCGCACCGAGCGACATGATGGACGGGAGGGTCGCGGGAATCCGCGCGTTGCTCGATTCCGAAGGACTCACCAGCACGCCGGTCGTCGCCTACGCCGCCAAATATGCCTCGGCCTTCTACGCGCCGTTCCGCGAAGCGGCCGAGTCGGCCCCGGCCTTCGGCGATCGGCGCTCCTACCAGATGGATCCGGCCAACGCGCGCGAGGCGCTGCGCGAGGTGCTGCTCGACATCGAAGAAGGTGCCGACCTCGTCATGGTGAAGCCGGCCGGTCCCTACCTCGACATCATTCGCCAGGTGCGCGACGCCGTGCGTGTACCCGTCGTGGCCTACCAGGTTTCCGGAGAGTTCAGCCTCATCAAGGCCGCCGCGGCACACGGCTGGATCGACGAGCGCGCCGTCGTGCTCGAGACGCTGACCGGGATCGCGCGCGCTGGCGCAGACCTCGTGATCAGCTACTTCGCGGTCGACGTGGCACGGTGGCTGCGCTCGTGAGCACGCGCCCCTCGGTCACCTCCACCGCACCCGCCGGCACCGGCGCCGACAGCGCATTCCTGCGCGCCTGCCGCCGCCAGAGCGTGGCCCACCGGCCGATCTGGATCATGCGCCAGGCGGGACGTTATCTGCCCGAGTACCGCGCGCTGCGCGAGCGGGTGGATTTCGCGGCGCTGACGCGCACCCCGGAGCTTGCCGCGGAGGTCACTCTGCAGCCGCTGCGGCGTTTTCCGCTCGATGCCGCGATCCTCTTCAGCGACATCATGACGCCCCTGCAGGGCATGGGCGTGGAGCTGACGTTCGAGCCCGCGCCGGTGGTGCGCTCGCCGCTGAGGAGTGAGGCACAGATCGAGGCGCTGCCCGCGTTGGTTCCCGCGCGCGACGTGCCGTTTGTGCTCGAGAGCATTCGCCTGGTGCGCGCCAACGCACCGCGCGGCGTGCCGCTCATCGGCTTTGCCGGCGCGCCGTTTACCCTGTTGTGTTATCTCGTGTGCGGCAGGCCCTCCAAGGAGTTTGCCGCGGCGCGTGCCTTTCTCTACGCGCAGCCGCAGGCCGCCGAGCGTCTGCTCGTACGCCTCGCCGACGCCATGGCGGCCTATCTCGCCGCGCAGGCCGCAGCGGGCGCGCAGGCGCTCATGCTGTTCGAGTCCTGGGCGGGACTTCTGGCGCCACGCGAGTTCACGCGGTTCGCGCTGCCTGCGGTCGAGCGCACGGCCGCGGCGCTGCGCGCACTCGGGGTGCCACTCATCTATTACGTGAATCAGGGCGCAACGCTGATGCCGGCGGTGGCGCAGCTCGATGTGGACGTGGTCGGTGTCGACTGGCGCTCGGAGCTGTCGCAGGTGCGCCGCGTGCTCGGGCCGGGCAAGGCCGTGCAGGGGAACCTGGATCCCGCGGCGCTGTTCGCCCCGCCGCAGGAACTGCGCCGGCACGTGGATATCGTGCTCGAGGATGCCGGTCCCGCTCCCGGCCACATCTTCAACCTGGGCCATGGGATCTGGCCCGACACCGACCCGGATGCGGTCGCGCGGCTGGTGGATTACGTGCATGAGCGGCGCTAGCGACTTTGCCGCGATCGCCACGGCCTATTTTCACGACCTGCAGCGGCGGTTCTGTGCCGCGTTCGAAGCCCTCGAGCCGCAGAGCCGCTTCGCGGCGCGCAGCTGGACCAAGCCACAGGGCCATCCGCTCGAGGGGGGCGGCGAATCACGCTTGCTGCGCGGCGCGGTGTTCGAGAAGGTGGGTGTGAACGTCAGCCATGTATGGGGCGTGCTCTCGCCAGCGGCGCGTCCCCAGGTGAGCGGCGCCGAGGCCTGCGACGGGCGCTTCGTCGCCTGCGGCATCTCGCTGGTCGCCCACATGACCAACCCGTATGTGCCGACGGTGCACCTGAACCTGCGCTACCTGTCGACGAGCCGCGCGTGGTTCGGCGGCGGCGCCGACCTGACGCCGGCCTTCCCATTCGAGGAGGACACGAACGAGTTTCACGCGGCGCTGCGCGGCGCCTGCGACGCCTA
>Ga0335079_10001682_pt1 | contig 25227 bp, 25 predicted proteins | sample Lox_Sample_33_FD_206719 | JGI IMG/M metagenome (GOLD analysis project Ga0335079, IMG submission 206719) | Soil microbial communities from Loxahatchee National Wildlife Refuge, Florida, United States - Lox_Sample_3.3 | ecosystem: Environmental > Terrestrial > Soil > Wetlands | place: USA...
TCTGGAAATCGAGCGAACCGAAGACGAGCCGGTCGACGGAGCGGTCGCGGGCGATATCGAGAGCGCCGGCAAAACCGCGTGCAGTCTCAATCAACGGCAGGATCGGCACGGCTTGGCCGAGCAACTCTTCGATCCGGCGCAAATGCTCGACACTTTCCGTCTTGGGAAGCATCACGGCCTGGACCCCGGGCATGCGGCAACAAGTGACATCATCGCGAAACCAGTCGGTGCCGACTCCATTGATGCGCACGACCACCGGATGGGCCGGAGTGACCCAGGCCTCGACGGCCATACGCGCCTTGGACTTGTCGACGGCCGGAACCGCGTCTTCGAGATCGATGATGACCGCGCCGGCGCCGGCGGCGCAGGCCTTGTCAAAGCGGTCGGGACGGTTCCCGGGCACGAACAGGTAGGAGCGGGCAATCGGATTCATGGCGAGTCCTTATCTCAGAGTTACGGTGGCCTCCATCGCGAGACCGCCAGTGGGGTTGCGCGCCCACAGGTGGACGGCTTTTCCATTATCGTCCGGCTCGCCGCAGACGGTGAAGGAGGCGGTATCGAAGAGCGGACTGACGGCGCGGAAGGCGAAGCGGGCGAAGGCGGCATCGGCAAGGCTGCGGCGCAGCAAATCGACCAGCAGTGTCGCGATGAGCGGGCCATGCACGACCAGACCGGGGTAACCTTCGGTTCCGGTGGCGTAACGGCGGTCATAGTGAATGCGATGGCCGTTGAAGGTCAAGGCCGAATATCGGAAAAGCAGCACGTCATCAGGTGCGATGGTGCGTTCCCATTGTGAGTGCTGGGGCGCGGCCGGCGGCATGGTCACAACATCTGCGGCCTTTGAAGGTTCGCGATAGACGATATCGTGCTCTTCGGTTAGTGCATCCCCAAGTTCATGGCGCACGACAACAAAGATCAGGGGGCCAGTGCGGCCGTCCTTCTGACGAACATCGAGGATGCGGGAAGTGCGCGTGACGGTTTCGCCGACGCGCAAAGGGCGATGGAATTCGATGCGATCGCCGGCCCACATTCGTCGAGCCAACGGCACGGGAGGAAGGAAGCCTCCGCGATGTGCGTGCCCATCGGGTGCGAGGTCGGACTGTCGATCGCGCGGCAGGAAGTAGAGCCAGTGCCAAAGAGGGGGAAGCGGGTCGCCGGGCCGTGGCTCGGGATCGTCGCGATCGAGGGTGGCCGAGAGCGCCGCGACGGGAGCGGCCGTGATCTGATCGGTTCGGGATTCAGTCCGTCCGATCCACTGCTGAAGATGAGCAAGATCCACGGGGGGCAGTATAACAGGGGCGCACGGGTTTTTACGCCGGACACTCAGTTAAGATACAGGCATGATCCGGCTGGTGCTAATCGCCTTAGCGTTTTGCGGAGGGCTCATGGCGGATTCCGCTTTCGACGAGCCGCTGGCGGCGCGATTTGCGCGGCTGGCGCTCGATTGCATCCACCAGGAATATCCGAATAAGATCTCCCATTCGTTGAACTCGGATGCCGATGTCAAAGCGCCGCGCGAATTGACGCCGGCATTTTACGGCTGTTACGACTGGCATTCCTCGGTGCATGGGCATTGGCTGCTGGTACGGCTTGGGCGCCTGTTTCCCAACGCAGCTTTCACCCCGGAAGCCCGGAAAGCAGTTGGGCAAAGCCTGACACCCGAGCACATCGCGCGGGAGGTGCGCTATCTGACGGCGAAAGGCCGCAATACCTTTGAAAGGCCGTACGGGCTAGCATGGCTGCTACAGCTCGCGGCCGAGTTGAGAGAGTGGGATGGTGCAGAGGCACATCAATGGGCGGAGACCGTGCATCCCCTGGAGCAGGCAGCGATTCAGGTGCTGAGCGACTGGCTGCCGAAACTCGATCATCCGATCCGCACGGGCGAGCATAACAACACGGCTTTCTCAATGGGACTTATGCTCGATTACGCACGCATTACGGGCAACGCGGATTTCGGCAGCCTGGTGGAACGCCGCGTGCGCGATTATTATCTGAAAGACAAGAATTGTCCCCTGGGATATGAGCCGTCGGGCGAAGATTTTCTTTCGCCATGCCTGGCGGAGGCCGACGTGGTGCGGCGAATTCTGCCCAACGCCGAGTTTGCGCGCTGGCTTCGCGAATTTCTGCCGAAGGTCGAGCTCGAACCGACGCACGTTACGGATTTCAGCGATGGCCGGCTCTATCACCTGGCCGGCTTAAATATCAGCCGCGCCTGGATGCTTGAAGGCATTCTCTCGAAGCTTCCGAATGACGACGCGCGGCGGGCGCAATTCGCGGGGCTTGCCGCCCGGCTTAAGCAAGCTGGGCTGGAGAGTATCCGGAGCGAGCACTATGAGGGCGGCCACTGGCTGGGCAGTTTCGCCGTATATCTGGAGAGCGGGCGCGGGCTGGGCCCGCACGATCAAAGATGATGTACAACCCCGGCCATTTCCAACAAGACGATCGGCATGAGATAGAGAAGCTGATGACGCAGCATCCGCTGGCTACGCTCGTCACGGTCTCCTCGAAAGGCATTCGCGCGAGCCATATTCCGCTGCTATATGTGGGCAGCGGATCCGGGCCGGGGGTTTTGCGAGGGCACATGGCGAAGGCTAATCCGCAATGGTCCGACGTGATCCCCAGCGTGCACGCACTTGCCATCTTCAACGGGCCCGAGCACTACATCACGCCGAACTGGTATCGCTCCACAACCGAGCACGGCAGAGTGGTGCCTACCTGGAACTATGTTGTGGTTCACGCACAGGGACCGTTGCGGGTTATTCAAGACCGCGAGTGGCTGAAGCAGAACGTCAGCGACCTGACGGCGGTTCACGAAGCTGCGTTCCCGAACCCGTGGAAACTCGAATCGGCGCCGGATGGATTTATCGATCAGATGCTGAACGCCATCGTCGGGATCGAGATCGCAATCGAGAGCCTGGAAGGCAAGTGGAAAGCCAGCCAGAACCGGCCCGATGCCGACCGCGCCGGCGTGATTGCCGGGCTGCGCGAACTGGGTACTCCCGAAGCCGATCGAATGGCGGAGAACGTCGCGCGCGCCACCCCGCGCGAATAACCACGAGGGTTGCCGGACTGGCCGGCTTGTGCGAAAGTCGAAAGATCCCCCTACGCGTGTGAACCGATGTTCTCCTATGCCCGCATTGTCGCCCGCTATGTATTTCCACACGCGAAGAAGACCGCGCTGCTATCGGTATGTCTGTTCGGCTCGGTAGGACTTCAACTTTACATCCCTCAAATCGTTCGCCGTTTTATCGATCTAGCCGGGCATGCAGGCGGCGGGTCCTTGGCCACTCCAGCGCTCACATTCCTGGGCTTGGCTTTGTTGAACCAGGGGCTTTCGGTGGCGTCCACATACCTCTCGGCCGATATTGGGTGGAGCGCCACCAACGCGCTGCGCGCCGATCTGTTCCGCCACGCGCTGGGCCTCGATATGGCGTATCACAAAGACCGCACGCCGGGCGAGATGATCGAGCGCATCGATGGCGACGTCAGCAGTGTCGCCAACTTCTTTTCGCAATTCGTGGTTCGTGTGACCGGCGCATTGCTGATGACCCTGGGAGTTCTGGTGCTTCTTTGGCGCGAGGACTGGCGCGTGGGGTTCGTACTCACGCTCTTCACGATGGGAGCGGCGCGCGTGCTGCACTGGCGGCGTAGCATTGCAGTGGGGCCAACGCGCGATGAGCGGGAAGCCACTGCGCAATTGTTCGGATTCATTGAAGAACGCCTGACAGGAATCGACGACATCCGGGCGAACGGGGCGGGGCCTTATGTGATGCACCGATTCCTCGAAGTCCAGCGAGGCTGGTTCGCCCAGGCCCTCCGAGCCTGGTGGCTGCGAAGCACCATCTGGCTTTCGATGGGAATTCTCTTCGGCACCGGATATGTCCTCACGCTGGGGCTGGGGATCGGTCTGTACCTGCGAGGCGCGGTGACGCTCGGAACGGTGTATCTGTTTTTCAATTACATGTCGATGCTGGAAGCGCCGCTCGACCAGATTACCAATCAACTCCAGGAGTTCCAGCGCGCGGCGGCGGGGATGCGGCGTGTACGCGAGCTACTGGATGCGGAGCGCTCGGTAGTTGACGGCACCCGGGAACTCGAACGCCGGACGGCGCATTGCGTGGAATTCGATCGCGTCCGGTTCTCGTATGGCCGGGGCAACCGCGCCGAAAACGAAGTTCTAAAGGGCATCAGCTTTCGGCTGGAGGCCGGCGAACGGCTCGGTTTGATTGGTAGGACCGGCAGCGGCAAAACGACGCTAATCCGTCTGTTGTTCCGCTTGTACGATGCCACGGGGGGCGCAGTCCGGCTGGACGGGACGGATCTTGCCGAGACGCGGATCGACGCCGTGCGCCAGCGGATCGGACTGGTTACACAAGATGTGCAGTTGTTCCACGGCACGGTGCGCGACAACATTACATTTTTCAACCGCGAGATCCCCGATAGGAGGATCCACGAAGTTACCGAGCAGCTAGGGATTCGTTCGTGGATCAGAGGCCTGCGGCAGGGTCTCGATACGCCGCTGGAAGCCGCGGGCAGCGGCCTTTCCGCCGGAGAATCGCAACTGCTGGCGTTCGTTCGCGTTTTTCTGAAGGATCCGGGCCTGGTAATCCTCGACGAGCCCAGCAGCCGTCTCGATCCAGCCACCGAACGGCTTCTGAGCCGCGCCATCGACCGGCTGCTCGAGGGACGCACCGGGATTATCATTGCGCACCGGCTGGAGACGGTCCAGAGGGTAGACAAAATTATGGTGCTGGCGGACGGGCGGATCGTCGAGTTCGGCCCGCGTAAGACGCTCGCGGCCGACGGCGCCTCCTGGTATAGCGGATTGCTGCGAATCGCCGCAGATCGCGAATCCGATGCAAGCCTCGACGAACAGTTTGAAAGGTTGAGCGAATGACGACCGGCCAATATATGCGCCGGCTGATCGCCTGGCGTCGCGGAGCGTTCTTCACCAACGTGCTGATCTGGGGAGTGTTTCACCTCATCCCGCTGAGTTATGGGCTTTTGGTAAAGGCGATCTTCGATTCACTGTCGCGCGGCACTGCGGCCGGCGTGAATACGTGGACATGGCTGGCGCTGCTGGCCGGAGCTTATGGCTCGCGCCAGGTGATTTTCTTTACGGCTTTCCGCACGTTCAGCCGGTACTACCTCAGCGTGCAAGCGTTTGTGCGGCGCAATCTCCTCAATTATCTGATGTCCGCGCCGGGTTCGCGAGTAATTCCGGAGTCGCCGGCCGAGGCCGTGTCGCGGTTTCGTGATGACGTGGACGACATTGCGAGCTATTCGGAGGCCTGGATCGATCTCGGCGGGTTGGCGCTCTACGGCTTATCGGCCATCGGCGTCTTGTTGTGGGTCAATCCGCTCATTGCGGCTGTGGTGTGTGCGCCCCTGGTGGTCACTACGCTCATGATGCGCGGCCTGTCGAGCACGATTCGAACCTACCGGCGGCGGATGCGGGAGGCGACGGCCCGCGTGGTGGATGCCATTGGGGAGACGTTTGCCGCGGTCCAGGCCGTCAAAGTCGCCGCACAGGAAGAGTCGATGACGGCGCACCTGGAGGCGCTGGGAATCGAACGGCGCAAACGCGCCTTGGCGGATGTTCTGCTGACCGAGCTGATTCGTAGCGTCAACAACGGGCTGGTGAATGTGGGGATCGGGCTGGTGATGGTGCTGGCGGCTTCCAAGCTGCGGACCGGATCCTTCACCGTCGGAGACCTCGTCCTCTTCATTCAACTGCTGCCGCGGATCACGAACGTGCTGACGTTCTCGGGTGACGTGGTAGCGCAGCATCGGCGCGTGAAGGTCTCGACCGATCGCATGGAGCATCTGTTGGTGGATGCGCCTCCTGAAAGAATCATGGATCCGCAGCCGCTGCCGCTCACCGGGCCGATCGACACATATTTACCGGATGCGCGCAACGGGCAGTCGCTCCAAACCCTCGAAGTGCGCAACCTGAGCTATCAGTATTCCGCCTCGCGCGCGGGAATCCAAGATGTCAGCTTTCGGCTCACGCGCGGCGAATTCGTCGTGATCACCGGCCGCATCGGCGCGGGCAAAACCACGCTGCTCCGAAGCCTGCAGGGGCTGCTGCCGCGCGACTCGGGCGAAATTTTCTGGAACGGCCGAGTGGTGGCGGATCCGGGAAGTTTCTTCACGCCTCCCCACTCCAGTTACACGGCACAGGTGCCGAAACTGTTCAGCGAAACGCTTCGCGAGAATGTCTTGTTCGGCGAGGCCGCCGATGATCGACTGCCTCAGGCCATGGAACTGTCCGCGATGGGACCCGATCTGGCGGCGCTCGAAAACGGTCTCGACACGCTGGTTGGCACTCGGGGAGTGAAGCTTTCGGGCGGCCAATTGCAGCGCGCCGGCGCCGCCCGCATGTTTGCGCGAGGCGCGGACCTGCTGATCTTCGACGATCTCTCCTCCGCCCTTGACGTCGCCACGGAGCGCCAGCTCTGGGCATCGCTGCTAAACGATCGCGATGCGACCTGCCTGGTGGTCAGCCACCGGCGCCTCGCGCTCCAACGCGCTTCGCAGATTCTGCTGATGCAGCACGGCCGTATCGTGGCACAGGGGAAACTGGAAGCGCTGCTCGAAAACAGCGCCGAAATGCGGCGTCTTTGGGAAGCGGACGAAGAAGAGGAGGGTTTGGCATAGGGCCGCTGCCCAGAGAGGCGTGGCTACAATGTGTCGAGAGTCCGCGGCTCGAACCCAACGATTTCGCGGTACGCCACGGTGATGGCGGCGATCGTGACGGGCACCGTCACCAGGAGCCCTACGATCAAACAGCAGAAGCCGAGTACGTTCACCAGGAATGCCAGGATCAAGAACATCGTAAAGCCGAAGTAATCGTTCTTCACGACAGCATGGCTGGCCTTCATCGCCGGCCAGAACTCCATCCGTTTATCCACGATGAACAAGTAAGTGAATTTGTACATCGCCGCAACGATGAGCCCCGGAATGATCAAGAACAGGGTCCCGAGGAATACGAAGAAGCCGATCAGCAGCGACGCGACCAGCGTGTGGAGGAAGAAGTTGAAGCCGCCGAAGAGGTCGGAGAATTCTGCGCGACGGCCAGCCAGTTTCTTCATGGTGTAGATGTGAAAGCCGGCGATCAGGGCTCCTTGAATAAAGGGGACACCGTTCAGGATGAAGAAGACCAGCGTAATCAAAACGTAGGTGCCGAGGTCGGCCTTGACTACGTCCCAGCCCTCGCCGATCCAGCGGGCAGGGGCGGCTTGCGCTCGCGCCGGTGGAGTCCAGGTAACAACACCGCCCAGCGGCACGGGAACGCTGCTCAACGGCTGACCGCAACTGCTGCAGAACTGCGCCTCCGTGACGACCTCCGTGCCGCAATGATGGCAGAACATTCATCTCCTCCTGAATGGACTCGCTTGAAGATACGCATCTCCGAGGCTTGTCGTTCAATCTTACTGTTTCTGGCGGCGCGCCAGGATTTCGTAGACGGGCTTGTTGTCGGCGAACACGCGCCACTCGGCAACTTGGCCGCCGCGGATGACGGCCTTCCAGGCCGCGGGTATCCGCCATGGCAGCCCGTCAATGGTGCCGCCCGCCTCGCCTGCCGCGAGCAGGAGATCGCCTTGGACCAGAACATGCTCGGGGCGAATCCAATAGTCCGGGCACATCGTGAAATAGCCGCGCCATGCGCCCTCCATGGTGCTTGCGCCCTGAATCCGATTGCCGAGCGCATCGACGAAGACATGATCGGACGACATCAGATACGCGATGGCGCTGGCGTTCTGGCTGCTAATGGCGGCTACGAACTGGTCAAAAACTTGGATGTCGCTCGATGGCTCCGGCATGCGCCTATTCTCTCGCATCTGATAAAGTGACCAGAACGGGCTATGAACGGGGTCTGGCAAGTCTACGCGATCAAGTATGCGCATCACGAGCGCCTGTCGAGCGAGAACTTCATCGGCGGTGACGCGCACGACGTACCGATGCCGCTCGACTACTTCGTGTGGGCAGTTGTTTCGGAGGACCGTGCGATCGTGGTCGATACCGGCTTCGACGAGTTCTCCGGCACGCGGCGTGGGCGCAACTTTCTGCGCTCGCCGGCCGAGGGACTGAAGACCATTGGCATCGATCCGGCGCGCGTGGAAGACGTCGTGATCACGCACATGCATTACGACCATTCCGGCAATCACGACCTGTTTCCGGCGGCGCGTTATCACCTGCAGGATCGCGAAATGAACTTTTGTACCGGACGCCTGATGTGCCACCCGGTCTTGCGCCATCCGTTCGATGAAGAGGACGTCCTCGCGATGGTGCAGAAGCTGTTTCGCGGCCGCCTTGTTTTTCACGACGGTGATGAGGAGCTCGCGCCCGGGCTCAGTGTGCATCGGGTCGGCGGGCATTCGATGGGGCTGCAGATGGTTCGGGTGCGGACGCGGCGCGGCGAAGTGGTGCTGGCATCGGACGCCTCACATTTTTACGCCAACATGGAGCAGGGCCGGCCGTTCCCGGTCGTCTACAGTGTCGCTGAAATGCTGGAGGGCTACCGCCGGGCTTATGAACTGGCCAGCTCGCGGGACCATGTCATCCCCGGGCACGATCCGCTGGTGTTGGAACGGTATCCAGCGCCTTGTCCGGAGCTGGAGGGATGGGTGGCGCGCCTTGATTAGTCCAGCGACAGAAACCAGAAGGCAGCTAGCCACCGGGTGGCGAATGTGGGTGGCCTCGAGCGTCATCATGCTCTGCTCGTGGTTGTCGTATGTCGATCGCCAGGTGCTCGCGGTGCTCTCGCCCATGATCTTGCGGGACACGCATTTGAGTGTGGAAGCCTATGCCGATGCGATCGCGGTATTTTCCGTCGTATATATGATGGCGAACCCGTTGTGGGGGTCGATTCTGGATCGCATTGGGCTGCGGATCGGGATGCTGATCGCGGTCGGTATCTGGACCGTCGCGAGCGTTTCGCATGCCTGGGTGGCCGGGCTCCTCGGCTTTGCAACCGCGCGCGGTGTGCTTGGATTTGGCGAAGGCGCGACATTCCCTGGAGGGCTGCGGACCGCGTCGGACTCACTGCCGCCGGACCGGCGCTCGCGCGGCATGGCCATCGCCTACAGCGGGTCCACGCTCGGCGCGATTGTCACGCCGCTGCTGGTGGTGCCGATTGCGCTCGCATTCGGGTGGCGCGCGGCATTCCTCATCACTGGCGCGCTGGGCGCTCTCTGGTTGATCTTGTGGGGCGCGGTCGCACGGCCGCCATGGCTGATCCCGTCGCGGCGAACATCGCGGCTCGTATTGCCACGGTTGACCGAACGGCGCTTCTGGATGCTGGTGGTGGGAATGGGGCTCGGCGGAGCGCAACTTGGCACTGTCTTGACGCTCAGCCCGGTGTATCTCAATCGCGTGCTCGGCATGACCCAGGCAGAACTCGGCCATATCTTGTGGGCTCCGACGCTGGGCTGGGGAATCGGCTACTACTTCTGGGGATGGGTCGCAGACCGGACGGTCGGCGACAATCAACGGCCTGTGATGCTTTACCTGCTAATGGCCGTTCTGAGCGCCCCCATTGTCCTGGTGACGCGGACGAATTCCGAATTCACGGTGTTGGCGCTGTTCTTCTGGGGCATGTTCACAGCGGTCGGATTCATCACCGTGTCCCTGCACGTGGCCGCGCATGCCTATCCGCAAGATCAGACCGGTATGGTGGCCGGAATTGGATCGGGCGCATGGGGCGCCGTACAGGCAGCCGTTCTGCCGCTGTACGGCCACTGGTTCGATCGACAGTTGTATATGGTGACGTGGACGTCGATGGTCGCTCTACCCGTCGCCGGCACGGCTTTGTGGCTATTGATCAGCAGAAACCGTAACGCCGGCGACAAGATCGCCGGCGCCGCTTAGCGTCTTACAGCGCTTTGGTTGGGGCCGGCGCCGGATACGAACGCAGCCGCGCCAGACCATCGACCAATTGTTCGAGTTCGGTCTCGCGCTGGGCGTAGGTCGAGTAAATCGAGCGCAGCGCGTCTGCCTGCCGATCGAGCCTTTCGACGACGCCGTCGACGCGCGACGACAGCCCGCTGAGCGTGGTCTTCACCGCTTCGACGTCTTCCTGCTGAACGCCCAACTCGCGGCAGAGCGTATCTATCCGCTCGGAAATCGCCGCAACTTGCTCGCGCGTTTCAGTGCGCAGAACCTGCAGTTCACTGGAGTGGCGCGTATCCGATTGATGTAGGCTGGACGTGAGCGCGTCCAGGCGCTGCCCGGCTTCATCCTGGCGCGCGCCGAGCTCTTTGCCGAGAGTATCGATCCGTCCTGACACTTCAACCGACGCGGCTTTCGTTTCCGTGCGGAACGCATTCAATTCCTCTGCCTGTCGGGTATCGGACTCGCGCAACGATGCCGTGGCCAGCGCCAATTCGTGGCACTGCTCCTGCACGGCCAAACTGACAGCACGCTGCTCGGAGACGACGCCGGTCAGATCCTGGAAACTGGCCTGAAGCGTATCGAGGCGCCGGCCGACGCTGTCGCCGACTTTGCGCGTTTCGCTCGCGATGTGATTCTCCAACTCCTTCAGCGCGACGACAAGCCCCCGCGCAAAACCGTAGGCGATCTTGTCGACAAGCGGCGCCAACGCCAACTGCGCTGCCTGCTCCCGCTCGGCGCCGTTCTCGCTTTTGCCGTTGGTGTGATGAGCGCGAAGGCCCTCCGCTTCGAACCAGTGCTCGGCTACCATCTCGGTCACGTTCGTTGCCATATGATCCTTTCTCTTAAACCAGGAAATGTTCGGTTAAATTGATGTTGCTGCGGAGCGCGGCCTGCCAGCACGAGCGAGCCTCCTCGTGCCTGCCCAATGCCATCAACGCATGCCCCAGGTTCAGGTGAGCTTCGGAAAACTCGGGTTGCTGATCGAGAGCCTTCCGATAATACGAAACCGCGTCCTCAGCGCGCCCGAGCTTTTGCAGCGCGAGTCCTGTGTTGTAGAGCAATTCCGGGCTCGGCCCTTCCAGTTCCAATTGTTGTTGGAAGAGCGCCGAAGCCTGCTTGAAATCCTGGTTCTCGACGGCAAGAGCCGCAAGACAGCGCACCGCCCCGGCCGGCTTCAATTCCACAGCCATTACGGCGCGCAGTGTGTCGCGCGCCTGCTCGACATTCCCCATTCTCGACTGCACCAACGCCACATTCAGCAGTGCATCCGGGCGTTTATTGGAGAGCGCCACACAAGACTCAAACGCGCGCAGAGCTGCCGAAAGATCTCCCAATTGGAACTGCGCATATCCCAAACGAAACCACGCGTCTTCGGCGTCAGAGTGAAGCTCAACGACATTCGCATACAAGCGGGCGGCGGCGGCAAAGTCCTGGCGGCGCTCCTCGAGCAAAGCGAGATTCCAGAGTGCCGGGCGAAGATCCGGCTGGACCGCGAGCGCATTTTTGTAGGCGGTCTCCGCGGCGGCCCCCTCCTCTGTCTCCTGTAGAGCGGCGCCAAGACTGAGCTGCGCTTCAGCAGATTGCGGCTGCAGTTCGACGGCTCGGTTGAATGCGCCCGCCGCTTCGCGGTGGCGCGCGCTCTTCTGCAGCGCCATTCCCAGGTTGAACCAAGCCGTGAAACTCTCCGGAGTTCGTTCGACCAACACCTCCGAGAGTTCGACGGAGGTTGCGTAATCGCGCCGCGCAAAAGCGGCCAGCGCCAGGCACTCCAACGCCCGTGACGAATCCGGCTGGATCTCGAGCCAGCGCCTCGACCACTGGGCAACCAATTCGTAATCCCCTACGCCGATTGCGGACGCAATGGCCTGCCCAAGCAACCCCTCGGATTGGCCGTCGCGCCGCAACAGCGTCTGATAAAGTTCGAGCGCCAGCGCATGGCGCCCAAGCATTTGCAGAGCGACGGCTTTGCCGCGTAACGCCGCCTCGCGAAACGGCTGCCTTTCGAGACAGCGCTCCAGCGCGTCCAATGCCTCTTGAACTCGCCCCACGTGCAGCAGCGAAATACCCAAGCCGAGCAACGCGCCGGTTCTTCGCGGTTCACGCTCGATGACCTGCTGAAACAGGGCGGCCGCTGCTTCCCACTCGCCAAGCTTCTCCAGGCATACGGCGCGATTGAACAACGATGTCGGATCTTCGCCGTCACGCCGGGCAGCTTCTTTGTACGCGGCCGCGGCATCGGCAAAATGGCCGAGTTCGAATTGCAGATGGCCCAGCGCGGCAAACAGCTTGGGCGACCACACTCCCGCATCACGGGCGCGGCAGAGCTCGGCGACGGCGTTCTCGGTTTGTCCCGCCAACTGCAGCGCTGCCGCCGCGGCCATGGTTTCGGTGAGGTTCATCGCTTTTCTCCTTCGCCGTCCCCGTTTGCGGCCGTCCGGGCGTCCCAACCCAAAGGAGCCATATCGCTGGCTGGAAGATTTCGCGGTAGCTCCGGCAAGGCTGCGGTATCGAGGATGGAAAGCGCGCCCTCCGGGCAGCGTGGCGGTTCAACAAGGTTCAGGAATCCGGCAGATGGGATCTTGTGGCGACGCTCGTTGCGGAGGCCGCTGGCCGGAACCGCACTCGCCAGATCCGGCTGCCACCACAACACCGGCGCCACAGCCCAGCCATCCGCATTGAGCGGCCGAGGTTCAACCGAGTGGAAGCCGGCAAGCGGAGCGGGGGCAACCGGCGGCTCGGAATTTTCCTGCTCAGTTCGTGCACGCCGTTTGCGCCCGACGCTGCGCGTATGCGCCGGCGGAATACTCTCAGGCGGCCTCGGCCACTCGGCGGCACTCATATCCGCAGACTCCTCTTGACGGCGATCGCCAGCGAAGCGATATCATAATGCGCCGCGCTTTGCGGGGCGTACTCTCCAATCCATTTGCCGGCTCCGAATGCTTCGACGAATGCGATCTTTTGGTGGATTGCCGGACCGATGGGTTCGCCGAAATTTTGCAGCTTCTGGTCGATCTGGCGGCCGGCATCGGTGCGGCGATCGATTTTCGAAGGCACGATCAGGCAGCGCGGGCTTCCGCTCCTCCGAATGCCGCGCGCCTGCCTCACCAGCTCCACGGCCGCCTCGGTCGCCACCAGATCGATACCGCTGGCCGTAACCGGGATCAGAACCAGATCGGCGATCTTGCTGGCAGCGAGCGTCGCCGCCGTCACATGCGCCGGCGCATCAAGAACCAGGTACCGTTCCTGGCGGGCGGCCGCCGCGCGCACCAGGAGCTCGCCGTCTTCATCGTTCTCGAGTGGCATAAATTCGCCCTTGAGCGGCAGCCGGCCATTCGTCCACCAATGCCGCGCAGTCCCCTGCGCATCGTTGTCGATCAACAGAACCTTTTCGCCACCGCCCGCCAGTTCGCACGCCAGGTTGACCGCGATCGTCGATTTTCCGCAGCCTCCTTTCAGATTGAGCACCGAGATCACGGCAGCCGGTTGACGTGGCGTATAGCCGACGAGGTTTAAAAATAACCGCCCCGCCTGTCCGCCGAATTCCGTTATGCTTTGTGTCGCCACGATGATTCGCTCCAGTATTTTGCGTTATCGGGGGCTGGCCTCGAACCGCACCTCAATCCGCACCTCGGCCTCGATCGGCTCCCCGTTCAGGGTCGCCGGTTTGTATAGCCATTTCGTCACCGCGTCGCGTGCGGAGCCGGTCAGCAGGGGATTTCCGCTGATCACTTTAATATTGGTAATGGCGCCACGTTTATCGACGGTTGCGTCCAGAGTCACCATCCCGGAAATACGGCGCTCTTTGGCGAGTAGCGGCATGCTTGGAGCCGGCGTCGAGATCGGACGGACAGGTTGCAGATTTCCGCCGGCCCGGCGCGGCGCTGGCGGTTGTGGAGCAGGAGCCGGAACCTCGCGAACCGGTGCCGCCGGCACTTGCACCGGAGTTACCGCCGCCGCCGGAAGCGCGGCAATCTCAGTGTAGAAGACAGGGGAGGGAGCGGGGGGCGGAGCCGGAGCAAGCGACACGGGCTGCGCCGGGACCGGCTTGGCGAGCGTGGCCGAATTGAACGGCCGTCGCGGCGCCGGCGGCTCGCTCTTCGATACGCGCTCCTCAACTGGACGGGACTCACGCGGATGTGCGAGGGGTTCGTGCCGCTCCACCGGGGTGGTGGCCGGAGCCGAGTCTGCGGAGACCGTGACTTCCGGAGCCACTGCCTTAGGTGCAGGCGTGGGTGCGACGACGGAGACTTTCGCGGCCGCGGGTGGCGGAGGCGTTGAGCCGTGAAGCATCCGCCTCACCCCTACACCGGCCGAGACCAGAACACAAAATGCCGCTCCCGCCATTACCGGCGGGCGGGTGTGCCAAGGCGCCGCTCTAGGCGGCTGCGGAGAAGCTAGTACCGCGGGCTCGGGGGGTGCGGGCGAAACGGACATGGCGGGCGCGGGCTGGCTGACTGTCACCAACTGGTCAGCTGCGCGCGGCTCAGGTTCTTTCTCTCGCTGCTGGCCGGCCACCCCACGGAGGTCGCGTTCGAGAATCGCGTCTCCCGGGAACAGCGACAACAAATTGCGCAATAGATCCGCCGCCTGTTCGGTTTGCCCCTGCTGGATAAGAAGCAGCGCCTTCTCCCGGCCGCGTTTATAAAAGCCCTGCTCCTCGCTGGCCGCACGCGCTTGCCGCACCGTTTCGAGAAGCGTCTGCACTTCCGGGTGTTGCGAGCCATCCAGCCGGACAAGAATCTGCTCCGCCTGTTCGAACTGGCGGCGGCCGACCAGCACCTGCGCCGCCCGCCACTCCTGCCGAAATTGCTTGTCGCGGTCCAGCTCCTGCCGCATCTCCAGCAAGGCCTGCTCTTGCGGCAGGGCGGCAAGCGCCCGCCGCAGCGTTTCTTCGGCCTGCGCATCGTCGCCATCGGCCAGGGCCTCGCGGATCTCAGAGACCCAGCGCGACACCTTCTTGCGGCGCTCCTGGTCGCGAAGATGCGCGCGCAAGCGCTGCACGGTTTGTTGCAGCGCTGCCGAAGAAGGGCAGGTTTCGAGTGCCTCTTCCACCACCGTGAGCGCCACTGCCCACTGTTGTGCCTGCTCGAGAGTTTCCACGCGGCGAAGGCAATCCTCAACCAGACGCCGGGTCTCCCACTCTCCCTGCATCTGCTCGACTGCCGCGAGCCGGGAGCGTAAAGCCGGTTCCTCCGGCATGGTGGAAGCTTTCTCGCGAAGGAACTGAACCGCCAGATCGACGCGATCCTGATCGAGAAGCCACTGCGCTTCGTCCAGCACCTGGCGGACCACGGCCGCCGCCTGGAACTGGCGCTGCCGCTGCTCGACATCCTTTCGCAGCGCAATCAGATCGGCATCATCGGGGTATGCGGCCAAAGCTGCATCGACCACCCCTAATGCATTCTCGAACCTTTCGTCGCGACAAAACGAAGCACAGCGCGTCCATACCTCGGCGATCGTGGCCGCCCGCTCCGATGCCTCGCCGCATTCGGTCCAAAGGTCATCAAGCGTTTGTTCCTGCGGAAATTCTCCCCGCAACCGTTCGAGAATTCCGGCGGCTTCCTCGAACCGCTGTCCGGCCATGAATTCCCGTGCCCTCGCCAGTTGGTCGTCGAATCGGGCACGCTGCTCTTGGAGTTGCTTCTGTTCCACGACGTACGCCAGCCATTCGCCAACCGCCGGCTCTCCGGGGCATTGCGCCTCCAGTTCCCGGAGGATTTCAATGGCGGCATCGAACGACTGGAGCAACAACAGCGACTTCGCCTTTGCTATCCCGTCCTCAACGCGCGCTTCCAATTCTCGACGGCGGATGGCGTCGGCAACAACGTCGGCTAGCGCTAGAGCATCCGGGTTCTCCGCGTCCTGTTCCAACGCTTCCAGAACTTTCAATTCGGCAGCGTCCAGATCTTTCTCATCCAGAGCTCGCCGAACCTGGCCCAGCAGTTCCGCCGTACGGCGGCTCTGTTCCACGCGCGTCCGAATCTGCTCCAGATGTGCACTGAGCTCCGCGTCCCCGGCATCCAAGCGCGCGGCCGCGTCCAAAAGCTCCGCCGCCCTCGCGAATCGGCCCCTGCCGGTCTCCTCCCCCGCCTCGCGCACCAGTTGCTCGACGCGCGAACGCACGGCACGGCTCTGCAGACGGGTCCGCAGCTCTCCGCGGAGCCGCTGTGCCACCGAATTGGCCGGATCGAGCTCCAGCGCGTCACGGACTGCCTGCAGCGCATTGTCCAACTCCCGCGACTCCAGGTATCGGTGCGCCTCCTCTACGAATTCCGACGCGCGCAGGCGCTCGAATTCCCGGAGGATCGGCTCGGCGTCATATCGAATCTCATCGAAGCTCTGATACCGTAAGTCACGGTCGAGATCCATGGCGCGGCCGACCAACTGCTCCAGCGGCTCGGGACAATCGGGCGCCAGCCCCCGCAGATTCCGAAGCGCATCCTGCTGGCACTCCGTCGAGACTGGGCGGAACGGGTGGACTCCCGTGAGTAGCTCATAATAAATAGCGCCGAACGAAAAAATATCGCTGAGGATATCCTGCAGCTCGCCGGGGTTTGTCTCGTGATATCGAGCCGCCTCGTCCGCGCCATCCGCCGTCAGGCGTAGCATGCCGAAATCCCGGACTTTGGCGGAGCCGTCAGCGCACAAGGCGATACCGGACGGACAAAGGCCGACGAACGTCAACCCGCCGCGATGCGCCGCCTGCACGCCTTCGGCCACCTGCCACATGATCCGCAGTTTGTCCAGCAGAGTGAACGGCCTTTTGTCAGCGATTGCATTCGCGAGGTGATCGTCGCCCAGATATTCGAGCGCCGCGAACGGCATCCCGACGTGTTCGCCGAGCTCATAAATCGAGATCAGGCTCGCATTGTGGACGTTGGCCATTGCCGCAACCTCGCGGCGAAACCGTTCTAGCCCCGGTTTATTCGCAACATCGGTGAGCACCCGGAGTGTCACGCGCCGCGCCGTCGCCCGATCCCACCCGTGAAACACGCGCACCACGGCGCCCTTGCCAACCTCGGTTTCAACGTCATACTTTCCGATGCGTGCCGCGATGCCGCGCCCCGCGCTGATTGCTGATGCGGATGCCGGCGCCTTGCGATTTCCGGCGGGAGTGTCTGGCGAGCCGGGGAGCGGCCGAATCTGTCGAGACGCGCTCAATGCTTTAACCTCCGAAGCTGCCTGGAACGGAAGAAGTGCGTAAGCCTTTGTACCAGTATTCCCAGACGCGAGTCCAAGAGAAAATTCCGCGACTCGCGCGTTTTCCACAAATTTATTGCGACGTGAAATGAAGCGCTTCAATCCTTCGCGATGTTCAAACTTTGTGGATAAAACGCGCTCTTTGCCGGATGTTATGCGATTACAAGATCTGCCACCAGCGGCAGATGATCCGAAGCCACGAGCGACATCCGGCTGCGGTGAAAACGCGCGCTCTCTACTTCGAAGTGATCGTCGTAATAGATGTGATCCAGATGCAGCAAAGGCAGGCCGGAGGGATAGGCGCGGCTGCGCCGCAGGTGTTTGCGGAGATTGGTCAGGTGGAACTCGGCGGTCAATGTGCGAGTCACCAGACCGCGAGTCCATTCGTTGAAGTCCCCCAGCACAACTCGCGGGCCGGCGATGTCAAGAGCTTGCAGCAGATCCGGATCGGCCAGCCGCCGGGCTTGCTTGCGCCGTTCGAAATGGCCGGTGCCCAGATGCACGTTGAAGACGTGCGTCAGGTTCGTGCCGAGCCGAATATCCGTGCGCAGCACACCCCGCTCTTCTCTCCCCGAAACGCTCAGGTCGGCATGACGCGTCTTTTCGAATTTCCAGCGGCTGAGAGTGACGTTGCCGTACACGCCGCCGCGGTACTTACGGGTTTCGCCGATGGCGTAGAAATATCCGAACTGCCGGGCAAGATAGCTCGCCTGATGATCCTCCGGCGCTTTTCCTTCGTGACTGACGACCTCCTGAAGCGCCACGATATCCGCATGCACCTCGCCCAGTACGCGCGCCACGCGCTCGATGCGCACCCGCCCGTCCATGCCCCTCCCTTTGTGAATGTTGTACGTTGCGATCCGAATTCTGTGCACGGCGACTTAACCTGGACTTAACCTGGGACAGACGGGAATCGCCCCGCCTGTCCCGGCAACTTCAGATTCCGAGTTCCTGGAAGACCTCGCGCGCCAACCGGAAGCTGTCAACGGCAGCCGGCACCCCGCAGTAGATCGCAACTTGCAGGAAGACCTCTTTGATATCGTCTTTGGTCAACCCGTTGTTCAACGCCCCTTTGATGTGCGCCTTCACTTCGTGTGGGCGGTTGAGGGCTGAGATCATCGCCAGGTTAATAAAACTCCGTGTTTTGCGATCGAGCCCCTGCCGGCCCCAAATCTCCCCCCAGCAATACTGCGTCACCAATTCCTGAAGCGGCCGGTTGAAATCGTCGGCCGTCCTGAGGGCATTGTCCACGTAATCGGCGCCCAGTACTTGCCGGCGGATCGCCAGCCCCTTTTCAAACATCTGTTGGTCCACTCGTCTCTCCTTTATCCTATGTCGGACTCGTCCGTGTATCGGAAGCGTTCCTATCCATGATGCAGGATTTCGTCAGTTCTCGGAGGCCCTTCAGCCCGCGTTGACTTCGCGCTACAATCGAAGCGGATTTAGAGATCTTCTTTCTTGTAACAGGAGGACTCTATGGACAAACCGCGCCATCCTCACGTGATCCGGACCTGGAGGGTGGAACGAACCAAGCTTCCCTACCGGCCACCTCAACCCGCGAAAACGCTGCCGCATCCGTTTGTCAGCCCACCGCACCGCGCGGACCGGAATGTCACACCACCTGCCCCGGCGCCGGAGAAGGAGGGCTGAGGACACGACATGATGCTCGCCTCGCAACTGCGCTCCGGGGTGGCAATCCTTTTCGAGGGGCAGACCTACCGCGTCATCTCCGCTGAATATCATCCCGGCCAGGGAAAAATGGGCGGCGTTTGCCACACCCACCTCCAGAATCTCGGAACGGGAACCCTCCGGGATTACAGCTTCCGCTCCGAACTCAGGCTACAGGAGGTGTCGCTCGACAAGCAAACCCTCGAATTCTTGTATGCCGATGGCGGCCAGTGCTGTTTCATGAATCCGGAAACTTACGAGCAGACCGAAATCGCGGGTGAGGTCATCGGCCCGCGCGCCCAGCTTTTAACGCCGGGCATGACCCTGGCGATCGAGTTCCTGGAAGGCCGTCCCGTGAACGTCGTCTTCCCGGACGTATTGGAACTGAAGGTCGTCGATACCGCGCCGCCGCTGCACCAGCAGGCTGATAGCAACTTCAAAACGGCACAACTGGAAAACGGCACCGAAGTTTTGGTGCCGCAATTTGTCAAGACGGGCGACCTGATCCGCCTCAATGTCGAAACCATGAGATACATGGCCCGGGCGGAAGCCAAAGCCAGAGCGACCTAGTCGCAAAGGAGCTGAAACGTGTCCACCGTGATGGAGAAGAAAGCCGACCTCGCCGGCCCCGGGATCGGCGATTACGCGGAAATCGAGAAGATTCTACCGCGTGATTATCATTCTCTGCTGAGCCCCAAAGAGACTCAGAAGGCGATTTTTGCTGCCAAGGAATATATCGAGGAGAACCTCTGCAAGAGGCTCAACCTCATGATGGTGACCGTTCCGCTCCTCGTCGATGTCGAGAGCGGCGTGAACGATTACCTGGACCGGGATGGCTCCCGCGCTCCGATTCAGTTCCACATCTCGAACGATTACGACAAGCATCCTGTCAATGCCCAGGTGGTACAGGCAGCCACCAAGTGGAAACGGTTGGCACTGAGGCAATTCGGCATGATGACCGGCGAGGGCCTTTGCACGGATATGCGAGCCGTCCGCAAGGATTACTTCCTCGATCATGATCACAGCGTCTACGTGGATCAATGGGACTGGGAAAAGGCGATTACCGCCGGCGAACGCACGCTCGATTACCTCAAGGCGACCGTTCGCGCAATCTGGGAGGTGCTGGTCGGCGCTGAACGACATGTTCAGAAGCTGTTCCCGCAGCTCGCCGACCCGCGGTATCCAGACCTGCCAGATCAGTTGATGTTCCTGCACGCCGAAGACTTGCTCGAGATGTATCCGGACTTGCCGCGGAAACAAAGGGAAACGGCGATTCTGCAGAAATATCCGGCCGTCTTCATCGTCGGGATCGGATGGACTCTGAAAGACGGATATCCGCACGAAATGCGTGCTGCCGACTATGACGATTGGGTAACGGAGACCCGGACCGATTCAGGCCGGCCGGCCCACGGGCTGAATGGCGACATTCTGGTATGGAACCCGGTTACCCGGCGGCGGCACGAGTTGACTTCAATGGGGGTCCGCGTAAACGCGGAAACGCTACGCCGGCAACTCGAAATCACGGGCCAGCTGGATTTTTTACGTTATCCGTACCACCAGGCGATTGTGAACGGGGAAATTCCGCTCAGCATCGGCGGCGGAATCGGACAATCCCGCACCTTGATGCTGCTGCTTCGTAAAGCCCATCTGGGCGAGGTCAGCGTGACGGTATGGCCGAAGATCCTAAAGGAGATGTGCGCGGAGCGGGATATTCACGTCTTGGAATAACTTAGGCGTAAGCAACTTGCGTCAACTCAGCGTGGCGGGCGGGTCGAAAGGGTCGGGTGGACCTCGCGTTCCACCGCATCCAGGCCATCGTCAGCACCCGGACCACTTCGCTACGATCAAAAGGTTTGGCCAGCACATCGTAAGCACCCAGGTTGAGAGCTTCCGACCAGAGCCGGTCGTCGGCGAGCCGCGATGTGACGATCAGATACGGCGGCTCGGGTAATTCCCTGAACCCCTCGAGCAAGTGGGGCCAGTTGCTGTCGGCGTCACACAGGACAATCGGGATCCGCGCCTTGCGCAGGGTCGACACACATTCGTCCAACTCCGAGCAGACAAACACCCTTCCGGCGGTATCCGTGCCCGCCGGCCAATCGGAACGCTGCAAAATGTCGCCCAGCGCAGCATGATTTTCGTCCATCGGGCCGACGGAGATGATCAGTACTTTGTGTGAATTCGTTACCATTTAGAGTCAGAATATCCGGAATGCCGAAACCCCTCAAGGAATCTTATGAGGGCATCCATCCCCCCTTTTGAGGGCAGTCTGTAGATGTGAGCTATTCCAGCAGGCGAACCGCGAAATACAAGCCCCCGAATACCAGCACGGAAAGAGTGGCGACCACCACCCATTTAATCGCCTGCTCGCCCTTGCTGGTTTCCTGGGCGGCATCGTGTTTCATCTGTGCATCAAGGCTGTCGAACATCGGAGTCTCCTTTCTGCGAAACCGCAATCAGAAGAACTGTTTCTACCGATGTGGCCCTCAGGCGGGCCGCAGGTAAATCAGGTAGAAATATTTTAACAGGTTTTCAGGCCTGATTAGCAGTACAATAGCTCCGGAGCCGAGTATGCTTCGGCGATCGCCGCATCTGTTCGGGGCTGCGGCCATACTGGCAGCCCTGGGGCCGGCGCCTGCGCCCGATGCCTACACATCGCAGCGCCAGCGGATGGTTCGGGAACAAATCGAATCCCGGGGCATTCATCGTGCGGATATCCTGCACGTCCTGCGAACAACACCTCGACATCTGTTTGTTCCAGAGGGAATTCGCGAACGGGCCTACGACGATTGCGCGCTGCCGATCGGCTCGGGATCGACCATCTCGCAACCATATATCGTGGCGTTGATGACTGACCTGCTTACTCCCCAGAAGCATCAGCGCATCCTCGAAATCGGAACGGGTTCCGGATACCAGGCGGCGGTCCTGGCGCAACTCACCGAGCACGTCTATACGATCGAAATCATGCCGGATCTGGCGGAGTCGTCACGCGAGAAACTGGCCGGGCTGGGGTATTCAAACGTCACCGTGCGTCAAGGCAATGGATACCGCGGCTGGCCGGAAGAAGCGCCATTCGACGGCATCATCGTAACCGCGGCACCCGCGGAAGTCCCCCGAACTCTGATCGATCAATTGGCCCGCGGCGGCCGGCTGGTCGCGCCGGTTGGGGCCGGCTGGGCCCAGAATCTGACCGTGATCGAAAAACGCGTCGACGGCGCGCTTGTCACGTATTCGGTGGCTCCGGTTCTCTTCGTTCCGATGAAAAGTAAGTAACGCCGGCGATCTTGTCGCCGGTGTGCTCCCGCCGGCGACAAGATCGCCGGCGCCACTCAATCGAGGAAGAAGGGCGTTTCGTTGTCGCCGCGCAGCACGATATCGAAGCAGTAAGCCGAAATTCCATCCGCGTCGAAGTTCTGGTCGCGTACCGCGAACAGCCGCCGCCGCGCCCGCGGATCGCTGACACAGCTCAGCACGGGATCATCGACGCCGTCCGCCGAGTCATTGAAGAATACCGTGGTCACCAGCCGCCGCGTCAGTCCGATCGCCAGGACCATCAGGTTGATATGCGGGCAGCGGCTGACGCCGTCGTCCTCGCGTGAGCTTCCCGGCAAGATGGTCCGAAATTGATAGAGGCCATCTTGGTCGGTCCGCGTTCGGCCCCATCCTGAGAAATTGGGGTCAGCTTGGGCCGAGCGCGGGTCCAACGGGTGACGGAAGATGCCATTCGCGTCCGGTTGCCAGATTTCGAGAACTGCGTTGAACACCGGGCGCGCGCCTTCCTCGACGATTCGGCCGGCAAGGAGAATCTTCTGGCCCCGCGCCTGCCTGCCTTCGACCGTAGTCAAGTCATCCAAACCGTCGATGAGCGGCTTCAGGTAAAACGGGCCAATGGTGCAAAACGGCGACGGGATCACGTCGTGCCTCCTCAATCGAGCGGCGGCGTCGCGCGCTTGCCACGCATGACGAAATCCTGCCGGAATTGCATCAAGTTCGGGATCCCGACCTTCATGGGCTGCAACTGGAAGATGAGCCGCTGCCGCGCTTCCTCATCGCGTACGCCGTTGAGCAGCAGGTCCGTTTCGTTGAGCGGCTCGCCGGGAAAGAACATTTGTGTGATGTACCGGCTCATCCAGCTTGGCCCGATGATCGAAAAGTGAATATGTGGCGGCCGCCACCACCAATCCGACTCAGTCACCGGATACGCGCCCGGCTTGATGGTGATGAACTCGTACTCGCCGTCGGGACCAGTGATCAGGCGCCCCCAGCCGGTGAAATTCGGGTCCACCGGCGCTTCATGCCGGTCCGCCTCATGAATATATTTGCCAGCAGCGTTTGCCTGCCATAATTCCACCACCATGCCCGGCAACGGCGAGCCATCCTCGTCCATAACGCGTCCGGCCACGTGGATAAGTTGCCCCATCGCGCGCGGCGCGTCCGGAACGGGCCGGGAGAGATCATGATCGTTCGCGTTCAGCCGGCCTCCGAGATCAGCGGGCCCGGTGCGCTCTGAAAGCGTGAGCGGCCGGCGGATGAGCGGCTGCGCGGGATTTCGCGTGAAACTGCGCGGGTAGCGCGGAATTAGCCGGTCACATTGGGTCGCGTCGTCGTACGGAAGATACTCGATCTGGGGAACACTTTTGACGGAGTTTCCGGCCATGAGGTATGTGAGCGCCATTTTATCATGCGACCTGACTCTGAAATCCGCCTTGCTATGATCGCAATAGCCGATGAATCCCGATTTTCTGGTAATCGGAGCGGGGGTGGCGGGCCTGCGGGCGGCGATCGAACTGGCCGACGCGGGCACGGTGCTGGTTGTCGCGAAGGAGAGCCTGCAGGAATCCTCGTCCGAATACGCACAGGGCGGCATCGCCGTGGCTTTGAGCGATGACGATGAAGTCGAGCTGCATGAGCAGGACACGATTTACGCGGGCGATGGCGTGTGCAATCGAACAGCGGTGCGGACGCTCGTCGAAGAAGGTCCGGCGGCCATTCAAGAGCTAATCGATTGGGGAGCGGCGTTCGATCGTGCCGGCGGCGGCTTGGCGTTCACCCGCGAAGCGGCGCACAGCCGCAGCCGCGTGCTGCATGCTCATGGCGACTCAACTGGGCGCGAGATCGCCCGCACCCTCTATCGGAAAGCGGCCTCGCTCTCGAATATTACTTTTCGCAGCTACGCCGCCACGACGGACCTGCTGGTGGATGGCACTGTCACTGGCGCTTCACTCTACGATGCCGCGGCGCGGAGCACGACCCCGATCCACGCGCGAGCCGTGCTTCTGGCGACTGGAGGCCTGGGCCGTGTCTTCGTCAATACCACGAATCCCGAGGTCGCGACCGGCGACGGGGTGGCGATGGCGTTTCGCGCCGGTGCGGAAATCAGTGACATCGAGTTCGTCCAATTTCATCCGACCGCGCTGCACATCGAGGGCGCGCCCTGCTTCCTGCTTTCGGAGGCGCTACGCGGCGAGGGCGGCATCCTGCGGAATGCGGCCGGTGAACGGTTCATGGAGCGCTATCATCCCTTGAAAGACCTGGCGCCTCGCGATGTCGTAGCGCGCGCGGTTGTGAGCGAGATCGCGCGCACCGGCGCCTCTCACGTCTGGCTCGACCTGGCGCATCTCGGGGAGGCATTTCTGCGCGAGCGATTTCCGCGAATTTATCAGACTTGTCTACAGTACGGCGTGGACATTACGCGGCAGCCGGCGCCGATACGGCCGGCGGCCCACTATGCAATGGGCGGCGTGCGTACAGATCTGACTGGGCGCACCTCGCTGCCGGGACTATTTGCAGCCGGCGAAGTCGCATGCACCGGGGTCCACGGCGCCAACCGATTGGCCAGCAATTCTCTGCTGGAAGGAGTGGTGTTCGGCGCGCGTGCGGGCCGAGCCATGCGCGAGTCGCCTCCGCTGTCTGGTGATAACAGGGTGCAAGCAAGTTCATTCGACGTTCCTCGCGCCAATGCGATCGATATTCGCCAACTCACCTGGGACCGTTGTGGAATTGTGCGCTGTCGGGACGGCCTCGACCCTGCGATCGAGCAACTGGAACAGTACAGATGTCAACCGATGGAGCCGACGCGCGAACGGGCTGCGCTTCGAAACATTCACCAGGTCGCGCTGCTGATTGCGCGATCCGCGCTGGCGCGTGAAGAAAGCCGGGGCGCTCACTTCCGCACGGATTTTCCGGCCAAGCACGCCGAGTTCGAGAAGCACTCCGTCATTGGCAGGGATTCGGATGTCCGGTTTGAATGACCGGGCGCCGCGGGCGGTTCCGGCCTGCGCGCTGATCCTCCTCTCCGCCGGAGCCATCCGCGAGGTAGACCCTTCTTCCGTTTTCTGGACTGCCCCGTCGATTCTGGTGGCGGCGATGCTGATCGCATGGGCCGCGGAATCGGCGCAGTTCTTCATTGCCCAGGGCTTTGCGCTGGCCATTCTAGCCTGGCTTCAAACTCTGCCGGAATTC
>Ga0335079_10001683_pt1 | contig 25226 bp, 24 predicted proteins | sample Lox_Sample_33_FD_206719 | JGI IMG/M metagenome (GOLD analysis project Ga0335079, IMG submission 206719) | Soil microbial communities from Loxahatchee National Wildlife Refuge, Florida, United States - Lox_Sample_3.3 | ecosystem: Environmental > Terrestrial > Soil > Wetlands | place: USA...
GCTGCTGGCGGTTATGTTCGTGCCGCTGATCCTAGGCATTCCGTATCTCTACGTTTGGGACCATCGCGAGCTGGTGCAGCACGATCCCAAGCTGCAGCACCAGCTGCAGTATCTCCGTGCGCCGTGGTTCATCACGCGCGCCGTCATTTGTTTCGTGGCCTGGATACTGGTGGCCTATCTGCTGAACCGCTGGTCGGCGGCGCAGGACCAGACGAGCGATCCGCGGCTCCGGCGGCGGCTGCCGCGGCTGAGCGGGCCGGGAATGGTGATCTACGGCTTCACCGTCACCCTGGCCTCGATCGACTGGCTGATGTCGCTTTCGCCGCATTGGGGCTCGACGGTCTATCCATTCATTCTGATTGCGGGCGAGATACTGGCCGGGCTCTCGTTCGCCGCGGCCATGCTGGCGCTGCTGGCGCAGTACAAGCCGATGTCCGAGATTCTGCAGGAGAAGCACCTGCACAGCCTGGGCAAGATGATGCTGGCCTTCGTCATGCTGTGGGCCTATTGCTCGTACTCGCAGCTGTTGATCACCTGGGCCGGCAATCTGCCCGGGGAGATCGCGTGGTACCTGCCGCGGGTGCACACCGGCTGGAAATATGTAGCGCTGGCGCTGGTGGTGCTGCACTTCGCGGTGCCGTTCGCACTGCTGCTCTCGCGCGATCTGAAGCGCAATGCCCGCCGCCTGGCGCGGGTGGCGATCCTGCTGGTGCTGATGCGCTATGTCGACCTGCTGTTCTGGATCGCGCCCAACCCGCTGCCCGGCTTTGCGTATGGGTTGCCATTCCAATGGATGGACATCGTGGTGCCGGTCGGTATCGGCGGCATCTGGATGGCGGCGTTCGTCTGGGCCCTGCGCAAGAGGCCGCTGCTTGCGCTCAACGACCCGCGTTTGCAGGAGGTGGTGGAACATGCCGCAGAACGTGCCTGAAGCGCAACAAGAAGAAGTTCTCAACCCGGGCGTGAGCTACGAGCCCAGCCAGGCGGACCTGCGTGTGGTCCTCGGGTTCCTTTTTGCCTTGGGACTGGCGGCGGCGCTGGTGCTGCTAGTTCTCTGGGGAATGTTCGGCTACTTTCGCAGCAAGTCGGCGGAGCGGGGGCCGCTGCCCAGCCCGCGAATGTACACCTCGCCGCCGAGCGTTCCGCAGCCGCAGCTTCAGCCCGACCCGGTGGCCGATTACAACGTGTATCGCTTGTCTGCCAAGCAGACGCTGGACAGCTATGGGTGGGCGGACCAGAGCGCAGGCGTGACGCGCATTCCCATCGATAAAGCCATGGATCTCGTGGTGGAGCGCGGGTTGCCATGGCAAGCGCCGGGGAGCGGCCCCGCGCCGACAGCGCCGAATCCGAACCCGGCAACTGGTCCGATGCCCGGCGCAACGCGTGGGCAGGAAGACCTGAGCAGGACAAGGAAGTAGAGATGCCAAGGGCCGCAAATCTAAATCTTCGCCTAGGCGCAGCCGTGGCAGCGCTGGTGATCGCGATCATGCCGGCAAACGCCCAGTACATGCACGAGCCCAAACAGGCGCTGACGCAAAATGCGCCCATTCCCATCCTGCAGGAGGTGGGCATCGATCAGCGCATCGGGCAGCAGATTCCGCTCGACCTGGTCTTTCGCGATGAGACCGGCAGAAGTGTTCCACTGCGCCGTTACTTCGGACAGCGGCCGGTACTGCTGACCCTGGTTTACTACCAGTGTCCGATGCTCTGCTCGCAGGTGCTGAACGGAGTGGTGGGCGGCCTGCTGCCGCAGAAGCTGAGCGTGGGCCGCGACTTCGAGATTGTGACCGTCAGCTTCGATCCGCGGGACACGCCCGCCGGCGCCACCGAGCAGCGGGACATGTATCTGAAGCGCTATGGCCGCGCCGGCGCGGAGAAAGGCTGGCATTTCCTTACCGGCGACACGCCGGCGATTGAGGCGCTCACCAAGGCGGTCGGTTTTCGCTACGCCTGGGATCCGAAGATCCAGCAGTACGCCCACGCCAGCGGGATCATGGTGGCGACGCCGGACGGCAGGCTCTCTCATTATTTGTATGGCATCGAATACACGCCCAGGGACCTGCGCCTGGCGCTGGTGGAATCGTCACAGGGGAAATTGGGCAACGTGGTGGACAAGATCACGCTGTATTGCTACCACTACGATCCCGCGACGGGTAAGTATGGCGCGGTGGTGAGCAACATGCTCCGCCTCGGCGGCGCGCTGACCCTGCTGCTACTCGGCGGACTTCTGGCGGCGGCGTGGCGGCGGGACTTGCGCACGAAGACGGCTGCAGCGCCGGCGCCGCGCGCGCACAAATCTCCGGGAAGGGCCGGCTGATATGTGGACTGACTTCCCATTATTTCCGGCGAGGGCAGCGAGCTTTGCTGACAGAGTCGATCCGCTCTACTTCTTCTTGATCGCGGTCACAGTGTTCTTTTCGGTCGGCATCTTCCTGACCATCACCGTTTTTGCCATCAAGTACCGGCGATCGGTCCACCCCAAGGCGGAGCAGATCGAGGGCTCGCTGGCAGTGGAGGCTATCTGGTCGATCATCCCGCTGGGCATTGCTCTGTTCATCTTCGTGTGGGGCGCGTCGGTGTACTTCAGCTACGCCGCGCCGCCGAAGAACGCGCTTCGCATCTATGGAACCGCCAAGCAGTGGATGTGGAAGTTCCAGCAGGCGGACGGGCAGCGCGAGATCAATGAACTGCATGTGCCGGTGGGCCGCGACGTCGCAGTCACGCTGATCTCGCAGGACGTCATCCACAGCTTTTTCGTGCCCGCGTTTCGGGTGAAGATGGACGTGCTGCCCAACCGCTATCGCACGGTGTGGTTCCACCCGACGCGCACCGGCACCTATCACCTTTTCTGCGCCGAGTACTGCGGCACCTCGCACTCCGGCATGATCGGCTGGGTGGTGGTGATGGAGCCTGCCGATTACGAGGCCTGGCTGGCGTCGGGTGGCGAAGGGTCGCTGGCTTCCTCCGGCGAAAAGCTGTTCCGCCACTTCGGCTGCATCAGTTGCCATCGCGCCGACAAAGGGGCGCGCGGTCCCGACCTGGCCAGCCTGTATGGCCGGGAGATTCACTTCCAGGATGGCACCACGGCCGTCGCGGATGAGAATTACATTCGCGACCGGATTCTCGGCCCGCGGCAACCGGGGCGATTGGTGGCGGGATGGCAGCAGATTATGCCGGTCTTCCAGGGGCAGGTGAACGAAGAAGAGATGCTGGAACTCATCGCCTACATCAAGTCGCTGCAGCAGAATCCTCTGAACGTGAACCCCAATGCTCCCATTCCGGATGAAGAGCAGCGCAAACGTAATCCCCAGGTGGAACCACAGGTGATCCGTCCATGAGCGCACCGTCTGTCGCCGTCGAGCCCCGCGAGCACTACCTGAACGTGGATTACGGTATCCGTTCGTGGCTGCTCACCACTGACCACAAGCGCATCGCGATTCTCTACATGATCTCGATCACGGTCATGTTCTTCATCGGCGGGATCTTCGCCACGCTGATCCGCCTGGAGTTGATGACCCCGGCGGGCGACTTGGTGAGCTCTGACACTTACAACAAGCTGTTCACTATGCACGGCATCGTGATGGTCTTTTTTTTCCTGATCCCGTCAGTGCCGGCGGTGATCGGCAACTTCGTGCTGCCCATGATGGTGGGGGCGCGCGATATGGCTTTTCCCAAGATTAACCTGCTGAGCTGGTACATGTACGTGATCGGCGCGGGAATCACGCTGTACTGCATCACGGTCGGCGGGGTGGACACGGGCTGGACCTTCTATACTCCGTTCAGCACCACCTACTCCAATACTTACGTCTTCGGCTCGATCGTAGGCATTCTGTTTGCCGGATTCTCCTCCATATTTACTGGGCTGAACTTTATCGCCACCATCCACAATTTACGCGCGCCCGGACTGACCTGGCGCCGGATGCAACTGTTCCTGTGGTCCAACTATGCGACCGCGGTCATCATGATCCTGGGCACGCCGGTGGTGGCCATCAGTCTGATCCTGGTGGCGGTGGAGCGGGTGTGGCACATCGGCATCTTCAATCCGGCGCTGGGCGGTGACCCGGTGCTCTTCCAGCACCTGTTCTGGTTCTACTCCCATCCGGCTGTGTACATCATGGTGCTGCCCGCCATGGGAGTTGTCAGCGAACTGGTCACCACCTTTTCGCGTAAGCGCGTGTTCGGCTATGAATTCGTGGCCGCGGCGTCGATTGCCATCGCCGTGTTCGGCTTTCTGGTGTGGGGCCATCACATGTTCGTGGCCGGGATATCCCTCTATTCAGCCTTGTTGTTTTCTGTCATGAGCTACCTGGTGGCCATTCCCTCGGCGGTCAAGGTCTTCAACTGGACAGCCACCTTATATAAGGGCGCTATCTCTTACCGCACGCCCATGCTCTACGCCTTCGGCTTCATAGGGCTGTTTACCATGGGCGGGCTGACCGGACTGTTCGTGGCGGCGCTGGGCGTGGACATTCACGTCACCGACACCTATTTCGTAGTGGCGCACTTCCACTACATCATGGTCGGCGGCACGGTGATGGCCTACCTAGGCGCCATCCATTACTGGTGGCCGAAGATGTTCGGGCGCATGTATCCGGAGGGATGGGCGAAAATTTCCGCCGCCACCATTTTCATCGGATTCAACGTAACCTTCTTCCCGCAGTTCCTGCTGGGATACCTGGGGATGCCGCGTCGCTACCACGCCTACGCCCCGGAGTTCCAGGTGTTGAACGTGATGTCCACGGCAGGCGCGTCGATCCTGGCGGTGGGATATCTGCTCCCGCTGATCTACTTGATATGGTCGCTGCGCTACGGCGAGATCGCGCCTGCGAATCCGTGGGGATCGACGGGCCTGGAGTGGCAGACCACTTCGCCGCCGCCCACGCACAATTTTGAGGAAACACCCGTCGTGACTGAAGAAGCCTACGCCTACGATAAGCATCCGGAGATGGAATTTGTCGCATAGCACGGAAGCCGCTGCCGTTCACTCCGCCCTGCAGGCGCCGTATCGCGACCTGGAGCATCAGCGCGAGACCGCCACGCTGGGCATGTTCGTCTTCCTGCTTACCGAGCTGATGATGTTCGGCGGCCTGTTTTGCGGCTACCTCGTCTACCGCACGCTGTATTTCCCTTCGTTCCTGGAAGCCAGCAAGCACATGGATCTGACGATCGGCGCGGTGAACACGGCCGTTTTGATCTGCAGCAGCCTGACCATGGTGCTGGGCGTGCAGGCGGCGCAGCAGGGGCGCCGCAAAGCTATCGTCATGTGGCTCATCATTACCATGCTGTTGGGCTGCACCTTCCTTGCGCTGAAGGGTGTGGAGTACTCCCACCACTGGGCGGTGCATGAAGTGCCGGGGATCAACTTTGATTTTTCGTCGGCGGTTCCGCTGGTGGAAGTAGGCAAGGTGCAGCTGTTTTTCGCCCTCTACTTCATCATGACCGGCCTGCACGCGCTCCACATGCTGATCGGACTTGGGCTGGTAACGTGGATCACCATCAGCGCTTACAAGGGGCGCTACTCATCGGCGTATCACAACCCGGTGGAGAACGTCGGGCTCTACTGGCACTTCGTGGATATCGTCTGGATTTACCTGTTCCCGCTCTTATATCTGATCAGCCGGATGCATACCTGATATGGCAGAACACATCATTCCGAAGAAGACATACATCGCTACCTGGGCCACGCTGATGGCGATGACCCTGATCACCACGCTGGTGGCGTTCGTGGATTTGGGGCGCTTCAACACGGTCGTGGCTCTCGCCATCGCCACGTTCAAAGCCACGCTGGTGGTGCTCTTCTTCATGGGCGCCAAGTACACGCCGCGGCTGATGCGCGTGGCGATCACCAGCGGCCTGTTCTTTCTGGCGCTGCTGCTGGTGTTCAGCATGATCGATTATCTTAGCCGCCTGTGGCCGGCGTGAGGAGATGTAACGCCGGCATCTTGCCGGCTGTCCTGAGGGCATCCTGCCCTCAGCACTAGGGATTCGGGGGTGTTTTGCGTGTGGGCGAGACGCCCACACGGACAGCCGCCGGGACGGCGGCGCTACTTCGCCGCGGTCGTCTGGCCTTCGAGTTTGCGGAACGCCTTGGCCAGGCCGTCGACGATGTCCGTCTTGCCTTCGCCTTTGATCTCCAGCAATAGCGGCGGCACCTGCGGCGCGGAACGCAGCAGGTTCATGGTCTCTTCCCAGTTCACGGTGCCATCTCCCGGCCACAGGTGATCGTCGGCAGTGCCTTTGTTGTCGTGCACATGGGTGGAGCGGATGAGCGGCTTCAGCAGCGAGAATGCCTCCGCCACGCTGCCCATGATGTGAGCGTGACCAGTGTCGAAGCAGACCCCGACATCGTCGAAGTGCGCATTGTGAATCAGTTCCACCAGGCGATCCGGCGTGGAGAGCTCGTTGGGAATGTTCTCCAGCAGCAGCGTAACTCCGAGCGGCTTGGCGAAGGCCTTCAAATGTTCGATGGAAGTCATGGCGGCGTCGGATTTCTTCGCGTCCCAATCCTCGCCGCTGGTGCCGACGTGCTGCACCAGGAAGCGGAAGGGAATCTGCTCGGCCACCTCGATGGCGCGCTTGATCTCGTCCATGGCCTCGATGCGGGCGCGCTTGTCGAGCGCCGCAATGTTGACCGGCGGCGAGCCGCGACGCCCCCACTCGTACTCGCTGTACATGGGCGAGTGGATGGAGTGGAGCGGGATGCCCTTGTCGCGGAACCAGTCACCGATCTCCTTCACATGGGAGCGGCGGTTGGCATAGTCGAAGTGGCCGCGGGCGCCGAAAATCTCAATGGCTTCGGCGCCGGCTTGCAGCAGGCCGTCGAGCAGGCTGCCGTGCAGCCGCTCCCGGACGTAGACATGGGTGGAAATCGCTTTCAGCATGAGTGCTTTCCTGATGTTTCCGCTTTTACCCGGCTTCTTGCCGAGACGCAGCATGCTGCGTCTCTACAGCACGCAATCTAGTCTAATACCCTACCGCCCTGCCTTCATACCGGCTGTCGCTGGCGCCCAGGCGTTCGCCCGTTTTGGGATCAATGGCCACGCACTCCACGTCGCCCCAGTGTCCGTGCCACTTGCCGCGCTCGTTATAACCCTCTTCGATCTTGTGTCCCATGGCCGCGAGGCGGTTTCCGGCCGCGGGAGAGAAGCCGTCTTTTTCAACGCGCAGGGCGTCCGGCATCCACTGATGGTGGAAGCGGGGAGCGTCTACCGCCTGCTGGACGTTCATTCCATAGTCGATCACGTTGACCAGCACCTCCGCCACCGCGGTGATGATCCTGGGCCCGCCGCGCGAACCGAGCACCATGAACAACCGGCCGTCCTTGAGCACGATGGCCGGAGCCATGGCGGAAAGCGGCCGCTTGCCGGGAGCTATGGCGTTAGCCTCGCCTTGCAGCAGGCCGAACATATTGGGCGCGCCGGGCTTTGCGGTGAAGTCGTCCATTTCGTCGTTCAGCAGAAAGCCGAGCCCGTCGGCGGTGACGCGCGATCCGAACTGATCGTTGAGCGTGGTCGTCACGGCTACGGCATTACCCGCGGAATCAACCACGGAGTAGTGCGTGGTGTGATCCGGCTCGGCGAGGGCGGCCACGCGGTCGAGCTTGTCGAACACCTGCACCGGACGCCGTAAGTCAGCGCTGGGGCTGGCGCGGTGCGGATCGAGAGTCTCACGCCATGCCGCGGCGTAGTTCTTGTCCATAAGTGCGGCCACGGGGACGCTGGCAAAATCGGGATCCCCGAGCAGTTCGGCGCGATCGAAGAAGGCGCGGCGAAAGGCCTCGGCCACCAGGTGGATGGATTCGGCTGACCCGCTGCCCAGCTTGGACAGATCGTAGCCTTCCAGGATGTTGAGCGTCTCCATCAACGCGATTCCTCCTGACGACGGAGGCGGCGCCGCGATGATCTCGTATCCGCGATAACTCCCGCGCACCGGCTCGCGTTCCTTCACCTCGTAGGCGGCCAGGTCCTTGGCCGTGATGAGGCCGCCGTTCTTCTGGAGCGAAGCTGCCAGCTCCTGCGCCAGCGCGCCGTGATAGAAGCTCTCGGGGTCGGCGGCAATACGCTCGAGCGTCCGCGCCAGTTCAGGTTGTTTGAATACTTCGCCCGCTTGGTAGTAATGCCCGCTGCGCTGGAAGATGCGGCTCGACTCGGGAAATGCGGCGAGGGAAGGATCGCGAAGCTGGCGGGCGTCGCGCATGGAAAGTGGAAAGCCCTGGCGCGCCAGGCGGATCGCCGGCGCCATCACGTGCGCCAGTGTCAGTTTGCCGAATTTCTTTTCGGCGTAGGCCAGCCCGGCGACCGACCCAGGCACCCCGATGGCGCGATAGCCGACCACGCTGGCATCCGGCACCGGGTTCCCCTTGGCGTCGAGGTACATGTCGCGGGTGGCGGCGGCAGGAGCTCTTTCGCGGAAGTCGAGGAAGTGCGCGCGTCCGTCGGCCATGCGCAGCAGCATAAATCCGCCGCCACCGATATTGCCTGCTTCGGGAAGCACAACGGCCAGGGCGAATCCGGTCGCCACGGCGGCATCAACCGCATTGCCCCCCTGCCGCATGGCCTCGACTCCTGCCTGCGACGCCAGATCGTGTCCGCTGGCCACCATGGCGTGAGGGGCATGGACCGGAGCTACGGTCGCAGCCGTCGCCGTTGTGGCAACGGCTAATACAATCAATAACTTACGCAGGGTTGGCATGGGGCCTCGCGCAGGACAAGTACTTGAGGCTAGCCCAGCGTGGAACGAGAGTCAAATCCGCCGCGAACAATTACAATTTCCTGGCGCCCACCCAGCGGCGCGCCGCGATTACACACCATACGGCTTCCACCAATCCGAACGGCCAGGCTCCCTGCAGGAAACCGTAGGCGGAGCCCAGCGCGCACGAGGCTGCGAACCCCAGAATGTACCAATGGCTGCGCCGCTCGAGCGTGTAGCAGACCACCATCGCCGTGACCGCGAATAATCCAAAAAGGGAAAGAGGGTTCAACAAGCCATCCTTGCTGCGTTCTTACAAGAATTACGCCCCAGTGTAGTTGCGCGCCTCGCCCAGAGTGACGGTCGCCTCCATCTTATTCTTGCCGCGGAAGAAGGTGACCTTGATCTTGTCGCCGGTGTGGTGCTGGTTCATGACGTGGGCTATATCCTGCTGGTCCTCGATGTCCTGATCGTCGATGCGCACGATCAGGTCGCCGCCCAGCATGATTTGCGTATTGCCGAGGTAGGCTTTTTCCGAGCCACCACGAAGCCCGGCGCGATCCGCCGGCCCGCCGGGAATCACCGAGAGGATCAGCACGCCGTAATCGGCGGGCAGGCCCATCTGCGAGGCCAGCTCCGGCCCGATCGGCAAGCTGCGGATGCCCAGCACCGGGCGTCGCACCTGTCCGAACTGCACAAGGTCGTTAATGACCGCCTTGGCCGCATTGATGGGGATGGCGAAGCCGATGCCGGCGCTCTGTCCGACCGAACTAAGTATAAGGGTGTTGATGCCAATGACCTCGCCGCGGGAATTCAGCAGCGGTCCGCCGGAGTTGCCGGGGTTGATGGGCGCGTCGGTCTGGATGGCCGCGTCGATGATGGCGCCACCCTCGGGCTCGCGCACCGAGCGGATGGAGCTGACGATGCCGCGCGTCATGGTGCCGTTCAGGCCGAAGGGATTACCGATGGCGAAAACCTTCTGTCCCACCTGCAACCCGCGGGAGTCGCCCAGGACGGCGGGCGTCAGCTCGTCGCCGGCCTTGATTTGGATGACGGCGAGATCATGCGACTTGTCGAGGCCGACGATCTCCGCCGGGTACTTCTTGCGGTTCGAGAGCGTGACTTCCAGCCGGCGTGGGTTGTCGCCGATGACGTGATGGTTGGTCAGGATGTGTCCGGCCTTATCGATGATGAATCCCGAGCCCTGGCCCTGCTGCGGCACCGCGCCATAGAAGAAGTCGAAGGCCACGGTGGTCGAGGTGATGTTCACCACCGCGGGAATCGCCTTCTTGTAGACGGCGATGTTTTCCTGCTCTTCCGGATCGAAGCTCTGCGTTCCGGCAGCCTCGGTGATCTCCACCTGCGATGGGCGTGTTACCCAACTGGCGGACTCGGGGCTCGGAGAGCGGCGGTGGCTGGTGAAGTAATAGAAGGCGCTGGCGATCACCAGGGCGAAGAGGATGGGACGGATCGATCTCATGGGCTTTTACTATCTTAACTTCTCCGCCGCGAATTCACGTGGATCAACGCGGATAAGAAATGATTTTGATCCGCGTTCATCTGCGTCTATCCGCGGCGAGTGAAGTTCCCCGCCAGCCGCCGCAGCCCCTCCATCAGCGCGTCCACTTTTACTTCGAGGGCCGCCAGCGGGCCGGAGTTGTCGAGGAGGTAATCGGCAACGCGGACTTTCTCTTCATCCGGGAGCTGGGCCGCCATACGGCGCGTCACCTCACGCTCGGCGGCGGCCAGGTCCAGGCTGTGACGGCGCGCGAAGCGCTCGATCTTCTGCGGCAGCGTGCACACGACCACCACCAGTTTATCGAAACGCTTGCCTACACCCGCTTCCAACAGCAGCGCCGCTTCCACCACGGCAATGCCGCCCGGATCCTGGACGGCCACCTCATCCATCCACGCTTCCTGGCGAGCGATCACCGCCGGGTGGACGATCTGGTTCAATTCCTGGATGCGTCCAGAACCGAACGCTGCCTCGGCCAGTTTTTTGCGGTCGATCGAGCTGTCGATCGCGACAATATCCGAACCGAAGTGCCGGACGACATCGTAGTAAACGGGTTGACCCGGCCGCATGAGCTGGTGTGCGATGTCGTCGGCCAGCGCCACATACGCGCCGCGCTCGCGCATCATCCCGGCAACGGTGGTCTTGCCGCAGGCCACGCCGCCGGTCAGCCCGACGCGCAGCAACCTAGCCCCGCTCGGCCATGGCCGCGGCGTGGAAGCGTGCGCCACGGCGCAGCTTCGCCGCCTTCAGCGTGTTGGACATCAGCATGGCGATGGTCAATGGACCGACGCCGCCCGGCACCGGCGTAAGCGCCCCGGCAACCTCGGCGACCTCGGGATGCACATCGCCGATCAGGGTAGAGCCATTCTTTGCGAAGGCCGCCTCGCGCTTCTCGTTGCCTTTGAAATACTTGTCGAATTCGTCGCGGCTGGTGATCTTGTTCATGCCGACGTCAATCACGGTCGCGCCGGGCTTGACGAAATCGCGGGTCACGAAGCCGGCGCGGCCCATGGCCGCCACCAGGATGTCGCCACGTCGGCAGACTCCGGGCAGATCGCGCGTCTTCGAGTGGCAGATGGTCACGGTGGCGTTGGCATTGGTAAGCAGCATAGCCATGGGCTTGCCCACGATGTCGCTGCGGCCGACCACTACTGCGTCGGCGCCCTGGATCTGGACATGGTAGCGACGGAGCATCTCCATGATGCCGACCGGCGTGCACGGCGCTAGGCCGGCACGCTGCGTGGAGAGAAAGCCGACATTCATAGGATGGAAGCCGTCCACGTCTTTTTCCGGTAAGACAGCCAGCAGGACCTTCTTGGAATCTACGTGCGGCGGCAGCGGCAATTGCACCAGGATACCGTCGATTTCGTCGCGCGAATTCAGATCATGCACCAGTTCCAGCAGCTCTTCCGTGCTCGCCGATTCCGAGGGCGTGATCTTCTCGCTGTAGAGCCCCAGCGCTTCGCAGGACTGCACCTTGCTGCGGACGTAAATCTCCGACGCCGGATTGCTGCCCACCAGCACCGCGGCCAATCCCGGACGCAGTCCGGTCTCGCGCAGCCGGCGCACTTCTTCCGCTACTTCATTCTTGATTTCGTTTCCGATTTTGACGCCATCGAGCAGTGTCGCCGCCATGAGTCCCTCGTGAGAATGGAATAAAGACCGACGGTTATCTTAACCGCAGGCCCGGCACGCTGTCAGGGATTTGTTGGCGGGCGCACAAGAAGGAATTTTGCGAATACAATGTTGATGCCGCTCGAGGGGCGGCTCGCCATGATCGCCAAGGAACTCCTCGAGATTCTGGTCTGCCCGGTGTGCAAGAAGCCGGTGATACCGAGCGCGGCGCAGGACTCGCTCAAGTGCCCGCAGTGCCGGCGCGTCTATCCGGTGCGCGACGACATTCCCATCATGCTGGTGGACGAGGCGCGGGTAGACGAGCCTTAGAGTCTGGCATGGGGACACCACGCCTGATGGACCGCGTGCGCGCGGTGATGCGAACCGACCACTACAGGTGCCAGGTCGCGCTGGTTTCGCCAGGGAGGTCACGGAATGCCTGAGGTTTCAACATTTCGCTTGTACGTTCTCCGGGCCGCATACCTGCTGATCGCGGTTGGGCTTGCACTAATGGTTTGGCCGAGTCTGATCAACCATACAGCTGATTGGGCGCTGAAGCATGGCTCCACATTCGGGTTGCTGGCCGGAATCCAAGTCCTGGCGATGCTGGGCATCCGCTACCCCCTCAAAATGATTCCGCTGCTCCTGTTTGAGCTGGTGTGGAAGGCAATATGGCTGGTCACCATCGGCTTGCCGCTGTGGCGCGCCGGTCAGGTCGATCCCGGGACGGCGGAGTCGATCAAGGCCTGCGTCATGGGAGTGATTGTCAGCATCATCGCCATTCCCTGGCCGTACTTTGTGGCTGCGTATGTGAAGGCGCCCATGGATCGCTGGAAGAGCGGTACCTTAAACACGTGAATTACGGTCGTCGCAGCTGTCAGCTCCGGCGGGCATCGGCCCCACGCTAGAGCGCGCATTCACCAACACATCGGATAACGCGCTGTACACGGGATAAGACCATTAGAGCGGTTGTCAGTTGCCAGTTGTCAGTTAGGACGAGTGGCGCAGGCAACCCCGCATGCGCTGGCGGGTCGAACCAGCAACTGACAACTGAGAACTGACAACTAGGGTTTCAAACTGGCCAACTGCGTCGTGGCAGCCTGCGCTGCCGGGCTGTTGGGATCGTCCTTCTGAATCTGGCTGTAAATCTTAGCGGCTTCCTCGGGCTGCTTCTGCCGATATATCGCCGCCAGCTCCAGTTGCGCCGTGCTCTTGGGCACGGTGGATGCGGGATGCGCGGCCAGTTCCTGGTAAAGCTTGATGGCCTCCGCCTCCTTGTTCTCGGTGCGATACATCGAGGCCAGTGCAAACTTGCCCAACGCCGCCAAATCCTGGTTGCGGTAGCTGGCCACCTGCTGCAGGAGCTTTTCCGCGGTCGCAGTATCGCCCAGGTCAAGCGAAGTGATTCCCACAAAATAACGGGCGATCTGCGCGGCGCGCGTGTGCGGGTACTTGTCCTGCACTTGCTGGAAAGCCTTGCGGGCAGCCTCGGCACGATCCTTGGCCGAAGGGAAGGTCGTGTAGTCCGCCTTCGGGGCATTGGCAGGGCTAATGGGCGCGTTGTAAATGCGCAGCGCGGCGCCAATCTCGGTGCCAGCCGCCTGGTCACGCTGGTTGTAATAGATCCAGCCGCCGCCCAGAATGACCAACGCCACCACCACGGCGATGGAAGCGGTAGTGAGTTTCTTTTGGTGTTCGACCGCCCAGGACATAGTTTCTTTGGCGGTTTCGGCGAACTTATCCTGCTTGAGTTGCTGTCGAGTATAGGCCACGGAAACCCTTGCTGACGTTATGAAAGCGACTAGGACAGGAGTCTAACAGCGGTAATTCGCGAGCGTCAAACGTGGGCGGCAAAAGGAAAGCCGTCGCCACAGCGACGGCCTTCGGCTTGCAACCGACGGCTGCTAGATGCTGCTTTCCTCCAGGAGCCCCTGCTCTACCTTCTCCTGGCAGTTGATGCAGTAGCGGGTCCAGGGCACAGCTTCGAGGCGCTTCGCGTTCAGTTCATTGCCGCAGTTGACGCACTCGCCGTAGCTGCCTTCGCGGATACGATTCAGCGCTTCCTCGACCAACTGGAGAAGCTGGCGGTCATTGTGGCTCTGGTGAAAGAGAAACTCCTTGGTATAGGAGTTGGCGGCCTTGTCGGCGATGTCCTGCGCCGCCTGTTCGTCGGCGGCGCGGCCGTCCTGCACATTGCGCACCACCAGCCGCCGCAACTCGTGCTGCCGCGTTTCCAGCCGTTTCTTGAATTGATCCAACCGCTTCTTTTCCATGCGATAGTCCGGCCCAGCGCTCCTGCTGCTGCCCTTAGATGCCAGCCAAACCATAGATGATATGCGTCGCTTGGAAGTATCGTCAACTGCCCCAGGCCTGTAGCAGGGCGGAGTTAGCCAAAACGGCAGAAAAAATCCCCAGGCGAAACCGCCTGGGGACGATGCGAACGGCGAGCGCGGCTCAGGCGCTGCGGAGCTTTCCTGGCATGAAGTGATAGGGCGGCCAAGGCCCGCTGATGGCCAGCTCGACATCCTTCAACTGCCGCGCGGCGGTATTGTAGCGGCTCTGGTACTTCTGCACCGAACTGCCGTCGATCAGGTGGGCGATGTCAATGAGCATGCCGCCGGAATCCACCTTCTTGCAGCAGACGTCGGCTTCGAGAGGATTGAACAGCTTGTGCACCTGCACCGAAAGTGCGCGCGCGCGGGTCTGCCGCTCGCGCTGCTTGGAGGCTTTCTCGCGCAGCTTGGTGAGATACTCGCTACCGGCAGTCATGGGCAGCTCGACATCGAGCAAGGCCTCGCGCAGCGACCCGTCTTTGACCAGCAACTTGAGGTGCATCTCCGCCTTGCCCCGCAACCGCGACACGGTGGCCAGAAAGGCCCGGCGGTTGGCGCGGACGGCGCGGCGCAGCGCCTCATCGTTGTCGAAGACGGTGCCGAAGCGGAAAGGCAGGACCGTGGTGTTGCGGAAGCATTCGCTCACCACCCGCGCGTGATCGAGAATGGCCCGCTGGTCGAGCGGACCGCCCCGGTCGTACTCGCTGACGATGACGGCGAAATCCCCGCTGGGATACCCGAACACCTGCTGTCCGTTGATGCCGTTGAGATGCTCGACGGGAAACGGCCGGCGGGCGCGCGTCCCGTTTTGGAAAGCCTGCTGCTCGATGATGCAGTATGCGTACCACGCCATACAGTAGCTCCGAATGGGGACCAGCGCGCACGACACCGCGCCGGGCATCTTAAAGCACCTGGGCCGACTTTTTAGATAGAGACGGGCTAGCTGGTACGAAGAGAAACCCGGGGCCTGGGTTCTTCCGGGCTTCATTAGTATCCTAGCCCAGCTTCTTAGGGATAGCAACTGTTTTGAGGCACGACCCCGGAATCTTTCTCGACAACACTGCCGAACGGGCTCATCCCGCCAAGAAAAACAGCTCTTGTGACACCCCTGAACGTCACGCCTTGGTACAAGCCTCGCGCAGCGGTGACTGCCTGGAGAGAGCTAGGACGCCGCCAATTCAGCCAGCTTGTGGTTGCCATTGGCGGAGCGCGCTTGCAGGGCTGCTGTCACCACCCGCTGCATATCGTCGGCCGGCGCCGGCTTGCCGGTCCAGATCTCGAACTGCCGGGCTCCCTGCTGGACGAACATCTCCACCCCGGTGATCACCTGCAGGCCCTTGGCGCGGGCCATCTTGACCAGCCGGGTTTCTGCCGGGGTATAGACCATCTCGAACAGGATGCGAGCGTTCAGTTCCTTCTCGTTGAGCGGCGACACCTTGGCGCCGCCCATGCCGACGGGCGTGGCATTGACGATTGCGTCGAAATGGAGGCTGCGCATCTGGGTGCGGCTAAGGAATTTTGCATGCGCCTCGCGGGCTAGCTTCTGACCAACCGACGCGGTGCGGTTAGTGATGAAAACCTCGGCCCCGCGCTCCTTCAGTCCGAATACGGCGGCGCGGGCCGAGCCTCCCGCACCCACGACCAATACTTTGGCCCCCGGCAGGTGCAAACGCTGCTCCAGGGGACGCACCACGCCGGAGACGTCCGTGTTGTAGCCATAGAGCTTGCCGTCCTGCGCGCGAATCACGGTGTTGCAAGCGCCGATCTTCTCGGTAACGGCGTCGGTGTTGTCCAGGTGCTTGATGATCTCCTGCTTGTAGGGCATGGTGACGCTCAGCCCGTGCAGGGGAATGTCGCGGACGCAGGCCAGCAGGTCGGTCAGCTTGGTGGCGTGCAGGGCGAGATAGACGGCATTCACGTTTTCGCGGCGGAAGGCGGTATTCAGCATCAGAGGCGAGAGCGAATGCGCCACCGGATCGCCGACCACACCATAGACCTTGGTGGCGGCATCCACCTGGTCGATGCGATAGGTGTCGCGCAGGGTGCGAGCGCTGATCTGTCCCGGCGCGGTCTCTTCCCCGGCAGCCGCCGAGGCGAAGGTGAAGACGCTGCCGGCGCGCACGCACAGCACCCGGCTGATGATCCCCTGCTCGCCCATGCACAGCCCAATCAGGGAATGCTTTTCGCTCTGGTGCTCCAGAAACTTCATGGTCGCGACGTTGTCATAGAGCGAGTTCGCCGTGGTTACGACCTTGAAGTAGTCCGCCGGGAAAGCGGTCATCTTCTGGAAGGTCTCATCCAGCTTGCGGGTGGCGCGGAAGTCGTGAAAGGAGAGTATGAGGGCGGCGGCGGCGCGCAAGCGGTCCAGGTCTTTCGATTTCAGGGCGGCGGCGCTCTCCAGTTCCAGGTCGACGAACTGGCTGCCGCTGGAGGCAGCCTTAACCAGAATGTCAACCTGGGCCGCCACCGAGCCCCGAAATTTGCCGCCGCTTGCGGCGCGGCGGCAGGTGGCGATCACCAGGGCCTCGGGGTGGAAATCAAGGAAGCGACGGAGCTTCTGGAGCGCCAGCGCTGGCTGTCTAATATGGTCTAATCGCAACTCTATAAACGGGTTATCCCTGACTACCGCCTCCGCTCTTTCGAACATCTCAGCCGGCGTCGCCCCGGTTATGGCCACGCAGACGCGGGGAAGCCGCAGAGGCAGCAGGCGCGGCATGTAATTGGAGTTACCGTGCATAAGAGCTGGAACGCGCGCATATTACAGGCGCACAACAAATGATGCAACAGCCGATTCTGCCACTATCTAAAGGTCATGTTCGAAAGACGTGCCCTTCTGGTAACAGCGGTTACCTTGACCCCTCCGGTAACCATTGCTAGTTTCGCTGCAGACAGTCCGCATTGGTACCTGGCATTGCGCCTTCCGGATCATCGCCTTAGCGGCCATCAACCAGAACGGCCAGCGCCCTGTCTGAGGTTGGGGAATTTGGGAGGAATTCATGAAACGTAGCCTAATTTTGCTGCTGCTGGCGGTCGCCACTGCGGCCACAGCGCAGGTCCCGCTTACCAACATCATCGCCGAGCGGCCACAAGCCCCAACCTACTCGGATGTTTACTGTGCCGGGTTCGTCAGCAACCAGGGACTGCAGAAGGCGGGATTCGTGGTCGGTGGCTGGGAGACGCCCCACCAGACCCGGTTCGTGGATGGCGGCTACGTCTACATCGAGGGCGGCGGGTTTGCGGTAGGGACAAAGTACTGGCTGGTCCGCCAGGTGCGTGATCTTAACCAGTATGAGTCCTTCCACGGGCAAAACAGTCTGTTGCGGCAACTGGGGCGCCCGTACGCTGATATCGGCCGGGTGCGCGTGATCGCTATTCACAACAACATTGCCGTCACCCAGGTGGAGTTCAGCTGCGAAGACATCATGCCGGGCGACGCCGCGATTCCGTTTGTCGAAAGGTCGACGCCGGTGCTGCGCACCAAAGTCAATTTCGATCCTTATGCACCTCCCAACGGAAAGCTTACCGGCAAGGTCGTTATGACCAAGGACTTTGACACGATGGCGGGGATGGGCCGAAAGGTTTACCTGAACGTCGGCGCCAACCAGGGAGTCAAGGCAGGCGACTATTTCCGCGCCGTGCGCACCTACGAGAGCTACAAGAATGATGAAGTGGATTACCTGTCGTTCAAAGCCAGCTACTACGACGACAACCAGGTTCCAGTGGGCAGGTTCCCCGACAGCCGGCTGCGCGATCTGCCGCGCATCAGCCTGGGGGAGATGGTGGTGCTGAATGTGACCCCGACCAGCTCGACCGCGATGGTTACGCTGTCGCTGGAGGACATCCATCTGGGCGATGGGGTAGAGCTGGAGGAAGCCCCGCCGCAGGCGAGCGAGGCCGACACCCAGGCATCGCCGCTGCCGCAGGAAAGCCTGCAACAGCCTGCGCCGCAAGCCGCGCCAGCCGAACCGGAAGCCGCTCAGACCGCCACAGTGCAGGCCCCGGCCGCGGCTCCGCAACCGCCCGTCATCGCCTGCGCGGCCGAACCCCCGTCGGTTCATGCCGGCGAGACCTCAACCATCTCATGTGAAGCTTCCAGCGCCGACCATCGTCCGCTGACCTTCTCTTTTAGCGCACCCAATGTGCGTCTGGTACAGCGGGAGAATACCGCTGTGCTCGACACCCGCGACCTGGCTGCCGGCTCGGTGCAGGTGCTGGCTACGGTGACCGACGATCGCGATTACGTGGCCACGGCCAAAACCACCGTCAATGTGGATGCGCCCCGGGCCGCTGTAGTGCCCATCAAGCTGAGTGCGGTTTCCTTCCAGCCCAATAGCGCCCGCCTCGACAACAGCGGTAAGGCTGTGCTGGATGGCGTGGCATTGCGGCTGGAGCGCGATACCGACAGTTCGCTGGTGCTGCTCGGGCTGGTTGAATCCGGCGAAAACCGCGAGCTTGCCCAGCAACGGGCGGGCAGCGCCGCGCAGTATCTCACCAAGGAAAAGGGCATCGACGAGAAGCGCCTGCAACTTCGCGATGGCGGCGAATACGGCGACCAGGCTGAGCTCTGGATGGTGCCGCCCGGCGCCAAGCTGCAAGAAGCCGATCTGAAGCACTGAAGAGATTTGTGGTTGTGACCGGCCAGCGGAGTTTCCGCTGGCTTTTTTATTTAGCGCTTAGGTGCTGGCCTGGTTGTTCGCCCGGCCTTCGGCCGTGCGGCAACGCGGCTGGTGGCGATGTTTTGCCACGCTAGTGTCATCGCCTCTCCCAGGGTGTCTTCCTCCACCAAATCCAAGCGCACGCTGGTGCATCCCGCGCGTCCCCATGCGCCCTTCTCGGGTACAAACGTTGCAGGATTCTCCAATACGAACTTCTGCTGCTGGTCAGGAGTGAGCTTGACCATGCCCCACTTGAGATCAGCATGTAACGTGGCGAAAATTCTGCCGTTGACTCGAAAGTCGGGATGTCCCATGTGTGCGTTCTCCGCCGCACCATCCATTCCAAGTGCGATACGGCGGAAATCCTCGTGGCTAGGCATATCTTCTGGGACGGTTATTGTCGCACACGCCTGATGCTTCCAGGGACTGTCAGAACTCCAGCCGAAGCTGCAGGGCAATCATTCGTGGACTGCTGTCGCCTCCCAAGCCGACGCCCAGGAGTCCGGTGGGAGGCGACGTCGTATACGTGAGCGCCCCGAATCCGGGAGTGCCGGCGAAGACATCGCTGGGAAGCCCGAAATTGGGATGATTGAAGACATTAAAGAATTGCGCATCGAAGCGAAGTTTTACCTGCTCGTGAATCGGGAACCATTTCGTCACGTATAGGTCGCTCCAGAAGAAATTCGGACCGCGAAGGGCATTGCGGCCAAGCGTCCCGAACTGGCAGGTCTCAGGATTGTCGCCACTGGTGCAGGCGGACACGAAAGCATTGGGATTGAGCCACTGGATCGTACCCGCTTGAGTGACCCCGGGAATATTGCAGTTGCGACAGTAAGGATCCACTCCAGGCACGAGACTCGCGAACTGAGGCCCGGGGCCCTGCACGATGCCACAGGTCTGCTGCGGGTTCTGCTCGCATGGCGCCGAGTAGGGCGTGCTTAGCACCGAGAATGGCAGCCCGCTGTGCCAGAACACGGTCCCGGAAACCTGCCAGCCGTTCACCGCGTACCCCAGAGAACGGTTGTTCACCTTGATAGGCAGCTCGTACACGTATTGCCCAGTGAGGTTGTGGCGGATGTCGTAGTCGCAAGGGCCGTAATTGCGGGCAAGCTCATTCGGCAGCGGCGAGAGGATCGCTCCCGCCGAGAATTGCAGCAATCCGCCATTCGAAACCTCGTCGAAGCAGTGGCTCCAGGTGTAGTTCACCTGACCTTGCAGGCCGTGCCCCAGGCGCTTCATGGCTGTTAGTTGCAAACCGTTGTAGTTGCTGCCCGCGCCAGTCGAAAACTGTGTCACCGCCCCGAACCTGGGATCGGTCGCCTGCATGTAAGGGAGAGGAGCGAAGCAGCCCTGGCAGACCGTCTGGTAGCCGTTGACCTGCATGAGGTAAGGCTGGTCCACGGCACGGGTGCCGACGTACTGCGCTTTAACACTGGCTGTGACTCCTATCTGATGCTCCATGCCGAGATTCCATTGCATGAAATAGGGCGGGTGGAGCTTGCCGCTCGGGACCGCTGTGATCGCGACCGGTGGAAGGCCGGACAGTCCATGCGAGAATCCGTAAGTAAAGCTGTTATTCGCGGTGACGGTGGCATCGACGGCGCTGTTCGGCACGCCGGGAGCGATGGCCGTGCCACCTGCCGTGCCCAGCAAACCACCCTGGAATGTGTTGACGTATGGCGGATTGCTCCCAATCAGATCGGCGATGCTTCCCGGCAGCAGGTCGCTGAAGACGCCGAACCCAGCCCGCAGCACGGTGTTCGACTGGAACTGCCACGCAATCGCGGTTCTCGGCTGAAGGATCGCGACTGGAGTGGAGGCAAACAAGTTGCCAAGACCGGTCTGGATGACGGCGCTCAACGGCTGGTTGACATCGTGGGAGATGGAGTCGAAAGCGCCGGACAGGCGCGCAACCTGCAGGTGCGGATTCAGCGGATTGGAGTTGAAGGTGTCGCGCAGGCCAATCGTCCAGGTGAGCTTCGGAGTCAGCCTCCATGTGTCCTGCGCGTAAAGGTCAAGGTTAAGGAAGTTGAAAGGTTCGTTGGTTGATTGTGGAAACGTCTCGGTCGCGGTAGAAGCGACTCCAGTGATAAATTGCTGCAAGGTCGTGTAAGTCACCGTGGGAACCGCGCCCTCGCCAAAGTCGTAATCATTCAGGCGAAAGATGCGAGTGTTGGTGCCAAACCGGAACTCGTGATTGCCGTGGCTCCAGGCCAGATTGTCATTGATGAAGAACCGGGTAGCGCGCCGGCCTTGCAGCCAGGTGTTGTCAAGCCCTCCCATGGTAGTGAACGGCGCATCGCCGCCGACACCCTGCAAGACGATAGGAAACGCCGCCAGCGTCTGTTGAAAATTGCTCGGCGCGAACAGGCTCTCGTACCAGGAAAATCCGGGATTGAAATAGTTCACCAGCTTCTGGGAAAAAACATGCGTGTACCCTGCGGCAAACGAGTAGAGCGGCTGCGGCGAAACCGAATCGAAAAGCGGGTTGATGGGATCGGTATAAGCGGCCTGAACACCAGTATCGGCCTGGAAGCGGAACCAGGCCGTATTGTTCGGATCGATGTTGTAGTCGATGCGGGCGGTCTGCACCTGCTCATGGTCATCGCTGGAATGCGAGACGCCTCGCCGATTCGCGCATCCGTTCCCGTTTGGCGGACTGCCTGATGCTGGAGTGCCGTCGGAGTTGAGGGGACATCCGAGTACCGCCAGCGGTGTTCCGCTGGTGTTTCCGTACAGCGAAAACATCTTCTGGTAAAAACCCTGTTCATCTGACGGAAGCTGAGTGAGTACGTACTGCTGGAATGCCGGGCTGGGGACGGTTATGTTCGAGAAGATCGGCAGTGCAATCCGTACCCATTCGCTGTCGAAAAAGAAGAACAGCTTGTCATGGGCAATCGGCCCGCCCAGGCTGCCGCCGAAGTGGTTCACGTTGGAGCGCGGCTTGTGCGTTTCCGAGGCGGTATTCAGGAAGTAATCTGTCGCGTTGAGAACGGAGCCGTTCCAAAGCTCGTAAAGGTTTCCGTGAAAATGATTCGTGCCCGACTTGGTGACGTAGTTGACCTGCGAAGCTCCATATCGCCCCTGGTCCACTGAATAGGACAGCGTGTTGACGGTCACCTCGGCGATTGAATTCAGGCCCAGCACAAGGTTGGTGGAGAGCCCGCTGTTGAGATTCGTCAGCGGGTCGTTGGTTTCGAGCCCGTCAACGATGTAGCCGTTGGCGAGCGCCGGCAGGCCGTTAAATTCCAGGTTGCCGTAGCCGTTGGTACCGCCGACAAAATCATTACCGCTGCCTGCGGTGTTGATGAGCGCTCCCGCCGCAAACTGCAAGGGGTAGGTCAGATCGCCTCCGGGATTCGGCAGATTTTCGAGTGCCGGCGCACTCAGGGTAGTGGAGGTGTTCGCATTGGCGGGATTGATCAGGGTAGCTTCGCCGCTCACCTCGACCGTCTGACTGGATTGAGCCACGTGCAGCGTGAAATTGACGGCTTGCTTTTGACCTAGACTCGCCACAACGTCGTCATGCTGCTGCGGCGCAAAACCTGGCGCTTCGACCCGGACCGCATAGCTCCCGGGCTTGAGCTGGGGCAAATTGAACCGGCCGGCGGCATCGGTGCTGGCGGCCCGTCTGAGGCCGGTGTCACGGTTCGTGATCGTTATTGCGGCATTGGGAACAACTGCTCCCGTTTCGTCGCTTACCTGCCCAATGATTGCGCTTGTGGTCTCACCTTGCGCAAAGGCCAGGGCCGGTAACAAGCAAACCGCCGCCACAAGCAAAAGAATAAAAGGGTGCGGGGAGCCCGGCACATACGTGGAAGGCGATCTCATGGTCCGTTTGCCGCCCTCGGGCGTGAACGGAAATATACCATAAACACTTAATTGCAGTTAACTATGTAGCAGCAAGTACGGTATAATCGGCGTGCAACGAGGAGGCTCGCTCGGAGCGCTACCGCATGATTACCATCTCCAAGGAAGACTACCTGAAGGCAGTCCTTGAGGCTGAGAGCGAGGGAGATCACGTCATCTCGGCGACGCTGGCGCATCGGCTGTCGGTTTCCGCTCCCGCGGTCACCATGGCGCTGCGGCGGCTGAAGCGCGACGGCCTGGTCGTGGTGCGAGCCGAGGGCCGCGTGGAACTCACCGCTGCCGGGCGAAAGGTCGCCTTGCGCACCATGACCCGGCATCACCTGATCGAGCGCATGCTGGCGGAAGTTTTCGGCATGGAGTGGTACCGCGTGCACGACGAAGCCGAGCGTCTGGAGCACGCCGTCTCGGCGGAGTTCGAGGCGAAACTGGCGCAAAAGCTGGGGCCGGCGGGGGCATGTCCGCACGGCAACCCGGTAGTGCCCGAGCGAAACGAGGCGCGGCGCCGCCGGGGCCTGTGCCTGCTGGCGGAAGCTGAACCGGGCAAGAGCTACCAGGTGAGCAGCATGTACGAGCGGGACAGCGCCTTGCTGCGCTTCCTCGACGAGCGGGGCATCCGCCCTGGGGCCAGGTTGCACGTGCTGGAGCGCAACTACGACCAGACCATGACCTTGGTGACCGATAAGCACAAGGTCTCGGTGGGAGGTCCGGCGGCGGAAAAGGTGTGGGTCTCGCCTGTCGACGCGGCTAAGGCGCGAAAGCGTTAATATCGGTTCAATCGTTGCCCTATACGTGCACTAAGAGGCAGATGGCAACTTGAATTTGCTCTCCAAACTGACGGTTCAGCGGCAGGTGGTGATCACGCACGAGGATGTCGACCGTGCGCACGACCGAGCGCGCGTGCAAGCCGCCCGTGAGCGCGGCAGTTGGGTCTCCCACTTGCGCTTGGTGTGGCTGCTGGTGGGGCCGGGCATCCTGGTGATGCTGGGGGAAAACGATGGTCCCAGCATGCTGTCTTATGCCGCCACGGGCGCGAAGTTTGGCATCGGCTTCTTTCTGCCGTTCATCGTGCTCACCTTTGCCATGGCCATCGTGGTGCAGGAGATGACGGTCCGCCTGGGCGCGGCCACCCATCGCGGCCACGCCGAACTGATCTTCGAGCGCTTTGGGCCGTTCTGGGGATGGTTCTCGATGATCGACCTGGGCATCGGGAACTTTCTTACGCTGATTACCGAGTTCATCGCCATCCGCGCTGGTCTGGGCTTTTTCGGAGTGCCGGCGTGGGCCTCGGTGCTGGCGGCACTGGCGCTCTTGTACACGGCACTGATGACCCATCGCTACTGGACCTGGGAGCGAATCACGCTCGCGGTCGCTGCCTTCAACCTGGTGTTCATTCCGGTCGCACTGCTCTCGCATCCGGACTGGCATTCGGTCGGGCACGCGCTCGCGAGCTGGAAGCCGCTTCCCGGCGGTCTGAACAAAGACATGCTGCTCATCGTGCTGGCTGATATTGGCGCCACCGTCACTCCCTGGATGCTCTTCTTCCAGCAGAGCGCCACCGTAGACAAAGGCCTCACCAAGCGCGACGTAAGGTTCGGACGTTTCGACACCATCCTGGGGGCTGCGCTCGCGGCCACCGCCGCCGTGGCCACCGTCGTCGCAACGACCCCGCTCTTCATCCACCACATGAGCGCGGAGAACTACCAGGCGGCGGAATTCGCGCAAGCGCTCAAGCCGCTCATCGGCCGGCTGGGCGCATCGCTGTTCGCGCTGGGCATCGTGGAAGCCGGCATGGTGGCGTGCGTTACGATTTCGATCTCCTCGGCGTACGCGTTCGGCGAGGTGGCCTCCCGGCCGCACAGCCTCAACCTGCCGATCGGCCAGGGCAAAGCCTTTTATTCCATGATCTTCTTGTGGGCTGCGCTGGCCGCCAGCATCGTGCTGATCCCGGGGCTGCCCCTGGTGTACGTGGTGCTGGTGGTGAATGTGATCGCGGTGCTGGCCATGCCGCCGGCCCTGCTATTTCTCTTTATGCTGGTGAACGACAAGGAACTTATGGCCGAGATGGTCAGCCCGCGCTGGGCCAACGCCATTGCGACAGCGGTGGTGGTTTTCCTGACCGCGGCGGGGGTGCTGTTCGGTATCAGCGTGGTGGCGCCCAATCTGTTTGTGGCGCTGGGAGGAAAATAGGATGACGACCAGGACCGCAGAAAACCACGAGCGTATCGACGCCGCGGAGCAGGATCTCGTTCTCTCCACGCTCGAGCCCGACCAGCTTGCCGAAGCCAAAAAGCAGCGCGTTCCCCGTCGCCGCCTGAAGGGGCGTGAGTTGTTGATCCTGTGGTGTCTCCGCGCTTATTTACTCTTCATGGTTGCGGTTGTCATTTACCAGGTGTGGACCGGCGCACGTTAGGTCCAGCAGCCGCGTTAAGAGGTTGCCGTGAAAGTCGCATGGGATCGAGTTTTGAACCTCACGCTTTGGGTTCTGCAGGGTCTCTTGGCTCTGGTGTTCCTGTGTTCCGGCGCGAGCAAATTCAGCTCGCATGGAATTTT
>Ga0335079_10001684_pt1 | contig 25215 bp, 30 predicted proteins | sample Lox_Sample_33_FD_206719 | JGI IMG/M metagenome (GOLD analysis project Ga0335079, IMG submission 206719) | Soil microbial communities from Loxahatchee National Wildlife Refuge, Florida, United States - Lox_Sample_3.3 | ecosystem: Environmental > Terrestrial > Soil > Wetlands | place: USA...
TGGGGCAACCCGAGCTTGTCGGTCGCGCCAAGCCCGCAGCTGCGGTTCGGCGCCCCGGTGGGAGTTCTGAACTCGCGTGAGATACAGGGCGGCCTGAAGCTGACGTTCTGAACGCGGATGCGGGGGCCGGCCGTCCGGTTGCGCGCCGGCCTCCGATCGGATGGAAATGGATAGCCGGTGGGAAGGCTGGCAACCAATGATACGAATGGATTGGATTGTCCTGGTGATGACGGCCGGGGGACTGGCATTGGCGGCGGGCGACGGCGGTTCCATTCCGCCGGCACCGGTCCGCACCACTCTCTGCGAGTTGGCCGCCTCACCGGAACGGTTCCAGGGCCAGGTGGTCGAGGTTCGGGCCACAGTGCAGACGGGGTTGCAGACGACTCTGGTTCGGGACGACACGTGTTCCGTTTATGTCTGGCTTGCCGGGACGGATCTTGCGGAGGGAGCGGAAGCCAACGCGAGCCTGAGGGAAGATCGCCAGTACCAGAAGATGCGGGAATCGCTGGACAAGAAGTACAAGCCGAAAGACGGGGCGATCTGCTCGAGGTGCCCGCTGTATAAGGTGACGGCTACGCTGGTGGGGCGGTTCGAGCACGTGCAGAAAAAGGACACCGTGGAAGGCGAGCCGGCAGGATTCGGGTACATGAAGAGTTACGATTCGCAGATCGTATTCCAGTCGGTATCGAACGTAGTGGCGGAGGCGATCGACCGCCCGGGGCGCGAGAAGAAGAAATAGCGGATGGGTACAGGTGCTACCTTCGGCGGCCACCGCCGAAGGACCGTCCGCCGCCACCAAACCCGCCGCCTCCGGACGAGCGTTGCTGGAAGCGCTGGCTCGATTGCGCTCCGCGCTGCCTGTTTGCGGCCTCGCTCTGGAGGCTTTGCATCTGACTGCCGCCGCCTCCCTGGGAGGGTGCTCGCTGCGCGGCGCCGGAACTCTCCGGACGTGCTTGTGGCGACGCGGCGCCGGATGTCCGCTCCTGGCTGGGCGTGTTCACCGAACTCCACGAGCCGGAACCGTTGTTGTACTTCTGCCAGCCGGAACCGGTGTTCTTGTAGACGTTGCCGTCGTGGCCGGCGTACATGTCGCCGCTCGCGGTCTTGCCGGCGAATCCGCTGTTGCCGCCCGCGCCGACGCCTCCGACGGCTTTTCCGCCCTGGCTGGTTTGAACCGAGCCTGCCGTTCCTCGCGCGTCGGAATAGTGCTGGGTGTATGCGGTCTGTCCGTTCTTCGAGACTACGGAACTGCCCCACTGCGAATAGGCATTGGAACCCTGCCGGGTTGCGCCGTACGCACCGGTGTATGGATTGTAGGCCTGGCCGGCGGAGGCCCGGCCGTATGGCGTGGACACAGAACCGTACCGGGCCGAGGTGCCGGTGTAGGGATTGTAAGTCGCGCCTCGGGTCGCGGAGCCGTACGGTCCGTAGGCGGTCTGCGATACGCCATACCTGCCGGTTGCGGAGTTATAGTAAGCTCCGGCGCCATACGTATAGGGCGCGGCATAATAGGGTGGGAAGCCGACATAACCGGGGTAATAGCCGACATAGGGCGGGTAGTAATATCCAGTGCCGCCGGCGATGATGGCTCCGGTCGCCGCGCCGATGACAAAGGCGCCCACGTATCCCGCGGTATAGCTAGCTTCTATGTCTCCGCCGGAAGTCGTGGTCTGGGTGACGTAAGTGATGTTATAGACCGGGGAACTGGGCGGAATCGTGTAGATTTTCTGAGGCACGGAAGGCGCGGTTTGCCACGGCCCCTGAGGCGTGGTCGCGAAAAACCACACGCCCTGAAGACAGAGATAGTACACGTCGCCTACCTTGACCACCTTCTGGCTGGTGTTGGTGGCGTACTGCATGGAGGTGCCTTGGATAGGCGCGAACTTGGGGTTGCCATCGTAGGCCACTTTGGCGGATTCGGCCGCGGCTTTGGGGTCCACGACCGCCGTCGTCGGTATCTGGGCCATGAGGACGGCATCTTTGGCCTCTTCGGTGCCCGGCACGGATGCGAGCACTTGAGCAGCCGGGCTGGACGCCGGAATTTTGGCGAAGTCCGGCGGGAGATTGGGCGTGGCAAAGGTCCACGGTCCGCCGAGACTGCTCGCGCTGAACCAGCGCCCGGTGGTCAGGAAATAGACCTGATTCGTTGAGGTGTGGGTAAAGACGTAGCTCACGGTGTTGGAGGCGTAGGACAACTGGGTCCCGGGAATGGGCGCATAGGCGGGCTGGCCGTCGAAGAGAATCACCTCTGCCGGGCCGGTGCTGTAGAAAACGGCCGGCACAACTGCGCCAGCCTTGGGCGGCCGGAGCGGGACAAAATCCTTGATGTCGGCGAAATGCTCGTCCTGCGCGGCGACTTCGAGGTCTTTCGGAAGCCTGCTGGCGGCGGACCAGGGGCCCTTCAGGTCGGCGGACGTGAGCCACTGCTCGTCGACCAGAAAATAGTAGCGCGAATCGGACTTGTCCCGGATGATACGCATAGGGGTGTTGAGCACGAATTCGAGATTAGTGTTTTGAATCGGAACGCTGACCGGATCGCCATCGATGTCGAGAAGAACGGCTGGTTTGTAGCTGACGAAGATGACCGGCGGGTCGTTCTTCAGTTGCACGGTGGGCGCGCTGTCCTTCTTCGGAGTGCAGGCAATGATTCTCTCCAGCGAAATCGTGACCGTGGGGGGCAGAAACGTGCGCAGCGACTGCTCCATGCGGGCTGCGGTGCCGGCGTCGAGAGACGGAAAGTCGGTGTGCCGCAGCTTGATGTCGTGAATCAGGACGGTATGGGTGTCGCTATCGACATTTGTCTGAGCCTCCATGCTGGCGGCTCCAATGACGGCCTTGCCACCCTTGGGAGTCAGGCTGAAAGCCATTCGCCAATCCAGTGTCTGGAACTCTTTCCAGTCGTCGACCTGGGGCTGATAGGAGATCAGCGTAGTTCCATCGATGACTCTCTTGCGCGGCCAACCCTCATCGGCGGGCGGTGCGGGGGCACTGTTGGGGGCCGCGGAGGTTGACGGTCCTGCTGCCTGAAGGCGTTGGTAGTTGGAGTTGGTGACGGTTACCTGGATTTCTTTCTTCGGATAGGACAGATCCACTTGCGCGGGGTAAGTGGGGCCTTGCGGCAGGCTCTGGAACGCGACCGTCAGCTTCACCGGATTGCTTTCGTAGACGCTGTCGATGTTGACCTGCCGGATCAGGAAGGTGGTGCCGTCGACGCGCACGGTGACGCTGTCGCCGCTGACGACCACGTTGCTGCCCTGAATCTGGAGGGTGCCGGCCATGGGTCCGTCGCCCTTGGAGATGGCCGCGCCCTGTGCGAAGGCCTGGGTTTGCTGGGGGGTGAGGTGGGCGTAGGACTGAGCGAGCTTGGCCAAACCTTCGAGAATGTCCTTGAACTCATCGGTCTTCTTCTCGACGACTTTTTGCTTCAGACGTCCGCCGCTCGGAGGCTGCTTCTGCGGGGTATCCGAGATCGTGGTTTTCAGCAACTGGCCGCCGGCGTCGTAGCGGACGCTTTCCGTCTTGACGCTCTTGCTCTCGCCCTTCAGCCTGAGCTCGGTACGGGTGGTCCAGCCGTATTGGCGCAACTGGACCGCGTTCTGCTTCTGGGCCTGGGCGAACTTCTCTTTTGCGCCTTCCTGAGCAGGGGCGCCGATGCCGGCCACCACGATGAGCACGGTGGCGGCAAAGACTTTCCGTAGATCGGCCATACAAGTCTCCCCGTTTGAAACATTGCCTGGATGCCGCTTCCGGCCATCGGCACGAGCGGCTATTGTTTGAAGACCAATGGGGGCCCGCTGACTCGTTTCCCTTTCAGGGCGACCGTAACCTCGACGCGGTCGGCGATCTTGATGAAGGGGATGCCGCTGTTCATCCCAAACTCTTTGCGGTCGAAGGCCATGGTTCCGTTGATCTCACCCGCCCCTTTGCCTATGTCGGGGGCCGTGAAGGTCACCGTTTCGGGTTTCGAGACCCCGCGAATGGTGAAGGTTCCCAAGATATCGAACGTGTTGTGGCTGGTCTGCACGACCTTGGTCGAATGGAAGGTGATGTACGGCTCGTCCTTCGCATCGAAGAAGTCCTTACTCTTCAATTTCCCATCCTTCATGCCGCTTCCAGTATTCACGCTCGCGGCCTCGATCTTGAGATCCAGCACACCGGTCGTCACGTCCGTAGAGGTGAATGTCAGCGAGGCATCCCACTTATCGAACTTACCTGAAATGGGCACGGAGGCCTTGACGCCGAAGTTGATTGCACATTGTTCAGGGACAAGCTGGAAAACAGGGACGTCTCCAGCAGAGTGCGCGCTTTGCGGTGCGGCCGGTATACATAGACCAAGCACCGCAGTAAACGTTACGATCGAACTACTTTTCTTCAACGCATGTTCTCCTGGTCGGCCCTACTGCTTGCTGTACCCGCTATTGGTGATCGTTACCTGGATCTGTTTGGCTTTGGCGACCAGCACGGTCTGGGCCGGATAGCTCACACCGTCGGCCAGGGCCGCAAAACGGACTGCGAGGGTCACGGTATCCTTTGCCTTCCCGAGGTAGCTATCGACGTTCACCGCGGCGAGTTGCTTCGCCGCTGTATTGAACGAGAGAGCAAGCTTGTCACCGGGTACGACATAATCGGTGAACGCGAGCTCGGCGATTCCGGGAGCGCTCTCCTTGTTCAGCGCCGCCTTGCCGTTCTGCATCGCTGCCTGGATCTTCTCGGGTTCGGGCGGCACATACTGTTTCACGAGCGCGCTGACCTCGCCCATGTAGTCTTTCATTTCGTCTACTTTCTTCTCGACTACCTTTTCCTTGAGAGCGCCTCCGCGCCGCCGGCCTCCGCCCTGTTGACTCGGGGGCGGCGGAGCCGAATCGCCCACGTCGGTCTTGATCACCTGTCCATCGGTACCGTAGCGGCACTGTTTCTTTTCCGTCTTCTTGACCTCGCCTTTGAGACTGATTTGCGTGGTCTCGGTCCACGTATATTGCCGGATGGCCTTTTGATTATCGGCCAGCGATTGCTTGAGCTCGCCGACCTTTGCTTGAAGCGCGGCCTTGCCGGCATCCCCCGCGCCGCTGCCGGTATCTTGTGCAAACGTGATGGCCGGCCACAGGGCCAGTAGTGCCGCCGTAGTAGTCACGGCGTTCGCAAACTGATTCGTATGTTCCATGGTTTCTCCAGGCCCGCCGTCGGTTGGCAGCGGCGGCACTCCGGTTCGCGGCCCCCCTGGCAAGGGCCCCTCTTTTTCGAAGTAGTGCTACGATGCCGCTTCTGGCTGGGCGGCTTTATTTTTTCTGCTCTCGAATTTGTGAAAAAAATGCCGAAAATATTGTGAATCCCAAATGCATTCGCCGGCGTAATTGCTGCCGGATCAGGTCAGCCAGTGGACTATCAGGCGGGCGGGATTGGTCCGGGCAGACGATCCCCGGAAGCGGCTCGAACGTGGTCATCCCGGAACCGGCGGCCGCGCTCCCGGGTCGTGGCACTCGAGGTGGTTCGATTCCCAAAATGTTCGCCGGAGCTACGCTGTGCTGTGCGCGGCCAGGCGGGCGGTCTGCTTCTCCCAATCCTTGTGGAGCTCAGCGCGGCGCTTGAGCACGTACGCGCGGGCGTCCTCGAAGGTGTGGAAGACCCGGTGCCCCTTGATGGTGTTGCAAGGGCGGCAGGCGGTGACCAGGTTATCCGGGGTTTTCTTACCTTTCTGGGCCCGGGGATGCACGAAATCCACGGTCATGATCAGGGAGTTTTCAAAGTTCGACTTTCCGTCGAGACCGCAGTACCGGCAGCGATACTGGTCCCGCTCCAGGATCCGGCGGCCTTCTTGCGAGGTCAATGGCTTGGCCAGGAAGGTCAAGCCGAGAAGCTTTTGAATCGGCATGAACTACCTCCATCAGCGGTCCGTTACCGGGTCTATTATGCGCCCGAACGTTACCGGTCACACGAACTTTTCTAAATCTTTTGGTGAAAACATGTCACTTAAAGCCCACCGCGCCGTTGCGGCCGGAACGCCGCTGTGACAATTCGGACGTGGAACGCCTCACGCGAACCGATCGCGCCAGCGCCGTCGCCGCTGCTGCCGCGCACGACCTCAACGATGAAATGACCATCATTCTGAACAGCGCCTGGAACTCGCTCCAGCTTCTCGAGCCGGGGCACCCGGCGCGCCTGCTGCTGTACGATCTCTCAGCCGCCACGCAGCGGTGCATCTGGAAGACCGCGACGATGCTGAACTACACTTCGCGCAACGGCGTCCACCCGGTCAACGCCCCGCTGGAAGAGATCGCCGACCATCTGCAATGACACGCCCCTGCTATGGTGGGAGTAGTGCGCATCCTGGGCATCGAATCCTCCTGTGACGAGACGGCCGCCGCGGTAGTGGAAGACGGAAAGGCCATCCTCTCTTCGGTAGTCGCGTCACAGATGACCACACACGGAAAGTACGGCGGCGTGGTCCCCGAGCTGGCTTCACGCGAGCACCTGCGCGCCATTGTCCCGGTGGTTCGCGAGGCCCTGGAGGGCTCCGGTACGCGCCTGCGGGATCTTGCCGCGATTGCCGTCACGGCCGGCCCGGGACTTGTCGGTTCCCTGCTGGTCGGGCTCACCTATGCAAAGAGCCTCAGCTTCGCGACGGGGGTGCCGCTGATCGCGGTCAATCATATCGAGGGCCACATTCATGCCGTGATCCTGGAAGCCGCGCGCGACGGCGAGCCGGTCGAATATCCAGCGCTGGCTCTGGTGGCCAGCGGCGGCCACACGCATCTGTTCGAAGTCCGCGAAGGCTTTCAGTACCGGCTGCTGGGGCGCACCCGCGACGACGCGGCAGGCGAAGCTTTCGACAAAGTGGCCAAGCTGCTGGGATTTGGATATCCCGGCGGTCCGGTCATCGACCGGCTGGCTCCTCACGGCGACCCCAAGGCCGTTCGCTTCACCTTCGCCAAAATGAAGGGGAACGCACTGGATTTCAGTTTCAGCGGGCTGAAAACGGCGGTCCTCCGCTGGGTGGAGGCGCGCGATCTGGCGGGCGAAATCGCCGCGCGCCGCGAGTTGCTGGGCCAGTGTCCATCGCCCACAACCGGGCAATGGCTTGCGGTGACTCCAAAGCAGACGTTGGATCTGTTGGCTTCTTTTCAGCATGCGGTGATTCATGAGCTGCTCACGCGAGCCGCCGCCAGCGCCGAGTCCTCCGGCGCACGATGTGTGATAGTCAGCGGCGGCGTGGCCTGCAATGCCGGTCTGCGCGACGCGGCGCGGGCGGCCGGATTTCCCTGGCAGGTTCACTTTCCCTCGCCTGGCCTCTCCACCGACAACGCCGCCATGATTGCCGCCGCGGCGTTTCCCAAGCTCGAGCGGCGGGAATTTGCGGAGCTCGACATCGCCGCCCAGGCAAACCTCACCCTGGCCTGACGAGGGGCTGCGGGCGGGCGCCCTAATGGTTTTGCCCGGTGCTGCCGATCTGTGTCACTGAGACGAATATGCTCCGTTCCCGCCGCGTCACATTGTGCTTCAAGCTCGTAGGCAGTTTCGCAGTCTTATTGACTCTTGTTTGCACCATGGGAGCGATTGCGCTGTACGGGATCCACGGCCTCGGCCGATCCATAGACGTTATCGTCAACTCTGCGGCGCAGAAGATGGCGTCCGCCGCCGCCATTCACTCCGGCGTCGGGGAAATGAAGATCCACGCCGCACTGGCGGAGATTTCCCTGCTGGACACGAAAGTCCCGGAGGGCGCGATGGGTTCGGTTTCCGGCGCTTCCTGCATTGCCTGCCATACGCCGGATCGGGTCAACACCAACCGGCAGGCGATCGAGAGCGCGGCCGACAAGCTGCTCCGGCTGATGGCAGAAGTTCGGGCCATGCCGCTCAATTCCAGCGAGATCAAGGCGTTGGACGAGCTCGAGTCGGGCATCGGATCCTGGTCGCCGCTCTACCAGCGTTACCTCAACCTGGCGCAAGGGGGCGATTTTCCCGCCGCTCACGAGATGATGGTGGACCAGATTTATCCGCTGGTGGCGCGCATCGAAATCGCGGCCGACTCGCTGAACGGCGAACAACAACAAGCGCTGGCAAAGGCTCGCCAGGAAGCCGAACGGCAGGAAGGGAACAGTCTTCGGAGCACCTCTGTCACCGTGCTGTTGGCATTCATGGCGGGCCTGGCCGGACTGTGGGTCTTGCGGCAGGTGGCCCGCACTCTGCGGCAGCGGGCCAGTGAGCTTGCCCAGATGAGCGTTCACGTCGCGGCCAGCGCCGGCGAACTCTCGCAGTCCAACGATGCCCTGGCCCACGGCGCGTCCGAGCAGGCGGATTGTATCCGGCAGACCGCGCACGCAGCTGAAGAGATCCAGGCCAAGACGCGCCTTAACGTGACCGGGACTGAAGCCGCCGCCGAGACGATGGCCGCGGAAACCCGATTTGCCGGCGAAGTCACGGCGCAACTCGAGGAGCTGCTGGGTTCCATGAAACAAATGGTGGCGGCCAGCGACCGTATCTCGCACATCATCCGAACCATCGATGAGATTGCGTTCCAAACCAATATTCTGGCGCTCAATGCCGCGGTGGAGGCCGCACGCGCGGGGGAGGCCGGACTCGGGTTTTCAGTAGTTGCCGACGAAGTCCGCGCCCTGGCGCGCCGCAGTGCCGAGGCCGCCAAGGACACAGCGGAGCTGGTCTCCGGATCGATCGAATCCACTGCCGCCGGGACCGCCAGGGTCAACGATGTCAGCCGGCGCATCGTGGAGATGAGCAAGCGCATCGCCGGCGCGCGCCAGACCATCGACCAGGTCAAAGAGAATGGCCGCCAGCAAGCGGATGGTCTTGCGCAAATCGCCCAGGCGATTTCAGAAATGGAGCAGGCCACGGCCGCTACCGCAGCCCAGGCCGAGCAGCGCGCCGCGGCCAGCCGCGAGCTTTCCAGCCAGGCAGAGCAACTCCGCGACGTGGTCGCGGGTCTGCGGGAACTGGTGTAAGAGGATCAAAGCGCCGCGATCAGTTTTCCGACGAGCGCTGTTCGATCGGCCATGCGATCGACGAGGATGCTTTCGTTCGGGGCGTGCGCCCCCTCGCCTACCGCGCCCAACCCGTCGAGCGTAGGCACGCCCAGCGCCGCCGTGAAGTTGCCGTCGCTGCCGCCGCCGGTCAGCGACTCATCGAGCTCCAACCCCAGATCCCGGCCGAGGGTTTGTGCCGTGCGGAACAGCTTGACGATTCCGGCGCTGCGCTCCATGGGCGGCCGGTTCAATCCGCCGGTAACCTCAATGGCGCAGCGCTTGTCGTATGGCTTGAGCGAGCGGAAGCGCTTCTCCAGCAATGGCGCATCCCTCAGGCGAAGCACACGGATATCGACTTCGGCCCATGCATCGGCGGCGACCACGTTGCTACGTGTCCCGCCCCCGATCACTCCCGGGTTGACCGTGATGCCCCGGTCTTCCCGCGTAAAGGCGGCAATCTGGTTGATTTGTCGCGCCAGCTCGACGATGGCGCTGGCTCCGGCGCCGAAATCCACGCCGGCGTGCGAGGCGCGTCCTGTGATTTTCACCAGGAAGTGGCCCACTCCCTTGCGCGCGGTTTTGAGCTTGCCGGCGAGGCCGGTCCCCGGCTCCAATACCAGGACCGCCTTGCTCTGTGCGGCGTTCTTCTCGGTCAGGGCCCGCGACGCGTCGCTGCCTACCTCTTCGTCGGGATTGAGTTGCAACACCACTCTATTCGCCACGGCGACATCCAGTTCGCGCAGCCCCTGAACGGCGAACACGAAGAACGCGATGCCGGCTTTCATATCGAGCACGCCTGGTCCCCACAGCCGTCCATCGGTGGCGCGAAACGGCATGCTGCGCAGGGTTCCCATCGGCCACACGGTATCGGAATGCCCCAGGGCGAGCACCTGACCGTTTTTGCGGCGGCCGGGGAGCTTCATCTCCGCTGTGAGGATGCGCCCGAATCGCCCGCCGGCAATGGTCTTGACTTTCGCGTAGGGAGCGACGGTGTCGGCGACGAGCTCGACGAATCGGGTGACGGCGGCCGCGTCGTCACTGGGCGATTCGCACTCCACGAAGCTACGGATGAGCGACGTCATGGCGGCCTGGTGGGCGTGCGCGAAGGAGAGAAGGGGATCCACGGAGGCTATCATACAGCCTCCCCGGGTGAGTGCGTTTGCGCTCATTCTCCCGGATACCGGGCGTAATGACGACGGCCGTGAGCGCACCAATGTGTCGCAGAGGAATCGCCGGTCAACAGGCCGCCGAAGACACAATTCCTGTTCAGGGGGTGCGACATGAGCCTGGGAGACGGAATCAGACGGAATATTGCCACGGTGTCGCTGGCCGAACGCCATCGTTTGCGGGACGCCATCCTGGCGCTCAATCGCGCGTTTTACGCGGGGGGCCGCAATGACACGCCAACGGGAGGCGTGACCTTCTGGTTTAAGCAGGATGAAATCCACGCTCACACTCATGTTCACAACTGCCCGGCCTTTCTACCCTGGCACCGTGAGTTGGTGGAGGCAGTAAACAGCTGGTATACCTGGATGCGGATGGCCACGCTCATGAGCTGTTCGTGCCAATTCGCAGCGTATGGAGCCACGCGGATCTAATGACTCTCGTGCCGGAAGCGCCTGGCGCGACCGGCAGCGCTCTGGCGGCGTACAGTTGGGAGACCGGCGGTTCGAAGCAGGTTGTGTACTTCAGCGGGGACGGCCACGTGCATGAGCTGGCGGTGAGTATAGGAGGCCGGTGGACTCATACGGATCTAACCCAGGCGACGGGCGCTCCCGTAGCGGACCGAACCCGCCTCGGGGCCTATAGCTGGGAAGGCGGCGGATCCAAACAGGTGATCTACACCACGGGCGACCACCACATTCATGAGCTGTTCCGACGCTGGGCGGAGCGCGGGGCCACGCCGACCTCACGCAGCTCGCAGGCGCCCCACCGGTTGCCGGGCCGGCGCTGTCCGGGTACGGCTGGGACGAAGGAGGCCCGAAGCAGGTCGCCTACGTTACCGCGGATGGCCACGTGCATGAACTTTTCGTGACTATGGACGATCCGTGGGATCATGCCGACCTGACGGCGATTGCCGGGTCGCCTGCTGCCCCGGGCGCCAGTCCCGCGGGCTACGCGTGGAAAGGCGGTTGTTCCAAGCAAGTCGTGTATCTGACGAGCGACGGCCACGTACACGAGCTTTGGGTACGCCGCTTCGGCTCATGGAGTCACGCGGACCTGACTGCCATGACCAATGCGCCGGCCGCGGTGGGGCCTCCCCTCTCGGGGTATGGCTGGTACACAGGCGGCACGAAGCAGGTGATGTACCGGGGGACTTCGAACGGCCACGTGCACGAGCTTTTTGTCTAGCCGAGGGCATCGCCGGCGCATCATGCGATAATACAGCTTCCATGGCGATCCTGGATATCAACGAGATCCGTGCGCTCCTGCCGCATCGCTATCCGTTTCTGCTGGTGGACCGGATCATCGAGATGGAGCCCGAGCGCATCGTCGGGATCAAGAACGTCACGGCCAACGAGCCGTTTTTTGCCGGGCATTTCCCCGATTTTCCGGTCATGCCGGGCGTTCTGATCGTCGAAGCCATGGCGCAGACCGCGGGCGTGCTGGTGCTCAAGAGCCTGGGCGGACGTGGCAACAAACTGGTCCTGCTGGTGGCCATCGAGAATGCGCGCTTCCGTAAGCCCGTGGTCCCGGGGGACACGCTCCGCATGGAGATGAAGGTGCTTAAACGCAAGGCGAGCGTCGCCAAGATGGCCGGCACCGCCACCGTGGACGGCGCCACGGTCGCGGAAGTCGAAGTCATGTGCAAGCTTGCCGAGATGGAAGAGCCCATACCTGCCGCGCCCGCGCAGCCGCCCGTCCCGGCTGTCTAGCCGATGCCGATCCATCCCACCGCCATCGTCGATCCGCAGGCACGCATCGCGGAGACGGCGGAGATCGGCCCGTACTGCATCGTCGGACGCGAGGTCGAAATCGGTGCCGGCACGCGCCTGATGGCCCACCTGTACCTCGAAGGGCCCACGACCATCGGCGAAGACAACATCTTCTATCCGTATTCCACGATCGGCGTGGCCAGCCAGGACCTCAAGTACAAGGGCGAGCGCGCCGAGACCCGCATCGGCCACCGCAACAAGATCCGCGAGTTCGTCACCATCCACCGCGGGACGCAGGGCGGCGGGCTGGTGACTTCCATCGGCAGCGACAACCTGCTGATGGCATACACGCACGTGGCGCACGATGCCGCCATCGGCGACCACTGCATCCTGGTCAACGGCGTGACCCTGGCGGGCCACGTGACGATCGGCGATTGGGCCGAGCTCAGCGCCTTCGTCGGTGTGCACCAGTTCTGCCGCATCGGACGGCACGCTTTCATCGGGCCGCATTCCGTGGTGACCCAGGACATCCTGCCCTACTCCACCACGGTGAGCGAGCGCGAGATGAAGGTCTTCGGCGCCAACCGCATCGGCCTGGAGCGCCGCGGGTTCGCCACCGAGGCTATCGAAAGCCTGCAGACCAGCTTCCGCCTGCTGACGCGCTCGCAGCTCAACACGTCGCAGGCCGTGGAGCGCATCCGCGCCGAAGTGCCTGCCACCGCCGAGGTGGAGGAGCTGCTCGAGTTCATCCGCACCAGCCAGCGCGGCGTGGTGAAGTAATGCGCTACGGTCTCATCGCAGGCAATGGACGCTTCCCGATTCTGGCGCTGGAATCCGCGCGCCAGCTCGGCCTGGAAATGACTGTGATTGCGATCCAGGAAGAGGCCTCGAAGGAAGTCGAGGCACTCGCCGAACGGTGCCACTGGATCTCGCTGGGACAGCTTGGCAACCTGATCGAGATCTGCAAGAGCGAAGGGATCACCGAAGTCATGATGTGCGGCCAGGTGAAGCACGCGAAGATCTTCTCCTCGATCGTGCCGGATTGGCGGCTGGTCAAACTGCTCGCCACGCTGCCCAGCAAGAGCACCGACGGGCTGATCGGCGGCGTCCGCAAGATCCTGGAGGACGAAGGCATTCACCTCAACGACTCGACGCTGCTGCTCAAGCCATTGCTGGCCACCGAGGGCGTGATGACGCGACGCAAACCGTCCAAAGAGGAGACCGTGGATATCGAATACGGCTGCCGCGTGGCCAACGCGCTCGCGGGATTCGACGTGGGCCAGAGCGTCGCCATCTGCGAGCGCGCCTGCGTGGCGCTGGAGGCCATGGAAGGCACCGACGCGATGCTGCGCCGAGCCGCCTCGCTGGTCAACGGCCGCCGCCTGAGCCTAGTCAAGGTCGCGCGCCGCCGCGAGCACCTGCTCTTCGATGTTCCGGTTGCCGGGCTGAGCACGATTCCCGTAATGCGCGAGACCGGCACCACAGTGATGGCGGTCGAAGCCGGGCGCACCCTGCTGCTGGACAAAGACCGAATGATCGAAGCCGCCAACGAGACAGATATCTCGATCATCGGAGTGGAGGCGTAATGCCGCTTCTCCGCATGGCGGTTGTCGGCGCCGGAGCCTTCGGGCAGAACCACTGCCGGGTGGTTCAAGAAAGCGAGCGCGCCGAGCTGGTGGCCGTCGTCGATACCGACGCGACCCGGGCTGGTGAAGCCGCCTCCAAGTACAACACCACCGCGCTCTCCGATGCCCGGGAACTTGCCGGCCGTGCCGATGCCGCAATCGTCGCTGTTCCCACCACGCGCCACGCCGATATCGGCTGCCTTCTGCTCGACTCAGGGCTCGACGTGCTGGTCGAAAAGCCCGTCGCCACGGACCTGGCCGAGACCGATCGCTTGATCGCGGCCGCGGAGCGACGCGGGCGGATTCTGCAAGTCGGCCACGTGGAGCGATTCAACCCCGCCGTGCTCGAGCTGGAGCGGCGGTTGAGGCTGCCGCTGTTTTTCGAGATCCACCGGCTGAACCAGTTCAGCGCGCGCTCGCTCGACGTGGACGTGGTGCTCGACCTGATGATCCACGACGTCGACCTGGTTCTCGGCCTGACGGGGCACGAGCCCGAGGAAATTCGCGCCGCGGGCATCCGCATCCTCTCGTCCAAGGTTGATATTGCCAATGTTCGCCTGTCTTTCGCCAATGGGTGCATCGCCAACCTCACCGCCAGCCGGATCTCGACCGAAAGCGTCCGCAAGCTGCGGCTTTTCCAGCCACATCAATATCTTTCGCTGGACTACGCCCGCCGCGACCTGGCCATTTTCAGTGTGGGAGCGGACCAGCGAATCGGCTTCGAACAGGCACAGGTGACCAAGTCCGAACCTCTCAAGCTGCAGTTCGAAGCCTTCCTGGAGTCGATGGCGACGCGAAATCCGGCGAAATCTTCCGGGCCCTCAGCGCGTCGAACTTTAGCGGCTGCTCTAGCGATTCTTGATAAAATCAAAGAGCACTCGCAAGTGGTCTCGCAGACCCTTACTGGATGGCAACCGTAGGACCACCTCTAGCCGACGACGACCTGCATCTACTTTACGAGTGGCATGATCCGTTTGCGCCCGCCCGGCGGCGCAAAGCCGGGGTAGCCTCCGTCCTGGTGCACGTGGCTGGGATCATCGTGATCGTGATCCTGCCGCCCGATTTTCTGGTGCCTCCGCCGGAGCCGCCGCCGGAAAGGAAGCACGAGATCGTGACGCCGCTGATTGCGCCGCCGCTGAGCGAGTTCACGCAGAAGGAGCCCACGAAGGGCAAGGTGAATCGCGAGATCGACATGGCGAGTCTGCAGGCGCGCGCGCCGATCCACGCCCCGCCCGCGGCCCCGCGACCGGCGGTGATTCCTCCGGCACCGGCTCCCAAAGCCCCGGCGCCGGCGCTGCCCGAGCCGCCGAAGATCGAAACGGCGTTGAATGCGCCCAAGATCGATCTGCCGCCATCGCCTTCGACGGTCCCGCCGCCGCAGATTCAGACGGTGGAGAAGCCAAGGATGGTGCTGGAGAACGTAGGCGGGCCGCCGCCTCCGGTGCCTCCCGGACAGAGCAAGATTCCGATCCCGACGGGCGGTTCGGTATCCGATGCGATCCGCCAAAGCGCGCACGGGGGGGTGGCCGGTGGCGGAGTCGTCGTGGGCGATCCGGGCGCGCTGTCCGGCATCGGGGAAGGCATCAACCAGTCTGCGACGCCGGGTGTTCCCGGCGCCGCGCTTCAGCTCAAGAGCGATCCGGAGGGTGTGGATTTCAGACCATATCTCGCGCAGATTCTGGTGGCCATCAAGCGCAACTGGCTGGCGGTCTACCCGGAGAGCGCCCGCCTGGGCCGCCGCGGCAAGGTAGGATTGATTTTTATCATCGCGAAGACCGGCGGAGTCAACAAAGTCACGTGGGCGTACCAGTCGGGCACCGATGCGCTGGACCGCGCCGCGGTGGCCGCGATCAGCGCCTCGACTCCTTTTCCCCCGTTGCCGGCGGAGTTCAAGGGCAGCCAGGTCATCCTGCAATTGAACTTCGCTTACAATATGCCGAAATGACCATGCACCGGCGCCTCATCTGGGCGTTCTGCGCCTACGCGGTTCTCGCGCTGATGGCGGGGTTCACGCTGGATGGCAAGCTGCTGTACGCCGTGTGGATCGTGCTCGGCTATTTCGCGCTGCGGACGTACATTGCGTACAAGGCGGGGTGGTAGGCAGCCCTATCGGAGCCGTTCGGACTTGCCGTGGCCGTTGCCGCCGCGACGGAGGGAATTGATGAAGGACTGCAGCGTCTCGTCGGTGCGCTTTTGTGCAGCCGCCAAGGCCTTCAACTCCTTGCGTGTCTCCAGACCCACTCGCTGGTTCTCGGCCAGCATACGCATGCCGGCCTGCAACAGGTCTCGGATTGCGGCGATCTGGCGATCGTGCTTGTCGAGCCTCTCTTTGATCGTGGCCACGGCCTCATTATAGCGGAGCGCGTCACCGGGACGCCGCGTGGATTTGCTGGAGCTTGCGCCAGAAATCGGCCAGCAGGTCCAGCCGCAGCGCGTTGGGGCCGTCGGAGAGCGCCTTTTCCGGCGCGTCGTGCGTTTCGAGGAAGATGCCGTTCACGCCCACCGCGACCGCGGCGCGAGCCAGCGGCTCGATGAATTCCGGCTGGCCGGTGCTCGCCGCGCCTGCGCCTCCCGGTAGCTGGACACTGTGCGTGGCGTCGAAGACGACCGGCCACCCCGAGTCACGCATGATCTTCAGGCCGCGCATGTCGACCACCAGGTTGTTGTAGCCGAAACTGGAGCCGCGCTCCGTAAGGATGACCTTCGTATTGCCGGTGGACGCGACCTTCTCCGCGGCGCGCGGGATGTCGTGCGGGGCCACGAACTGGCCCTTCTTGATATTCACGATGCGCCCGGTGCGGCCGGCGGCGAGCAGCAGATCGGTCTGGCGGCAGAGGAATGCAGGGATCTGGAGGATGTCGGCGACGTCGGCGGCGGGTTCGGCCTGGCCGGGTTCGTGAATGTCGGTGAGGATGGGGAACCCTTCGGCCTTCACGCCGGCGAGGATGCGCAGGCCCTCGCGCAGGCCGGGGCCGCGATATGCGCTGACGCTGGTGCGGTTTGCCTTATCGAAGCTGGCTTTGAAGACGAAGCCGTCCCCCACGGCGGCGCGGATGCCGCGCGCCATGAGGTGGACGTGGGCTTCGCTTTCGATGACGCAGGGGCCGGCGATCAGCACCAGCCGGCGGCTGAAATCGGCGAACTCAATCGGCACGGCTGAACTGGGGTTCCGAGCGCAGCTCGTGCTTCGGAGCCATGCGGCGGGTGCGATATTCGGCCGCGGCGCCGATAAAGGCCTTGAACAGCGGGTGCGGCTCCATGGGCTTGCTTTTGAATTCGGGGTGGAACTGGCAGCCGAGGAACCAGGGATGGTCGGCGAGCTCGCAGATCTCGACGTAGGTGTTGTCCGGGGTTTCGCCGGTGATCTTCAGGCCCGCGGCTTTCAGGCGGTCTTCGTATTCGCGGTTGAATTCGTATCGGTGGCGATGGCGCTCGTTGATCTCGCGCATGCCGTAGGCGCGGTGGGCGAAGCTGCCCTCGATCAGGCGGCAGGCCCAGTTGCCGAGGCGCATGGTTCCGCCCAGGTCCTCGATGCCTTTCAACTCGCGCAACTTGAAGATGACGCGATGCGGCGTGCCGGGATTGAACTCGGTTGAGTCTGCGGCCTCGAGGCCGCAGACGTTGCGGGCGAACTCGATCACCAGGGTCTGCATGCCGAGGCAGATTCCGAAGTAGGGCACTTTGCGCTCGCGCGCGTAGCGGATGGAGTTGAGCATGCCGTCGATGCCGCGCTTGCCGAAGCCTCCGGGGACGAGGATGCCGTCGTAGCCGTCGAGCTGCCGCTCCCAGTGATCGCCGGTGACGCCCTCGGCCTCGATCCAGTTGATGTTGACCTTCAACTGGTGCGCGAGGCCGCCGTGCAGGAGGGCTTCCTTGAGACTCTTGTAGGAATCTTCGTACTCGACGTACTTGCCGACCAGCCCGATGGTGACCTCGCCGACGGGATTGTCCAGGCGCTCCAGCATGGCCATCCACTGACTGAGGTCGCGCGGGCGGGCCTCAAGCTTGAGCAGCCGCATTACGATATCGTCAACGCCTTCGCTGGCGAAACCGACCGGGACTTCGTAGACGCTCTTGACGTCGCGGGCGGTGATTACGGCCTCCACGTCGACGTCGCAGAAGAGCGCGATCTTCTCCTTCATCTCCTGCGGGATGAAGCGCTCGCAGCGGCAGAGCAGGATATCGGGCTGAATACCGATGGCGCGCAGCTCTTTGACGGAGTGCTGCGTGGGCTTAGTTTTGAGCTCCTGGGCGGCGGCGATCCAGGGCACCAGGGTAACGTGAACGAAGAGGCAATTGTCGCGGCCCTGCTCGTGGCGCATCTGGCGGATGGCCTCGAGGAACGGGAGGGATTCGATGTCGCCGACGGTGCCGCCGATTTCGGCGATCACCACGTCGACGTCGGCGGCCACCTTCTTCAGCGCGGCCTTGATTTCATTGGTGACGTGCGGGATGACCTGGACGGTCTTGCCGAGATAGTCCCCGCGGCGCTCGCGGGCGATGATCTGCTCGTAGATGCGGCCGCTGGTGAGATTGTTGGCCTGACTGAGTTTCGAATGCGTGAAGCGTTCGTAGTGGCCGAGATCGAGATCGGTTTCGGCGCCGTCGTCGGTGACGAAGACTTCGCCGTGCTGAAACGGGCTCATGGTGCCCGGGTCAACGTTGAGATACGGGTCGAATTTCTGGCAGGCGACTTTCAGCCCGCGGCTTTCGAGAAGGCAGCCGATGGACGCGGCCGCGATCCCCTTGCCGAGCGACGACACCACGCCGCCGGTAACAAATATGTACTTAGCCATTCGTCATCCCCTCTGCGTTTTGTGCGTTGGGCGAGCCGGGAGGCCCGCCCCACTCGAACCATCTGGACACGCGTTCCAGATCTTCCGGCGTGTCCACACCCAAAGATTCGTATTCCGTCTCCACGACTCGGATGCGATACCCGTTCTCCAGCGCACGCAACTGCTCGAGACGCTCGGATCGTTCCAGCGGGCCGACCGGCAGCGTGGAATAACTCAACAGAAAATCCCGTTGATAGATGTACAGACCGATGTGCTTGAAGTACGGCGTGCCGGCAGCGCGATCGCGATCGAACGGAATCGGGCAGCGCGAGAAGTAGATGGCATCGCCGGTGTGATCGGTGACAACCTTCACCACATTGGGATCGGTGATTTCGCGCGGATCTTCGATCCGCTTCTTCAATGTGGCCATGAGGATGTGGTGATCGTGGGCGAGGGGGAGGATGGCCGCGTCGATAGCGGCGGGGTCGATGAGCGGCTCATCGCCCTGAATGTTCACGATCACCTCGGCGTTTTCCGCGCTGGCGACCTCGGCGACCCGGTCCGTGCCCGAGAGGTGGTCGGCGCGGGTCATGCGCACGCGGGCTCCGAAATCTCTTGCGGCTTGAAACACACGCTCGTCATCGGTGGCAATGATCGTGCCTGTCAGGTACCGGGCCTGGCTGGCGCGCTCGTAAACGTGTTGCAGAACCGGTTTGCCGGCGAGAGAGGCGAGAACTTTTCCGGGGAAGCGAGTGGAGGAAAATCTTGCAGGAATGACGCCGAGAAATTTACGCGGCACAGACGATGGTACCACAAAAACGCTATGCTACACTCGGGGAAGAAAGGCTTGCCAGCCACTATGCTGCGGTCTTACCGTAAGCTGTTGATCTGCGGCGCCATTGGGATTTGGGGATGTTCGCTCTGGGGACAAGCGACAATCGAACCCCGTCCGCGGCTGGGCGCCAAGACCGAATCGAGACCCGAAGCCAACATCCGGGTGGAGAGCACGCTGGTGCTGATTCCGGTGACGGTGACCGACCCGATGAACCGGTTTGTGACCGGTCTGGAAAAAGAAAATTTCAAGCTGTTCGAGGACAAGCAGCCCCAGGAGATCACGCAGTTTTCGAGCGAAGACGCTCCTTTGAGCGTGGGCGTGGTGTTCGATTGCAGCGGCAGCATGGGGCACAAACTGGAAAAATCGCGCCAGGCGGTAGCGCAGTTTTTCAAACTGGCCAATCCGGAAGACGAGTTTTTCCTGGTACAGTTCAACGACTCCGCGCAACTGATTCAACCCTTCACGCGCAACCTGGAAGAGATTCAGAACCGGTTGACGTTTACACAATCCAAGGGGCGCACGGCGCTGCTGGACGCGGTGTACATGGCGCTGCAGGAGATCAAGAAGGCAAGGAATCCGCGCAGGGCGCTGCTGTTGATCTCCGACGGCGGCGACAACAGCAGCCGGTATACGGAAACCGAGATCAAGAACCTGGTGAAAGAGACAGACGCGCAGATCTACGCCATCGGCATCTACGAGGGCATGGGCGCGCGGGGCCGCACACCGGAAGAGGCCAACGGGCCCGCGCTTCTGACCGAAATCGCCGAAGTGACGGGCGGGCGGCAGTACGCGGTGGATAATATAAATGAACTGCCGGATGTGGCCGCGAAGATCGGCGTCGAGTTGCGCAACCAGTATATGTTGGGCTATTCGCCGCAGAACAAGACGCGCGACGGAAAGTACCGCAGGGTGCAGGTGAAGCTGGTTCAACCGAAAGGGATGCCGCTGCTCCGGCCGTTCTGGAAGCAGGGCTATTATGCGCCGGCGCAGTAAGTGGGGCAGGCTGGGAGCCTGCGGTTTTCTATTTCTTCTGGCGGGGGCTTTCGTCACAGGCCAGCAGCAGCCGACCGTTTTCAAATCCGACACGCGGGTGGTGGTGTGCCACACGACCGTCATCGACAGGTCCGGCCATCTGATCACCAACCTGACCAAAGACGCATTCACGGTTATGGAAAACGGCGCACCGCAGGAGATCCGGACCTTCAAGCGCGAGGACGTCCCGGTCTCCATGGGGCTGATCATCGACAACAGCGGCAGCATGCGGGACAAGCGCGCCAAGGTGGAAGCCGCGTCGCTGGCGCTGGTGAAGGATTCCAACCCGGAAGACGAGGTCTTCGTGGTCAACTTCAACGACGAGGCCTTCCTGGACCTGCCGCACGGGAAGAACTTCACCAGCGACATCAAGGAGATGGAAGAAGCCCTGACGCGCATTGATTCACGCGGCGGCACGGCGATGCGCGACGCGATCCGCATGTCGATCGACCATTTGAAGGAGAAGGCGCACAAGGACAAGAGGGTTCTGGTGGTGGTGACCGACGGCAACGATAATTCGAGCGTGGTCACACTGGAGAACCTGGTGAAGGCGGCCCAGCAGAGCGAAGTACTGATCTACGGGGTCGGCCTTCTGGGCGACGAAGAGAGACGCGAGGCGGTGCGCGCGCAACGTGCGTTGAAGTCGCTTGCCGAGGCCACTGGCGGCGCGGTGTTCTTCCCGAAGGAACTGGCCGAGGTGGACAAAATCGCGCACCAGGTGGCGCACGACATCCGGAACCAATACACTATCGTTTACTCTCCATCGAACACGGCTATGGACGGCACATTCCGCCAGATCAAGATTACGGTGAAGGCTCCCGGCAATCCCACGGTTCGCACTCGCAGCGGATACTACGCCACCCCGGATCAGGCCATCCCCGGGGAAAAAGGCTCCTCGAAATAATGAGGTTCCGGAAATCGAAAGTCCTGCTGCTAGGCGCGGCGGCGTGCCTTCTGGCGGCCGCGCAGGAAGGCGCCGTGTTCCGCTCGGACACGCGCATCGTGGTGTGCCATGTGACCGTGATCGACAAGTCCGGACACCTGGTGACCACCCTGCCAAAAGACGCGTTCACGGTTTATGAGAACAAGGTCAAGCAGGAGATTCACAAGTTCCTGCGCGAGGACCTGCCGGTATCGCTGGGGCTGGTGATCGACAACAGCGGCAGCATGCGCAACAAGCTGGAGCAGGTGAAAGCCGCGGCGGTGGCTCTGGTGAAGGCCTCGAACCCCGAAGACGAAGTGTTCGTGGTCAACTTCAACGACGCGGCGTACCTGGACCTGCCGCCCGGGAAGGATTTCACCAACAGCATTCCGGAGCTTCAGCAGGCGCTGGCCAAGATCGATACGCGCGGCGGCACGGCCATGCGCGACGCCATCCAGATGTCGATCGATCACCTGAAGAGGGCGCATCGCGACAAGAAGGTGCTGGTGGTGATCACCGACGGCAACGACAATTCCAGCGTGATCACGCTGGAGGCGCTGATGCGCAACGCGCACCAGAGCGGCGTGCTGATTTACGGCGTGGGCCTGCTCAACGAAGAGGAGCATCGCGAGGCCGTGCGCGCCCGCCGCGCGCTCAACGACCTGGCGGAAGCCACCGGCGGCAAGACTTTCTTCCCGAGGGACGTGGAGGAGGTGGGCCATATCGCGGAGCAGGTAGCGCACGACATCCGCAACCAGTACACCATCGAGTACTCGCCCAGCAACTCGTCCATGGACGGCACGTTCCGACAGATCAAGATCACGGTGAAGGCTCCCGGCAATCCCGTGGTGCGCACGCGCAGCGGATACTACGCGACACCGGACAAGAAGTGATGCTGAGCGTCCTGTGGCGGCTGACACGGGGCTACCGGCTGTGTCCGTGGCGGAGTCCGTACTTGCGCTGGCGCATCGAGACGTACTGGGGAATTCACGCGGAGACCATCACGTTCGGTCAGTTCTGGCGGTTCGCCTGGGAGCAACGGCGGGAACTGTTCCGGTATCTGCGATGGGCCGATAGGATGAAGTAATGTCCTTATTGCTCCGCCTGTGGATGCAGCCGGCCGCGGCCATGAGCGAGATTCTGGATCGCGGCAGCCTGTTGTTCGCGAGCCTGGCCGTGCTGGCGATCACGGCCATCCTTAAGATCGGCGCGCCGTGGCTGGCCGCGGGCTTTTTCATGCCCCTACTGGTGCTGGCGGTGTTCTACGTGCCGGGCCTGCTGGTGCTGGCGGCACTCATCGGACGCCTCGGCGGATTGGGCATCGTGTTCCAGCGCGACTACTCGCCGCTGCTGACCTGCGCGGCGATGGCGCTCGCCGCGGCGGAGATTCCCCTGGCCGCGTGCTCGTTCCTCCTACCGCGGGAGCTGACTTTGTACATGGTGATTCCCGCGGCTCTCTACTTCGTACTACTCATGTTCTTCGGTGTGCGAGCGGTTTTCGGAGTGGATAATGGCGTGGCCGCGGGCGTGGTGGCGCTTTCGTGGATCCCGCTGGTGGCAGCGGCGTTGGTTTGGGGACCTCTGCGAGCCATCCTGGGACTGCTGGCGTCGCCCTTCTTCCTGTTCTTCGCGTGGTACTACCTGGGGAGCGAGCTCGCGCACCTGGGCGGCGGGCTTCGCGCGCGCCAGAATTTTCGCCGCATGCTGGAAGCCGCGACGGTGAATCCGCACGATGGCGAGGCGCAGTATCAGCTTGGCCTGATCCATCAGCAGCGACGGCAGCGCACGGAGGCCCTGCAACGTTTTCGGGCGGCGGTGGAGATCGACCCGTCCTTGACCGACGCGCATTTCCAGTTGGGCCGCATCGCGCGCGAGGAGGGCCGACTGCGCGATGCGCTCGGTCATTTCCAGACGGTAGTGGATCAGGACGAACGGCTGCATTCCAGCGAAGTGTTGAAGGAACTTGGCGGCATCTACGTCACGGCCGGGCAGTTCAACGATGCCAAGGCGGAGCTCGACGTCTATACCGAGCGAAGGCCTTACGACCCGGAGGGCCTGTACTACTACGGCCAGACCATGGAAGGTTTCGGGGATGCGGCGAAGGCACGCGAGTATTACGCGCGGGCGGTGGAGGCGGACCGGACGGCGCCCCGGTACCGCCGCCGGTTCACCGCGAAGTGGAGCCGGCTGGCGCAGAAGCGCATCAAGCTCTAGAAACGCCCGGCACGGCCGAAAAGATTGAGTGGAGGAAGTGCCAGTGCCACAGCGTTTGCTGGTTGTCGACGATTCGCCTGCCATTCGGCGGCTGGTTGTTCGGATCGTTGCCGCCGCCGGATTGCCGTTCGAATGCATGTCGGCGGGCACGGGATGCGAAGCGTTGGAGATGGTCCGGCGGGCGCCGGTCGCGCTGATTCTGACCGACATCAACATGCCCGTGATGGACGGCGAAGAGTTAGTCCGACGTCTTCGCGAAGATCCGGCGTTGTGCGATATCCCGGTCATCGTGCTTTCCACAGATGGCACGCGGGCGCGTGCGATCCGCATGGAGGCGGCCGGAGCCAAGGGGTACCTGGCGAAGCCGTTCACCGCGGAGACCCTCCGCAACGAAGTGGAGCGTGTTCTTGGCAACTTGCATGCGTGATCAGGGACGCTTGCGGGAACAGCTCGCGGAATCGACGCGGTCGGTTCTGGAGACCATGTGTTCGTTGATTCCGTCACTGGACGAGGGCCTGAGCGAAGACCAGCGCGAGCAACTGGAGTGCGTGGAGGTGAAATTCACCGGACCCTTGAAAGGAAGCCTGGTGATGGCTGCCGGGCAAGATGCCGCGGAAGTGTTGGCGCCTGCGTTCCTGGGTATGGATTCCGAAGAAATGGCGCCGGACAGCGTTGCCGCCGTACTGGCCGAAATGGCCAACATGATTTGCGGAGCGACGGTCAGCAGGATGGAACCGGATGGCCTGTTCTCGCTTTCCATGCCGGCGCCGGCAGGTCCCTTGCCCGACGCGAAGGAGTGTACAGCAGAGTTGGGATTGGACTGCGGCTGCGGGTCGATTGTGGTGCAAATGAGGATTGAGTGAGGGCGGGGCAGGCCGGGAACCTGCCCCGGTTGCGAGGCGGGACGGGTCGGGACCTGCCCCACTGGGCTACTTGCTGCCGGACGGCTTGGCGGCCGCGGCGGGAGCAGTGGTGTTCTTCTTCACCGCTTTCTTGTGATGCTTCTTGGTGGTGTTGGCCGTGGCGGCCGGTTTCTGCGCGTTGGCGTCGGGCTTGGCGGGCGTCGCCGGGCTCTGCTGCGCGCCGAACACCGGGACCATCGTGGCTACTGCCAGGGCAATTGTAAACAGACTCGTTTTCATTTTCTTTTTTCTCCCTGCGGGCCTTTCTGCCCGCTCACAGTTTCATCTTGCGGTATCCAGGAAAAATCCACGATCGCCCGAGCAGGCTAATCCCGGCCCCCAATTCAGGGTGCCCCCGGTTAAGATTTCTTAGCCTGGAAAGGCCGCGTAATTGGGCTGATTCGGGCTATAGCCGTTCCTCGGCCCACGCGCGATACTGAAGGCGACATGGCTCCCCGGCCTATCACCAGCCGCAACATCTTCCGCGTCCTGATCGCGGGCTTCGCGCTGGTGATTCTGCTCCTGGTGGCGGCGGCGATCGTGGGACTGCGGAACATTCAGAGCATCCAGCTCGAGGCCAGCAACCTGCTCAAGGAGCAATCGGTTACCAATCGCCTGATCGACGAATTGCACAGCCAGCAGACCAGTCTGCGAGAGGTCTTCAGCGTGCTGGCGCGCGACCCGGAATCGGTCGATTCCGAGCACATCCTGCAGCAGGTGGAAGAGGCCGACCGCGACATCGGGCGCATCTCGGCCGAAGGCGCCTCCACCGCCGAAAGCGACCTATGGAAGCGCCTGAACCAGTCGTCGACGGCATTTTCGGACGAGGTGAGGCGCCTGCTTTCGGCGGAGAACCCCGAGACGTTTTCGTCCCTGGACCTTTTCCGCTATCACGAGGCCTTTACCAGCGTAGTGGCGCGCCTGCTGGAAGCGGAGTACAAGAAACTCAACCAGGCGCAGGAACAGATCGACCGGCGCACGGCGCGGCTCTCCGACATCTCGGTGGCGTTCGCCGGAGGCAGCGTGGCGTTGGCCCTGATCTTCACCGTGGCCACGGTG
>Ga0335079_10001687_pt1 | contig 25204 bp, 25 predicted proteins | sample Lox_Sample_33_FD_206719 | JGI IMG/M metagenome (GOLD analysis project Ga0335079, IMG submission 206719) | Soil microbial communities from Loxahatchee National Wildlife Refuge, Florida, United States - Lox_Sample_3.3 | ecosystem: Environmental > Terrestrial > Soil > Wetlands | place: USA...
CAGCAAAAAAAACAGCAGAAGTCCGGCGCCGGCAGCAATCGCGAGGCGGAACCTGAAGTGCTGCAGTTCGCGCTGCTGGTTCTTGAGCTCGATGTCGCCGTTCATACCTGGTCGGGTTCAGGCTTGAGCCGCAGCACTACCGCCAGCAGGGCTGAAAGCGCGGGCCATAAAAGAGACCCGGTCACGCTGCTCAAAAAATACCCCCATCCGATAAATTCTGCCCCACTGTAAACTTTGACCAGCAGGATTGCGAGCTGTGAAATGAGCAATAATGAAAGCACATGCCAAACTTGCTCGCGTGGGCTAAACACCAGGGCGCGGCGGCGCACAATTATTGCAAGGTAGACAAGTAAGGAGTAGGCAAAAGCGTGTTCCCCCAGCAATGTAGCGTCCGCCACGTCCATGAGCAGCCCCATTCCCCACGCGGTGCCGAACCCCACTTTGCGCGGCCAATGCATGCACCAGTAAAGCAGGATTAATGCTACAAAGTCAGGTCTGATGAGCAGCCCAAAGCCCGACCATGGCAACAGGTTAAGGAATAACGCGATCGCGAGGGAGAGGACGATGACGCTGGTCTTTACCGGAAGCAGAATTTCCTGTGCTTGTGCAGCTTGACTGGGCATTAGTTACCTCTCTTATTTTTTTTGGTCTTGGCCTGGCTTTTGGCTGAGGGGTCTGCTATTTTTGTTTCGGGACCTTGGTTTGGCGACGTTAACACCAATACTTGCCGGTACTTGTTCACCCCTGCGCTGGGCGTGCAGAAGATGCGAGCAAACGCGTAAGCAGCATTGCGTTCAATTCTGGAAACTACCGCGACCGGCAGTCCATATGGATACGTTCCATCGATGCCCGATGTGACGAGTTGGTCACCTGTTTGAATATCGGCATTGACTGGCATATAGCGCAGTTCCAGTCCCCCGGGTTCGCCCGCGCCAAACATCACCGCCCGCAGACCGTTGCGCACCACCTCTACGGGCACTGTCTGGTCCTTGTCGGTAACCAACGTGACTTCGCTCACGAATGGGTACGCGCGTGTTACTTGGCCGATGACTCCAAGATTATCCACCACTGCTTGACCGGGCCGGATTCCGTCCTGCCTGCCCTTATCAATGACAATGCGGCGCGAAAACAAGTCATGGCCGGAGTAAAGAATTTCCGCCAGCGCCGCGCTATCTTGAAGACTATCGCGCGCCTTGAGCAGCCGCCGCAACTGATTATTTTCCTCTTCGAGCGCTTGATAACGTTGTAGCTGCCCGGCATTTAGCAGTTCCTGCTGTTTGAGCTTGGAATTTTCGTCCATCAGGTTGGATTGGGTCGCGAAAAAATCGCTTACACGACCCAAAATCAGGCTTGGCGCAGTGGCGAGTTTTTGCAAAGGATAGATGACGACCGACAGCGAGAGCCGGAATGTTTCCAGGTATTTGAAGCGGGCATCGGAAACGAACAGCAGCAGGGATAGCAGCGTGAAAAAAACGAGTCGTGCGAAAGGGCTGGGACCGCGTCTAAAAAGAGGCGGAAGCTGAGTGTCCATCAGTTTCGAGCTATGTGTTTTGAATCCCCCATCGGTTATACGCCAAAGTTTGCGTAAAATTTAATATGAAACGCGGAACTCGAAGTTGGGCCGAACATTAATCCTCTGCAAAAATGTTGCTCAATTTGTCCATTCTTTCCAGCGCCCGTCCCGAGCCGCGCACCACGCAGGTTAACGGATCGTCGGCAACGATCACCGGCAATCCGGTTTCTTCCATCAGCAGGCGGTCAAGCTCGCGCAGCAGCGCACTGCCGCCGGTCAACACCATGCCTTTTTCCGCGATATCCGCGCCAAGTTCCGGAGGAGTTTGTTCAAGGGCAGATTTGACTGCACTGACGATTGCGTTTAACGGATCGGTTAGCGCCTCCAGAATTTCATTGCTGGAAATGGTAAAGCTCCTGGGAATGCCTTCCGCTAAGTTACGTCCTTTGACTTCCATTTCACGCACCTCGCTGCCCGGGAAGGCCGAGCCGATTTCCTTTTTTATCAGTTCAGCCGTGGTTTCCCCAATCAGCATGCCGTAGTTGCGGCGTATGTAGCTGATGATTGCGTCGTCGAATTTGTCGCCGCCCACGCGTACCGAACCCGCGTAGACAATTCCGCCGAGCGAAACTACGCCGACTTCGGTCGTCCCGCCGCCGATATCCACCACCATCGATCCGGTTGCCTCTGCGATTGGCAGGTCAGCGCCGATTGCTGCCGCCATCGGCTCTTCAATAAGGTATACCTTGCTGGCACCCGCTCCGATCGCTGATTCCCGAATTGCGCGGCGTTCAACCTGGGTAGACCCGCAGGGAACGCTGACGATGATGCGCGGAGAAAGACTGAACAATCGAGAGTCGTACGCTTTCTTGATGAAGAGTTTGAGCATCTGCTCAGTTATCGTGAAATCGGCAATGACGCCGTCTTTCATGGGGCGTATCGCGGTGATGTTACCGGGCGTGCGCCCGAGCATTTGCTTGGCTGCCAAGCCCACTTCCTGGATGACCTTTTTCCCATTCGGTCCGCCTTCCTGGCGGATGGCTACCACTGAGGGTTCATTGAGCACGATTCCTTTGCCGCGCACGTAGATCAGAGTATTGGCAGTTCCCAGGTCTATCGCCAGGTCGTTTGAAAAATAGCTATTTAAGAATCCGAACATGTGAGAAATTCCATTTTATAAAGGTGAGAGCTCCGACCGAATAAATTATAATACTCTATTATGCTTGAAGATTTAAAGGTTTAAAAGGCCGTATTCCGCATATATTTCGGAGAAAAGGCGTCCTCGCGCTAAACCTATGGGTAACCAAAATAGGCCTCTGTCCCTAGACGATGTCAAACGCATCGCGTACTTGGCACGTATTGCAATCGACAGCTCCGAGGCGGCTGCGATGCTCAAACAGCTGTCTGGAATTTTTGCGCTCATCCAAAAAATGCAGGTGGTGGATACCGCGGGCATCGAGCCCATGTCGCACGCCCAGGATGTGGTATTACGATTGCGCGACGACGTCGTAACCGAATCCGATCAGCACGAGTTATTTCAATCCGTCGCGCCCAAGGTGCAAGCAGGCTTGTATCTTGTTCCCAAGGTCATAGAGTGAATTATTGAACCAGCGACCGGCCGTTTACTTTCGCTTAGGTCCTTTCGCAAAATTATTGCATGCTTAACTACAGTCTAAAGCAACTCTCCGACCTGGTTGCATCGAAAAACATTTCCAGTGTGGAACTCACCCAAGAATTTCTCCGACGCATCGAAAAGCTCAACCCGCATTACAACGCATTTATAACCGTTAATGAAGAAGCGAGCTTGGAGCAGGCGCACGCTGCCGATTCCAGGATCGCGCAAGGCCTGGGACAGCCGTTAACGGGCATTCCCATTGCCCAAAAAGACATCTTCTGCGCCAAGGGATGGCGAACCACCTGTGGCTCGAAAATCCTTTCCAATTTCGTTGCGCCTTACGATGCGCATGTAGTAGAGCGCTTTAACGGTACTGGCATGGTGAACCTGGGCAAAACCAACATGGATGAATTCGCGATGGGTTCCTCCAACGAGACTTCTTTCTACGGTCCGGTGAAAAATCCCTGGGATGCGCAAACGGTACCGGGTGGCAGTTCCGGCGGTTCAGCGTGCGCGGTTGCGGCGCGCATGGCGCCGGCAGCGATTGGCACCGACACCGGAGGATCGATTCGCCAGCCCGCAGCTCTTTGTGGAATCTCAGGAATAAAGCCAACGTACGGTGTAGTATCGCGATACGGAATGATTGCTTTTGCGTCCAGCCTGGATCAGGGCGGTCCGATGGCAAAAAGCGCGGAAGATCTCGCGCTAATGTTGAACGTCATGGCCGGATTCGACGAGCGTGATTCCACGAGCCTGAACCGTCCTCCAGAAGATTACACTCGCGACCTGACCAAGCCGCTGAGCGGGCTCAAAATCGGTTTACCGCGTGAATATTTTGCACAAGGTTTGAGCGAGGACGTGGCGCGGGCGGTGGAGGCTGCCATAGGACAATATCAAAAACTCGGCGCGTCCACGGTCGAAATCTCGCTCCCCAACACCAAGCTTTCGATACCGGTGTATTACGTGCTTGCTCCCGCGGAAGCATCATCCAATCTCTCGCGCTATGACGGCGTGCGTTACGGCTACCGCGCGCCGCAATACGATGATCTCCTCGACATGTACTGCAAGACCCGCGCCCAGGGCTTCGGCTCCGAAGTGAAACGCCGGATACTTATCGGTACCTATGTGTTGTCGCACGGTTATTACGATGCCTATTACCTTAAGGCACAGAAGCTGCGGCGGCTCATCGCGCGGGATTTCGCGCAGGCTTTTGAAACGTGCGATGTCATCATGGGACCGACCAGCCCAACGACTGCGTTTAATTTAGGCGAAAAATCGGGCGACCCGGTGCAAATGTATCTTTCCGACATTTACACAATCGGGGTAAACCTCGCAGGCCTCCCGGGCATGTCAATTCCTTGCGGCTTCGGCACTAGGAAACTTCCTGTGGGCTTGCATATCATTGGCAAATATTTCAGTGAGGCGCGGATGCTGAATATCGCCCACCAGTACCAGTTGGCGACCGATTGGCATGACCGTATGCCTGAAGGGATCTGATGTGAACTGGGAAGTCGTGATCGGGCTTGAAACACACGTGCAGCTATTGACCAAGTCCAAAATTTTCTCTGGCGCATCTACTGCATTTGGCGAGGCGCCCAACACCCAAGCGTGCGCAGTGGATATTGCATTGCCCGGTGTGCTCCCGGTACTGAACAAGGCTGCTGTGGAAAAAGCTATCATGTTCGGCTTGGCGGTTGATGCAAAGATCAACCGACGCTCGGTATTTGCACGCAAGAATTATTTTTATCCGGATTTGCCCAAGGGTTACCAGATCAGCCAGTACGAAATTCCCATCGTGCAGGGCGGGCAATTGCCGATTGAAATTGACGGCGTCAAAAAAACCGTGCGGCTGACTCGTGCGCATCTGGAAGAAGATGCTGGCAAATCGCTGCACGAAAATTTCAAGGATATGTCTGGGATTGATCTAAACCGCGCCGGCACCCCGCTTCTCGAAATTGTTTCGGAACCCGATATGCGGTCAGCCGAAGAAGCTGTTGCCTATGTTCAAAAGCTCCACAAATTGGTGGTTGATTACCAGATTTGTGACGGCAACATGCAGGAAGGTTCTTTTCGTTTCGACGCTAACGTATCGGTGCGCAGGAAAGGTTCCGACAAACTCGGCACCCGCTGCGAAATCAAGAACCTCAACTCATTCCGCTTTCTTGAGCACGCAATTGAATACGAGGCTGCGCGGCAGATTGAAATTCTGCAAGACGGTGGCGTGATCGAGCAGGAAACCCGGCTCTACGATCCGGACAAGAACGAAACGCGCTCAATGCGTACCAAAGAGGAAGCGCACGACTACCGCTACTTTCCAGATCCCGACCTGCTGCCGCTTGAGGTCTCGGAATCGTGGATAGAGCGAGTCCGCGCCTCAATGCCTAAGAGTCAGGAAGAGAGGGAAGCTGAAATCAGACAGTTTCCAGAAATACCCGAGTATCAGGTTATTCAGCATGCTGCAACTCCCCAATCAACGGTCTTTGCGTCGACTACGTTTGCCATCGTGCCACCAGCAGATAGGCCGAATGTTTCGAACCTAATTTTGGGTCCGCTCAGCGCCCTGCTCAAGCAAGAGCATCGCGACATTGAAGACAGTAAAGTGTCTCCGGAACAAATCAAGGCACTTTGGGAGCCTGTTTCCAACAAAACTATATCAAATACAACCGCAGTAAGCGTCGTGCTGCCTGCACTGTGGCATGGAGAGGGCTCGGTTGAGGAGATTATCGAAAAGCGCGGACTGAAGCAGATCAGCGACTCTGCGGCAATCGAGAAAATCGTCGATGAGGTGCTTGCCGCAAACGCAAAGCAGGTCGCGGATTATCGAGCTGGAAAAGAAAAGGCTTTCAATTCACTTGTTGGCCAGGTAATGAAAGCAACCCAGGGCAAGGCGAATCCTCAACAAGTAAATGAAATATTGAAACGTAAACTGGCGAGTTAAGGCGGAAATTTTATTTTTTGACGCCGGCTTGAGCGGCGGGTTGGGTCAGCTCGATGTAGCGCTTCTTGTCATCTTCAAAGCGCGCGCGCATGTCGTCGGCGTCGCTGCGTTTTTGCACGATAGCCACCTCAAGGTCTTGCTTGTTCTTTTCCAGTATCTCAATGTCGCCGCGTAATGTGTCGGGCACTGGCTGTTTTTCTCGTTCATAAGCTGCGAGATTTTTGCGACTCGCGTCTAATTGATCTTCCACGGATTTTAGCTGCGCTTCGGAATCTTTGATTACCTTCTCGATTTGCCCCAGATTGCGGTCGCGCGCAAGATCAATTTCTTCGACGCTCGAGTAAGTTCCCAGCAAAATCGCGTCCCTGCGATTCTCTTCTGTCCTTTTTTTACGCTTTGCTATCTCTTCGTCTCGGGCCTTGATTTGTTCCGGTGTCAGCGCGGCATCATTCTTCTTGATGACCACGCCCCGTTTGTTCAACTCTTCATTAGGACGGTTTTCGTATTCCGGGGGAATGGTATCACCATAGTGGGTGACGCCGTTTTCATCCACCCATTTATACATTACGGCAAATGCCGGAGCGCCGAGTATGACTGAGAACAGCAGCAAGGCTGCGTAGGACATTATGCACAATAATCTAAGCTGCATTTGCGTCGACACCATATATTTGGCGGTACTTCCGCACCGCTAGCAAATTATGGACCATCTCTTCCCTGGTTTGAAGGTAATTAAGCACGTCGTCCAGTGTGATGATGCTGATGACGGGGAGATCATATTTCAGCTTTACCTCCTGGACCGCCGATAGCTCGCCGCTGCCTCGCTCCATTCGGTCCAGAGCAATCGCCAGGCAACAGGGCGTTGCCCGATTTGCGCGAATGAGTTGCACCGAATCGCGCACCGACGTGCCTGCGGAAATTACATCGTCAACGATCAATACCCGTCCGTTCAGCGTCGCCCCGATCAAGGCGCCGCCTTCACCGTGATCCTTGACTTCCTTGCGGTTAAAGCAAAACGGCACATTATGACCATTTTGGGCAAGCGCGATGGCAGTACCCACGACCAGCGGAATGCCTTTGTAGGCGGGTCCAAACAGGACGTCAAACTGTACCTTAGCGGAGAGTATGGCTTTGGCGTAAAATTGCGCAAGCCCAAAAAGCGATTCGCCATCATGAAACGAACCGGCATTGAAGAAATATGGCGATAAACGTCCGGCTCGGGTTTTGAATTCACCAAAGCGCAGCACATTTTTGCTTACCGCGAAGCGGATGAATTCCTGTCTGAAGTCGGACATTCCAAGGCGCTTAACAAGCCAATCGACGACCGCATAATGTTACGCATAATCACATTAAACCTCAACGGAATCCGGTCAGCTGTTACCAAGGGATTTCTCCGCTGGCTTGTAAAATCTCAAGGTGACATTGTTTGCCTGCAAGAAATAAAAGCGCAAGCAAAGGACATGCCGCGCCAGACGCTTAACCCCGCGCGCTACAACGGATGGTTCCACTACGCGGAGAAGAAGGGTTACAGCGGCGTGGGAATGTACTGCGCGCCCGAGCCGGATAAGGTAATCACTGGACTGGGCATTGCCGACATAGATTCAGAAGGAAGATATCTGCGCTGCGATTTCGGAAATTTAAGTGTGGTCTCTGTTTATCTTCCGTCCGGTTCGAGTTCGGAAGATCGGCAGGCCGTGAAGTTCAGCTTCATGCGCAGGTTTTTTCCGCACCTGCGCGAGATCGCCGAGAGCGGTCGTGAATTTGTTTTATGTGGTGACTGGAACATTGCGCACAAGGAAATCGACTTGAAAAACTGGCGCGGAAATCAAAAAAATTCAGGATTTCTTCCCGAGGAACGCGCATGGCTTACACGTGTATTCGACGAACTCCACCTGGTGGACGTATTTAGGGTTTTGAATAAACAGCCGGAACAATACACGTGGTGGTCGAACCGCGGCCAGGCATGGGCCAAGAATGTAGGATGGCGCATCGACTACCATATAGCTACGCCGGGAATCGCAAGCAAGGCGAAGCGGGTAAGCATCTATAAAAGCAGGCGCTTCTCAGACCATGCGCCGCTTACCATCGATTACGATTACCGACTTTAATCAACCGTATTGAAAATCGTGGGGTCATCGTCTAAAAACGGCAACGCCTATCTTGAGATCTTTCGCAACCCTCGTATTGCGGTAGTGTTCTTGTTCGGATTTTCTTCGGGGCTCCCGCTTGCACTGACAGGTAGCACCTTACAGGCGTGGCTGGCAGTTTCCAACGTTGATATCCAAACCATTGCCTGGTTTTCCTGGATCGGCGTGCCTTATCTCGTTAAGTTTCTATGGTCGCCGCTCATGGATCGCTTCGTACCGCCGTGGCTTGGACGCCGGCGCGGCTGGATGCTGGCAACCCAGCTCGGATTGGCACTCGGCATCGTTGCCATGGGCCTGACTTCTCCTGAGCGCTCGCTGTTGCTGTTGGGGTTGATCGCGCTGTACGTGGCGCTTGCATCCGCATCGCAAGACATCGTAGTGGACGCCTACCGTACTGACCTGTTGAACCCGTCCGAACGCGGCATGGGCGCGGCGGTAAGTGTGCTCGGTTATCGGGTTGCGATATTGGTGTCAGGTGGAGTCGCTTTGGTTCTTGCCGACCAAATCGGCTGGCGAGTCACTTATTTTCTGATGGCGCTCGTTATGGGTGTAGGTGTATTGACTTCGCTGTTTGCACCCGAGCCGCAAACGCCGGCCGCAACACCGCGTACTTTGCAAGCCGCTGTCGTGGAACCGCTTAAGGATTTTTTCTCGCGAGAGGGCGCACTGCTGTTGCTACTTTTAATAATACTTTACAAATTTGGCGACGCCTTGGCATCAACCCTTACCACCGCATTTCTTATACGCGGCGTCGGCTTTTCGCCAACCGAGGTCGGAGTGATCAACAAAGGACTGGGGCTTGCAGCGCTGCTGATCGGGGCGCTGATTGGAGGAATGCTGCTCACGCGCATGAGCCTTTACCGCGCGCTGATGTGGTTCGGCTGGCTTCAGGCAATATCCTGTCTCTCGTTTATGTTTCTTGCTTGGGCGGGTAAGAGCTACCCTTGGCTGGTTTTTGCGGTGGGGTTTGAGAATTTTGCGAGCGGCATGGGTACTGCGGCATTTGTCGCGTTCGCCATGAGCCTATGCAACCACAGTTATAGCGCGACCCAGTACGCGCTGCTCTCGGCTCTAGCATCGCTTGGACGGGTACTGTTCGGGCCGATTACGGGGGAAACTGTGGTGCTCCTGGGCTGGCCGAAATTCTTTTTTATTACCTTTATTGCTGCATTGCCCGGCCTGTGGCTGCTCTGGCTGCTGCGCAAGCAGATTCCAGTCATCGAAAAAAGGGACAGCTAGTTTATTACGCTCCTTTCTCAAAACGGTACACGGCGATGCTCCCTAGCAGGTTGGGAAACAGCTTAACTACGTTTTTTCCTGTTATCACTACCCGTTCCAGGATTCGTATTGCGTGTTCCGCGCAAAAAGCCTCAAAATCATCAATGGTGCATAAGTGCACGTTGGGTGTATCGTACCACTGGTACGGAAGATTCTTGGACACCGGCATGCGGCCGAAGAACACCTGCCAACGCGCGCGCCAGTAGCCGAAATTAGGAAATGTAACAACGCCCTCGCGTCCCACGCGCAATATTTCCTTTACAATGCGCTCGGTATGGCGCATCGCCTGCAACGTCTGCGACAGGATCACGTAATCAAAAGAATTCGACTCGAACCCGGAAAGCCCGGTTTCAAGGTCATTTTGTATCACATTTACTCCGTTCCGGACGCTCGCGAGAATGCTGGCGTCATCAATTTCGACACCGTAGCCGCGTACTGAGAGCGATTGCTTGAGATAGCGGAGCAGCGCACCGTCCCCGCAGCCGAGATCCAGAACTTTCGAGCCGGGCCTGATCCATGTGGCTACGGCGGCAAAATCAGTACGTTCCTTCAGCGCCGGATCATGCAGAATTGTTTCGTCGAGTTCGACGCTCATATCTTGATGTTGTCGAAATAGGCACGCAGCAGCGCGTGGTAGTGAGGGTCGTCAAGCAAGAACGCGTCGTGCCCGTGCTGCGCATTGATTTCCGCGTAGCTTACCTCGAGATCGTTGTCGAGCAAAGCCTTCACAATTTCCCTGGATCGCGCGGGAGGAAAGCGCCAGTCCGAGGTGAAGGAAGCAACAAAAAATCCGGCCCTGGCGCGCTTAAGTGCCGCGGCAAGATCGCCGTTGTAGTTATGCGCGGGGTCGAAATAATCCAGCGCCTTGGTCATCAACAAATAAGTATTGGCATCAAAGCGCGAGGCAAACTTCTCACCCTGATGGCGCAAGTAGGATTCCACTTCGAATTCGATATCAAAATGGAAATTGTACGTTCCCGAACGCAGCGCGCGGCCAAATTTCTCCATCATGACATCGTCAGACAGATAAGTAATGTGCCCGAGCATGCGCGCCACGCTTAAACCGTTTTTGGGCATCACGCCGTACGCGTAATAATTTCCACCATGAAAATCCGGATCGGTCATGATGGCTTGACGCGCCACCTCACTAAACGCGATGTTCTGCGCCGAGAGTTTGGGCGCCGCAGCAATTACCAGCGCATGACGCATGCGATCAGGGTAGCTAAGCGTCCATTGCAAAGCCTGCATCGCGCCCAGGCTGCCGCCGATGCTCCCCGCGAAACAATCAATACCGATATAGTCGGCAAGCCGCGCCTGCGCTTCAACCCAGTCCTCCACGGTGACCACAGGAAAATCCGCAGCGTAAGGTTTTCCGGTTTTGGGATTAACACTGGAAGGCCCAGTAGAGCCGTGGCAGCCACCGAGATTGTTTACGCCGATCACAAAAAAACGGTTGGTGTCGAGAGGCTTTCCGGGTCCGACCAAGTTGTCCCACCAGCCGACATTGCTCGGGTCATCGGCATAATAGCCCGCCACGTGGTGAGCGCCGGAAAGCGCATGGCAAACCAGCACGGCGTTGGACTTGGATGCATTCAAAGTGCCGTAGGTTTCATAAACGAGGTCGTAGCTGTCTAGAACCGAGCCGCATCGGAACGCGAGCGGCGTGTCGAAATGCGCCTTCTGTGGTGCGACGATTCCGATCGAATTCTCGCTTGCATGCCGATCCGCGGTTGCAGGATCAAAAATTCGTTCGGAGACGCTCGGGTCCATTTCGTGTACTTTCATCTCGGGTCATTCGGCGCTGCAGGCTCCGGACAGGAACAGGCAACGCTTTAACGACATCTTAAGAAGCTTGCAAGTTGTGTTTAACTCGGCGGTACGGCGGGCATGCACAAATAAAAAACCCGCTTGCTTGGCGAGCGGGCATCATCTTTTAGCTGCATTTATTGAGCGCCCGCAAGCCGGTACAAATCGGCGCTTGATTGCAGGGTACTTTGGAGGCAGGAGTTTGTCAAGCAAACAGGTTCGCCCGAGTCACGGCGAAGTGATGCTTTTGTAATGACTAGCTGTTGAGTCGGAACAACAGCTCGCGTACTTTATCCGGCTCGTCTGCTTTCAGGATTTTTTGCGTGAGTCCTGTAATATCCGGCAGGCTTGTTTTGAGCACTTGCTGCTTTACGCTAAGAAGGTATGCCGGGTGCATGGAGAACTGGCGCAAACCTAAGCCAAGCAATAACCGCGTGAACGAAACGTCGCCCGCCATTTCGCCGCACACCGCAATCGGCACCCCGGCTTTGTTTGCAGTGCTGATAGTGTGGGCAATCAAATGCAATACTGCAGGGTGCAGCGGATCATAGAGATGGGCAACGGCATCGTCGGCGCGGTCGATCGCCAGCGTATACTGGATCAAATCGTTCGTGCCAATAGAAAGAAAATCGAGTTTTTTTAAGAACAAGGTGAGTGCCAGCGCGGCCGCGGGAATTTCAATCATGCCGCCGATTTCGATTCGATGATTGTATGGTATCCGGTCTTTGTCTAGGCTGGTTTTTACCAGCTCGATGGACTGCAACGTTTGATTGAGCTCTGCGACACTGGAAAGCATCGGAATGAGAATGCGGATGTTGCCGTAATTGGTGGCGCGGAAAATGGCGCGCAGTTGTGTATGGAACATATAAGGCTCGGCAAGGCAGAGCCGGATCGCCCGCAGGCCCAATGCGGGGTTAGGTCCGCGTTCTGCACCATTCATACTCTTGTCAGCGCCTAGGTCAAGCGTGCGTATGGTGACGGGCAGGCCGTGCATTTTTTGCGCAACTTTGCGATAAGCGTCAAGCTGTTCCTCCTCGCTGGGTAAATCCAGACGGTTCATGTACAGAAATTCAGTACGGAACAAGCCGATGCCCATCGCGCCGTTCTCTTTTACCTGGTCGATATCCTGCGGCAGTTCGATGTTGGCTTGCAATTCCACCGCGGTGCCGTCCAAGGTCGTTGACCGGGTAAGTTTCAGGCGCTTAAGTTTATGCTGCTCGAGTTGCCTCTGGTTCTGGCGCAGCTTGTACTCTGCAAGTATCTGATTGTCAGGATTAACAATTACCACGCCCTGACTGCCGTCGACTACAAGCATGTCCTGTTCGCGCATCAGCTGCCGTGCCTGGTGCAGCGCCACAATTGAGGGTACGTTCAGGCTGCGCGCAACGATCGCACTGTGCGACATCAGTCCGCCGATATCGGTAATAAAAGCCGCAAAGCGATGCTGCTTGAATAGTATGAGTTCCGCCGGGCTCAGGTCGTGTGCGACGAGAATATTATTCTGCTCGAAATCCGTGGGCGAAGGCATATGTCCCGGGTGGCCCAGCAGTGACTTCAATACCCGCTCACCGACCTGGATTACGTCAGCCTTGCGCTCGCGCAGGTAATTGTCCTCGATTTGGTTAAACCGCTCGAGAAGTTCATCCAATTGTTGTTTCAGCGCCCACTCGGCGTTGCAATGCTGTTCTTCGATGCGCTTCGGCGCGTCTTTAGAAATGATAGGATCACAGAGAATCATCTGATGCAGATCGAGGAAAGCCGAGAGTTCCGCGGGCGCGTCAGCTGCCATATTTTCGCGCACGGTTTGCAGTTCCGCCTGCACTTCCTTGATCGCTGAAGCAAAGCGAGCGATTTCGTCCGCCACTTCGTGCTCGCGCACGGTATAATGCGCGACTTCTAGCGTATCGTGCGAAAGCAAATGCACCGGCCCGATGGCGATGCCTTCGGATACGCCAATGCCGTGCATGGTGAAGCTCATTCCTCTTCCCCGAAATAATTTCTTATTAAATCTAAAATAGCCTGCAGTGCTTCGTTTTCGTCTTCGCCGCTGGTTTCAATGCCTATCGAACTTCCCTTACTGGCGGCCAGCATCATCACGCCCATGATGCTTTTTGCGTTGACCCGCTGGCCATTTCGCGATAGCCAAACATCGCATTTAAACCGGCCGGCGAGTTGCGTGAGCTTCGCAGCCGCGCGCGCGTGAAGCCCAAGTTTGTTTATGATTTCAGCTTCCCGTTGCCGCATCATAGCCTTCCGTGCTGATGTGCAGAACGCCTTCGCAGCCGCCCGACAGTGCCTTTTCCAGCATTACGTTCAGGGGCTGGTTGCGGTAGGTGAGCGCGCGAATCAGCATCGGCAAATTGACGCCCGCCACGCCCTCCACTTTTCCGGGAATTAACAGCTTGGAAGCAAGGTTGCACGGTGTCGCCCCATAGATATCGCATAGCACCAACACGCCTTGTCCCTGGTCGAGCTGTTTCAGTAGCTTGAGCGCCTGCGGCAGGATTGCCTGCGGGTCATCATGTACCGTCACTCCGATTTGCATGAGCTGCGACGGGCGGCTGCCCATCACGTGGCTTGCGCAGTGAATCAAACTTTCACCCAGCGTGCCGTGCGCAACGATCAAAATACCTACCATATTCCCTCCTCGAATAACAAGTAGATCTTAATTTGATTTTACTCCGCGATTTTCAACAAAGCAGCAATAGGAAAACCGGTGCCTTATACCGGAAACAGTAAGCCGTGGGGCCGTTACGATGGAATTGCCCCCGTTGTTACGCTCTTCGTGTGACGGTTTTCTCCAGCGCGTCTATCATCATCCCTGCGACATTGAAGCCCGTCTGGTCGGTAATCTCCCGCATGCAGGTAGGGCTGGTTACGTTGATTTCAGTGAGGTAATCGCCGATCACATCAAGCCCCACCAGGATCAGGCCTTCCTTGGCAAGTTGTGGTCCCAGAGCATCGGCGATCTCCTGGTCGCGCGGCGAAAGCGGGCGCGCCACTCCTTTACCTCCGGCGGCAAGATTTGCGCGGGTTTCTCCCGGTTTCGGGATGCGTGCCAGAGCATAAGGCGCCGGTCTTCCATCAATTAGCAGAATGCGCTTGTCACCGTTAACAACCTCGGGGATATAGCGTTGCGACATAATTGTCCGGGTTCCGTGTTGGGTAAGCGTTTCTATGGTTGCATTTAGATTCACGTCCTGTTCACGTATGCGGAACACCGACCGGCCTGCCATTCCGTCGAGCGGTTTGAGAATCACGTCATGATACTGCGCGAGGAATTTTAGAATTAGTTCCGCCCGGCGCGTTACCAGGCTCGGCGCGGTAAACGAATTGTACTTGGCGATGGCGAGTTTCTCATTGAAATCGCGCAATGCCCTCGGCTTGTTGAAAACCCTGGCTCCCTGTGTTTCCGCAAGTTCGAGCAAATAAGTGCTATAGATATATTCCATATCGTAGGGTGGGTCTTTGCGCATGAGCACGGCTTCAAAGCGCTCGAGCGGCATCACCTCAATTTCGCCGGCACGGTACCAATCATCCTCGTCCCCGGTCAGCGCAAGCTTGCGTGCCTGACACAGCACCCTGCCCAGTTGCAGCACGACATCCTGCTGCTCCATGACGTAAAGCTCATGGCCGCGTGCCGCGGCTTCACGCATCATGGCAAAACTTGAGTCTTTATATGTATGGATTGAATCGAGCGGGTCGAGAATAAAGGCAAATTTCATGGAACAGCGTCAGGCAGTCGCTTTCTCAAACGTTTTTTCGGTTTGCTCAAGCTCGATGGCAGCCGCGAGCAGCGCGAGCCGTGCTATGACACCGTAGACATAAAATCGATTGGGCACACAGCCGGGTTGTGTCGGGTCGGGAAGCGAGCAGGGACTTTCGAAGGCTAACGGAACAAAATGCATTCCGGGCGAATTGAGATTCTCGTCCGTGCCGCGGCTGGTGTGTACGCGGTAAAAGCCGCCAACCACGAAATGATCGATCATATACACAACCGGTTCGGCTACTGCATCCTCGATGCTTTCAAAGGTGTACACGCCTTCCTGCACCATTACTTCGGTAACCACTAAGCCTTCCTTGATCACGGCCATTTTCTGGCGCTGTTTGCGGTTGAGGTCCCGTACGTCGGACGCACTCTTCACCGTCATAATGCCCATGCCGTACGTGCCGGCATCCGCCTTGACGATAACGAAAGGCTGCTCCTCGATTCCGTATTCCCGGTACTTAGCGCGGATGTCGCTTAGGATCTGCTCCACCCACGTCGCCAGGCATTCCTCGCCCCGGCGTTCTTGAAAATTGATTTCTCCGCAGGTCGCAAAATAGGGATTGATCAGCCATGGATCTATGCCGACGAGTTCGCCGAATTCCTCGGCTACCCGGTTGTAAGCGCTGAAATGGTTCGATTTGCGTCTATTTGGCCAGCCGGCGTGCAAAGGTGGCAGTAGCGATTGCTCCAAGTTTTTTAAAATTTCCGGAATGCCCGCCGATAAATCATTATTCAAGATCACGACACACGGATCAAAATCGGCAAGCCCGAGGCGGTTGCCTTTGCGCAGCAGCGGCTCCAGGGTGAGAGTCTCGCCGTTCGCGAGCTTTAGCTCGGTAGGTTTGGTGATTTCAGGCAGCAAGCTGCCAATTCGCACGTTCATTCCAGCCTGGCGTAGGATAGACTGCAGAGCCACGACGTTTTGCAAATAATAATCATTGCGTGTGTGATTTTCCGGAATCAATAACGCGCCTCTCGCGTCGGGGCAGACTTTTTCCACCGCGACCATCGCTGCCTGCACACACAAAGGCAGAAAATCCCGTTTGATGTTGTTGAACCCGCCCGGAAACAAATTGGTGTCCACCGGCGCGAGCTTGAAGCCGCTGTTGCGCAAGTCCACCGAAGCGTAGAACGGCACGCTGTGCTCCTGCCACTGACTGCGCAGCCAGTGTTCTATGGCAGAGACCTTCTCCACGAGTTTAATTTCCAGTTTGGGCGCATGCCCGGGAAGCGCGGCGGTTAAATGGGGAACGGCCATGGGGGAGCGGAATTGAAAAAGGAAGGACTATTGTAACGGAAACCGCGGCCTCGCGCGGACGAAAAAAAGGGGCGCTCGCGCGCCCCCCTAGGAGGAGAAGTTTCCGGTATGACGATTACAATACTTGCTCGCCGTGCAGGGCGATATCCAACCCTTCGCGTTCCTGTTCTTCAGTGACTCTTATACCCATAACCATATCGAGCACCTTGAAGATGATGTAGCTCACGACGAAGCTGAAAATGAGGGTCGAGGCCGCACCGATGAACTGGATCAGGAACTGATGGGGATTCCCTTCCAGCACGCCGGCAGTCCCGCCGATATCCTTTACCGCGAACACCCCGGTGAGCAGCGCGCCGGTGAAGCCGCCGATGCAATGCACGCCGAAGGCATCCAGGGAGTCGTCGTAACCCAGCGTATTCTTAAGCCAGGTCGCGGCCCAGAAGCAGATCACACCGGCAGCAGCGCCGATCCAAAGAGAACCGATCGGAGCCACGAAGCCCGACGCGGGTGTGATGGCAACCAGTCCCGCTACCGCACCCGAGCAGATGCCGAGAACGGAGGGTTTGCCTTTGACGATCCACTCTGCAAACATCCAGGCAAGTGCGGCAGTGGCCGTTGCGATCTGGGTAACAGCCATAGCCATGCCGGCGCGGCCGTCAGCCGCCACCGCAGAACCGGCGTTGAAGCCAAACCAGCCGACCCACAATAACGACGCACCGATGACGGTGAGCACCAAATTGTGCGGCGGCATGGCTTCCTTGCCATAACCCACGCGTTTGCCCAGCACCAGCGCGGCAGCAAGACCCGCAATGCCCGAATTGATATGCACCACCGTGCCACCCGCAAAGTCGAGCACGCCCAGCTGCGCAAGCCAACCCGAGGGCTCCCACACCCAGTGTGCGACGGTCGCATATACGACTATCTGCCAGATGCCCATGAACCACAGCAGGGCCGAGAATTTCATGCGGTCGGCGAATGAGCCACAGATCAACGCCGGCGTGATAATGGCAAAAGTCATTTGGAAGCACATATACACCGACTCAGGAACCGTGACTCCCAAGTGCGAGACCGCGACCTTAGAGCCGTTCACGAAGATCATGCCGTTCAGAAATAAGCGGCTCAAACTGCCGAAATAAGGCGTGCTCCCGGGTGTGAAGGCAAGACTGTAGGCGATAACCATCCACACTACGGTTACCAAACAGGTAATGGCAAAGCTTTGCATGACCGTTGCCAGCACGTTTTTCTTGCGCACCATGCCGCCGTAAAAGAGTGCGAGCCCGGGAACGGTCATCATTAGCACCAGGGCCGTTGAAGCCAGCATCCACGCTGTGTCACCTGAGTTGATTTTGGAAACGTCAACAACCGTCGGTGCCGTGGGTGCCGCAGGCGCCGCAGCAGGGGCCGCAGCCGGCGCGGCTTCAGGCGCCTTTTGTTCATCCGCTAGCGACAGTCCGCTGAAGCCGAGCGCTGCAAATAAGAGCAGCGAAGTAAATATACGTTTCATTCTGTTCTCCTTATAGCGCATCAGCGCCGGTTTCACCGGTGCGGATGCGAATTACTTGTTCAAGATCGAAGACAAATACCTTGCCGTCACCGATCTTGCCGGTGTTGGCTGCTTTCTCGATGGCCTCGATCACTTGCTCGAGCATTTCCGTTTTGATAGCCGCCTCGATTTTTACCTTGGGCAAAAAATCCACGACATATTCCGCGCCACGGTAGAGCTCGGTGTGCCCTTTTTGCCGCCCGAAGCCCTTGACTTCGGTGACGGTAATGCCTTGCACACCGATGGTGGACAGGGCCTCCCGCACCTCGTCAAGCTTGAACGGCTTGATGATGGCTGTAACTAATTTCATGTTGACTCCTTGAAGTAGGTAGATGCTGATTAAAACTTGAGCAGCGCTTCCAGACCGAACGAGTACTGGTTTTTGCTCGTTCCCCCGTTACTGTTATTGAACGCGTCGAACTGACCACCGGTGGGAGCAGGGAGATGTCCGTTCGACCAGTCATAACGGTATTCGCCGCGCAGCTCTATGTTTTTGTACGGCATATAGGCCACGGTGTAGGTCATTTCTTTCCATTGCTGGACTACGCCGGTTCGGTAGCCGTCTTTGTCGTCGAAGTACTCGAACCGCACCGAGCCGCGCCATTGGTCGGTGAATTGATAATTGCCGTAGCCCGCAATGCCATACCATGTGGCAACGCCATTGCCATTCGCATCGAACGGGGCGAGGGTGACGGGGTTTATGGAACCCGCATTATCTTGCCAGCCGTAATCGTAATTCAGCACGAAACTCAGCTTATCGGTGGCGCTGTAATTTCCAATTAAGTCCACCAAGCCACGGTAGCCGCCGGGAGAGGCAGCCGCACTAGGCTCGCCTGCGCCGCCGCAGGAACTGCCGCAGAGTTTCTCGTTACCGAAATAGCCGGCAGCTGAGAAACTGAGATTACTGAGTGGTGCATACGAAGCGCCCGTTTCAATAGTCTTGTTGCCGTTGGTATCCTGCATGTCATCCCAACCGTTGTTGAGGCCAAGTATCAGGCTCAACTTGTCGTTGACCGCGTAGGTTCCGCGCACTCCGGTATGGGTAAACGGAATCGCGTAGCCAAACAGGATCGAACGCGAAAAGTTGGTATCTGTCGTGGGATTGATCGTTTCCGCCCCGGCAAGCGTTACGAATTTACCGCCAATGCCGGTAAACGCACCCCTGGCGTATTGCACGAACGCTTGAGTCAGATCCACTTTGCTGGTGCTGCCCGGATTCTGGTTGTACGCCGCAATCGTATCGGCATCCTGGCCAAAAGTGACATTGACCAGTCCGCCAAACCCTTCTTTCGGCTGCTTGGCGAGAGTGAATGCCGCTTGATGCAGCGTGAATGCATCATGCTGAAAATCAAACACCCGGTCGTTTGTGCCGCTGACGAAGGTACCGCTGCCGCTGAGATGCGAATAAGAAGCGTCAATGTAGCCATTGAGCGTAAGACCCCATGCGTCCAACACGTCCTGCAGCTCGGGTATCGGAATTTTCGGTTTTGCAGGAGCGGCTGCTTCATCCGCGAAAACCAATGCCGGCATTCCCAGCAAACTTGCTGTTATCAAAGCTTGAGTGAGTTTTCTCATTTTCTTTCCCTTTCTAAAATAGGAACGTAAAAATGCAGGTTCTTATTAGCACGCCGTGTGCCAGATTTAATCATCATGGGAATCAGAAAGTTATGCGCTGGCCTGGGGTCGTTACAAAAATCCGGTGCACCACTTTAAAGCCGGTTAATCCAGTTGCGCACAGATACGGTGCGCATGTCGCTGCAAATTTGCTACACTCTTGCTCAGAAGGCACAGGAAAAAAATGCTGAGTCCAAAAATGCTCGATGAGATGAGTAAAAAATTGAGCGAAGTCGTCGCGCAAAGTCCGGTCAAGGACATCGAAAAAAATGCGCGCGCTTTGCTCGCTTCATTGTTTGCACGCCTCGACTTAATTACCCGTGAAGAATTTGAAGTGCAACAGAACGTCTTGAAGCGCACCCGCGAGAAACTTACCGAAATGGAAAAGCGCGTGGCCGAGCTGGAGAGGGCCTTGACGCAGAAAAACAATAGACAGGGTTGACAGGATATTTCAGGATTCGCGGGATCAGGCAATTTTATTGTAGCCGGGTGGAATCCTAATCCTTGTTCATTGGCGTTTAATTGATGTCGCTTGCCGTCCTCTATAGCCGCGCGCTTGCCGGCATGGAAGCACCTTTGGTTACCGTGGAAGTGCATCTTGGCGCGGGTTTACCAAGTTTTACCATCGTTGGACTTCCAGAAGCCGAAGTGAAGGAAAGCAAGGACCGCGTGCGCGCGGCACTCGTGAACTGCCGGTTTGACTTTCCGGCAAGGCGCATTACGGTAAATCTTGCACCGGCGGATCTTCCCAAGGAGAGCGGGCGTTTTGACCTGCCGATTGCCTTGGGAATACTTGCTGCGTCCAAACAAATTCCTTCCAGCCAGCTCGACCGTTTCGAACTTGCGGGGGAACTCGCATTAACCGGCGAACTTCGGCCGATCAGGGGCGCGCTGGCCATGACGTATTCAGCTTCCCGTTCGGGGCGCGCATTTATTCTGCCGTTGGAGAATGCGGGAGAAGCTGCGCTGGTTGAAGGGACCGAAGTATATCCGGCAACTTCGCTGCTGCAGGTATGCGCGCATTTCAATGGGCATGAGCCGCTCAAACGATACCTGGAAAAACCGCGGACTGTCTCACCGAGCTATGACGATATGCAGGAGGTAAAAGGCCAGGCGCACGCCAAGCGAGCGCTGGAAATCGCTGCAGCCGGAAGCCACAGCGTACTGATGGTGGGACCGCCCGGCACCGGGAAAAGCATGTTGGCTGCACGTTTTCCAGGCATTCTTCCAGAGATGACCGAAGAACAGGCGCTTGAATCGGCGACAATTCAGTCGCTGGCGAGTGGCGGATTTAAAATACAACATTGGAAAAAACGACCTTACCGTGCCCCGCACCACACTGCTTCGGCCGTTGCCTTGGTGGGTGGAGGCGGGAACCCGCGTCCGGGCGAAATTTCGCTTGCGCTGCACGGCGTGCTGTTCCTCGATGAGCTGCCGGAGTTTGACAGAAAAGTATTAGAAGTGCTGCGCGAACCGCTGGAGTCGGGGCACATCACCGTATCGCGGGCCGCCCGCCAAGCAGATTTTCCCGCACAGTTCCAGTTGCTTGCGGCGATGAATCCGTGCCCCTGCGGGTATCTCGGACACTTCAGCGGCAAGTGCAAGTGCACGCCGGATCAAGTTGTGCGTTACCGCAGCAAAATATCCGGGCCGCTGCTCGACCGCATAGATATTCAAATCGAAGTCCCTGCAGTGCCGGAAGAGGAGCTGACCCGTCATGCGAGCGGAGAGCTTTCAAGTCAAATCAGATCGCGCGTCGAATCTGCGTATCGCCAGCAGCTGGCACGGCAAGGCAAACCAAATGCGCAGCTGACTACACAAGAAATCGACGGCATTTGTATACCGGACACTGCGGGCCTAGACCTATTAAAGCAGGCCATCAGCCGTTTGAGTCTCTCGGCACGCGCCTATCATCGGATATTGAAGGTCGCGCGCAGCATCGCCGATTTGGCAGAAGCGCCGAAGATCGTTGCCGCACACATTGCGGAAGCCGTGCAATACCGCCGTTACTTTGACCGGACCGGTGCTTGATTTGACTGCAGACCTGATATCCGCCTAAAGTTGGCGCAATGAAAAAAGCCCATCTCACCTTGTTGTTGCCGGTAGCCGTTTTGATATTTTCCTGCGCAACGAACAAACCCATGGGACCGGCGACACGCGAGCTCGAAAAAGCGGCAGTGTGCTGCGCGGGTTATGAAAACTTTGATTTCCAGCCGCTCAAGTTCGAAAGCACTCAAGATATTACAATAGACACAAGCAGCCCGGTGTTTAGCTTCGATAGCGGCAAAAGCTATTTCAAGGCATTCCGCCTCCCCGTGCAGAGCCGGTCCTATTTTATCGTTGTCAGCAGCCATTTCGTGGACAAGGATAACCTTTCCCGTTCGCCGTACGTATTCAGTCCTGTGATAATGCTGCTTGATGCGGAATATCGTGTCACGCGCAAGCTTGAACAGGGTGTGGTAAAGCCCATTCCGTCGGGCAACAGCATGAACCACGCCAGCATCGAATTCGACATCAAGGTGAACCCGCGTACGGCTAATGAAAGATTCATGGTTATCTATACTACTGCGGCCTTGCTCAATGAAATGACAGCTCTGAATGTGCTCAAAACCACACTGGTTGGGCAGGTGGTTGAAACTCATTATCCAATTCAAAATGCGCCTGTCGGTAAGATCCAAATTCTTACCACACCCTGGATAGAATAAATGGTCAAGAATGCTTCAGGCGAGATTGAAAATTGGCGCGAGGAAAAGCGCTCCGCGTATCTTTACCGTTTGGTTGCCGCAGCCGAGAAAGGCAACGCGCGGCACGGACTATTTCTGGAACTTGCAGCGGCGGCGGAAAAGCAGGCTGAAATTTGGGCAAAAAAAATCCGCGAATGTGGCGCGAGCGTCCCGCAAGAATATGCCCCCGACTTACGCACGCGCGTAGTAGCTTTTTTGTTGAATTTATTTGGTCCGCGCCGCATGCGCCCGGCACTTGCGGCAATGAAAGTGCGTGGAATGTCGCTGTACACCAAGGAGCAGCCGGGCCATGCAATTCCGCTAAGCCTTGAAGAGGTCGGGCGCCGCCATCGCGGCGTGCAAAGCGGTGGGAATCTACGTGCGGCGGTTTTCGGAGTGAATGACGGCTTAGTATCTAACGCCAGTCTGATCATGGGCGTGGCGGGTGCGACCGCGGATAACGCCGTGGTCTTGCTTTCCGGAGTTGCGGGGTTGCTCGCGGGCGCATTTTCCATGGCGGCCGGCGAATACGTTTCGGTGCGCTCGCAGCGCGAAATGTACGAGTACCAGATCGGGCTCGAGCGCGAAGAGCTTCAGCAATACCCAGAGGAGGAAGCGGCCGAATTGGCGCTGATTTACGAGGCGCGAGGCTTGCAGAAAGGCGAAGCGCAACGTCTTGCGCAGGGTGTTTTGACCGATCCACAAAAGGCACTGGACACGCTGGCGCGCGAGGAACTTGGGCTCAACCCGGAAGAACTCGGCTCGCCGCAAGGCGCGGCGCTTTCTTCGTTCTTTTCTTTTGCATTTGGCAGTGCCATTCCACTTTTTCCTTTTACGTTTGCCGCGGCTGACGAGATCCTGTTATTTTGCGCCCTGATTAGCGCGATCGCCCTTTTCACTGTTGGCGCAATACTGAGCCTGTTTACGGGACGCCGCGCGCTGTACAGCGGTTTGCGCATGCTGGTAATTGGCGCAGCTGCGGCCAGCGCAACCTACCTCATTGGCAAAGCCTTGGGCGTGAGTCTTGCGTAGCGCCGATTGATTTTCAAAAAAGCGCTCCGCCAGCGGGGCTATATGAGTGTTGACAAGCTCGAGACTACAGGGTAACTTGTCGCCCGATTGCGCCGATTTGATATTCAGCTTGCGGGCGCATAAAAAATTCTGCTAAAGCGAGACACAACCCGTCCGCGCAAGCAGTACGGGTTTTTTTGTTTCTAATGCGGTGATTCAAACATGCCAGCCTCACGAGCCCAGACCATTGAACAATTGCTTAAGCAGCGCATCCTAATTCTGGACGGCGCAATGGGCACGATGATCCAGAGTTACAAACTCAACGAAAAGGATTATCGAGGTACACGCTTGGCCGATTTTCCGCATGATTTGAAGGGCAACAATGATTTACTCAACCTGACCCAGCCGCAGATAATCCGCGGAATTCATATCGCGTACCTGGAGGCCGGGGCGGACATCATTGAAACCAATACCTTCAACTCCAATGCGCCCTCGCAGGCGGATTACCATCTGGAGCATCTGGTTTACGAACTGAATCTAAGTGGGGCCAGGCTGGCACGGGAAGTGGCGGACGAATTCACTGCCAAAATTCCGGGGTGGCAGCGCTTTGTTGCGGGCGCCTTGGGACCTACGAACAAGACCGCCTCCATCTCGCCGGACGTCAACGACCCGAGTTTCCGCAATATCACATTCGAGGCGCTGGTCGCGGCTTACAGCGAGGCGGTGCGCGGCTTGCTTGACGGCGGAGTCGACATTCTTCTAATAGAAACCATTTTCGACACGCTTAACGCAAAAGCGGCGATATTTGCCGTCGAGCAATTTTTTGATACGCATCGGATTCGTGTACCGGTAATGATTTCAGGGACCATTACCGACCAATCAGGGCGCACGCTTACCGGGCAGACCACCGAGGCTTTCTGGAACTCGGTGCGTCATGCACAGCCGCTTTCCATTGGGCTTAACTGCGCTCTCGGCGCGAAACTGATGCGCCCGTATATTGAAGAGCTGTCGCGCATAGCAGACACTTATGTTTGCGCCTACCCCAACGCCGGACTTCCAGACCCGCTTTCTCCCACCGGCTTTCCGGAGGGGCCTGAAGATACCGCAGGGTTTCTTCAGGAATTCGCGCGCAGCGGATTTATCAACATCGTCGGCGGCTGCTGCGGCACCACACCGGCGCACATCAAAGCCCTTCGCGACGCGGTGCAGGACATAGCGCCGCGCGCCGTTCCAAAAATCGAAAAGAAACTGCGCCTGTCCGGATTGGAGCCGCTCAACATCGGGGACGATTCGCTTTTCGTCAATATCGGCGAGCGCACCAACGTCACCGGCTCCAAGGCTTTTGCGCGCTTGATACTCAATGGCAATTTCGGGGAAGCGCTGAGCGTCGCACGCCAGCAGGTGGAATACGGCGCGCAGATAATAGACGTGAACATGGACGAAGCGATGCTTGATTCCAAGCAGGCAATGACGAAGTTTTTAAACCTCATCGCGTCCGAGCCCGATATTTCGCGCGTGCCGGTGATGATCGACTCCTCAAAATGGGACGTGATCGAAGCCGGACTGAAATGCGTACAAGGGAAATGCGTTGTAAATTCCATCAGCCTCAAAGAAGGCGACGCGGAATTCATCAAACGCGCCAGGCTGGCGCGGCGTTACGGCGCGGCGATTGTGGTGATGGCATTCGACGAAAAAGGCCAGGCCGATTCGCTGGCCCGCAAAACTGAAATATGCACGCGCAGCTATCACATCCTGGTAAAAGACGCGGGCTTACCGCCCGAAGATATTATCTTCGATCCCAACATCTTTGCGATTGCCACGGGGATTGAGGAGCACAGCAACTACGCGGTGGATTATATCGAAGCGACGCGTGCAATAAAGCGCGCCCTGCCGCATGCGAAAGTAAGCGGCGGCGTTTCAAATGTTTCGTTCTCATTCCGTGGCAATGATGCAGTGCGTGAAGCGATTCACACCGTATTCCTTTATCACGCC
>Ga0335079_10001689_pt1 | contig 25195 bp, 24 predicted proteins | sample Lox_Sample_33_FD_206719 | JGI IMG/M metagenome (GOLD analysis project Ga0335079, IMG submission 206719) | Soil microbial communities from Loxahatchee National Wildlife Refuge, Florida, United States - Lox_Sample_3.3 | ecosystem: Environmental > Terrestrial > Soil > Wetlands | place: USA...
CGTACGGGAGGACCCCGTCGTAACCCCAATTCCGCGTGCCCGGAAAATCGCCGACCGGCATGATTTCGATCGCCGTAATTCCCAGGGATACCAGGTGGTCGAGCTTTGAAAGCGCGGCGCGGAAGGCGCCTTCCGGCGTGAAGGTTCCGACGTGCAGCTCATATAGGACGGCGTCTTCCCAGGGTCTGCCGCGCCATTTCTCGTCGCGCCAATTCCAGGCGCACGGGTCGATCAGTTCGCTGGCGCCGTGCACATCGTAGGGCTGGTAACGCGAGGCCGGATCGGGGACGCGGCTTCCATCCGGGAGCACGAAGCGATAGTGTGCGCCACACTTCGCGCGCGCGGTAGTCAATTCGTGCCAGCCGCCAGGCAGCGGGGTGAGCTCCCGTACTTCGCCTTCGAGCTCGAGGCCGACGCGCTCACAGGCCGGCGCCCACAAGCGAAACCGCGCCTCGCCGCCGGACACAAAGGACGCGCCGTAGGGCATGCTGTGCGCGCGTCTCAAAAGATCTCCGGCGCCGGTAACCTAGCGGCACACCCGGCGAGGTTGGATGGCATGGAGTCTCGAAACGGACACTCCTCTCAGGGGAGGAGTTCCGGCGTATCTAGCCGTTATTCTAATCCGCCCGGCAAACAGAACGCCAGCCACAAGAAGACCAGTATGTGCGATAAGCGGCATAACTCGTGAGAAATGCCCGAAATCCAGCAGTGGCGCGAAGCTTGCTCGCACCGCAGCATGGGCTCTGAAAATATCAAGCGACGCACGTTCTTTGGGAATGCGGTGGCTGGTATGGGACTCGCCGCCGCCGGAACTGAAGCAGAATTGCCGCGCCCTGCTGAGACGCGCGAAGGCGACATGCTATATCGCAGTTTTGGCAAGACGGGCGAGAGGGTATCGGTCATCGGGGTGGGCGGATCGTACATCGGTCAGACATCTCCGGAGGATCTTGCTATTCGTATCATTCGGACCGCAGTGGACCGCGGCATCACTTTTATGGATAACTCGTGGGACTACAACAATGGCGACGGTCAGGGCGAAATCAAGATGGGGAAGGCACTGCGCGACGGATATCGCCAAAAGGTATTCCTGATGACAAAAGTGGACGGCCGCACCAAAGAGGCCGCGGCAAAGCAACTCGACGAGTCTCTCAAACGCCTGCAGACCGATCACGTCGATTTGCTCCAGTTTCACGAAGTGATTCGCATGGAAGACCCCGACCGCTTCTTCGCATCGGGCGGCGCTTTGGAAGCGTTCCTGGATGCACGGAAAGCGGGCAAAATCCGCTACATCGGCTTTACAGGCCACAAAGATCCCGCGATCCATCTGCGGATGCTCAGTGTCGCCAGGGACAATGGTTTCCATTTCGACGCCGTGCTATTTCCATCGAACGTGATGGATTGGAACTTTCGCAGCTTCATTCACCAAGTGATGCCTGTGGCTCTGCGGGAAGGCATCGCCGTTCAAACGATGAAGCCGATGGGGTCGAAGTTTATCCTGGATAGCAAGTCGGTGACTCCTGATGAGTGCTTACAGTACGCGCTTAGCCAGCCGGCTTCCGTAGTCAATCACGGGATCGACAAGATGGAATATCTGGAGCATACTCTGCGAGTAGTCAAGAACTTCACGCCTCTGACCAAACAACAAATCGCCGCCCTGGCCGGCAAGGCAAAACAAGCCGCTATGACCGGCAAATATGAGCTGTTCAAAACGACTTCGCATTTCGATTCGACGGCCAAGAACCCCGCCTGGTTAGGCTGAAAACACGGGCTTATGGCGAGCGGCCACCGGCCTGCGGATGATCCGGCAGGATGAGTTTTGCCGCTGGATGGTTCGCGTTCGTACTGAAGCTCGGCGGGTTCGGTCTGCTGGTGCTGGGCATTCTGGACTCGTCCTTCTTATTCGCTCCGTGGGGCAATGATCTGCTGGTGGTGGCGTTAACGGTGCGGCATCCTACCGGCGAACACATGGTCTATTATGCGGCCATGTCGACCGTAGGCTCCGTGTTGGGCTGTTTCGTGATCGATGTAGTTTTGCGTCCCTTGGGTGCGAAAGGCCTGGAGAAGCACTTATCCGGCAGCAGGCTGAAACGTGTAGAAAAGAAGGTGCGCGAGAATACGGGACAGGCCCTGGCGGTGGCATCTCTCGTTCCGCCGCCTTTTCCCTTCACGGCGTTTGTGATGGCTGCCGCGGCTATGCAGTATCCTCGCCGGCGGCTGCTCATCGTTGTGGGCGTCATGCGCATGGTCCGGTTTACAGTTCTGGGAGTGCTGGCGTTGCATTTCGGATCGCGCATACTCAAATGGTCGAAGGAGCCCATCGTGCAAGGATTTCTCGTTGTTCTGATCATCCTCTGCACTGTAGGCAGCGTGGTATCGGTATATGGATGGATCCGCCGGAGCAGATCGCGATCCTCACAGTCACCGAGAGTAAGTAAGAGTACGGCCGCACGGCAAGCGCGATAGGAATCAAACGTGCAACGTTCGCAGGCTATAAGGAGAAAGTAATCTTATGGTAGAAGGCAAGATCAAAAAGACGGATCCGGAGACAAAGTTCAGGCGGGTCCTGGCGGCGAGCACGCTGGAAGGCGATAGCGTGCGCAATTCGGCGGGAGAGGACCTTGGCAAAGTCGACGAGATCATGATCGATATTCCATCGGGAAAGGTAGCCTACGCGGTGCTCTCCTTCGGCGGAATCCTGCGCATGGGAAACAAGCTGTTCGCGGTGCCGTGGAGCGCGCTCAAGGTGGACGAGGACGAGAAGTGCTTCCTCCTCGACGTGGACAAGAAAACTCTGGAGAGCGCTCCGGGCTTCGACAAAGACCACTGGCCCGATATGGCCGATACGTCGTGGGGATCGGATGTGTACCGATACTACGGAGTGACTCCGTATTGGAGCGAGTACGAGCAACCGAAGGCGCAGCGCGGCGGCGGCGGGCTGTAAACATGCCGGAGAAGAAAACCATCCGGCGCGCGGGAAAGGCGAAAACTCCCTCGACCCAGGCAGGCAAGTACGTGCGCGAGGAAATCGAGCACGTGCGCGAAGGCAAACATGGGGCGCGCTCGGCCAAACAGGCGATCGCCATCGGACTATCTAAGGCCAGACGCGCCGGAGTAAAGCTGCCCCCTCCTCCAGGAAAGAGGAAGCCGACGAAAGCCAGCAACCGGAAGCCGCACCCGACGCGATCGCGGGCTACGCTGGGCGCCTTGAAGCGGGAGGGGAAGGCGGCCGCGTCTCACCAGGCGCTCTCGCGCCAGGCGCGCAGCAGCGCGGCGCGGCGGGGGGCCGCAAGCCGGAAAATGGCCGCACGCAAGGCTGTCCGCACAAAAGGAGCGGCAGGCCGGCACGATGCCGCGGTTAAGGCCGCCCGTACGCGGGCGGGCGCCGGCCGAGGCGCTTCGGGCTAGTTTGAACAAGGGCGGCGTGAGTTTTGCGACTGCTGTAAGCACGCCGCCCTCACTACTGTCGAACAATCAGGCCCCATGGGCGCGCTTGAAGAACTGTACCGCGCGCTCGTGCTTCAGAGCGTCCTCCCGGGTACCAAACGTCCCCAGGTTTCTTCGTTTGCCCGTGTTCGGGTCCGTCTTTCGGGAATACAGGCGGTAGTCTCCATTTCTAAGTTTTCGGATCATAACCCGAACGGAGCAGTTATGGGGCCGGGAAAAGCTGCGGTCGACGGGAGCTGTTTCTTTCCGTGGACTCTCGAACGTCTCGCGGGCCACTGTCCTACCGGAGCGCCTATTTTGGGAAGCTAGACTGGCATCCAACCTGCACCATGGTTGTGCCGGAGGTACACCAAATTGCTTTACTACGCGCTGATGTTCTTTGTGATCGCCTTGGTGGCGGCACTGCTCGGATTCGGCGGAATCGCTGTGGCGTTTGCGGGAATTGCGAAGATACTCTTTGTAATCTTCCTGCTCCTGTTTCTTGTGAGTCTTGTAATGCATGTCGGAAGGCGAGCTTAGCGGGTCTTCTTGCTCGCCAGTCCGATGGAAATGCACATGCACGAGGTTTTGAGGGCTCGGCTGTCTCGGAGGCGAATCCGTTTCTGCTGCTTCCGGGAGCCTTGGTTCTCGCCGAAGAACAGCAGCGTCAGGCGAGGCACGAGACAGCCTGGTTTCGATTGGTGCAGGAAAAGTCGCGCGTGGAGGAGCAGCGTGAACAAAGTGCACCATCTGCGGCGCCGGCCAGTCGGGCGAGTCACTCAATCTCAGTAAGCCCCTGAGGCGCATGCATGCTGCGCCGCGGCAACGCGAGGCAGTCGCCAGGAGGCGAGGATAAAACTGAAGCGAAGTTCTTTGCTTGGCCTGGTCCGGCTTGGCCGCCGGACTATCACCTTCCACAAGGGACGCGCGGAGATTCCGGCCTACGCGTTTTTCTGGCCCTGAGAAACGCGGCTTTTTTCACCTCCCGCCGGCTTGCGGCCACTTTGCGCGAACACTTCGTTCACCTTTCGGTTGAATGCGGCGATGTCGTCTGGTTTGCGGCTGGTGACCAAACCCGTATCGACGACCACTTCGCTGTCTTCCCAAAGGCCCCCGGCGTTGCGGATATCCGTACGTAGCGAGGGCCAGGAAGTGAGCTTACGCCCTTTTACCAAACCGGCCTCCACCAGCAGCCACGGTCCGTGGCAAATGGCGGCAATGGGCTTGCCGGCTTCGGCGAAACTCTGCACGAATTGCACTGCTTCGGGCAGAGTGCGCAGTTTATCGGGATTGGCGACACCGCCGGGAAGGAGAAGGGCGTCGTAGGTGGAAGCAGAGACGGAACCGAGCCGTGCATCGACGTGGAATTTACTTCCCTTTTCGTCGTGATTCATGCCTTGCACGTCTTCCGTGTCGGGCGCGATCAGTTCCGTCTTCGCTCCGGCCTCCTGTAAGGCGGATCGCGGCGCGGTCATCTCCACTTGTTCGAAGCCATTGGTAACCAGGATGGCGACACGGTAGTCGTCGAGTCGTTTTAGCATACCTTTGGCTCCTTCGGTTTAAGCGGTGCGCGTGGCCTCGATATTGACGCGGCTCTTCGCGATCCTGGTTAAGGCCTTGTCCGCCGCTATCTCTTCGTCGAGCGTCTCTTTAAGAACCGCCGCCGCGCGTTCATGGCCCAGTTGTTCGGCATAAGTGCGAACCGTTCCGTAAGCGGCGATCTCGTAGTGTTCCACACGCTGGCAGCCCGAAATGATGGCGGCGTCGCGCACGGCCGGGGTGGCGTCCTTTCCAACCATTTCGTCGCCCTCATCGAGGACGCCCTGCATTCCCTTGCACTTCTGTTTCTTGGCTTCTTCGCCGTGCATTTCGAAGATCCGCTCCAGACGCGCCACATGGCCGTGTGTCTCTTTGAGGTGGTGCTGGAGCGCAGTACGAAGATCGGCAGATTCCGCTTTGTCGATCATTTTCGGCAAAGCTTTTACAATCTGATCTTCGGCGCTGTATAAGTCCTTCAGTTCAGAAAGATATAAGTAATTTAAAGACTCTAACTTCATGGGATAGAGCCTCCGTCTTAAGCATGCGCGAAAGTGCGACAGACTAGCAAGCCTCACCGCAACAACATAGTGCCGGGCCTTACGTTTCGCGGCGGTTGCGCGGTAAGATCGATACAACTTCGTGCTTTCCGGGCGGCGCAGGGGCGCTTCGATACTCTGATGCGGCTCTTCCGCGGCTGAAGTTGAATGGCTGGATCGGTTCGCGTGAGGGCCTCCCGGCTCAACACCCGCCGCGCTCATTTAGGATGCGCTGACTCCGGAAGTCGCCAACGGTCCGCCGGGGAAGCCGGCCGTTGCCGTCAGGTCACGGGCGCGGGGCGCGCATTGTGGAGTTTGCTTAGTCAGACCCCGATATGCATGCGACTAGAGCAAGCTGTATTCTTCGAGGAATCGCCTCAGGACAGCTCCGATTTTCACAAACTCATCGAAGGTGATGGGTTTCCGGAAATAGCGGGCGCCGAGCCTGGATGCCTCTTTCCGGTCGGCCGGCGAATCCGACGAAGTGACGATTAGAACCGGCATGCTCTTAAATTTGTCACTGGCGCGAATTCTCCGGAGTACTTCAAAGCCATCGATCTTCGGGAGATTGAGATCGAGCAGCAGAATGTGCGGGCAGAGTGCATCCGGGTCGTTCTCCGCTCTTACGATGAGGTCGATGGCGTACTCTCCGTCCGGAGCGATGTGCACTTCGAGCGGCAGGCCTTCCATTTTGATTGCCTCGCGCACCAGCAGGGCGTCCGGCAGATTGTCTTCCGCCAGCAGGAGCTTAAGCGATGGCGGACTGGACTCGCGGCGCACGTTCGGGGACGGTGAAGAAGAAGGTCGCTCCGTTCCCAGGGGAGGATTCGACCCAGATTCGGCCGCCGTAACGTTCCACGACCCGCTGGCAGATCGCGAGCCCGATTCCGGTTCCGCCGTATTTCCGATCACGATGGAGCCTCTTGAAAACACCAAAGATTTTCTCCTTGTAGTGGGGATCGATTCCGATCCCGTTGTCTTGAACGGCAAAGCGCCACGAGGCGCCCTGGTGGACCGCGGAGATGCGTATTTGCGGCCGGTCTTCTTTCCGATACTTCAGCGAGTTACTAATCAGATTTTGAAATACCTGTTGCAGATGAGACTCCGCCATGTAGACTCGGGGCAGGGGATCGCTGGTCACTTCCGCGCCGCTCTCGCGGATCGCTTCCGCCAGGTTGGCCACCGCATGTTGCAGGGCGGCCGAGGAATCCACCGGGGTCATGTTACTGCCCACCACACCGGCCCTGGTGTAAGCGAGCAAGTCGTCGATTAAGGTAGCCAAACGGCGTCCCCCTTCGGTCAGGAAACCAAGGAACTGCAACCCATCCGCATCTAACAAGCTATGGTAACGCTTGGCGACGATCTCACTATACACAGCGACATTCCGGATGGGTTCCTGGAGGTCGTGACTGGCGGAATAGGCAAACTGCTGCAGATCCTCATTGGCCTGCCGCAGTTCGTCCTCCCTTTCTTTCTGCTCGTGAATGTCCGTGTTCGATCCGATCCACATCGAAATCTTGCCATGGGCGTCGCGCATGGCGTGGGCGCGGGTGAGATGCCACCGGTAGGCGCCGTCGGCACGGCGAAAGCGGTGCTGGAAATGAAACGGCTCGCCGCTTTCGAGGGAGTGCCGCCAGCTTTGTAGGTTGGCCTCCAAATCGTCGGGATGAATTAATTGAGTCCAACCCCAGCCGTGAATCTGCTCGTAGGACAGGCCGGTGAATTCCATCCACTGGCGGTTGAAATAGTCCACGCCGCCGTCCGGTGCCGCCGTGAAGATCTTCTGCGGCATCGATTCGGCCATAAAGCGAAAGCGTTCCCGCGCCTTCTCGGCGTCGCGCAGGGCCTCTTCCCGCTCGTGCAGGACGGTCCGGAGATGGTTATCGCGCGACTGAATGCCGGCCAGCATCTCATTAAACCGGTCGACCAATACGCCCAACTCGTCGCCCGATAGTTTCACGGCACGGACGCCATAGTCGCCGGTCTCGGAAACCGAAGTGGTGGCGCGGACGAGTTGCGAAATCGGGGTCGCGACGACGGCGCGAAGTCTGGATGTAAGGAGAAGCGCGAGTAAACTGGCGAACAAGAACACGACGAGAACGGTGACCGAATACAGTCTCATGCGCTCGGCGAGTTCATTCAGCTCGTAGAGCAGCGTCAAGGTTCCGATGCGCCGGCCGGTCAGCATGATGGGCCGTGAGACGACCAGATCAGCGCGGCGGAATTGCAGCTCATCGCGGTCCTTCGCCGGCGGACAGGCGGCGTGCGTATCCGGGCGCGAGTATCTGGCGAGCAGGGTTCCATCCAGCCGGTAAATACATGCCGTGACTAAGTGGGGCCGGGCACGGAGCACGGCCAGCATCTCCGCCGCCGCCCGCGGATCGTTAAAGGCCAACGCAGCCGTGCTGTTATCGGCGATCATCTGGGCCAGCGAGGAGAGATCCCGCTTCAAGTATTTACGAAAGAGGAGTGAGTCGGAGGCGACCATGCCGAAGCCGGCCAACAGCAGGGCGCCCGTGGTGGTCGCCATGATGAGAATGGTCAGCTTCTGCTTGATCGGCATGTCGCGGAGGGTAAACATGTTCTTACCTGGTTATTATCCTGGTCATTCGACGGCTCTCGCGATGCTTAGCAGCTTAGAACTGAGTTCGAGCCCGGCTTTCTCCGCCGCGGTACGATTGACGTCGAACCGCACGCGCCGGTTCTCGATGATGAAGGCGATCATGCCGCCATGGCGGACAAAATCCTCCCCCTCGCCGACCGTGAGAACGCCGGGACCGAACGGGGGAAGAGTTTTGAGGGCGCCTTTATCCGACTGACTGACAAACAGCACGGCACATGACTTGGGCGTGGGCGCCTGCTTGATTCGCCTGGAGACCACCCGCCGGCCGTTTACGATCTCACCGGCTACAATCTGGTCCAGCGCAGCGCCAAAAGGGTCCTCACCCAGGATGCAGATTTCGATCGGCGAATCCGCCGCCGCGAAGGACGCCGCCGGCCATTCGGTGAATTTGGTGAAGTTGAGCAGGAACGCGGCTTTAACCCGGTACTCGAGGGAGTCGGCAGCCCGGATACCGGCCGGAAGGGCGAGGGTCAGACCGAAGGCCAGGCACACGGTGGCTACGGGATTAGGCGGCGCCCAGCCAGGCCCGGCTTTCCGTGCGCGGCTCACCTGCTGCGCCATGAGATTTGTGCGTAAGCGCCGCGCTTGATGCCGACCAGGGGGCCGGGATCGCCTCCCTCCTCCACGTGCCACGGCTGGAAGAGGTTTTGTCCGACGAGCGACAAGTCGAAGTTCCGGCTGAACCGCCAGCCGAGGCGAGCGTCGGCCGTCGAGTAGGCGGGTACGACCTGGCCCGGCAGCGCGCTCACGCATCGATAGGTCAGATCCAATTGCAGTTTCCTGGAGAGGTCGAAGGCGGATTGGATAGTGGCCTGATGTTGGGGACTCGATCCCGCGATGGCGGGGCCGGTGGGAAGCGCCGCGGACTGCGGGGCGTTGTACACATCCATATGAAGGTACGAATACGAGCCACGCAGCCGCCAAAAGGCGGTGGGTCTCCATTCGGGCGAGATCTCCACGCCCTTGGTGGTGGCCAAGAGTCCATTTTGGAACTGAGCGGGAAGCAGAAGATGGGTGGGCGGCGGGTCTGTTTCGAGGAACGGCGGCCCGGTCAAGTCCTCGCTAAAAAGGTTGTGATAGTGATTATAGAAACCGGCGATGTCGAGGTACAGGCCGTGGCCGAGGAGGCGCCGGTAGCCGAGCTCGGAGCCGTTTAGCTGTTCCGGCGCGAAGTTGGGGTTGGGGTTGAATCGCGCCAAATAAGGTGTCCCGTTAGGCAAGGTCTCGATGTAGCCCAACAGATAGAAATTCTCCTCGGAATCGGATGGGGTGCGCAAGGCGTGTGTGAATGCCGCCCAGACCGTCTGTTTGTCGCTGGGCGTCCAGAGAAGGCGGACGCTCGGTTCCGGAGCGATGCTGGTGAAATTGGTGCGCAGCAGCTTGGTCCCGAGAATCAGCGACAGACGGCGGTCCACCAGGGCGATTTCATCCTGCACGAAAGCGGTGAGCAGGTAATCGGTACGCTTCAAGGGGAGGAATTGGAGGCCCGAGACAACCTCTGTGTCGTCGACCGGGTCCAGGCGTGCCCCCAATCCCCAGGAAAGCTGTTGACGAAACGGCAATCGAATGCGCTGCAGGAAATCAATGTCGAAGGTGTTGCGGATCTCGGCGAAGTTCGGCTCCTCCCGATCGGTGCGATCCCAATAAGCCTGTAAATGGATCTCGTTGCGATCGTTGACGATTCTCTCCCAGCGGAACATCACGTTTTCGCCGGAGAGCAGCGCGTTGGCATCCACGGTCCGGGAATAGGGAGGTGTATAGCTGGTGGCCTGCACGCTTTCGCCGGCCGCTTCGTCGTAGATATCGCCCTGCAGGGTGAAAGTGTCGCGCGGGTCTTTCTTCCAGTCCATTCGAAAGCCGGCTTGGGCGGCTCGCCAGTCGTCGAAATTCTGGCCATCCTGGTGGAATTCGGGGCCGCGGGTGAAGGCCTTGGCGTAGACCCGATAATTGAAGTCACTATCGTTTCCGCCGCCGTAGCGGGCATTCAGAAAACCTTGCTCTACGTTGCCCCCGCCGGCGGAAACCAGCGCGCCTTGGGTCTCCTTTGCGTTCCTGGTAATGATGTTGATCACGCCATCGACGGCGTTGGGACCCCAGATGGTGCCGCCGGGACCGCGAATCACTTCGATGCGGTCGACGTCCTCCATCATCGTGTCCTGAACTTCCCAATAGGTACCGTCAAAGAGGGGCGTAAAAACAGTGCGGCCGTCGATGAGCACCAGTACCGATCGGGTGAGCCGGCTCCCAAAGCCGCGAATGCCGATCGACCACTTGTTGGCATCGATCCGCGCAACCTCCACACCGGGCGCGAGGCGCAGCGCTTCGGGGATACAAGTGGCGCCGGAGCGGCGGATATCTTCGCCGGTGATGACATAGATGGCGGAAGGAGACTGGAAGGCCCTGACCGGCTGTTTGGAAGGCGTGGTGACTTCGATCTGGGACAACTGTTCGAGGCTGAGGGTTTTCAGGTCCTCCGGTCCCGGCTGAACTGCATTACTCTGCTGGGATGGATCGCCCTTCAACACGGGCGCGACGGCAACGAGAAAGAACAACAGCAGGCGTTTCAAAGAGACCGAACTCCGCGCCCTTTCGGGGATGGCATACAGGCTCCGGGTGGCATCGCCAAAGTTTCCAGCAGCAGCCGCGCCGGAGCGCAGACGGTGGCAGGGGCCAGGCGGCATCCCGCTGCCAGCCAGTCCCTGCGGGCGGGGACCATCCACGCGGGCAACGCCCAGACAGCAAGCACCCGGATCGACTGATCCGGCATTAATGATACGGCCCGTCCGTCCCTTGGAATCTTGCAGAGTCGCCAAACGGCATTGGCGCTGCGTTCTGGTAGTCGTGCTGCCAATGCCGCAGAACCTGAGCCGCGACTCTAGGACGTGTTTTCGCAGGTCACCCGATATCCGCCGTTCGCGAACATCCGCGCGCTTAACGCCGCGCGTGACTGCCACAGTTTTTTGACAGGTACGGAAAGCAATCTTCATGCCAGGGCGGAATCGGCTAAAGACGCCTGGGCATGGCAAAAAAAACGCTCGTAAATCGAAAGAACTGCACAGGCGTTGAGACGGGACCGTGCAGAATATTACCTAGTGTGCAGTTTTTGTATTATGCCGCCGGCCGCGCGATGCCGGATGCTAGGCGCCGGCGATCCAGCTATGCCCACGACGCAGCGGCCTCCTCCGAGCACGGTTCTCGGAGTTTCCCAGGGGCTTGCCGTTCCTGCGCCCTGCATCTCCATGATTGCCGTCATGTTGTTATCGAAGGCATGGCGCCGGTCAATATCATCGGGAATTCTCCCGATGCGAGAGCCTTCATCCCATCGGCTATGCGCTCTCCTCGCGTCGCTCGGGGACTAGCGCTATCCTTAGGAACATGGAGCCGGACAATCGCACGACGGCCGGGGCAGAGGCGCGGACGAGTGATCCGGAGGTCAGCGGGTTCCTGCTGCACGCCTGTCACGATTTGCGGACGGCGCTGCGCGCCATTCGGGTGAACACAGATTTGCTGCTGAAGGGGGGCCAGGCCGGACAGGCGCCCGGCCTCGTGGAACGGCTGGGCTTCATCGTCAATGGCGCCGAGAAAATCGATTTGTTGGCCGACGGCATCGCGAGCTACGCGATTGCGCTACAAATCCGGCCGGAAATGTTCCAACCGGCCCCGCTGGATGTGTTGCTGCGGTCGGTCTTGTCGAAGCTGGATCAGGAACTCCGCGCCCATGATGCCACGGTCACATATGACAAGTTGCCGCGCGTCTCAGGGGTTCCGGACCGGCTTATGGAGGTCTTCGAGAACCTGATCCGTAACGCGGTCCGGCACCGCGGCGACGCGGCTCCCGCGATCCAAATCACCCACAAAAGGCAGGCTCAGGAGCGGCTCTTCTGTGTGCAGGACAATGGTCCAGGAGTGCCGGCGCCTTATCTGGAGAAGATTTTTCAACCATTTGTGCGCTTGAACAATAATAGGCCGGGGCCTGGTCTGGGTTTGGCAATCTGCCGGATCATTCTGGAACGTCACGGCGGACGGATCTGGGCGGAGTCGACCGGCGGCGGAGCGGCGTTCCTGTTTACGCTGCCGGCCGATTAGGCGGGCAACACTCTCAAGGTCCGGCGCTGGCGCTCCGGGAATCTCGGGCTTCAAACGAACGCAGCTTGGTGTGAAGTGTCCGCAGGCAAATGCCCAGAACCTTCGCCGCCCGGCGCTTATTGTTGTCCGTGTGTTTGAGGACCAGTTGGATATAAGCTTCTTCCACTTCGCGCATTGGAACGCCGGCGCGGAGCGTTAGAGAATCCTCATCTTCGGGGGGCGGCGGGGGCGGCGCCGGCACCGAAGCCTCGGGCGCCACGGCGCCGGTAAGGTGTCGAAGCTGGATCTCGCCGGTACCCGCCACGATAATCGCGCGCTCGATCACGTTTCGCAGTTCCCGGACGTTGCCGGGCCAGGGGCCGGCCTCCAGCCAGGCAAGCGCCTCCGGACTCAGGTGCGTGACGCGGCAATCGTGCTTTTGGTTCAAACCGTCGATTAAGGCCGCCGCAATCGAAGGAATATCCTCCTTGCGTTCGCGCAAAGGCGGCAGAGAGATGTGGTACACGTTGAGACGGTAGTAAAGATCCTCGCGAAGTTTTTTGTTCTCTATGGCTTCATCGGGTGGGCGGTTGGTGGCCGCCAAAACGCGAACCGCGATGGGGATGTCGCTGCCACCGCCCAGCCGCCGCACCTTGGATTCCTCCAGTACGCGAAGCAGCTTGGCTTGCGTGCCCACCGGCATCTCTCCGATTTCGTCGAGCAAAAGCGTCCCGCCTTGGGCCTGCTCGAAGCATCCGGCCCGGCGCGCGGCGGCGCCGGTAAAGGCGCCTTTTTCATGGCCGAAGAGCTCGCTCTCCACGAGGCTCTCGGGAAGCGCCGCGCAATTCACCGCCACGAACGGGCCGCCGCTGCACGAACTGAAGCGGTGTATGGCGCGCGCCACCAATTCCTTGCCCGTACCGCTTTCCCCGGTAATCAAGACCGAGGCCGTCGTGGGGGCCACCTGCTGGATGAGAGAGAAGACCTCTCTCATGGAGGGCGAATCGCCCACCATTTCGCCCAGCACGCCTTGATTGCTGAGCTGCCGGCTCAGCCGCTCCGTTTCCTCGACGAGATGGCTCTGCTGAAACGCACGTTCCAAGAGGGCGCGCATGACTCCGGGCTGTACCGGCTTTTCCAGAAACCAGAATGCCTTGAGGTCGTGCACGATCGAGATCGCCCGTTCGATACTTCCGAATGCCGTCAGAACGATCGTGGGCGTGCGGTCTCCGTGGGCCGCCAGTTCTTTCAGGAGTTCGATGCCGTCCATAAACGGCATCACCAAGTCCGTTAGAATCGCGTTAGCCGGAAAGGAGGCGAGCTTCGCAAGAGCTTCGCGGCCGTTTGCCGCGGTCGCGACCTGAAAGCCGAAGGCGGTAACCATCTCGGCCAGGTCGGATCTCTCGGCGTCGTCGTCTTCAACCACCAGCACCTGTGCAGACATTCCCATCCCCCGCGTCAGCTCCTGGAACATTCTACCCCCACAGCGCAGAAAATTGAGCTTCCGTTGCGGCAGAATCCGCTGTGACTTCGTACTTCTGGTTCGAGCATAGTACAATTCCTGCACACCGGGTACCATTCCGTACTAGACCTTTCGCGTCTATCGGCGGAGCACGCGCCTGGTAGTATGTTTCCTCTCGATCCAGGATCGCCACGGCACGGAGATTGCTCGATGACTCCTGCCGTCCGGAGAGAGCCCTTGCCCGCGACCTGGCGCCAGGTCGACGACGATTTCCGGTTTGTAGCATTGCCCTTGAAAGCGCATCACCCGCCTGTCGACGAGACCAGGAGAACCTGTGAGCCATTTTTCATTTTCTGCACCGCATGACCGGATCTCGAGCAAGCCAAGACTTGGCTAACGAGGCGTTTAACCGTATCTTTCGCTCGATGGATGCAAAGTCCTTGCGATTGCCGAGCAAGAAAACCCACGCGGGAACCGAGCAGCCGGCGGACGCTCGGGCGCGCGATCCGAATGGCGGCGTCCTTGCCCGGCGACACGCTGCTTGGCTCCGCCCGATACTCTGCCTCGCATAATATGAACCTCCCCAAGCGCGGAGTTGCGGCCCATAGCTTCCAGGAATGTGGCATAAATCACACGGCGGGAGCCCGTCGCGATGGTCCGAAGATTGCATGGTTGCAATAGTGTCTGGAGCAGCGAAAGTCTGCTCACAAAGCGGTGTTCACCCGCCAGGCAAACCGCACCATTCAATCTGAGGAGGAGCCTGCGCGAATGTCCGCTGGTTCGGAAAACCGCAGCACTGCTGCGAAAAGAGGAAGCGCGGCGCCTCTACCGGAGCATCGATTTTCACAGGCATCGCCGATACAGCGGCCAGGATCGAATTTGAAGCGTGATGAAGCGTGATGGCGAACGGCGTCAATTACACGGGAGCGGCTTTGAGACTCGCCGGCTGCTCGCCTCCATCGTCGAGTCTTCGGATGACGCCATTATCAGCAAAGATCTCGAGGGCATCGTTACCAGTTGGAACAAAGCTGCCGAACGGATTTTTGGCTATTCGACCGATGAAATGATCGGGCAACCGATCGCCCTTCTGGCCCCCCCCGGCCGCAAGGACGAGATGCCCGCTATCCTGGCCCAGATCAAACAGGGGCATCGCGTCGATCATTACGAGACGGTGCGGCGCGCCAAGGATGGGAAACTCTTAAACGTGTCGCTCACGGTTTCTCCCATGCGGGACTCGGAAGGCAGAATCGTGGGCGCATCGAAAATCGCCCGGGACATCACGGAACAAAAGGAGGCGGAGAGGATACTGACCGCTCAGGCAGAACTGTTGGCTCGCTCCAACGCCGATTTGGAAGCGTTCGCCTATACCGCCGCTCACGATTTACAGGAGCCTCTGCGCGGCATTTCCGCCATGAGTGAATTGCTCCAACGCCGCTACGCCTCCCAGCTTGACGAAGGCGCGCACGAACTGATCGCGCATATTGTCTGCTCCGCCGGCCGGATGCGGAATCTCATCGGCGACGTCTTGAAGTATTCCAGAACCATCCATGCGAGCGAAGTGCCCTTGACGAAGGTGAGTTCGAGAGCCGCTGTGGAATGGGCGGTGAACAATCTGAAGCATTCCGCGGAGGAGAGCGGCGCCATGCTGGTGATCGGCGAACTGCCGGACGTGCAGGGCGACATGGTCAATCTGGTGCAGTTGTTCCAAAACCTGATTGGCAACTCGATCAAGTATCGCAACGCCTGTCGTCCCCGAATCGAGATCTCTGCGATGGCGGAGGATCGGTACTGGGTATTCTCGATCGCGGACAATGGGATCGGCATCGCTCCCGCCTATCACCGGATCATTTTCGGCGTGTTCAAGCGCTTGCAAGGCGGGCAGAATTGGGGGACCGGCATCGGTCTGGCGCTCTGCCGGCGAATTGTCGAGAGACATGGCGGCCGCATCTGGGTCGAATCGGAACCCGGCCAGGGAGCGACTTTCAAATTCACCTTACCCAGGGAGGCGGCATGATGGACCAGCGGTCTGCAATACGAATCGTGGTTGCGGACGACTGCGGTCCGGATGTGATTCTGATCGAAGAAACGCTGCGGACCGCGGGCCTCCAGGTTGAGCTGACCGTATTCCCGGACGGGGAAGCGTGCGCGGGCTATTTGAAAAGCAACGCGCCGCCGCCGGCCGCCATTTTACTGGACTTGAACTTGCCGCGATTGGATGGCTTCGAGCTGCTGACCCTGGTACGCGCAGACCCCCGGTATGCCGGCGTGCCGGTCGCCGTGCTTACTTCTTCCAGGCTGGCAGCGGATAAGCAGAAGTCCTTGGAGCTGGGAGCGAACGCGTTCATTACGAAACCGGGCACGCTGGACGCATTTCTGGACACTGTGGGGTCCGCGATTCACGAGCTTTTGGGCCGAAAGACCGCCAAAACACAGCATGCCAGGTAGGCGGCGGGAGCGGCCCCATCAGGGCGGACGCCGCCCAACGGCTCTCCCGGAAGTCGAGGAGCGGGAAACCGGCCGGGATACGACGAAGTGCAAATCAGGAGATCTCAATGGCGCCGAACACTGAAAATCGCTTGCACGAGACTCTGCAAAAAAATGGACAGAGCATATTGAGAGAGTGGATCGCCCAACAGTCGAAAACGTCCGGCCGGCCGATGAGCGCTTCGCAGGAAAAGCAGCTCGAAGGAGAGTGCCGCGAGTTTCTATCGGTCTTTGGACAGGCCATCCAGACGGGAGCCGACGACATCTCCCGGCCCGAGTGGAAAGGGGCGCGCGATTTTCTGACGCAGCTTTCGGCCTCCCGCGCCCGGGCGGGCGCCACGCCCATCCAGACGGCCATGTTCATCTTCGCCCTGAAGGACCCGCTCTTCGCCGGCATACGGGAGAACGAGGGGGATTCCAAGGCGCTGGCCGAGGCTATCTGGAGAACCACATTGCTGGTCGACCGGCTGGGGTTATTTACCATGGAGGCGTTTCAGAAGACTCGGGAGGAGGTCATCGCGCGCCAGCAGCAGGAACTCCTGGAGCTCTCGACCCCGGTGGTGCGCTTGTGGGAAAACGTGCTGGCGCTGCCGCTGATCGGAACGCTGGACAGCGCCCGCACACAGGTGGTGATGCAGAATCTTCTGGAAGCCATCGTGCAAACACGGTCCGATATCGCGGTGATCGACATTACGGGAGTCCCTACCGTGGACACCCTGGTCGCCCAGCACCTGCTGAAGACCGTGGCGGCGGCGCGTCTCATGGGGGCCGACTGCATCATCAGCGGAATCCGGCCGCAGATCGCGCAAACCATCATTCATTTGGGAGTCAATCTCGAGGACGTAACCACCAAGGCTACCCTGGCCGATGCCTTCGCAGTTGCCTTGAAGCGTACAGGCTTTGCCGTGACCAGGGAAACGAGATCCAACGGTAACGCGGGTTAGGAGACCTTGCCGTGGAACGCATCCCAATTTTGAAGATGGGGGAGTTTCTCCTGGTCACGATCCAGGTGGACATGCACGACCGGCTGGCCCTCACGCTACAAGACGACTTGACCGAACAGATCGTAAAATGGCGCGCGCGGGGAGTGCTGATCGATATCTCCGCCCTCGAGATGGTGGACTCTTTCATCGGCCGCATGCTCAGCAATATTGCGAATATGGCCAGACTGCTGGACGCGCAGACGGTCGTGGTGGGCATGCAACCGTCGGTGGCCATCACCCTGGTCGAACTGGGCATGCCGATGAAGGGTATCCGCACGGCGCTGGACGTCGAAAAGGGGATGCATACTTTGCGGATTTATCTCGCGAACAACGGACGCAACCGGGACGGCGATGGAAGCACAACAGTCTGAGATGCACGAAATCCGGACCTCTCAAGACATCGTAAGCGTCCGGCAGGCGGTTCGCCGGTGCGCGGTGGAAATCGGCTTCAACTTGGTGGATCAGACCAAAATCGTGACGGCATCGAGCGAATTGGCGCGCAACACGCTCGATCATGGCGGGGGCGGCACGGCGACTGTGGAGACGGTGCAGAATGGATCGCGGTCCGGCCTGCGGGTAGTCTTCGAAGACTGGGGCCCGGGAATCCCGGATATCGCGCAGGCGCTAACGGATGGATTCACCTCCGGGTCCGGGATGGGTCTCGGGCTGGGGGGCGCCAAGCGGCTGTCCAACGAGTTCGACATCGAGTCCGCGCCGGGCAAAGGCACCCGCGTCACGATCTTGAGATGGAGGGGCCTCTAGAACATGCCGGCGTACATATCCCGCATCGAAGATCCGAGCCAGATCGCGGAGGCGCGCCGAAACGCCCGGCAACTCAGCCTGGACCTGGACTTCGACGAAAACGCCGCGGAAAAGGCGGCCATCATCGTAACGGAAGCCTGCACGAATCTCCTCAAGCATGCCAATCATGGCCAGATAATCGTGCGCCAGGCGCCGGAAGCGTCGACGGACCAGCTCCGGTGGCCAGCTCCCAGCGGGCCGTCGCTGTTAGAGATTCTGGCTCTCGACCGCGGACCGGGGATCGGCAATTTAAAGGAGTGCCTGGCAGACGGGCATAGCACCGCCGGCTCGTTCGGCGACGGGCTGGGCGCGATCGCGCGTCTGTCGTCCTATTCTGAAATCTACTCGCGGCCAAGCGGGGGCGTAGCGCTGCTGGCGCGGATCGCGGCAGGCGCCCAAGCGATCCTGGAGCAGGGCTGTATCAGCGGCGTACAAGCGCCGAAGCCGGGCGAGGAAGTCTGCGGCGATCAGTGGGGCGTGGTGGGCGGCAAAGAGCGCCGGACACTCCTGGTCGCGGATGGACTGGGGCATGGAACGGATGCGGCGCGCGCCGCATCGACGGCCGTCGAAACGCTGTTTAAGCATCCGCATCTGGCGGTGACCGAACTGCTGGCCGCCGTCCACGACGCATTACGGCCCACGCGCGGAGCCGCCGTGGCGATCGCGCATCTCGACCGGGAGCGTGGCACCGTGGTTTTCGGCGGTCTCGGCAACGTCTGCGGCACGGTATTCTCCAGTGGCGCGCCGCCGCGCCGAATGGTCTCGACGAATGGGACCGCCGGCGTGGAGGCGCGGCACGTGCGCGCGTTCACCTATCCCTGGTGCGAGGGAGACACCATGGTTTTGCATTCCGACGGGATCGGGACGCACTGGAACCTGTCCGAGTATCCGGGCTTGGCGGAGCACGATCCGGCCATCATCGCGGGAGTGATCTACCGGGATCACGCGCGCGGAAGCGACGACGCCACCGTCGTGGCGGCTAGATGAGCGGTAGGATGAGGAAGCGCCGCCGGCCATGACGATCCCGATCCTCACGCTGGACATCCGGCACGAAACCGATACCGTCTCCGCCCGCCAGCGCGCCCGCCAGATCGCAAGGCTGGCCGGATTCGACGCGCAGGACCAAACCCGGATCGCCACCGCGGTCTCCGAAATTGTCCGCAACGCCTTCCGTTACGCCGGGGGCGGCACAGTCGAATACGCCGTGGAGGGCGATTCCGTGGCCGAGGCTCTGTTCATTCGCATCGTCGATACGGGCCCCGGCATTCCAGATTTGGAGGGAATCCAGGAGGGGCGGTACCGGTCTTCGACCGGGCTGGGCCTGGGCATCATCGGCGCCCGCCGCCTGATGGACGAATTCGACATCCAGTCAAGCAGCGGGCGCACCACCGTGGGGTTGCGCAAGCGATTGCCGAGGGGCGCGGGCACGAACACGCGCGAGAAAGCCGGCCGCATCGCGGAAGCGCTGGCAGCCGAGAAGCCGGAAGATGCCTTCGCGGAAATTCAACTTCAGAACCAGGAGCTTCTGCGCACGCTCGGAGAGCTGCGCAAACGGCAGGATGAACTGTCGCACCTGAACCGCGAACTGCAGGACACGAATCGGGGCGTGGTGGCGCTCTACGCGGAACTGGACGAGAAGGCCGATCACCTGCGCCGGGCCGACGATCTGAAATCGAAATTCCTGTCGAACATGAGCCACGAGTTCCGCTCGCCCCTGAACTCGATTCTGGCGCTAGCGCGTCTGCTGGCCGATGAGGTCGACGGCCCGTTGAACGCGGAGCAGCAACAACAAGTTGGTTTCGTCAGGAAGGCCGCGGAGGATCTCTACGAACTGGTCAACGATCTGCTTGATTTGGCCAAGGTCGAGGCCGGCAAAGTGGAGGTCAAGCCGGTCCGGTTCGAGGTGGCGGATCTGTTCGGCGCCTTGCGCGGCATGCTTCGGCCGCTATTCCTGAATCAATCGGTCAACCTGGTTTTTGAACCCACCGAGGAACTGCCGTCCGTGTATTCGGACGAAGGAAAGATCTCCCAGATTCTCCGCAATTTCATCTCGAACGCGCTGAAATTCACGGAGCGCGGGGAGGTCCGGTTGTCGGCGGAAACGGTGGACGGAGACCACATCAAGTTTTCCGTCGCCGATACCGGAATCGGCATCGCGCCGGAGGACCAGGAACGCATTTTTCAGGACTTCGCGCAGGTCGAGAGCCCGATCCAGAGGCGCGTGAAAGGCACGGGTCTGGGACTGCCCCTCTCCCGCAAACTGGCGCATTTGCTCGGCGGCGAAGTGCAGTTGACCAGCGCGTTGGGCGCCGGGTCGACTTTCTCGGTGGTGCTTCCGGTTTCCTACCGGAGTGAACCAGACGCCGCGGAATCCCGCCGGGTGGAATTGCAGGCCGGGAAGCAGCCTATCCTGGTGGTCGAGAACAGCGACGAAGCCGCCCTGCTCTACGAAAGGTGGCTTCAGGGCTCGGAGTTCCAGCTCGTGCGGGCGGCGTCGCTGAGCGAAGCGCGCCGGCGGCTGGCGGACGTCAAACCCGCTCTGATCATCCTCGATATCGTCTTACGCAGCGAGGATAGCTGGGGCTTTCTGGCCAAGCTAAAGGAATCGCCTGCGACCAAGCAGGCGCCCGTCCTGGTGGTCACCACGCTCGACGATCCCCGCAAAGCGTATCAGTTGGGCGCGGACGGTTACCTGATGAAGCCAGTCGACCCGCATGCGTTTCGAGAGGCACTGGCGCGCCTGACCGCGACGCCGCTGCCAGGCCGCGTCCTGATCATCGACGACAACGAGCGCGACCGTTACCTGCTGAAGCACCTGCTGCGCACCATGAACGTCATGGTTACGGAAGCCTCGAACGGCGCCGAAGGACTCGCCAAAGCCCGGGACGAGCGGCCCCGCCTCATTTTCCTGGACCTGGCGATGCCGGAGATGAACGGTTACGATGTCTTCAGGCACTTACAATCCGACCCTCGGACCAAGACGATCAAGGTGCTCGTCAACACTTCCATGACCTTACGGAGCGCCGATTTGGAACGCCTTCCAGGCGCGGGCGTAATTTCCAAGGAGCGCCTGGCGGGAAAGGATGCGCTGACGGCGCTGCGCGAGGAAATGCAACGTATCGGCTTGCCGATAGAATGACGGAGTCGCACATGCAGACCATCATCAACGTGGACGATTATGGGCCCGGACGGTATGCGCGAACCAAGGTCCTGATGCAGGCCGGGTTCAATGTCCAGGAGGCCGCCACCGGAGAAGAGGCCTTGCGCCTGGCATGCGAACTGAAGCCGGAAGCCGTGCTGCTGGACATCAATCTGCCCGACGTGAACGGTTTCGAGGTGTGCCGGCGCCTCAAGAACAGCCCGTCGACGTCGCGCATTGTGGTGATGCACCTGAGCGCCTCGAGCACTTCGCCGCGCGACATGGTGAACGGTCTGGAGGGCGGCGCCGACAGCTACCTGACGGAGCCCGTGGAGCCCGCCGTTCTGGTGGCTACGGTTCGCGCGCTGCTACGGGCCCGCCAGGCGGAGGAAGCGCTGCGGCGTTCGAACGATGAGCTTCAGCAATTTGCCTACATGGTGTCGCACGAGTTGAACGAACCGTTGCGCATGGTTGCGTCGTATACGCAGCTTCTGGCCAGGCGCTTCGCTGGAAAGCTGGACGAAGAGGCGGATAATTACATCGCCATCACGATCGCCTCCGCGACGCGCATGCAATCGTTCGTGCAGGACGTGCTGAGTTTCCTGTCGGCCGGATCGCCGGAGCACCTGGTGGAAGTGGTGTCGGCCGGGAAGGTTCTGGAGACGGCGCTGTTTGAGCTGCAACTGATCGTGCGGGAGTCGGGCGCCCGCGTCACCCACGATGCGCTGCCCACCATCTTAGGTAATGAAGCGGGACTGGTGCGCCTGTTCGCCAATCTCATCAGCAACTCGATCAAGTACCGCCGCGCGGAACCGCCCCACATTCACATTTCGGCTGCGGAGCGGAGCGGGTTCTGGCAATTCGCGTTTCGAGATAACGGCATCGGCATCGAGCCCGAGTATTGGGATCGAATCTTCACGGTGTTCAAGCGGCTGCACGGGAGGGAATATCCGGGCAGCGGCGTCGGCCTGGCATTGTGCAAGCGTGTCGTGGAGAACCACGGAGGGAAGATCTGGCTGGAATCGGCGCCCGGCGAGGGCTCGACATTTTTCTTCACAATACCGAAGCTGCCGGCGGATCTTCCCTGAGAAGCGGGACGATCCATCCTGGCGCCCCCGGAGCGAAATCAGGCTCGCGGCAAGCTAAAGAAGAATGTGGCGCCGGAGCCGCGCTGAGACTCTACCCAAATGCGGCCGGCGTGCTGCTCGACGATTTGCCGGGCGATGGCCAGGCCCACACCCGCCCCGGGATAAGCTTCGTTGTGGACCCGCTTAAACAAGCCGAAGATGCGATCTCCGTAGGCGGGGTCGATTCCAATGCCGTTGTCGCGCACGGAGAATATCCACTGGTCCTCTCGTGAGGTTGCCGAAACGTGGACCTCGGGCCTTTGGACGCCGCGAAACTTGATGGAATTTGCCAGCAAGCTCTCAAAGACGTAGCCGACTTGATTTGGATCGCAAAAAAGTTCCGGAAGCGGATCGTGAGTTACTATGGCCCCATTCTGGTCGATGGCGGGTTGCATCGCCGCTTGGGCCCCCATCAGCAGATCATGGGCGTGGCAGAGGCGGCAAGAGGCTGGCGCGCCGGCCATTCGCAGATATGTGGTCAAGCCATAGGCCAGGTTATGCAGACGTCCCACCGAGTCCTGAATGAAGCCGAACAGCATTTCGGCATCTTCATCCAAAGTCCCCCGGTACTTTTTCCGCAACAGTTCGGTAACGGTCCCGAGCTGGTTGACGGGACTCAGCAGGTCGTGCAGCGAATCAGAATTCAGGCGGACACAGCACTCCTCGCCGGGCGATCGAAGGGTAGAGAACGAAGGAATGGCGGGCGTCGCGACGAGCGGGGTTTTGGATTGGGTTGACATACGGGGGACCTCAACCGGTGACGCCAATTAACGGGGTTGGCGGAGGCGATACAGGCAACAGGACGCGGAACCTGGTCCCTCGCCCTGGCGTGCTGTCCACCTGCAGGCCGGCTTCGGTACCCCGCACGAATCCCTGGACTGCCGCCAAACCCAAACCGCGACCGATGAATTTGGTGCTAAAAAAGGGGTCGAATATTTTATTCCGGGTCTCTTCGTCCATGCCACACCCCGAATCCTGTACCTCCAGGACCACATACTTACCGGCGCCCGGCGGCGGGATTCCGGATTCCCGAACCGATTCCTCGTCAATTTCGGCCACGGTGGTGAGCACCGAGATCCGGCCTGGAACTATCTCCCCGATGGCCTCGACGGCGTTCAAAACGAGATCTACGATCGCCTGCCGCATGTGCTCGGCGTCCGTTTTCGCAGGCGGTACGCCGGGGCTGCTCCGGATCTCGAGTTGAATGCCGCCGGGAATCTCGGCCCGAATGCTTTCACAGGCCTGATCGACCAGTTGGCCGACATCGGTTGGCTCGATGTGGAAGGTAGCCTTGCCCGCATAAGCCAACATCCTGCGAGTGAGTTCGGCAGCGCGTTCGCCGGCCTGGAGCACTTCCCGCAGCATCTCCTGCGCGGGGTGCGGTTCGGGCAGAGTTTGCATGGCGCAACTTGCCCCGCCGAGAATGCACACCAGCAGATTGTTAAAGTCGTGCGCCACACCACCGGCTAGCCGGCCGAGTCCCTTCAGTTTCTGCTCCTCGAGGGTGGCATTCTCGGCCCGTTTTTGATCCTCAATGTCGGTACCGGTGCCCAGCCAGCTTGCCCCCTCGCCTGTTGTGCCGGTCCGCAACGGAACGGCGCGAACCAGATGCCACCGGTAGCCCCCGCCGGACGCCCGCCTGAGCCGGTGTTCGATTTCGAAGGTGGCGCCGGACTCGGTGGCGCGCTCCCAGGCGCTCCAGGTCCGGTCGCGATCCTCCGGATGGAGCAGCCGGTCCCATCCCAATCCCGCCGCTTCGCCGGCGGCGAGGCCGCTGTATTCCAACCAACGGCGATTGGCGTATTCGATCCGGCCCGCCGCATTGGCGATCCAGACCATTTGCGGAATCGCCTCGAGGAGCACCTGATAGCGCCGCTCGCTATTGGCCAGGGCGGACTGTTGCTGCAGGACCTGCTGCTGCAACTGAAACCGCTGGATGGCATTCATGACCGCATGCGGCAGCGTATCCGCGGACAGGTGTCCCTTCGGCAGGTAGTCCGATGCCCCGGCTTTCATGGCCCTGACCGCCAATTCTTCGCCTCCGTAGGCGGTCAACATGACGGTAGCGCAAGGAAGGCGGTTCGGATTTCCTCGAAGGCGGGAAAGAACTTCGATTCCGTCGAGATCCGGCAGGTTGAAATCGAGCAGGGTACAGTCCGGCCGCCAGGCATCGGCCAGTTCCATTCCAGCCAACCCCGATTCGGCCTCGGCGAACTCGAACTTCCAAGCGGGCGAGCTTTGGAGGCATTGCTTATACAGGCTGCGGTCTACGCGGTTGTCGTCAATGATCAATATGCGTACAGGCCGCTCGGCAAGCATCGCATCGCGGGGTTGCAAGCGGTCAGCCAATCCGCGGAAGCGGGACTTGCTTGAGTCCGGCGATCTGTGATTATTGGGACATATCGGGGAATTTGGCGGCGATTTCCGGAGTGTATGGAGACAAACATGCATTGCGGGCGGATCTGCGCATAATCGTACCGTCTCGGCGTGAGTGAAAGCACGGAACACAGGGCAGCTAAAGTGGCATCGAACGGCAATCGTCCTGGAGAATGGAAGGCACGTGAGACAAAATCTGCATCCTTTCAGAATGCAAGAAATGTACGGCCCGACCCTTCTAGGGCACGCGGAGGCAACATGACATCGGGCGCGGGCAGGATATGCGAAATACTGCTGGCTGAAGATAACCCCGCGGATGTTTATCTGATCCGGGAGGCGCTGCGGGAGCACGGCGTCGACTGCGTGATGCGAGTCGTTTCCGACGGCGCCGAGGTATTACGGATGATTTCCTCCGAGGAGGCGTTGGCGGAAACCCGGCGCGTTGGGCTGATCATAATGGACCTCAACCTGCCACGGCATGATGGTACGGAGATTCTGCAGCGCCTGAGCGAGACCGCGGAATTAGTTCACGTGCCGGTGGTAGTTCTTACCTCGTCCGACTCGCCGCGCGACCGGCTGGTGGCCAGCCAGTTCGGCGCGGCACGCTATCTGCGAAAACCGTCCAGTCTGGAACAAT
>Ga0335079_10001690_pt1 | contig 25187 bp, 24 predicted proteins | sample Lox_Sample_33_FD_206719 | JGI IMG/M metagenome (GOLD analysis project Ga0335079, IMG submission 206719) | Soil microbial communities from Loxahatchee National Wildlife Refuge, Florida, United States - Lox_Sample_3.3 | ecosystem: Environmental > Terrestrial > Soil > Wetlands | place: USA...
CGAGCCGGTGCTGCCGCCGGTCATTCCGGCGCTGACCAACGCGATCTTCGCCGCCACCGGTGCGCGCATCCGTTCGCTCCCGGTGCGGCTCAAGAGCGCGTAACCGATCTCTGCGGCGATCGAGGCAAGCAGTTCGTGTGGGGGCTGGCGCAGCCGATTTGCGGCGCCGCGGGGCGTTATGTTCAGTCCGGCGGGATATGTTCAATCAGGTTGCGGCGCACAACGAGAGGCCTATCCTAACGCCTGCCCAAACAAGAATTGCTAAGTTGGTTGCGAGTTTCAGGGATGGTCTGTGGGGAAGTACGCTATGGACTACAGCGTTGAAGAGATTCAGCCGAACGTTTGGCGCGTGAGCATCGGAACTGTCACCCGCATCGTTCGCTTCCGCAGCGACGACATGACCTTCGCGCCCTGGGATGTCACCAGTGCGGACGGCCAGACACTCTGGAGCGCCTCATCGATCGCGTCGGCCTTCCGTTGGATTCAGGCGCGCACTGGCTATCCGGTGGAGGCGCTGTTCGCGCAGGCGCTGCTCGAGCGCAGCGCCGGGCCGCAGTCCGGTCACGGGCAGGTTGCCGATGAGTCGGCGGAGACGGGCGACCATAGCCGAGCGCTCGGCAGCTGATCGCCCGGCGGAGGGCGCGCACGGCGATCCTGTGACGGTCGCGACGGTGTCGTGCGTTACTGCAGACCGCCGCGGACCGAGGTGATGCGCTCGGTATTGAAGCCCAGCCAGTGCATGCGGCCCGCATAGCGGGCGTGCTCGACCTTGATGCAGCGATCCATGACGACCGTGAGGCCGCCCTTCTCGGCGATGCGCGCGCCTTCCTCGTTGATCACCCCGAACTGACACCACAGGCACCTGGCTTTGATCGCGACCGCGTCCGCGGCGATTCCGGGCAAGGCGTCCGGCGCGCGGAAGACATTGACGACGTCCACGGGCACCGGCACCTCGCGCAGGCTCCCGAAGCTCTTCTCGCCGAGGATCTGCGACTCGCGCGGATTGACCGGGATCACGCGGTAGCCGTGCCGCTTGAGGTAGAAGCCGACGAAGTAGCTGGCACGCAGCGGGTTATTCGATAGCCCCACGATCGCGATGGTCCTGGCGCTGAGCAGCACCTGCTGGATCCTGAGCGGATCCTGATAACGCCCGAGATCGAAGCCCGTCATCGCCTGCCCTCCGGGGAGACGAGCGCGCGGGCACGCGCAAAGCCCTGCTCGAGATCCCAGATCAGATCGTCGGCATCCTCGATGCCGACCGAGAGGCGGATCGTCCCGGGACGCACGCCGGCCGCGAGCAGCTCCTGCTCGTCGAGCTGCCGGTGCGTGGTGCTCGCCGGGTGGATGACGAGGCTCTTCGCGTCGCCCACGTTCGCCAGGTGCGACCAGAGCGTCACTCCACGGATGAATTCCTCGCCGGCTTCACGGCCGCCGCGGATGTCGAAGGAGAACACCGAGCCGGTGCCGCGCGGCAGGTACTTCTCGACGAGCGAGCGGTAGCGGCTGCGGCTGAGGCCCGGGTAGGTCACGTGCGAGGCGAGCTCGTGGGACTCGAGGTAGCGGGCGATCCTGCCGGCATTCTCGACGTGGCGCGCCATGCGCAGCGACAGCGTCTCGAGCCCCTGCAGGAACAGGAACGCATTGAAGGGGCTCAGGCACCCGCCGAGATCGCGTAAGGTCTCGGCCCGCAGCTTCATCAGATAGCCGTAGGTACCGAAGGTCTCGTGGAACTCGAGACCGTGATAAGCGGGGGAGGGCTCGGCGATCACCGGGAAGCGGCCGTTCGACCAGTTGAACTGCCCCGAATCCACGACCACGCCGCCGATGCTGGTGCCGTGGCCGCCGATGTACTTGGTCGCCGAGTGCAGCACGATGTCGGCGCCCCACTCGAGCGGACGGCAGAGATAGGGGGTCGCGAACGTGTTGTCGACGAGGAGCGGCAGCCCTTCCCCGTGCGCGATGGCGGCGACGCCGGCGATGTCGAGCACGTTGCCGCCGGGGTTGCCGATGGTCTCGCCGAAGAACGCCTTGGTGTTCTTGCGCACCGCGGCCTTCCAGGCGCCGAGGTCGTCGGGATCGACCCAGGTGAGCTCGACGTTGAGCTTGCGCAGCAGGTGTTTGAACTGGTTGACGGTGCCGCCGTAGAGCGCCGCCGACGAGACGATGTGGTCGCCCGGTGTGAGGAGCGTGAACAGCGCCGCCGCCTGCGCGGCCAGGCCGCTCGAGAATGCCACGCCGCCGCAACCGCCCTCGAGGCTCGCGATGCGCTCCTCGAAGACCGCTACCGTCGGGTTCATGATCCTCGAGTAGGTATTGCCATACTCCTGGAGGTTGAAGTACGCGGCGGCGGCGGCCGGGTCCTCGAACACGTAGCTGGTGGTCTGATAGATCGGCACCGCGCGCGCCCCGGTATTCGGGTCCGGGCGCTGGCCGGCATGGACCTGACGAGTCTCGAAGCCGAAATGACGCGATGCTTCCACGGGCGCGGCTCCCCAGGGCGCGAACGACGGCAAGCGATCATAGGCTTCTGCTGCGGCGCCTCCAATTACCGCGAGTGACCGGCTTATAACCGATAAGTCATGGTGCCGGCGGGAGGCTGCTTGTACGCTCGCGAGCCGAAGCGTAGCCTCGGTCGCTCGGCACTCGCACCAGAGCCTTCGACAGGACGTTCCCTAAGTCATCCGGAGATACAAACATGGCACAGCCCAGTGTCAGCAATGGCGTCAACAACGGTGTCAACGTCCAGGCGCTGCTCGATGCGAGGGAGGCGTTGCGGAACGCGCCCGCGGCCGCCGAGTTCACCTGGCGAGCAGCGTGCAAGTGGCAGAACGGCACCCATGCCCAGTCGACCGTGCGGGGATTTCGCGGTCTGGGCGAAGAGCAATCGCACAAGACCGAGTTCTCCTTCGAGACCGATCACCCGGAGATCTTTGCCTCCGAGGATCACGGCGCCACCCCGGTTGAGCTGGTGCTCGTGGGGCTGGCGAGCTGCCTCACGGCCGGTGTGGCTTCGGTGGCGCAGAACCGCGGCATCCAGCTGCGCTCGGTGGAAGCGAAGCTCGAGGGCAAGATGAACCTTTACGGCATCCTCGGCATCGACAGCAACGTGCGCAACGGCTACGACGACATCAAGGTGACCTTCCATATCGATGCCGACGCGTCGCAGGAGGACATCGAGGCGCTGGTGGCGCAGTCGCAGAAGCGCTCCGCCGTGTATGACATCGTCACCAATCCGACCAACGTGACGGTCGAGGTCGTGAAGCGGTAGTTCCGGCGCGCGCGGCGGACCTCACATCGAACGCATCACGACGGTCGTGGTCGGCGCCGGCCACGCCGGGCTTGCGGCCAGCCGGATCCTCGCCGAGCACTCGATCGAGCATGTCGTGCTCGAGCGCGGTGAGGTGGCCAACTCCTGGCGCCGTGAGCGCTGGGACTCGCTGCGCCTGCTGACGCCAAACTGGCAGAGCCGGCTGCCGGGATACCCCTACGCGGGCGCCGATCCCGACGGCTTCATGACCATGCCCGAGATCGTCGGGCGCATTTCGGGCTATGCCGCTGCGATCGCCGCGCCGGTGCGCACGCAGACCGCCGTCACTTCGGTCCGCCGCGCTGACGGCGGCTACCGGATTGCCACCGGGAGCGGCGAGCTGCGCTGTCGGACCGTGGTTCTGGCGAGCGGCGCCGCCAACACGCCGAGGGTCCCGGGCCTGCGCTCGGCCGTGCCGCCCGAAATCCTCTGCCTCACACCGTTCGAATATCGCAACCCGCAGCAGCTCCCTGCAGGGGGCGTGCTGGTCGTCGGCGCCTCGGCCACCGGGGTGCAGCTCGCCGATGAGATCCAGCGCTCGGGCCGGCCGGTGACGATCGCGGTCGGTGAGCACGTGCGCCTGCCGCGCAGCTACCGCGGCCGCGACGTGCTCTGGTGGATGGAGGCCGCCGGCGTCTGGAGCCAGCGCTACGATGAGATCGACGACATCGAGCGGGCCCGGCGGCTGCCATCACCGCAGCTCGTCGGCACGCCCGAGCACGCGAGTCTCGATCTGAACGTGCTGCGTGCCGCGGGCGTCGAGATCGTCGGGCGGCTGGCGGCCATACGCGACGGGCAGGCGCTCTTTTCCGGTGGACTTGCCAATCAGTTCGCGCTCGCCGATCTCAAGATGAACCGCCTGCTCGGGACGTTCGACGACTGGGCGCGCAGCCAGAGGCCGGAGCTGGAGGTGGAGCCGCCGGAGCGCTTCGAGCCGACCCGCGCGCCGGCACGCCCACGCCTGTCGCTCGAGCTTGGCGGCGAGATCCGCACGATCGTGTGGGCGACCGGATTTCGTCCTGACTACCGCTGGCTCGATGTGCCGGTGCTCGATCGCCACGGGGAGCTGCGCCACGACGGCGGCGTCGTGACGGAAGCCCCGGGGCTGTACGCCATGGGCTTGCCCGTGCTACGGCGCCGCAAGTCGACGTTCATCATCGGAGCCGAGGACGACGCGCGCGATGTGGTGGGACACCTGGTGCACTACCTCGCATCCGGCGCCGGCCGCCGCTGACCCGCCGACCCGACTCACTTCTCCAGCTTCTCGATCTCATCCAGCAGCCGATTCATGCGCGCCGCCAGGGCCTGATAGGGTCCCGGCGTCGCCATGTCGACGCCGGCCTGCTTGTAGAGCTCGTACGGGTAATCCGATCCGCCCGCCTGCAGCATCCTGATGAATCGCCCGCGGGCGGGAGCGCCCTGCTTGAGAATGGCGTCGGTGAAGTAGGCCGCACCGACCATGGAGGTCGCGTACTGATAGACGTAGAAGTCATAGTAGAAATGCGGCACGAACGCCCATTCGACGCAGTAGGCCGGATCGATCTTCATGACGCCTTCGGTGTCGCCGTAGTACTGCTTGAGCAGCCCGCAATAGAGCTCGGTCATGCGCGCGCCCGAGAGGGCTTTGCCCTTCTCCAGCTCCTCGTGGATGGCGAGCTCGAACTCGGCGAACATGACCTGGCGGAAGTAGGTGCTGCGGATCGAATCCAGGCCCTGCGCCAGGTAGTAAAGCTTCTCCGCACGGTTGGCCGCGTGCTCGACCATGTAGTCGTTGAGCAGCATCTCGTTGCCGATCGAGGCAGACTCGGCGATGAAGGTCGAGTAGCTCGCCTTCTCGAACGGCTGGGCCCTGGCGGCGAGCAGCGTATGCACCGCGTGTCCCCACTCGTGCGCCAGAGTCGAGAGCGAGGTGTAGTCGTCCTGGTGATTGAGCAGCAGGTAGGGATGCACGTCGTACGCCGACCCGTTCATGTAGGCGCCCGAGGCCTTGCCCTCACGGGGATAGGCATTCATCCAGCGCGAGCTGAATCCCTTGCGCAGCAATGACAGATAGTCCTCACCGAGCGGCTTCAGGGCCTCGAGCGTGATGCGCTCGGACTCGGCGAGCGTGAATTTCGGCGGGTTCTTGAGCGCGAACATCGCCGGGTAGACATCGTAGTACTGCAGCTCGTCACTGATGCCGAGCTGCCGCTTACGCAGGCGCAGATAGCGGTACATGGTCGGCAGCGCGGCATGCACTTGCGCGACCAGCGTGCGGTAAACGCTCTCCGGCATGTTGTCGGGAAACTGCGCGGCCTGCAGCGCGTTGGCGAACCTGCGTGCCTGCGCGGTGAAGTGATCGCCCATGACCTGGGTCGTCAGCAGGCCGCCCGCGGTGCCTTCGAAGCTCTTCCAGGTGCTCCAGTACTCGTCGAAGGCGAGCTTGCGGTCGGCGCGGTTGGGGGACTGGCGGTATTTCTCGTAGGCCTGCTCGTCGAGCCGTACCTTGCTGCCATCGGAAAAGGTCACGGTCGGAGCGGGGAAGTCGCCGTTCTCGAATTGAGTGTGCACGGTGCTCGGCTGCGCCAGCACATCGCCCGTCATCGCCAGTACGCCTTCCGACTCTGGGCTCAGCGTGTGGGGCGCCGCGCGCAGCGTGTTGTCGAGGAAGAAATCGAAGCGCTCTCGCAGCTGCTTGTTCGCCGCGAGGAAGCTTTTCACCTTCGCTGCGCCGATCGCCACGATCTCGGGGGCGACCCATGCCGACTTCTCCCCGAGCTCGGTACCGAGGGCCTGCGCCAGCTGCTTGCGCTCGATGTTGGCGCTGATACGCACATCCTCGTCCGACTTGAGCGAGGCATAGACGAACAGACGCTGCGCCTCCCGATTCGCGGCGCTCATGGCATCGAGCGCGGTGAACATGGAGTCGGCGCTCTTGCCGAGCGTGCCCCGGTAGCTCGCGAACTTATCCGCCGCCGCGCGCGTGCGCGCCAGCGCCTGGTCGAAGGCCGCGGGGGTGGCATAGAGATCGCTCAAGTCCCACATGCCGGGTGCCGAGGCGTCCTGCGGCAACGACAGCGTCGGAAAACCCGCGCTCAGGGTGACCACGAGCGGTAGCAGCCACTTCTTGAGCATCGCTAACTCCTCGCGGCTTCGGTGCCACGCATGATAGGCCCCCGGCACCGCGCGGTCGCTCGACCGGCCGCCTGAGCGCTTCGGCTCGTCGCGCCCCGCCGGGCTGGGCAGCCAGACGTCCACCCGTGACACGCCGGCGGGTGCTCATGCAGACTCTCGTTGGCATGACCGCGTTCATGGCGCCGCGGGGACTCGTTCGGGCCGGCTCTTCGGGGTCGTCGGCGGCCGCCGCAGCGGGCACGATCACGATCGGCGGTGATCTCACCGTGAACCGGCTCGGCTTCGGTGCGATGCGGCTCGCAGGCGGTGGGCAGATATGGGGGGAGCCGCGCGATGCGGCTGAGGCGCGGCGCGTGCTGCGGCGTGCGCTCGAGCTCGGCGTCAACTTCATCGATACCGCCGATGCCTACGGTCCGGACATCGACGAGCGGCTGATCTGCGAGGCATTGCATCCTTATCCACGCGGGCTGGTCATTGCGACCAAGGGAGGGATCATACGGCCGGCTGCGCCCGACTGGGTGGCAGACGGTCACCCGGATCACCTGCGCGAAGCCTGCGAGGGCAGCCTCGAGCGGCTCAAGCTCGAGCGCATCGACCTGTACCAGCTGCATTGTGTGGATGACCGGGTGCCGCTCGAGGATTCGATCGGAGCGCTGGCCGAGCTGCAGAAGCAAGGCAAGATCCGCCACATCGGCGTCTCGAACTTCCAGCTCGCGGAGCTTGCCAGGGCGCAGCGCATCGCACGCATCGTGTCGGTGCAGAACCGCTTCAACTTCGCGCAGCGGCAGTCCGCCGACGTGCTCGAGGCATGCGCGCGCGACGGTCTGGTGTTCATTCCGTGGGCGCCGCTCGCGCACGGATCGCCCCAGACTCTGGCGCGCGCCAACGGCGCTCTGGAGGCGCTCGCCAGCGCGCACCGGGCAAGCGTCGTACAGATCGCGATTGCCTGGCTGCTGGCTCGATCGCCGGCGATGTTGCCCATTCCCGGGACTGCGTCGCTCGCGCACCTCGAGCAGAACGTGGCGGCCGCGGGCATTCGCCTGACCGACGCTGAGCTCGCGCGACTCGCATAGCGCTTTCGATCCCTCGTTGGCAGCGCCTTTTCCCCGTGCGAGCATGCCGGGCGTATGCCCCCGGCAGTGACTCGACGGGAACTCATCAAGCTCGCCAGCTCGGTCTCGTGCGCCCCGCTGCTCCCGGGCATTTTGCTGGCGGGAGGATGTGGCGGCGGAGGAGGGGGCCCGGTTCCTGCCGCGCCGGCCGGCGACGGCTATGCCGGCACGGACGAGCAGTTGCTGGATGAGATCGAAAGCGCGGCGTTCCTTTATTACTGGGAGCAGACGGATCCCAATACCGGCCAGATCAAGGACCGGGCGCTGGCGGCCGGCAATGACACCCGCACCCTGTCGAGCATCGCGGCGACCGGGTTCGGGCTCACCGTGCTCTGCATCGGGGACCAGCGCGGTTATCTGCCGTCGGCGCAGATCGCCGCACGCGTGCAGACGACGCTGCAATTCATCCTCGATCAGCTGCAGGGCAACAACGGCTTCTTCTACCACTTCGTGGACATGAGCACCGGGATCCGTGCCGGGACCTCGGAGGTCTCCTCGATCGATACCGCGATACTGCTCTGTGGCGTGCTCACCTGCCGGGCGTACTTTCCCAACAGCCAGATCGCGAACCTCGCAACGCAGATCTACCAGCAGGTGGACTGGCCCTGGATGCTGAACGGGGGCACGACGCTTGCGATGGCATGGACGCCGGAGAGCGGCTTTGCCGCCGGGCGCTGGGATCACTACTGCGAGCTGATGATGCTGTATCTGCTCGCCATCGGCTCGCCCACTTACCCGATTCCGGCATCAAGCTGGAGCGCGTGGACACGTCCCACCATCACCTATCAGGGATTCACGTACATCTCGGGAGCCGACCCGCTGTTTGTACATCAGTACTCTCACGCATGGTTCGACTTCCGCACCCAGAGCGATGCTTACGCCAACTATTTTCAGAACTCGGTCACTGCGACCGAGGCGCATCGGCTGTTCTGCATGGGCCTGAGCAACCAGTTCAGTGACTATTCCGGCGATCTCTGGGGGATCACGGCTTCGGATTCCGTCAACGGCTACGTGGTTTGGGGCGGCCCACCCCAGATCGGGCCGCTCGACGGCACGCTCGTCCCGTGCGCCGCGGGCGGCTCACTGCCTTTTGTGTACGCCGATACCATCCACGTGCTGCGCTGGATCCGTGGCCATTACGGCCAGGTCTGGCAGCGGTACGGATACGTCGATGCCTTCAATCCACTCACCGCCTGGTATGACAGCGATGTGCTCGGGATCGACCTCGGAATCACGGCGCTGATGGCCGAGAATCAGCGCAGCGGATTCGTGTGGCAGACCTTCATGAGCAATCCGGAGGTCGTTCAGGCGATGAGCCTGGCCGGCTTTCACTGAAAGTCACGTCGGCCATGAACCTGACCGAATCCCTGCTGCAGGCGCTCAAGGCGCACGGCGCCCGGCTGATCTTCGGCATTCCGGGCGACTTCGCCCTGCCATATTTTCGTATCATCGAATCCTCCGCCATCCTGCCGCTCTACACACTCTCGCACGAGCCCGGCGTGGGATTCGCCGCCGATGCCGCGGCGCGCGTCGGCTGTGCGCCGGCCGTCGCCGCGGTGACCTACGGTGCCGGCGCCCTCAACATGCTGAACGCGGTCGCCTCCGCCTACGCCGAGAAGGTGCCGCTCGTGGTGCTCTCCGGCGCGCCCGGCAAGGCGGAAGCGAGCTCGGGGCTGCTGCTGCACCACCAGGCGAAGCGCATCGACTCGCAGTTCGCGATGTTCAAAGAGGTGACCTGCGATCAGGCCTGTCTCGATGACGCCGCGCGTGCGCCGCGGGACATCGCCCGCGTGCTCGCGAGCTGCCGGCGGCGCTCGGAGCCGGTTTATCTCGAGATTCCCCGTGACATGGTGAGCGCCGAGTGTGCTGCCGTCGTCGCCGAGCCGCCGTCCGCGCCGGATGACGAGGCACTCGAGGCCTGTGTCGGGGAGATTCTCGAGCGATTGGCGCGTGCGCGTTCGCCGGTGCTCATGGTCGGGGTCGAAGTGCGGCGCTATCGGGTCGAGCATCAGGTCGTGGAGCTGGCGCGGCGCCTGGGGCTCCCCATGGTCTTGAGTTTCATGGGTCGCGGCCTGCTCGCAGAGGAGGGCGCACCACTCGTCGACACCTACATGGGCATCGCCGGGATACCGGAGGTCACGCGCCTCGTCGAAGAGTCCGATGGCCTCTTTCTGCTCGGCGAGATCATCTGCGACACCAACTTCGCGGTCTCACAGACGCGCATCGACATGCGCAGGACCATCCAGGCTCTCGACGGACGCGTGACGCTCGGCTACCACACCTATCCGGACATACCGCTCGCGGCCCTGGTCGAGCGCCTGCTCGCCCGTGCGCGCCCGATCGGCAAGAGCACGCGCGTCGTGAGGGGGTCGTTTCCGCGCGAGCTCGTGGCGGATGGCGCACCGATCTCCCCCGGCGACATTTGCGCCGGGATCAACGACCTGTTCGCGCGGCACGGCAGGATGCCGATTGCATCCGATGTGGGCGATTGCCTGTTTGCGGTGATGGACATCGAGCCGACGGCACTGGTCGCGCCCGGCTACTACGGGACGATGGGCTACGGCGTGCCGGCAGCACTCGGGCTGCAGGCCGCCTCGGGAGAGCGGCCGCTCGTTCTCGTTGGCGATGGCGCCTTCGAGATGACCGGCTGGGAGCTCGGCAACTGCCGTCGCTATGGCTGGGATCCTCTGGTGCTGGTATTCAACAACGCCAGCTGGGAAATGCTGCGCACCTTTCAGCCGGAGTCATCGTTCAACGTGCGTGATCGCTGGGACTTCGCCGGCATGGCGGCGGGGATGGGCGGCGACGGCATCCGGGTCGACACGCGCGCCGGGCTCAAGGCGGCGCTCGATGCCGCCATCTCCCGGCGTGGCCGCTTCCAGCTGATCGACATCTCGCTGCCGCGCGGCGTGGTCTCGACGACGCTCCAGCGTTTCGTCAGCGCCGTCAGGCGGCTGAGCGGTCAGTGAACCCGGAGTTTGAGCCCTGAAGCCGCGGCGCCGCTCGTGCGCCCGCGCGGGAGTCAGCCTTCCCAGCGGCCCCCTCCAGGGTCATCATCGCGGCCGGGCGACGCTTGACGGGAGCCATCTGTGAGAGCGCTGGTAGTCGGAGCGGGCAGCGTCGGCGGCTATTTTGGCGGGCGCCTGGCCGCTGCGGGGCGCGACGTGACCTTTCTCGTCCGCCCGCAGCGCGCCGCGCAACTGGCGGATGGGCTCACGATCATCAGTAACGGGCAGGAGACGAGGGTACCTGCCAGGGTGATCAGGAAGGGCGAGGGGGCGGGTGAGTTCGATGTCATCCTCCTCGCAGTCAAGGCCTACCAGCTGGATGCCGCGATCGAGGACCTGGGCGCCTACGTAAGCCGCAGCAGCATGATCCTTCCCGTGCTCAACGGCATGAGGCACGTCGAGATTCTGCGCTCCCGCTTTGGATCGGCGCATGTCATCGGTGGCGTCGCGAAGATTGCCAGCACCCTGGATGAGCGGGGCCGGATAGTGGATCAGGCGAATTTCCACGATCTGGCTTACGGCGAGTGGAGCGGCGCAAGGACCGCCCGGATCCTGGCTCTGGACGAATTCATGACGGGAGCCGGCTTCGAGGCCCGGTTATCCGCCGACATCGAGCGCGACATGTGGGAAAAGTGGGCGATGCTGGCGAGTCTCGCCGCCGTCACCTGTCTGCTGGATGGCGACATCGGTCAGGTGTCGCGGGCAGCGGGCGGGATCGATGTCGTCAAGACTCTGTTCGCTGAGGTGGTGGCCGCCATCGGTGCCGCCTGGCGGCCGGTGTCCGATCCATTCAAAGCTCAAGTCCTGTCGCTATTGACGAATCCGGGGTCCAGCCTCACCTCCTCGATGTATCGGGACATGAAGGGCGGCTACCGTGTCGAGGCGGATCAGATCATCGGCGATCTGGTGATGAGGGCGACCGAGAGGGGAATCGCGACGCCGCTCCTGTCCGCAGCGCTGATTCGGCTCAAGGTTTATGAGGAGAGACATGACCGTGACGAAATTCGACCTGACGCCGCCAGGCGCGGCGCAACGTGAAGCGATCACCGCAGGCCTCACTCCCGGGGAGCGCCACGTGTTGCTCGAGCACGGCACCGAGGCGGCTTTCTGCGGTGTGTTCCTCGACAACCACAAGGATGGTGTCTATACGTGCCGCTTCTGCGGCTTGCCGCTCTTTCGGTCGAGCGCGAAATTCGACTCGGGCACGGGCTGGCCGAGCTTCTTCAAGCCCTGCGATGAGGCGCACATCCGGCGGGTGCGCGACACCAGCTACGGCATGATTCGCGTGGAGGAAGTCTGTGCGCGCTGCGGGAGCCATCTGGGGCACGTGTTCCCGGACGGGCCGCCGCCGACTGGCGAGCGTCATTGCCTCAACTCTGTCTCGTTGTCGTTTACCGAGGAGGGGCATGCGCTGCCGGACGTCCTCGGCCGCGGGCCTCCGGAAGGCCAGGTGCTCGCGTAGGGACCGCGTGAATCCTCGCGGCTCCGATTGCATGAGCGGCAGCGTGTGCGCTACGTACTAGCACTGATTGCGAAATAACAACGCGCCGCGCACGGTCAGCGCAATGAACCGGCTTCCGCGCGACCTCCATGACGACTACACGCGCGAGATCGCCGCGTCGCGCCGGCAGTTCGTCTCTCGAGCGACTAATGCGCCGCTGACCCACGTGGGATCGTTCTCGTTCGACCCGGCGACGCTCCCGGGCCACCTGGAGGGGTTTGCCGGCGTCGCCCAGGTTCCGCTCGGATTTGCCGGGCCGTTGCTGGTGGACGGCGAACACGCCCAGGGCGAGTTCTACGTACCCCTGGCCACCACGGAGGGCACGCTGGTGGCCAGCTACAACCGCGGCATGCGATTGACGAGAGAGGCGGGCGGCGTGCGCACGACGGTAGTCGACGACGCAATGCAGCGTGCGCCTTGCTTCGTGTTCCGCGACGCCCGCGCGGCACGTGCCTTCGGAAACTGGGTGGTCGGCAATTTTGATGCGATCAAGGCCAGGGCGGAGGCGACCACGCACTACGGCAGGCTGCGCAACATCGAGCAGTACGCGGTGGGTAAGATGAGGTTCCTGCGCTTTGACTTTACGACCGGCGATGCAGCCGGTCAGAACATGGTGACCAAGGCGACCCGCGAGGCCTGCATGTGGATCCAGGAGCAGGGCATCGACGGCCTCGAGCATTTCGCGCTGGCCGCCAACCTCGACACCGACAAGAAGCACTCGTTGCTCAACAGCCTGCACACACGCGGCAAGCGCGTGGTGGCGGAGGTCACGCTGCCGGCCGCGTTGATCAAGACGATCATGCATACCACGGCCCAGGCGCTCTTCGAGCAGCGGCAGCTCTCGAACCTGGGTACTTTGCTGTCGGGCTCGATCAGCAACGGGGCTCATTATGCGAATGGGATCGCCGCGATGTTCATCGCCTGTGGTCAGGACGTGGCCAATGTGGCCGAGTCATCCGCGGGCTTCAGCTACGGCGAGATCAAGGATAACGGCGACTACTACGTTTCCGTGACGATACCCTCGCTGATCGTGGCGACGTACGGCGGCGGCACGGGTCTGCCGACGCAGCGCGAGTGCCTCGAGGTGCTGGGGGCTTACGGACACGACAAGGTCATGAAGTTCGCCGAGATCGTCACCGCCACGGTCCTGTGTGGTGAGCTGTCGCTGGGCTCGGCGATCGTTGCGGACGAGTGGGTGTCCGCCCACGAGGCCCTCGGCAGGAGTCGTCCCTAGCGTCGTTAGCGACCCGCGGCTGCGCCCGGCGCGCTACTGCGGCAATGGCCGGCGATTTCCTTCGCGAGCCTGGGCAGCAGCGCATCGGGCAGGTCATGCCCCATGCCGTCGATGATGACCAGTCGCGCGCCGGGTACGTTGCGCGCGGTGTCCCGTCCGGCCTCGACGGGCACCAGCGGATCGTCAGCCCCGTGGAGCACCAGCGTGGGTGCGACGATTCGTCGCAGCAACCTGCGGCGGTCGCCGGAGGCCACGACCGCGAGCAGCTGCCGGGTCGTCCCGGCCGGATCGTACGCGCGCCGCACCCAGCCGGTGATGCGCTCCTGCAGCTGCCGGCGCTCCGTCGGGAAGCCCGGACTGCCGATGACGGTGAATACGTTCACGAGATAGTCGATCACGGCCGCGGCGTCGGCGTGCGCCGGCGGACGGCGCATGAAGACCCGCAGCGCTTCCTTCTTCGGTGCGGCGCCCTTGCGCCGGCCGCTCGCGGACATCATCGAGGTGAGACTCAGGACGCGATTCGGGAAGCGCGCCGCGAGCACCTGAGCGATCATGCCGCCCATCGAGGCGCCGACCACGTGAGCCTTGCCGATGCCGAGGGCGTCCATCAGGGCGACGGTATCCTGCGCCATGTCCTCGAGTGAATACGGCGCGAGCACCGGCAGCCCGAGACGCGCCGCTGCGAAGGCCAACAGCGGGCTCGGCCAGCGGCGCGCACGGATCCGGCTCGACAGGCCGCTGTCGCGGTTGTCGAAGCGCACGACGCGATAGCCTTCCGCGGCCAGCCGCCGGCAGAAGTCGTCGGGCCAGCCAACGAGCTGCATGCCAAGTCCCATGATGAGCACGACGGCAGGGCTCGAAGGATCGCCCAGTGATTCGTACTCGATGGTCAGCCCGTTGGCCGATACGGCGGGCATGCAGAAGCGCTCCGCTCAGGCGCCCGACCGCTGCGCGTTGCCGTAGACCAGGCGCCGCAGCCCGCGGCGCTCGAAAGGCCGCCAGGCGCCTTCCGGCTGAGACAGGCGGTCGGCGATGGCGTAGAGCGCCAGCGGATTGAAACCCATCCCTAAGTGGCTGGCTTCGACCTCGATGTTTTCGCTGATGGGCCCGGGGTGCTCGACGCTGCATTGCCAGGCCACGACACCGTCGGTGCGGCTGAAGATGGACGTGGTCGGGACGCGCGGCGGCGTGCGCAACGGCCCGTGGATGTCCGGTGCGCCGATCCGATGCCCGGTGAGCCACTCGTACAGCCGCCAGGCGTTGGTCGCCTTCGGGTGGCCGGTGAACGGCGTGCCGAGGGTGATCACGATACGGACGTGCTCGGCTGCGGCCTTGGCGAGCTCGCGGGCATAGACACCGCCCAGGCTCCAGCCGATCAGGCTGACCTTGCGATTGTGCGCGAGCCGCAGCGCCTGCAGCTGCGCCAGGCAGCGCTGCATCACCCCGTCGCGCGGCCCGAGGTTGATCCCCTGCTCCCATCCGTAGGGCACATAGTTGAGGCGCTCGAGGCAACGGCGCAGCGGCCGCGTCGTGAGGTCACCCGCCAGCATGCCTGGCAATACCAGCACGGGATGGCCGTCGCCGCGCGGAGCGAAGCGCAACAGCGGCCGCGTGGCGAGGCCCGCGCCGTACTCGAGTCCTGCCCGCCACTCGAGCGCCATGCGCAACAGACCGGGTCGCGGAACCGAGGGGCTGTCCTGTCGATGGTGCGGATCGTGCGCGCGCATTCCTTCGCTCATGCGGCTCGGGACCGGCGGTGAGTTGTGCCCGCAGGGCGGCGTGGCCGCCGTGAGGCGCAGTGCTTGAGCTCGGCGTGCGCCACGGCGAGGTCCGAGGCGAGCTCGCGCGCATCGGCGACTGCGGCGCGGGCTGCCGTGAAGCCAAATGCCAGCGTCCCGGTGTAGCTCAGCACGGTGATGTTGAGGCCCAGTCCGTGTTCGACGATCGACACCGGCCAGTAGGCTTCCATGCGTGCACCCGCAGTGTAGAGCGGCACCTGCGGGCCGGGCACGTTGGAGATCACGACGTTCGCAATCGGCGGGATCACGTCAGCGATGTGGCTGCGGCCGTACAACGCTGCCATGCTGCTCACGATCCACGGCACGCCGATCGAAGGGAAGTCCGTCGGCAGCACCGATCGGGCGCTGCGGGCCAGCGACTTGGTGGCACCGGCGGCGGCACACACGGCGCGCAGCCGCCGCACCGGGTCGGCGATGTGCGTCGCCAGGTTGACGAGGCTCAGCGTGGCGGCGGTGCCGAAGTGCGTGTCCCCTGCCTCACGCAGCGAGATCGGCATGGTGGCGATCAGCGGTGCCCGTGGCAGGCCACCGTGCCGCGCGAGATAGCGTCTCAATGTCCCGCCGCACACGGCGAGTACCACATCGTTGATCGTCGCGCCGAAGCGTGCGCCGATCGCCTTGACCTCGCCGAGCGGAAGCGAGCCGACGGCGAAACGGCGTTCCGCGGTGATGGTCACGTTGAGCGGCGTCCGCGGACCGAATGCCAGATTGCGCAGCAGCTGGCTACCGGCGCTCGCAGCCGGGCTCACGATCCCGGCCAGCGCGCTCACCGCGGTCGGAAGGTAACGCACCAGCCGCACGTACTGCGCGGCATCGTGGCTGAACGCCGCTCCCGCTGCCGCGAGCCATCCCGGCCGATCGCCGCTCGCCCCGCGGGACGTGCGCTGCGCTGCGCGGCGCGCGGAGGGCGAAAACAGCGCCGCGGCCAGCGCGACACCGGCTGCTCCGTCGAGCACCGAATGGTGAATCTTGAAATAGTAGGCGCGCCGCCCGTCCTCGAGGCCCTCGAGGACGTAGATCGTCCACAGCGGCCGGCTGCGGTCCATGAGCTGCGAATGCAGCTCCGCGATGCAGTCCTCCAGAGCGGCCTGGGTACCGGGGGCGGGCACCTGCACGCGGCGCACGTGGAAGTCGAGGTCGATCTCTTCTCCCTCCACCCATACCGGATGGGCAAGATGGAGCGGCACCTCGGCGAGCCGCCGGCCCAGGACCGGCGCGACCCGGGTTCCGTTGGCCAGCAGCCGCCTGACCGCCCCGTAGAAGTCACGCTGGCGGCCCTCGGGCCTGGCGAACAGATGCACCGAGCCGACGTGCATCGGCGTAGCGGGCGTCTCCAGATCGAGAAATACCCCGTCCAGGCCCGTCAGTGGCACGATGGCACGTCGCGCGCTCACGCGCTGATTCTCCCATCCCGCGGCAAGTTCTGCCAAAGTTGTCCCAGGCTACATATCGTCAGGTGACGCAGGATGAAAGCACTGGTGTGCAAGGCGTGGGGGCTGCCTGAGACCCTGGTCCTCGAGGATCAGGCCGATCCGGCGGCCGGACCGGGGCAGGCGGTCATCGGCGTGCACGCCGCCGGGGTCAATTACCCCGACGCACTCATCATTCAGAACAAGTACCAGTTCACCCCGACGCTGCCCTTCATCCCCGGAAGCGAATGCGCCGGCGTGGTGGAGAGCGTCGGCGAGGGAGTCAGCCGGGTCAAGCCCGGCGATCGGGTCATCGCCGTGACCCAATCGGGGGCTTTCGCCGAGAAGGTGGTGGCTTCCGCCGATGCGCTGACGCCGCTCCCCGAGGGAGTCGACTTCGCCACCGCATCGGTCTTCCTGCTGGCCTACGGTACCGCCTATCACGCTCTCGCCGATCGCGCGGCCCTCGAGCAAGGCGAGACGCTGCTGGTCCTCGGGGCCGCCGGGGGCGTGGGTATTGCGGCGATCGAGATCGGCAAGGCACTCGGTGCGCGCGTCATTGCCGGCGCCTCCTCAGCCGAGAAGCGCCACATCTGCCGCGAGCATGGCGCCGATGAGGTGATCGATTACGCCGCCGCGGAACTCAAGTCGGCGGTCGCCGCACTGACCGCGGGAAAGGGCGTCGATGTGGTGTTCGACCCGGTGGGCGGCCCGTTCACCGAGGCGGCGCTGCGCAACTGCGCCTGGCGCGGACGGCACCTCGTCATCGGCTTTGCGAATGGCGAGATCCCGCGCGTGCCGGCGAACCTCACCCTTCTCAAGGGCTGCTCGCTGATCGGCGTGTTCTGGGGCCGCTACGTCAAGACCGAGCCGGCTGCCTGGGCAGCCGACCTCGAGACTCTCTTCAGGTGGCTTCGCGAAGGCCGCCTGCGTCCCCACGTGGCGCAGCGCTATCCGCTCGAGCGCGGTGCCGAGGCGCTGGCGGCACTGCTGGCGCGCAAGGCTCTCGGGAAGCTGGTCATTACGCCGGTGGCGCCGTGAGCGATCCATACGCGGGCCATCCGGGCCCACGGCGGCTCAAGCCGCCATCACCGATCCGAACCGCTCGAGGTGATGATCCATATCGCCGAAGCTCGCATTGAGGAGGGTGAGGCGCTTGAAGTAGTGGGAGGTCGAGAGCTCATCGCTCACTCCCATCCCCCCGTGCAGCTGCACCGCCTCTTGCCCGATCAGACGCGCCGAGCGGCCGACGAGGAACTTCGCCGCAGAGAGCGCGCGCCGACGCTCCATTACATCGCTGATGGAGAGCCTGGCACTCGCGAGGTAGCTCATCGAGCGCGCCAGCTCCGCGTGCAGCAGCATGTCGGCCAGGCGGTGCTGCAGCGCCTGAAAGCTTCCGATGGGCGCGCCGAATTGCCTGCGGCTCTTGACGTACTCGAGGGTGAGCGCGAGCACTGCATCCATCGCGCCGACCGCCTCGGCGCACAGCCCCGCGATGGCCACATCGCTGGCCGCTTCGATCAGCGGCAGCCCACCGCCCTCCGTACCGATCAGTGCATCGGCCGCCAGGCGGACCCCATCGAGCCGGATCTCCGCGACGGCCGCGCCGTCATGAGTCGTGAGCGCGGTCCGGGTCATCCGCTCGCTCGTGCCCGGGAGCAGAAACAGCGAGATGCCGGATGCGGTTCGGGCGGAGATCACGAGGTAGTGAGCGCCGGCGCCATCGGTGACCATCGCCTTACTGCCCTCGAGGACCCAGCCCTTGCCCTCTCTCACCGCCCGGGTCGTCACGGCGTCCAGCCGCCAGCGCGAGTCGCGCTCGCCATGCGCGAAGGCGAGCCGGACTTCTCCGCCGGCGACTGCGGGCAGGAGCTCCTGTTGCTGCGCGCTGCCTGCCCGCACCAGGATGCCGGCGCCGACGAGCGCGGTCGAGAGATAGGGCTCGAGGACGAGCGCGCGTCCCAGCTCCTCCATCACCACCATGACATCGAATGCATTTCCGCCGATCCCCCCCAGCGACTCGGGGATCGCGAGCCCGAGAATTCCGAGCTCCGCAAACTGACGCCAGATCTGCGCATCGCATCCGCCGCCTGCGCGCGTGATGGCCCGTCGCCGCTCCAGGGTGTAGGTCGCCGTGAGAAAGCGGCGCAGCGAGTCGCGCAGCTGGATCTGTTCCTCAGTGAACGCGAAGTTCATGGCTGTCAGAGTCCGAGCATGTGTTGCGCGATGATGTTGCGCTGAATCTCATTCGAGCCGGCATAGATGGAGGCCTTGCGATAGTTGAGGTAGCGACCGGTGACGCCGATCCCGGCGGGCGGACCCGCAAGCGCGCCCGTCCAGTCCGCGGCCAACGCCTGCGGCTGATGGAGCGGCGCATAGGGCCCCAGGGCTTCCATCGCCAGCTCCGAGATCGTCTGCAGAATCTGGCTGCCGCGGAGCTTGAGGAGCGAGGCTTCGGGACCCGGGGTGTGACGTTCGCGGTCCATGGCAATGACTCGCAACACCAATACCTCGAGCGCCATGAGGTCGATCTCGGCTGCCGCAATCCGGTCACGGAAGCGGGGCAGCTCGATCAACGGTTGGCCGCCACCGGAGGGCGCCGCCGCGGCGATGGCCTTCAATTCCCGCAAGGCGCGCTTGCTCGGTCCCAGCGCGGCGTTCGACACGCGCTCGTGACCGAGCAGGAACTTCGCATAGGTCCAGCCCTTGTTCTCTTCGCCAACCCGGTTGACGACGGGAACCTCGACGTCGTTGAACCACACCTCGTTGATCTCGTGCTCACCGTCCAGCATCACGATCGGCCGCACGCTGATCCCCGGCGACTTCATGTCGATCAGCAGGAAGGAGATGCCGTTCTGCGGGCGCCCCTCGCTCGAGGTTCGCACCAGGCAGAAGATCCAGTTGGCGTATTGGGCGAGCGTCGTCCAGGTCTTCTGGCCGTTCACGACATAGCTGTCGCCGCGGCGCTCGGCGCGGGTCTTGAGCGAGGCGAGGTCGGAGCCGGCGCCGGGCTCGGAGTACCCCTGGCACCACCAGTGCTCGCCGTTGAGGATCCGTGGCAGGAAGTACTCCTGCTGCGCCGGACTGCCGAACGTCATGATGACCGGCGCCACCATCCGTGGACCGAAGGGCAGCACCGGGGGCGCGCCGGCGAGGGCGCATTCCTCCTCGAAGATGAGCTGCCGCGCGGGATCCCACTCCTGGCCGCCAAATCGCTTGGGCCAGCTGGGCGCGACCCAGCCGCGCCTGTTCAGGATCCGCACCCAGGTCAGGAAATCCTCGCGATCGAGGCGCTTGTGGCCGAGCACCTTGTCCCGGATCGAAGCGGGCAGTTCCGCGGAGACGAACGCGCGGACCTCGCTTCTGAACTGCTCTTCCTCGGCTGAGAAATTGAGATCCATCGGGACTCCGTCGGCGGTTCTTCAGAACCCGCGGCTATCTGCCGCCGTTCCCTGGCCGTTCGTGTCTGAGCTGATGCCCTGTGGGATGCGGCCGCACACTCGGGTGAGCGTGTGCAGCGCTTCGATTGCCTCGCAGGGCATCGCGCACGCGTTTCATCGCCAGCACCGGAATATAGGAGTGTATGCGCGCGTCGTGTTCCAGAGACATCAGCTCGCGTTTATAGAGATCCTGGACGAACTCCGGCGAGTGGCCCGATTCCTGGGCAAGCTGCTCGACCGGCGGGCCGGAGTGATGCACGTCCTGCGTCCGTGATGCATGAGCTGTCCGCGCGGTCTGCGGAGGGTAGGTCTTCTTCTCGCTTAGCATACCCTCATTCTTGGCGACGGCTGACGCTACGCCATACGCAAAAGCGCGGATGGCTCAGAATGGCAGGGGCACCGCCGGTGCGCGCGTCACTTCGAAGCGAAGAATCGATCCCGGACCACCGCGTACCACTGCGCTGCAAGAAGCAGTGTGCTGCCCGCGATCGAGAGTTTGATCAGTTCCATAGTAGAAGTCCTGATTGCGAGATCTCGCACGAATGCACCCGATCTGGGGTCGTGCGCCAGGCATTTCAAGACGTGCGCCCGATTGGACGGCGCGAGGGAAAGGCTGTAGTCTGCGCGCGCTAAAACACCAAGGGGTGCGCGGTCAGCACCCGTTTTGCTCGCAGTCTGTCCCTCCTGGCTTACTTCGATTCCTGCGATTAACCCCCCTCGCATCTGACCGCCGCAGCCTACGCCTGCAGGCCGATCTTCCGGCCTGCGGGGCCACCACGGCGCTGCCGAGCGAGCTCAAGATTGAGGTTTTGATGTCATTTGCAAATCTCGGACTCAAGTCCGAACTCGCGCGCGCCGTAGCCGAAAAAGGCTACGCCAGCGCGACTCCCATTCAATCCCAGGCGATTCCCGTGGTGCTCGCGGGTCGCGACGTGCTTGCGGGCGCGCAGACCGGCACGGGCAAGACCGCGGCCTTTATCCTCCCCATCCTGCAGAAGCTGGGGCGCGCCAATGGGCGGCTGCCCCGTGCGCTGATACTCACGCCGACACGCGAGCTCGCGGCTCAGGTGGCGGAGAGCGCGCGCAGCTACGGGAAGTATCTCGATCTGCGCACCCGCGTGGTGTTCGGCGGCGTGAGCATCAACCCGCAGATCGATGCACTCCGAGCCGGATGCGACCTGCTGGTCGCCACTCCCGGACGGCTGCTGGATCTCGCCGACCAGGGCGCGCTCGATCTGCGCGGTGTGGAATGTTTCGTGCTCGATGAAGCCGACCGGATGCTCGACATGGGCTTCATTCCTGCGATCCGCCAGGTGCTGAAGCTCCTGCCCCCGCAACGGCAGAATCTGATGTTTTCTGCCACCTACTCGGACGAGATCCGCAATCTTGCCGGCCGGTTCCTGCGCCAGCCGGCGACGATCGAAGTGGCCATGCGCAACGCGACGGCGGACCGGGTGGAGCAGCAGGTGTACCGTGTGCCACAGGAGCACAAGCGGCATCTGCTGGCCCATCTCATCGACCACGGCAACTGGCACCAGGTGTTGGTATTCACGCGAACCAAGCATGGCGCCAACCGGCTCACCCAGCAGCTCGAGTCGAGCGGTATCCGTGCGGCCGCGATCCACGGCAACAAGAGTCAGGGCGCGCGCACCCGCGCCCTGGCGGATTTCAAGGCCAACCGGATCACTGCCCTGGTCGCTACCGAGGTGGCAGCACGCGGTCTCGACATCAAGGAGCTTCCGCACGTCGTCAATTACGAGCTGCCGAACGTGCCGCAGGACTACGTTCACCGCATTGGCCGCACCGCCCGGGCCGGTGGTAGCGGATGCGCCGTCTCATTGGTCTCGCCCGACGAGACAGCGCTGCTGCGGGACATTGAAAGACTGCTGCAGCGCTCACTTGCGGTGACCGCCTTGCCGCCGTACCCGGTAGCTGGGCCGCGCCAGCCTTTGCCGCGGGCGGAGCGGCTCGCGCAGCCGTCAGGACCGGGGCGCACACACTCGGCCGGTGGCCGCAGCCATCGTGCGTCCGGTGCTAACCGTCCCTCCGGAAGTCCTCGGCGCCGCGCACGTTCCGCTGGACAGCGGCTGGCGCGCGCTCGAGGTGCCGCGACTCGAGCTCCTTGAGCACTCGCTCGAGCTTCAGTCCCCGTGCCCGCAGCAGCACCAGCAGGTGATAGAGAAGATCCGCCGACTCGTGGATCACGTCGGTGTCAGTTCCCTGGACCGTCGCGAGCGCGACCTCGAGCCCCTCTTCACCGACCTTCTGGGCAATGCGGGTCCAGCCCGCTGCCAGGAGCCTGGTCGTGTAGCTTCCTTCCGGGCGCTTGGTGACGCGCTCGTCGATCACGCTCTCGAGGGTGCTGAGGAAGGCGAGCGGGTCGCTCTCGCTCTCTGCCTCACCGCCGAAGCAACTGCTGTCGCCGGTGTGACAGACCGGCCCGCGCGGCCAGGCGCGCACCAGCAGCGTGTCGCGATCACAGTCCGCCCGGATATTCTCGAGCTCGAGCGAATGCCCGGAAGTCTCACCCTTCTCCCAGAGCCTGCCCCGGGTGCGGCTGAAGAACACGACCCGCCGGCGGGCGAGGGTGGCGATGAGCGCCTCGCGGTTCATGTAGCCCAGCATCAATACCGCATCACGCCCCGCGTGCTGCACGACCGCCGGCAGCAGTCCGCCGCTCTTGCCGAAATCCAGCGTATTGAGATTCGTGAGGTTGATCTGATCGCCTACCATACGCACGTCGCCTCGAGATCGGTCGGTCTTATCGGGATGCCGGCGTACCGCAGGTCACGCTTGAGGTCCGGAATCCGGATGGTTCCGGAATGAAACACGCTCGCCGCGAGTGCGCCGTCGACCCGGGCTTCCGCGAACGCATCGACGAAGTGCCCGATCGTCCCGGCACCGCCCGAGGCGACCAGGGGCACCTGGCACACCTGGCGAACCGCGGACAGCTGCTCGAGGTCGTAGCCCGAGCGCACGCCGTCGTTGGCCATGCAGTTGAGGACGATCTCCCCGGCGCCGCGTTCCTGCACTTCGCGTACCCAGGCGAGCACTTCCCGCCCGCTGTCGCTCGCGCGAGCGGGGTCGCCCGTCATGCGCCACACGCGGTACCCGTCGGGCGTCCTCCGACTGTCGATGCCGACGACCACGCACTGGGAGCCGAAGCGCTGCGCCAGTCGATCGATCAGCGCCGGGTCCGCGAGCGCCGGTGAGTTGACCGAGACCTTCTCGGCGCCCGCGCAGAGGAGCGCCTCCGCATCGGCTATGGAGCGCACGCCGCCGGCGACGCAGAAGGGGATGTCGAGCAGCTCCGCGACCCACCGCACCCAGGTCCGCTCGGCGAGCCGCTGCTCGGGGCTCGCGCTGATGTCGTAGAGCACGAGCTCATCGGCTCCCTGGTCGCGATAACGCGCAGCGAGCTCGAGGATGTCGCCCGCCACCTCGTGGTCGCGGAAGCGCACGCCCTTGACGACTACGCCGGCGCGTACGTCGAGGCAGGGGATGATGCGTCGGGTAAGAATGGCCGTAACTCCGTCGCTGAGATTCGCTCCTGAAGCAGCGCCGTGCCGCAGACCGCGGCGGCTACGCCGATCCTTCGCAGTGCGCGCAGGTCATGTCCGTCCCGGATACCGCCCGATGCCTGCCAGCTGAGCCCGGGAAATCGCGCGAGGCACTCGCGGTAGAGCCGCAGGCTCGGACCGCGCAGCGTGCCGTCCCGCCCGATATCGGTGCACAGCACATGCTTGAGCACCCCGCGGGGAAAGCCTGCGATCGCCTGAGTCAGGGTCACGGCGGCGTCTCGCGTCCAGCCGCCGGCGCGCACCTGCGGCTCGCCGCCGCCGCTCGAGCGCACGTCGAAGGCGAGGCAGATGCGCTCAGGGCCGAATTCGCCGAGCCAGCTCGCGACCTCCGCGGGTCGCTCGACCGCCGCAGTCCCGATGACCACGCGGGCCACCCCGGCCGTGAGCAGCGCCTCGATGGCCGCGGCGCTGCGCACGCCGCCCCCCACTTGCAGGCACATCGGCTGCTGTCGCGCCAGCCCCATGATGATCGGAGTGTTGACCGCCAGGCCGTCCTTGGCGCCGTCGAGGTCGACGACATGGAGCCAGCGGGCGCCGAGCGCGCGGTAACGCTCGGCGAGCGCCGCGGGGTCGAAGGCGTAAGTCGTCTCGGTCGCGAAGTCACCCTCGCGCAGCCGTACGCAGCGGCCGCCACGCAGGTCGATCGATGGGATGAGCAACATCCTCAGAGCCTCAGGAAGTTGGCGAGCAGGCGCGCTCCGGTCCGGCCTGAGCGCTCCGGGTGGAACTGCGCGCCGTAGAAGTTCGCGCGTCGCACGACCGCCGACAGCGGCGCGCCGTACTCGGTGCTCGCCAGGGTGAACTCCGAGACGTCGGCGGCGTAGCTGTGGACGAAATAGGCGTAGTCGCGGTCGGCGATCCCGTCCAGCAACGGGTCGTCCCGCAGGCGCCGCAGCTCGTTCCATCCCATGTGCGGCACCGGTCGTCCGGGGGAGGGCGCGATTCCGTTCACCGTGCCGGGCACGAGGTTGAGGCAGCGGGTTGCGCCCTCGGCAGACCTCTGAAAGAGCAGCTGCATGCCGAGGCAGATGCCGAGCACGGGTTGGGTCAGGGTACGCAGCACGTTGATGAGGCCAGCGGCGCGCAGTCTTTCCATCGTGTGGCCGGCCGCACCGACGCCCGGCAGGACGACGCGCTCGGCGCTGGCGATCGTCGCGCCATCGCTCGTGACCGCGCTCGATGCGCCCAGCCTGTCGAACGCAAAGCGCAACGATGCGATGTTGGCACCGCCCGTATCCGCGATGACGACTTCTGCCGTCACAGGATCCCCTTGGTGCTCGGCAGCACCCGGCCCTCACGGCGGAACGCCTGCCGCAGCGAGCGGCCGACTCCCTTGAAGCAGGCCTCGACCATGTGGTGCGTGTTCTCGCCCGTGACCCTGACGTGGATGGCGGCGCCGAGAGATTGGCTCAGGGAGCGGAAGAAATGCGGGACGAGCTCGGTCGGCAGGCCGCCGACCGCCTCCCTCGGGAACGCTCCCGAGAAGGCGGCGTAGGGGCGGCCCGACAGATCGATCGCGACCTCTGCAAGGCTTTCATCCATCGGCAGCAGGAAACCGTAGCGCTCGATGCCGCGTTTGTCGCCGAGCGCCTGGCGCAACGCCTCACCCAGAACCAGCGCGCAATCCTCCACCGTATGGTGCTCGTCCACGTGCAGGTCGCCGCGCGCCCTGACGCTCATGG